>Ga0209466_1000174_pt1 | contig 14866 bp, 9 predicted proteins | sample PanSoiPlo30MoBio_FD_188323 | JGI IMG/M metagenome (GOLD analysis project Ga0209466, IMG submission 188323) | Tropical forest soil microbial communities from Panama analyzed to predict greenhouse gas emissions - Panama Soil Plot 30 MoBio (SPAdes)... | ecosystem: Environmental > Terrestrial > Soil...
GGGATCCATGTATCCCTGTCCCGCCTCTTTTTCTCATGCCGGGGTACTTGGGTCCCGGGTCTCGCCGCTGACGCGGCTCGCCCGGGATGACAGCCGAGATAGCTGCAAGGCCGCGTCCTCACCGCTGACGCCGATAAAATCCCGTGAACGTCACCATGCTGCCGCCGCAGTTGCCGGGCTGCGATCTACTGCGCCAGATGCCAATCGAGAATTTTTGCCCCGTCCCACGCTGCGACGCCGGGCCGGCTCAAGATCTCCTCGAAGGCGCGCTGCACGTGGCCGATGCGATGTGGCACGCCCGATAGATAGGGATGCATGGCGATCGACATGAATTTCGGCCGCGTCGCCGACTCGGCATAGAGCCATTCGAACTGGTCCATGATGCGGCGATACATCTCGACGGACGGATGGTTCTGCAGCGCCATCATGACGATGTCGTGCAGCTCGAAGTTATAGGGCAAGGCGACCACCGGCTTGTGCGTGGTCTTGAGCGTCACCGGCTCGTCGTCGAGCACCCAATCGCCGATGTACTCGATGCCGGCGACCGAAAGATGGTCGAGCGTATCGAAGGTCTGCGTCAGCCCGGGCCCGAACCAGCCGCGCGGCGGCCTGCCCCAGAATTTCGCGATGATCGCCACCGACTTGTCGATCACCGCCTTCTGGTCGTCGAGCTTGTGCATGGGCACCTGGTCGAAGCCGTGCGCATTGAGCTCCCAGCCGGCGTCGACGCAGGCCTGCGCGACCTGCGGATAGGTGTCGCACACCCGCGCGTTGAGCGTGACGGTCGGCGAAATCTTCAGTGCTTCCATCATGCGCTTGAGCCGCCAGAAGCCGACCCGCATGCCGTATTCGTGCCAGCTCCAGTTCGGATGGTCGGGCAGCATCGGCTGGCCCTGCGGCGGCGAGATCACCATGCGCGCCATCGGCCGCGCCATGTCCCACTCTTCCAGCGCAAGCAGCGGCCACACGATCAACCGCAATCCGTCCGGCAATTTCGGCGCCGGCCGCGACGCGATGGGCGAATAGGCGAGACGTTCGCGCGGGTGCATGGGCGTTCCTCGGAGACGAGAGGGAGGCGGAGACGTTCTTGCCGTTGCCCGGATCAGCCGGGCCATCCATCATTCTTGCGAAGAGATCGATGCACGGGTCAAGCCCCCGCGACAGGCGCACTGCTCGCCCTTGCATTTGTCGGCGTGGCGACCGCCGCGCCCATTGACCGCAGCGGCATCGATGTGGTCGACCGGGATCTACAATCCGCGGAACGACGTCACCCAGGACGCCACCACACTCTACGCCTCCGACCGCGACGTCTTCCTGTTCCTGGTGGACGACCTAACCCACGCTACGCGATCACGCCGCAATATTTCGCCACGTCGCACGCGAGATCGAGCAGCGCCTCGTCGCCGCCCACCCAGGCGATGAACGACAATCCGGCCGGGCAACCCGCGACCGTGCCGACCGGAATGCTGATCTGTGGGAGCCCCGCGAGCACGGACGCGCAGCCGAGCCGCATGACCCGCACGCGGAACAACTCCGCCTCCTCGGCCGTCATGTCGATGCGCGGCGCGATGCAGGGGGCGGTCGGCAGCGCCACGATCGTTCCAGGCGCGATCAGGCCGCGCAGGTGCGCGCGCGCCGCGCCGACGATTTTTCGGGCCGCGTCGGCCTGCTCCTGCGTCACCGTCGCAGCGAATGCCATTCGCTCCTTGATGCCGGGTCCGAGCTTGGGGTTGGCACGGGTGATGAAATCGCCGTACGTCGCCCAGGTCTCCCTCCCCTGCACAACGCGAAAAGCCTCGCGCCAGCCGTCGAAGCCGTCGGGCGCGATCGCGCTCTCGCTCGCATCCGGCAGCACGCGCGCCGCGCGGGCGAGGAAGCCGCGCCCGAGCGCTGCGACCGGCGCGTCGGCCACCGCGAAGGCATCGTGCGCCACGATCAGGCGGTTGACCGGCACCGCCACCGTCTCGCCTTCGAGCAGCACCGCGCCGAGGCGCCGCATCACGCCGGGCCCATTAGCGAAGAACCCGCCGGCGTCGAACGACGGCGCCATCGCCATGGCGCCGGCGAGATCGATGCGGCCGTGCGTCGGCCGCAGTCCGTACACGCCGCAGTAGGACGCCGGCATGCGCACCGAGCCACCGGTGTCGCTGCCGAGCGCGAAATCGCACGCACTGGCGGCGACCGCGGCCGCCGATCCGCTCGACGACCCGCCCGGGATGCGCCCTTGCGCGCGCACGTTGGTCGGCGTGCCGTAGTGCGCGTTGATGCCGGAGCCGCTGTAGAAGAACTCGTCGCAGATGGTCTTGCCCGTGACGGTCGCGCCCGCGGCGAGGATTTTTGCCACCGCGGCCGCGTGCGCGCGCGCCGGCTGTTGCGCCGCCAGCCACTCCGGGCTGCCGCCGCCGGTGCGCGTGCCGGCGACGTCGTAGAGGTCCTTCACGGCCGCCGTCAGCCCCGCAAGGGGGCCGCTCGCGCTGCCGGCGATCGGCGCTTCGATGTCATGCGGGACGTAGAAGGAGGTGTTCACCGCGAAAATCCTGTAGCCCGCATTGAGCGCAGCGACATGCGGGGGGCCGTTGCCGGGTGGCAACGCCCCGCTGCAACTGGACCCCTGTCTCACCTCTTTTCATCGGATGAAAGCCCGGTGCGTACACGAGATTGCATATTGTGGTTCGCATGTCGCAACCTCAGGGTGGCGGCAGGAACGCGACTTCATCGGGCGAGTTCGCATCCATCAAGCCATTGAGCGTCCCCGCTTCGATCATGTTCCAGTCCGCCTTGCGCCGCCACGTCCCGCCCGCTTTCTCCAGCCACGTCACGGTGCACCAGTCCAGGCTGGCCGCTGCGGCAAAGGGCCTCTTGGCCACGCTGATCTCCACCGTCTCGGTGGCGTTCATCATGAAAACTGCTGCATCCACCGTGGCGCGATCATCGCGCGGCACCGAGCCGAGCAGATCGGGCTTCGCTACCGGCCCGGTGAACCCCGGCGTATCGATCGAATAGATGTGGTCGTTGTCGGGGTGGTCGTCCTCGTCGTTGTGGTGCCTGTTGTCCCTGCCCTTCAGCGGCCCGTGCAGCGGCTTCCAGGTCGATCCCACTCGGTACCACGTCTTCTGTTCGATCATGCGGTCGAACCGGTACTCGGCATCGTGGCGGTGGCCAGTCACGATGCCGCGAAGCTCCATCTGATTGATCCCGGTGTCGGGAAGCGGGCCGAGCAGGTCGGGGGCAGCTTTCACGGCCAGCGCCTCGTTGTCGAGGCTGAAATGGTCCTTATTGCGAAACTCCAGCACCACGGTCGGCACCGCGCTCGCAGGCGCCTTGCCCAGGGACAGCAGAAACTTGTCGCGCTGGGCCTTGGTGTACTCGGGAAAGATCACCTTCAAGCCCTGCTTCTCCGGCGTGTCGCCCCCTCCGGTGAGCGCATCACGAAAATTCTGTGACGTCTGCGTGCCGAGCTTGTTGGCGAGCCGGAGCAGGAGTTCGAGGCGCACGGCCCGGTGCAGGCGGCGGAAATTCAACGTCAGCGCATCCTTCTGGGTGAACAGCTTGCTCAGGAGCGCCGCAGCCTGGTCCTGGTTCAGGCCCGCGAAACTATCGTTGAGGGCCTTGCGCTGCGCATTGGCCTGTTCCTGCGTGGCAACGCTCCGCCGCAGCTGGACTTCGATGTCCGCAACCGGATCGCCCATGCTCGGCCTCCTGCACGGCTGCGCTTCCGACCGTATGGCAGGGATCTGCACGGTGGTGCGAGCTCAGTCACAGCGCGCGGCGAGATTCGCATCCGCCATTGGATTTCCGACGCTTTGTCGCGGGTGGCCGCAGATGGGTTCATGAGCGATGGAAGCCGACTCGCTGCCCGGCAACATAACCGGCTGTCATCCCGGGCGAGCCGCGAAAGCGGCGAGACCCGGGACCCATGTAACCCTGTCCGTCCCCTTTTTCGCATGCCGGGATACATGGATCCCGGCTCTCGCTGCGCTCGGCCGGGATGACAGCCGAGAGGCTGGATGGCAGCGCGTCCCTACGCCGCGATCTCCGGCTCACGGCCGATCAGCCGCGCCAGCTGCTTCAGCCGGTTGAACACGCGCTCGCCGGCGAGCGCCGCGCAGTCGCCGGAAAGCCGCAGCACCAGGCGCCCGTGCTCCACCTCCATCGGCGCGCGCGGCAGGATGCCGGGCATGGCGGCGGACACGAGGTAGGCCACGCGCATGGCGGCGCCGAGCACGCGCGCGCGGTCGAGGATTCTTGTGGTGGCGAGCTCGCGCAGGCGCGGCGACAGCTCGTCCTCCAGCAGCCCGACATGGCGGAAGAACACGGAGAGCGCCACGAAGGCGCGGCCCGGATGGTCGATGCCGATGAACCCCGCATGCGCGATGATGTTGAGCGACTGCTCGCCGCGGTAGTCCGGGTGGGCGCGCCAGCCGATGTCGCCGAGCAGGCAGGCGGCGTGGCGCAATCGCTTCTCGTCGGGCGTCTCGTCGAGTCCGGACGACGCCATGAAGCGGTCGGTCCAGACGATCAGCTCCTCGCCGTGCTGCGGCGAGCGCGAGCGCAGCTGGTTGAGCTGGCGCGCCGCCGCGATCAGCGGGTCGTGCTTCTGCTGCTCGGCGTCGAGCAGCGAGTAGAGCAGGCCCTCGCGCACGCCGAGCGCCGACACGATGACGTCGCGCGGCTTGGCCACGCGAACCACATGCTCCAGCACCAGCGCGCCGTAGGCGAGCAGCGGACGCCGCGCGTCCGACACGACCTCGATCTGCGACAGCGTCTCGGGATCGACGCGATGCACCAGCCGCGAGAACTCGAATACCTCGCGCGCCGGCAGCACGTAGCCGTGCGTCACGTGCAGCGGATACCCGGTCTGGGACATGTGCAGCCGCGCCAGCGAACGCCAGGTGCCGCCGATGGCGTAGAAGCTGCGCCCTGCCCCCTGCTCCAGGCCGCGCACGTCGCCCAGCGCCTTGCGCACGATCTTTTCCGCCTTCTTGATCGATTTGGCGGAGATGTCCTGCAGCGCCAGGCCGCCCAGCGGCAAGGTCACGCCCGGCTTGATGCGGCTCCCGTGCACGTCGATGAGCTCGAGCGAGCCGCCGCCGAGGTCGCCGACGAAGCCGTCCGGCCGGTGCATGCCCGACACGATGCCCAACGCGGTGAGCTCGGCCTCGCGCTTGCCCGACAGCACGTCGATCCTGGTGCGGCAGATTCGTTCCGCATCGGCGATGAAGGCGGCGCCGTTGCGGGCATCGCGGCAGGCCGCGGTGGCGATCGCCCAGGTGCGCTCCACCTCCATCAGGTCGCACAGCGCACGGAAGCGCTTCAGCGCCGCCAGCGCGCTGTCCACCGCTTCCTTGGCGAGCAGGCCGGTGGTCTGCACCTCGCGGCCGAGGCCGCACAGGACTTTTTCGTTGAACAGCGGGCTCGGGCTGCGGGTCAGCCCCTCGTAGACCACCAAGCGGACCGAGTTGGAGCCGATGTCGATGACGGCGACCGGCGCCCCCAGGTCGAGCCGGCCGGGCGCCAAGCTGGGCGCGGGCGCCGTGATGACGTCGTTTTGACCGTTCTGACGCGCCAGCGCGCGCTTCACCCGCACCGGGTGATTCGCCCGCTCAGCCCTTCTCCCGGCGGCGCGTGAGGCTGCGCGGCTGCGATTCCTTGAGCGATTTCCCACGTCCCGACAGGCTCGGATTGGTCATGAAGTACTTCTGGGCGTTGAACGGCTCGTCGCCGCCGGCGCCCGCCGCCGCCCTTATGCGCACAGAAGACCCGTCCGGCAAGACCTTCCAGCTCTGCTCGTTGTCCTTCATGTTGGCAATCATGATCTGGTCCAAAACCTGCTGGTGCACGGTCGGATTGAGAATCGGGCACATTACCTCCACGCGGCGGTCGAGATTGCGCGGCATGAGGTCGGCCGACGAGATGTAGACCGCGGCCTTGGCGTGCGGCAGGCCGTACCCGTCGCCGAAGCAGAAGATGCGGCCATGCTCGAGGAAGCGACCGACGATCGACTTCACCCGGATGTTGTCCGACAGGTTTTCGACGCCCGGCCGCAGGCAGCAGATACCGCGCACCACGAGGTCGATCTCCACCCCGGCCCGCGACGCCGCGTACAGCGCGTCGATGATGTCGGGATCGACCAGCGCGTTCATCTTCATCCAGATGGCGGCCGGCTTGCCGGCCTTGGCGTGCTCCGTCTCCTTGGCGATGTGTTCGAGGATTCGCTTGCGCAGCGTGATCGGCGACACCGCCAGCCGCTCCACGTCGGCCGGCTCGGCATAGCCGGTGATGAAGTTGAACACGCGCGCCACGTCGCGGCCGATCACCTGATCGGCAGTGAAGAATGACAGATCGGTATAGATGCGCGCCGTCACCGGGTGGTAGTTGCCGGTGCCGACATGCACGTAGGAGGTCAGCGACGCCCCCTCGCGGCGCACCACCAGCGACAGCTTTGCGTGCGTCTTGAGCTCGATGAAGCCGAACACCACCTGCGCGCCGGCGCGTTCGAGGTCGCGCGCCCAGCGGATGTTGGCCTCCTCGTCGAACCGCGCCTTCAGTTCGACCAGCGCCGTCACCGACTTGCCGGCCTCGGCCGCTTCCGCCAGCACCCGGACGATCGGACTGTTGAGCGAGGTGCGGTAGAGCGTCTGCTTGATGGCGACGACGTCGGGATCGCGCGCGGCCTGCTGCAGGAACTGCACCACGACGTCGAACGATTCGTACGGATGGTGGACGATCAGGTCCTTCTGCCGGATGGCGGCAAAGCAGTCGCCGGCGTGGTCACGAATGCGTTCCGGGAAGCGCGGATTGTACGGCACGAACTCCAGGTCCGGCCGGTCGAAGCGGCTGAGCTGGGAGAGCTCGTTGAGCGCCAGCATGCCGTCGACCAGGAACACCTCGTCGTCGTGGCAGCCGAGCGCGCGCTGCACGAAGCGCTTGAGCTCGTCCGGCATGGCGGCGGCGATCTCCAGCCGGATCACCTGCCCGCGCCGGCGGCGCTTGAGCACGGTCTCGAACTGGCGCACCAGGTCTTCCGCCTCTTCCTCGATTTCGATTTCGGAGTCGCGGATGACGCGGAACCCGCCCTGCCCCTTGACCGAGTAGCCGGGGAACAGTTTTGGGATGAACAGGACGGTCGCCTGCTCCAGCGTGATCAGGCGTGCAGCGCCGGACTCGGTGTTGGGCAGGCGCATGAAGCGGTCGATCTTGTGCGGCACGCGGATCAGCGCGTTCATCGCCTTGCCGTCGGCGGCGCGCACCAGCTGCAGCGCGATGGAGAAGCCGAGGTTGGGGATGAACGGGAACGGGTGCGCCGGATCGATGGCGAGCGGGGTGAGCACCGGGAACACGTGGTGGAGGAAATAGTCCTCCAGCCAGGTGCGCTCGGATTTGCTCAGGGCCTCGCCGTCGACCAGCGCGAGGCCGTTGTGGGCGAGTTCGGGGCGCAGCTCGCGCCAGCGCGCCTGCTGGTCGCTGGCGAGGGTCGCTACCGCCTCGGCGATGCGGGTGAGCTGCTCGGCCGGGGGCAGCCCGTCCGGGCTTTTTTCCGTGATGCCCTCGCGCACCTGGCCGCGCAGGCCGGCGACGCGGACCATGAAGAATTCATCGAGGTTGTTGGCGCAGATCGACAGGAAGCGCACCCGCTCGAGGAGCGGATGGTTCTGGTTCTCGGCCTCCTCCAGCACCCGGCGATTGAACTGCAGCCACGACAGTTCACGGTTGATGAACCGTTCCGGGCTTTTGGCGATCTCGCTCCTGGCCGGCGGCGGCGCTGCCGCCGGTGCCGGGGTAGCCGCCCGCGCTTCCGCCCGGGCCAGCCCGGCGGACGCCATTTCCATTGGTATTACAATAGGTTCGCCGCGATCGACCATGCCGCACCTGGGGATTGTCGGGGCAAGTATAGAGTATAATGGTGAAATATATCCTGGCGGCGGAACTTGTCAGGGGGAAGGCGGCTGGGTGCGGCGGTGCGGCCCACTGGCGCGCCTGACTCGGCCGTTGCTTACACGCGGCCGTCATCCCCCAAACTCGGCTGTCATCCCGGCCGACTGCGAAGCGCGAGAGCCGGGACCCATATACCCCTGCCTCGCTTCTTTGTCCGATGCCGGAATACTTGCATCCCGCGGGTCGCCGCGGAGCCGGGCGGAACCGTGCGGCCGGGGATTGCGTTCAAGGACATTCGTTTGTGGTCGGGTGGCATCCCGCTGAGATCGCGCCTTCCGTTGTCCGCAATCGACACGACGCGCCGCACCGCGGGCGTCCGGATTGGCGGTTTCTTCGAATGTGCTGCATGTCGGCCGCGGCCGCTCACGCCGGCCGCGATCCGCGCCCGCACGACCGCAACGCCTTGATCGAGGACGAGCCATGGGCCGCGACGACGACGACAGCGACACAACCAAGACCACGCCGAAGCCCGAGTCCTCGGCGCCGAAAGATTCCGACGCGGCCGAACGACGTGATGACTCCGCTACCGCCGAGGAGCTGGCGAAGTCCGCGGATTTCGATCACGAGATGAAGGAGGCCGAGGAAGCGGGCGAGGACACCGAGGAGCTGCGCAGGAGCTATCTGCTGCGGCGGTTCTGGCAGGCGGCGGCCGGCTTCTGGGGCCGGCGCGGACGCCGCATCGCCTGGATCCTGTCGGCCGCGCTCTTGGTCATCATTCTCCTCCACATCGCCGCCTCCTACGCGATGAATCTTTGGAACCGCGCCATCTTCGACGCGCTGGAGAAGAAGGATGCCGCCACCGTCCTGTTCCTCTCGCTCGTCTACTTCGCGCTGCTGGCGGCAAGCGTGACGGTGAACGTCGGCCAGGTCTATGCCCGCATGACGTTGCAGCGGCGCTGGCGCAAGTGGCTCACCGACAACCTGGTCGACCGCTGGCTCACCGGCGGCCGCTACTACCAGCTCAACCTGGTGAGCGGCGACCACGCGAACCCGGAATACCGCATGGCGGACGACGTGCGGGTGGCGACCGAGGCGCCGGTCGATTTCGTCAGCGGCGTGACCACGGCGTTCCTCTCGGCCGCCACCTTCATCGCGGTGCTGTGGACCATCGGCGGCGCGCTCGACGCCACCGTCGCCGGCGTGCACATCCACATTCCCGGCTTCCTGGTGATCGCGGCTGTGCTCTACGCCGTGGTGGCGAGCGGCTGCATGGTGCTGATCGGCCGCCGCTTCGTCGCCGTCTCCGAGGACAAGAACCAGTCCGAGGCCGAGATGCGCTATGTGCTCACGCGCCTGCGGGAGAACGGCGAGAGCATTGCGATCATCCAGGGCGAGGAGGAGGAGCGCGAGGGCGTCGAGCGCGCGCTGCTCAAGGTGCTGCGCAACTGGCGCGACATCTGCTTCCAGAACATGAAGACCACGATGGTGTCGCAGACGTCGAGCTACATTGCGCCGGTGCTGCCGATTCTCCTGTGCGCCCCCAAATTCCTCGACGGCTCGATGACGCTCGGCCAGGTGATGCAGGCGGCCTCTGCCTTCACCATCGTCCAGGGCGCCTTCAACTGGCTGGTCGACAACTACCCGCGCCTTGCCGACTGGACGGCGTCGGCGCGCCGCGCCGCCTCGCTGATGATGTCGCTCGACGCGCTCGAGCGCGCCGAGCAGGGCGACGGGATCGGCCGCATCACGCGCACCGACGAGGGCGAACGCGCCTCGCTGCGGCTGCGCGACCTCTCGGTCACGCTCGACGACGGCACGGCCGTGATCGACGACACCGACGTGGCGATCAAGCCGGGCGAGCGGGTGCTGGTCGCCGGCGAGTCCGGCACCGGCAAGAGCACGCTGGTGCGCGCCATCGCCGGCCTGTGGCCGTGGGGCGAAGGCACGATCGAAGTGCGCAAGGGCGCGAGCCTGATGCTGCTGCCGCAGCGGCCCTACATCCCGATCGGGACGCTGCGCCGCGCCGTCGCCTATCCCGACGCCGCCGACAGCCGCAGCGTCGAGGAGGTCGCCGACGCACTCAAGCGCGTCGGCCTGGAGCACCTGGTCGACCGCATCGACGAGGACGGCCCGTGGGACCAGACCCTGTCGGGCGGCGAGAAGCAGCGCCTGGCATTCGCGCGCATCTTCCTGCACGACCCGGACATCATCGTGCTCGACGAGGCCACCGCCGCGCTCGACCCCGACAGCCAGGACAAGCTGATGGCGCTGTTGAGCCGCCAGCCCGAGCACACAACGCTGGTGAGCGTCGGCCACCGTCCCGAACTCGAGGCGTTCCACAGCCGCAAGATCGTGCTCGAGCGCCGCCGCGGCGGCGCCAGACTGGTGAGCGACGTCAAGCTCGTGCGCCGGCCGGGCCGCTCGCGCCTGCTGCGGCGCCTGCTGCGCCGGCGCGGGAGGATCGAGGTGGCCACGGGTGGCGCGCCCGTGCCGCGAACTCGGCTGTCATCCCGCTGAACGTGCTGTGATCCCGGCCGCGCGCAGAACTCGGCCGTCATCCCGGCCGAGCGCAGCGAGAGCCGGGATCCATATCCACCTGCCGAGCCTTTTGACTGATGCCGGGGGACTTGGATCCCGGGTCTCGCCGCTGGCGCGGCTCGCCCGGGATGACCGCCGAGTTTGACGCATGGCAAAGCCGCTTGCTCGACCTCTCCCCGCCGCGCGGGGAGAGGTGGAGCAAGCGCCGCCCGCGGTGCTGCGCTCGCGACTCCTGCGGCTCGCCCGCTACTTTACAACCGCGCCGTCGGCCATGAACCGGCGCAGCGCGGCGAGCCATTTGGCAAACCCTTCGGTCTCGAAGTGCTTCACCCATTTGTCGCGCTCGTCGGCGGCGCAATCGAACGTTGCCCACCACTCGACGAACGACCGGTTGTCGGCGACGACCGGAACGACACGGATGGTCGCGGCGTAGTCGCGCACCGGGAATGGCGGCGCGCCGCAGAAGGCGTAGCTGTAGGAGCGGTCGACGTCGGAATGGGCCAGCAGGACCTGCCGGATGGTGTTGCCGCCGTTGGTGACGCGGCGCACGGCCCCGACCTGATCTCCCGCCTTGCCGTGTTCGATGACGGTCTCGCTCTCGACGCCGGCCCAGGCATAGTGACCGAACGGGCGGATCACCGCCCACACGTCATCGGCCGCATGGTCGAGGACGACGCTGTAATAGGACTTTGCCATCGGTCAAAACCTTCGCTCGGTGTTGTGCCCCTGCTCCACGCGTCTTCGCATCCCGCCCCGCGCCGCGGCCACCCGTTTCCTATGCCCGAATCGTTGGGCGCCGGCGGCAAGCAAGTCGACCTCTCCCCGCACGCGGGGCGAGGTGGAGCAAGCGGCGCTCGCGGTGCCACGCTCACGACTGTCGCGGCCGATCACGGCTGCGGGACCAGCGTCCGCACCGCCTCGTCGACGCTGTGGAACACGTTTTCCGGTCCGAGCTCGGCCAGCACGCCGAAGCGATCGAGCGACTGGTGCGCGCGTACCGATTCCAGCCGGGCAATGGCGAAGGGGAGATCGCTGCTGCGGCAATGCGCGATGAGCTCGCTGAGCGCGCGCGCCGCAGTGAAGTCGACGTCGGCGATGCCGCTCGCCTCGAGCACGATCAGGCGCGGCCGGCCGCCATGGGCCGCGATCATGTCGATCATGCCGCGCTTGAAGGTCGCCGCATTGGCGAACAGCAGCGGCGCGTGGAAACCGATGACCGTAACGCCCGCATGGCGTTCGCCCGGCTCGCCAGCCGCCGGCGGCCACCACACCGTCGTGCCCGGAAGTTTTTGCAGCTCGACGGGGCGCGTGCGGACGGTCATCGCCACGCCGTGCAGCAGCGACAGGCCGATCCCGATCGCCATGCCGGTCTCGATCGGCAGGACGATGATGGCGGCGGCGGTGAACGCCACCAGCAGGCATTCGACCGGGGCCTGGCGGAGCAGTTTCGCCATGATGTCGACATGGACGATACGCCACGCCACGAACAGCAGCACGCCGGCGAGCGCCGCTTCCGGCACGGGCGCCAGCAGCGCCCTGCCCCACAGCACCAGGACGAGCACGATGGCCGCCGCCGTGAGCGCGGCGAACTGCGAGCGGGAGCCGCTTTCGACCACCACCGCGGTGCGTGGCGGGCTGGCATTGACCGGGAAGGCGCCGAGCACCGCGGCAAAAAGATTGCCGGCGCCGAGCCCGACGAAGTCGCGGTTGAGGTCAGGCTCGTGGCCGGCGGCCGCGGCGGCGGCCGCGAAGGAGTGGATCACGGTCGCGGCCTGCATCATCACCACGATTGCGATGATCAGCGCCAGCGGGAGGAGCGCCCGCAGGTCGTCGAGGGCCGGCACCGTCGGGTGCGGCAGCCCGCCCGGCAGGGCGCCGAGCACGGCGACGCCGCGTCCTTCGAGATCGAAGACGAGCACCGCGAGCGTCGCCGCCACGATGCCAACCAGCGCGCCCGGGATGCGTGCGCTGATCCGCTCGGTCACCAGCATGATGGCGAGCACGCCAAGGCCGATCGCGGTCGAGAACGGATTGGCCGCGGCGAGGCCGCCCGCGATCGCCCCCACCTGGGCCGAGAGATCGCCCGCGCCCTTGGCGATACCGAACAGGCTCGGCAGCTGCGACACGACGATATGTACCGCGACGCCGGCGAGGAAGCCGGTGATGACCGGCGTCGACAGCAGGTGGGCGATCCAGCCAAGCCTGAGCAGCCCGGCGACGAGGAGCAGGCCGCCGACCAGCAGCGCCAGTGCCACGGCAGCGGCCTGCAGCGCGGCCGCGGCCCCCGGGCCGCCCGCGCCGGCAGCGCCCGCCGCGGCAAGGGTGGCCAGCATCCCGGCGAAAATCGGCGTGATGGTCGAGTCGGCGCCGGCGGTGAGCACGCGGCTGGCGCCGAAGGCGGCGAAGCCGAGGGTGGCGCCGATGAAGGCGTAGAAGCCGATCTGCGGCTCGAATCCGCCGAGCTTCGCCGTCGCCATCTGCTCGGGGATGGTGATGGCCGCGAGCGTCAACCCGGCGAGCACGTCACCCCCCGCCTGCGCCGGCGTCCAGCCGCGGAAGGAGGCGAACAGCAGCGCCGGACCCAGGCGTGTCGCCCCGTTGTGCTGTGTCACTCGCGCTCCTGTCGGACTCGTTGCGGCGCCGGCGCACCACCGGCCGCCGCGCGGCAGGCCCGCGGCACGGCGGTCGCGCCCACGAGCCTGACTATGACTATTATGACTATAGGGTGACAGTGGCCATCTGGCCAAACCGGCCCCACGGCGGCACGTGCGCCGCGGCAGCGCAGCGTGGCAACGCGCGCGCCGCTTGCTCCACCTCTCCCCGCGCGCGGGGAGGTCGGATTCCGAGCGAAGCGAAGGAATCCGGGTGAGGGGGTGCTTCCGCGAGTCTGAGCTTGTGGACGTGCCCCCTCACCCGATTTGCTTCGCTTCGCAAGGGCTGCGCTCGCAAATCGACCTCTCCCCGCACGCGGGGAGAGGTGGCGCAAGTGGCACCGCTGCGCCCCGCTGACCCTTATCGCTCGGCGAAGACCTTGCGCAGATAGCCTGACGCCTCATCGACCGCGGCACGCACCGCGGGCGTATTCGCGATCGGGTTGAGCAGCATGAAGTCGTGGATCGTGCCGTTGTAACGAACCGATGTGACCACCACGCCCGCCGCCGCGAGCTTGCGCCCGTAGGCCTCCCCCTCGTCGCGCAGCACGTCGTTCTCGTCGACCATGAGCAGCGTCTGGGGCAGGCCCTTGAGCTGCTCGAAGCTGGCATTGATCGGCGAGACGTGGATGTCGGCGCGCTTGGAGGCGTCGGGCAGATACTGGTCCCAGAACCACTCCATCGCCTTCTTCGTCAGCCACGGGCCCTCGGCAAACTCCTTATAGGACCCGGTCGACATCGTGGCGTCGGTCACCGGATAGAACAGAAGCTGCGCCTTGACCTTGGGCCCTTTGCGCTCCTTGGCGAGGAGCGCGACCACAGCCGTCATGTTGCCGCCGACGCTGTCGCCCGCGATCGCGATACGGCTGGCATCCGCGCCGAACTCCTGGGGATGCTCGGCCACATACTTGAGCACGGCATAGCTCTCCTCGACCGCAACCGGATAGCGGCTCTCGGGCGAACGATCGTAGTCCACGAACACCACGGCGGCGTTCGCGCCAACCGTCAGTTCGCGCACCAGCCGGTCGTGAGTCTCGCGATCGCCGAGCACCCAACCGCCGCCATGGGTGTAGATCACCACGGGCAGCGTGCCTTTGGCATTCTCCGGGCGATAAACACGGATGTCGGTCCGCCCCTTGGGTCCCACATTGAGGACGCGATCCTCGGCGCTCGCCGGCGCGAGGGTCACCGGGACGGACTTCTGGGCGCCGGCGAGCACGTCGCGAGCCGCTTGGGGCGAGAGGGTGTAGAGGGGCTGTCCGCCGGCAAGGCTGTCGATGAAGGCCTGGGTGGTGGGTTCAAGCGGTCCTGCGACTGATTGCGTCGTAGAGAGTGCCGACATGGAAACCTCCTGCTGTTGTGCATCCCCGTTCTAATCGCACGCGATCTTTACCAGTAGCACTCGAGGACGTGGCGGCGGGCCGCACAAATCCGCGAGCGATCGGAGCAAAGCGGACATTCCGCACCGAAAGACCTGATCCCAGCACGGCACGGCGGGACAAAACAATAGCATGCTCGGAGAATTGCCATTTGCGGTTCGGGCGGCTGACACTGAAGGCGGCGCCGGGGCACGGGCGCAGAAAAATACGGCGTCAACGCGGGTACAACGTCGACAGCCCCACGCGACGGAGGGCCAAACGCGTCGCACTGCCGCACCACATCGGAGGAGCAGCCACCATCCGGCCTCGCCACAGGAGAACGGCCGACACGAGCGGATGCATCGCACCCTGCAGCAGCAGACCGCGCCGCCGTCGGCGGCCGATAACGCTTGCACGCCTGGGTGAATGGGGCGGCTTCACACC
>Ga0209466_1000175_pt1 | contig 14814 bp, 16 predicted proteins | sample PanSoiPlo30MoBio_FD_188323 | JGI IMG/M metagenome (GOLD analysis project Ga0209466, IMG submission 188323) | Tropical forest soil microbial communities from Panama analyzed to predict greenhouse gas emissions - Panama Soil Plot 30 MoBio (SPAdes)... | ecosystem: Environmental > Terrestrial > Soil...
CCCGCGTCACGGTCGGTGACGCGTTCCGCCTGCGCATGGGCGACGCGCGGCACATCCGCATCGAGCACGCGTGCGACCGGCTCGATCAGATCGGCCAGGGGATGAGCGAAGGCGAGATCGTGGTGGACGGCGACGTCGGCAGCCAGGCCGGCCGGCTGATGCAAGGCGGCCGCCTGACGATCCGCGGCAACGCCGGCCCATGGGCGGCCTCGGGCCTGCGCGGCGGCGTGGTCGAGATCGCCGGCAATGCCGGCGATCGCGTCGGTGGCCCGCTCGCCGGCGAAACCGTCGGCATGCGCGGCGGTGTCGTGATCGTGCGCCGCAATGCTGGCGAGCGCGCCGGCGACCGCATGCGCCGCGGCACGATTCTCGTGGAGGGCGCCGCCGGCCGCTGGGCCGGCTGCCGCATGATCGCCGGCACCCTGATGGTACGCCGCAAGGTCAGCGCCCTGCCGGGCTATCTCATGCGCCGCGGTACGCTGATTCTCGGCGACGGCGCCGAGGAGTTTTCGCCCACCTTCGTCGATTGCGGCGCGCACCAGCTCCTGGCGGTTCGCCTTCTGGCCACATACATCGACAGCTACAGCTCGGCGTTTGAGTCGATTGTCCGACGGTCGCTGCGGCGGCTGGCCGGAGACATGGCTGTGGCAGGAAAGGGTGAGATATTCACCCGATCCTGAAACTATGACCCGCGAAAGCCGTTTCTTGTGGTATGCACGTGGCCAACCCTGGGAGCCGGTAATGGGCCTGATCGAGCTGATCATCACGGTTTGCGCTGTGGCGCAACCCGAGCAATGCGAGGATCAGCATCTTCAATTCACTGAATTGGCATCACCAAGGCAATGCGTGATGGGCGCCATGCCCTATGTGGCCCAGTGGGTCGGAGAGCATCCGAAGTGGCGGGCGGTCCGCTGGCGCTGTGACTACCCGGGCAAACGGGATACTTGATGGAGCAACCTTTCCGCGACAGGCGGGACGCCTTTCTGCGGAAAATCTTGCGGCGTTCCGCCGTCATGGGGATCCTCAACGTCACTCCGGATTCCTTCTTCGACGGCGGGCAATTCCAGACCATCGATGCGTCGACGGCGCACGCCAGGAAGCTGGTCGCGGACGGCTGCGACATCGTCGATATCGGCGGCGAGTCGTCGCGGCCCGAAGCCACTCCGGTTTCCGCCGCGGACGAGCTTGCGCGGATCGAGACGATCGTGGCGCAGCTGGCGCCGGCGCTCGACGTTGCGCTCTCGGTCGACACCAGCAAGGCGCGCGTGGCGGCGCGGGCGCTCGAGCTCGGCGCGGTCGCCGTCAACGACGTCTGGGGACTGCAGCAGGATGCCGCCATGGCGGGCGTCGTGGCCGCGGCCGACGCGATCGTGGTGATCATGCACAATCGTGCCGAGAAGGACGAAACGCTCGACATCGTGACCGACATCCGCCGCTTCTTCGACCGCTCGCTCGCGCTCGCCGCCAAGGCCGGCATCGCGCGCGAGCGCATCATCCTCGATCCCGGCATCGGCTTCGCCAAGACGTCGCGGCAGAACCGCGACGCCCTGGCGCGGCTGGGCGAGCTCAAGGATTACGGCCTGCCCATCATGGTCGGCGTGTCGCGCAAGTCGTTCCTCGGCTCGCTGTCGGCCGGCAATCCCGAGGCCTCGCTGATCGGTACGGTCGCAGCCAACCTCGCCGCGGCGGCGCAGGGCGCGAGGATTTTTCGCGTGCACGATGTGGCGGAACACGTGGCAGCGCTGAAGGTGTTTCACGAGATCCGCGCGTAGGGTGGGTTGAGGCGCGTTGCACGGCCTCACGTTTCCATCGTAGCGGTACGCGCCGAAACCCAGCAATGCAGAGCTCGCGGCCGGTGGGTTTCGGCGCGGCAGGCCGTGCAACATTCGTCGGCGGCATGCGGCGCCTCAACCCACCCTACGGATGCGTACACTCCGTCAGCTGCTTCTCTTCGATGGTGAAAACCGCACCGGCCTTGATCTCCACGTTGCGTACGACGCACTGGCGGCCGCGCACGTCGGCGAGCTTGACGTCGTAGCGGCCGGGCTCGACGCCGGTGATGCGCAGGCGCTCGTCGTGATCGACCTCGCCGTCACGGTCGTTCTTGCACTGGTCGGGGCCCCACTGGTCCTTGCCGGCCGGCGACAGATAAAGCTGCTTCACGGTGTTGGCCGTCAGGTTCCAGAAGCGGATGCCGCGGCGATCCTGCGCGTCGGCCGCCACGGAGGCGGACAGCAGGGCAAGCACGACGAGCAGCGACTTCGGCATGCGGCATCACTCCCGGACGGCGCGCTGCAGGTTCTGCGCCTTGTCGAGATTCTTGGCTTGCGCGAGCCCGTTTGGCGCGATGAGCTTCGCCGACACCAGGTCGGCGTCGAGAAAATCCGCGCCGGCGACGGTGGCGCCGGTGAGGTCGGCGCCGCCGAGGGTGGCGCCCCTGAGCGAGGCGCCGGTCAGGTCGGCTCCCTTGAGCGACGCGAACTCGAGGTCGGTGCGCGACAGGTCGGCGTCGCGCAGATCGGCCCCCGTGAGGTTGGCCGAGCGCAGGATCGCGCGCATCAGCCCCATGGACTGGTTGCGCATGTCGGCGCCGAGCTTGGCGCCCGCCAGCGACGCGCCGGCCAGGCTGGCATTGGTGAGGTCGGCGGCGACGCGCGCGCCGGACAGATCGGCGCCGTCGAGCCTGGCGCGCTGCATCTGCGCGGCGAACAGGCTGGCGCCCTTGAGATTGGCGCCCGACAGATCGGCCTCGAGCAGCCAGGCCTGGTCGAGGATCGTGCGCTCGAGCTTGGCGCCCGCCAGCTTAGCCTTGTTGAGCCGCGCGGCGCGCAGCACCGCGCCGGACAGATCGAGGCCGGAGAGATCGAGGCCCGACAGTTTCTTGCCGGTGAAGTCGGCCGGCTGGTCTTGGGTCGCCGCGGCGAGCATCCGCTCGACGTCGGCCCGCGTCATCTCGGCCGCCACCATGTCGGGGGAGCCGAGGTCGACATGCCGCATCATGTCCTGCGCCAGCGCGGCCCGACCGAGGCCGCAGAGCGCAAGCGCGACGGTCCATACGATGACCGATCTCATGGCTCGCTCCCGGCGCCAGAGCATGATCCCGAAAAGTGGATACCGGTTTTCGGAAAAGATCATGCTCCAAGCGTAAGTTAGGCGGCCGCCGCCAGCCGGCTGGCAATGGTCGCCTTGATCGACGCCATGGCATCGTCGGTACGGCTGGCCCGCGGAGTCAAGATCGGCATTTCCGCCACGATGCGGGCAGGCCGTGGCGACAGCAGCAGCACCCGATCGGCCAGGCGCACCGCCTCGTCGATGTCGTGGGTCACCAGCAGCGTCGTCATCGCGTGCCGCTCGACCAGCAGCGCCAGCTCGGCGCGCAGGCGCTGCGCCAGCGCGTTGTCGAGCGAGACGAACGGCTCGTCGAGCAGCAGCAGCTCGGGCTTGACCGCGAAGGCACGGGCGAGCGCGACGCGGCGCGCCAGCCCGAGCGACAGCTCGCCCGGATAGTGCGCGCGATGCGCCGTCAGGCCGAGCACGTCGAACAGCGCCGTCAGCGCGGCCTCATCGACGTCCGGCGCCACCAGGCGCACGTTGTCGGTCACGGTGCGCCACGGCAGCAGCCGCGGCTCCTGGAATACCATCCCGAGCTTGCCGTCGGGCGGTCGCCGCAGCGTTCCCTCGTAGTTGCGGTCGAGGCCGGCGATGATGCGCAGCATCGTGGTCTTGCCGCAGCCGGACGGGCCGACCAGCGTGCACACCTCGCCGGGCGCGAGCGCAAAGGCGATGTCGCGCAGCACCTCGAGGCTCTGCCCGGAGGCCGCTTGATAGGCTTTCCGTCCGATATGGACGTCAAGCAGGGCGGACTCGCCAGCGGGACGCGCGTCGTTCAAAGGGCTGCACCAGCAGGATTTCGATAAGCAGGATCACGGCAACGAAGGCGAGCGCATAGGCCAGGATAAGCGTGACGTCGAACAGTTGGAACGCCACGCCGATTTCGAAGCCGACGCCGTTCGGCCGCCCGAGCAGTTCGACGATCAGCACGATCTTCCACACCAGCGCCAGGCCCGAGCGTGCAGCCGCCGCCACGTACGGCGCCAGCTGCGGGATCACCACGTGGCGCAAGGCTTTCCAGCGTCCGATCGCGAACACACGGGCGACGTCGTCGAGCGCCGGATCGAGGGCGCGGGCGCCTTCGCGGATCACCACAATGGCGTTCGGCACCTTGTTGATGGCCACCGCCAGGATGGCGGCGATCTCGGTCAGGCCGCCCCAGATATAGGCCAGCACGATGATGACCAGCGCCGGCAGGTTGAGCAGCACGACCAGCCAGGGATCGCCGAGCCGATCCGCGAGCGACACGCGCCCCATGAGAAATCCGATGGCGCCGCCGACCGTCATGGCCAGCATGAAGGCGAGAACCACGCGCGCCAGCGTCGCGCCGAGATGCAGGAAGAGGTCGCCCGATCGAGCCTCGACAGCCAGCGCCGCCGCCACCGTCAGCGGGCCGGGCAGCATCCGCTCGCCAGCGATCCACGATGCGACAAACCACGTGCCAATGAACAGCGCCAGGGACAGGAAGCGGACCATTCAACTCCCCGAACGCGCGCGGAAGAACGTCTTGGGATCGAGCGCGACCGCGTTGCCGACGAGATCGCGGCCGCCCTGGGCGGCGAGCACGCGGAACAGCGTGCGGGCATCGGCCTCCTCGGCATCGACCGGCCGGCGCGGAATGCCCTCGCGATAGCGGTCGCGGTACGCCGCCAGCGCCGCCGCATCGCCCGCGCCCGTCAGCCGCGCGATACGCTCCCATTCGGCGTCGGACGTGGCCAGGATGTCCTTGGCCTTGCGCGTAACGTCGATGAAGCGCTGCACCGCATCGGCATTGTTGGCGGCCCACGCGGCATCGAAGACATAGCCCAGCATGGCGGGCCGCCCGGTCACGCCGAGCTTCGGCAGAACGTCCTCGATGCCGACCAGGCGGCGCAACCCCTTGGCCTCCAGCCAGGCGCAGAGATTCCAGTAATTGAGCGTGGCATCCATTTCGCCCTGCAGCGTCTTCTCGGCAAGCAGCGCCGGCGCGCCGTAGACGATGGTAGCGTCGCGCTTGAGGTCGATGCCGTCCTGCTTGAGCGCGGCCTGCAGCAGCAGCCAGCTCTTGTCGATGGCGCCACCGGCCACCGCGAGCTTCTTGCGCTTCAGGTCGCTCAGGCTGCGGATTGGCGAAGCGGCCGGCAGCATGACGGCGCCGAGCGCGCTCGAATAGGGATGGAACACGAGGCCGGCGCCGAGACTGCGCTCGCGCGCCACCCACAGCCAATCGGACACGATGACGTCCACCGATCCGCCGCGCAGCGCAATCTTGCCGGCCTCGGGCGCGGCAAGCTCGGTGGTCGCAATGGTCAAATTGGCGGCACGGTCGAGGCCGTGATGGCGGATGACGTCGAACTCCCAGGCAAGCGTGCCGGTCTTCTGCACGGCGACGCGCACGCCGTCCGCCGCCGCGGTTGCGGCGAGCAGACAGGCGGCCAACGCAAGACCTGCGGATTGCAGAACGCGCACCATGACGCCCATCATAGACCGGGAGCCGGACCTTGGCAGAAGCGCGACATGTCGTCACTCTCCGATGGCGAATGGGGCGATGCCCGCTTTGAGGGCGGGCGCGCCACGGTCTATACGGTCTATCATGCGGACAAGGCTGGTGGTGCGATGCGCATAGTTGGGATCCCACTGCTGCTCGCCGGCGCGGCGGCGGCCGTCGGCATGGCGGTCGCGCCGGCGATTGCCGACGAGCTCAACGACTATCCGACCACGGCGCGCGCCGATTACGTGCTCGCCTGCATGAAGGCCAATGGCGAGACCCGGCACGTCCTGGAGCAGTGTTCGTGCTCGATCGACGTCATCGCATCCGTCCTGCCGTATGAGCGCTATGTCACCGCCGAGGCGGTGCTGAGCGTCGGCCAGGTGCAGGGCAATCTCGGCGCCCAATTCCGCACATCGGAGCCCGCCAAGGCGGCGCTCAACGATCTGCGCCGCGCCCAGGCGGAAGCGGAAGTGCGCTGCTTCTGAGCGTGCCGCGCGGGTAGGAAAGCCCGATGGCAACGCGCGTTTTTGTGCCGCAGGTGGGCGGTATCCCACAACCGCTGGTGCCACACCGGCCGTGCCGCCGCAATCGGCGCGAACACCTGCCCACAATTGCATTCCCCGGAGAATGACGGATTTGTCGCAATACGAATTTCGGTTGCGTGGCAAAAAACGCGAGCTTAGACTTTCGCTTAGGTTTTCGGCTTCACAGGGCGTCGGTTTCCAGGGAGGACCGGCGTTTTTCGAAAGTCCGGCGGACGCGAGAGAAGAAGACAACTCCGTTCCGCCGAGGCTGTGACACGCTGCCGAAGACTCTTCCTAACGGGGACTGTGCCGTGCGGCCGCCTTGGTCTCGCATCGGCACACCCGACGACCACGTCGAAGGGAGGAAGCACGATGCGACATGTTCTGACGACATTCTGCTTGGGTGCCGCGGTGGTGTTCACCTCCGGCGCGGCAAGGGCAAACGACGAACTGATCAAGCTGCAACAGGATCCGAAGCAGTGGGTAATGCCGACCGGCAACTACGCCAACCAACGCTACTCGCAGCTCAAGCAAATCACCGCTGACAATGTCGGCAAGCTGCAGGTGGCGTGGACGTTCTCGACCGGCGTGCTGCGCGGCCACGAGGGTGGACCCCTCATCGTCGGCAACGTGATGTACGTCCACACGCCGTTCCCGAACAACGTCTATGCGCTCGACCTCAACGCCGACGGCAAGATCCTGTGGAAGTACGAGCCCAAGCAGGATCCGAACGTCATTCCGGTGATGTGCTGCGATACGGTCAATCGCGGCCCGTCCTATGCCGACGGCAAGATCTTCCTGCACCAGGCCGACACGACGCTGGTGGCGCTCGATGCCAAGACCGGCAAGGTGGTCTGGGAGGTGAAGAACGGCGACCCGGCCAAGGGCGAGACCGGCACGTCGTCGCCCATGGTGTTCAAGGACAAGGTCGTGGTCGGCATTTCGGGCGGCGAGTTCGGCGTGCGCGGCTCGGTGACCGCCTACAATCTCAAGGACGGCAAGCGGGTGTGGCGCGGCTATTCCATGGGCCCGGACAGCGACACCTTGACCGACCCGCAGAAGACCACGAACCTCGGCAAGCCGGTGGGGCCGAATTCCGGCACCAATACCTGGCAGGGCGAGCAGTGGAAGATCGGCGGCGGCACCACGTGGGGCTGGTACTCGTACGATCCGGAGCTCAACCTGATGTACTACGGGTCGGGCAATCCCTCGACGTGGAATCCGAAGCAGCGTCCGGGCGACAATCGCTGGTCCATGACCATTTGGGCGCGCGATGTCGACACCGGACAGGCGCGCTGGGTCTATCAGATGACCCCGCACGACGAGTGGGACTATGACGGCGTCAACGAGATGATCCTCGCCGACCAGCAGATCGGCGGCCAGAATCGCAAGACGCTGGTCCACTTCGACCGCAACGGTCTCGGCTACACGCTCGACCGCACCAACGGCGAACTGCTGGTGGCGCAGAAGTACGATCCCGCCGTCAACTGGACGAGCGGCGTCGACATGGACAAGAACTCGCCCACCTACGGGCGACCGAAGGTGCTCGACCAGTACTCGACCGACAAGCAGGGCGAGGACGTCAACACCAAGAACATCTGCCCGGCGGCGCTCGGCACCAAGGACGAGCAGCCGGCGGCCTACTCGCCCGAGACCGGCCTGTTCTACGTGCCGACCAACCACGTCTGCATGGATTACGAGCCGTTCCGGGTGCGCTACACGGCGGGCCAGCCCTATGTCGGGGCGACGCTGTCCATGTATCCGCCCCAGGGCGAGCAGCACATGGGCAACTTCATCGCCTGGGACGCCAAGACCGGCAAGATCGTGTGGTCGAACAAGGAACAGTTCTCGGTATGGTCCGGCGCGCTCGCGACCGCGGGCGGCGTGGTGTTCTACGGAACCCTCGAGGGCTACCTGAAGGCCGTCGACGCCAAGACCGGCAAGGAGCTCTACAAGTTCAAGACTCCGTCCGGCATCATCGGCAACGTGACGACCTACGAGAACAACGGCCGGCAGTACATCGCGATCCTGTCGGGCGTCGGCGGATGGGCGGGCATCGGCCTGGCGGCCGGCCTCACCGATCCGACCGCGGGTCTCGGCGCAGTCGGCGGCTATGCCGGCCTGCGCAACTACACCTCGCTCGGCGGAACCCTCACGGTGTTCGCATTGCCGCAGTGAGGCGGGCCTGAAGATCAAAGTCGTTCCGGCGCGCGGATTCCTGGTCCGCGCGCCGGCCTTTTTGATGGGGCGGCAGCTTCCAGTCGGTCGAGGTCTGGTCGTGCGTAAGAGCTTCGTGGCCGCCGTTATTCTGGTGGCGCTTGCCGGCGCCGCGTTTGCCGACGGCAGCGGCGATCCCACCGCGGTCAGGAGCGAAGACGGAAAGTACTACGACAAGGACGGCAACCCGACCTACAAGGTCCAGGCTGACGGCACGGTCGACTGGTACACCTATTCCGGCTACCGCCGCTACCACTCGGAATGCCACGTCTGTCATGGTCCCGACGGCGAAGGCTCGACCTATGCACCGGCCCTGAAGAACTCGCTCAACACCATGAGCTACGCGGATTTCTTGGGTGTGGTGGCGAGCGGCCGCAAGAACGTCAGCGCGTCGCAGGAAAGCGTCATGCCGGCGCTCGGCGACAACCCGAATGTCGCCTGCTACATGGACGATCTCTTCGTCTATCTGCGGGCGCGCGCCAATGACGCGGTCGGCCGCGTGCGTCCGGCCAAGCGCGAGCCGAAGCCGGAAGCCTTCGACAAGGCGGAAGCAAGCTGCCTGGGCCAATAGCGGTGCGGCGAGGCGGAGCCATGGTGATGCTGCAAAGGTCGTCGGCATGGATCGTGCTGTGCGCGGGTCTCCTTGCCCCGCACGGCGCACAGGCGCAGGCGCGCGACGATCCGTCGCTGTCCATCGAGCTGATCGATCCGAAAACGTTCCGGGTGTGCGCGGATCCGCACAATCTGCCGTTCTCCAATGAGGGCGGCGAAGGCTTTGAGAACAAGATCGCCGAGCTTTTCGCCAAGAAGCTCGACAAGAGCCTGGCCTATGCGTGGTATCCGCAGTCGGTCGGCTTCATCCGCAACACGCTCAATGCCCACAAGTGCGACGTCATCATGGGCTTTCCGCAGGGCGGCGAGCTGGCGCAGAGCACCAATCCCTACTACCACACGGCCTATGCGCTGGTGTTCCGCCGCGGCAGCAGCCTCGACGGCATCGAAACCCTGTCCGATCCGCGCCTCAAGGAGAAGCGCATCGGCGTGGTGGCGGGAACGCCGCCCGCCACGTATCTCGCCATGAACAGCCTGTTGGAGAGGACAAAGGGGTATCCTCTGGTGGTCGACACGCGCGTCGATTCCTCCGGCGAGGCGATGATGAAGGACCTCATCGACGGCGTGATCGACGTCGCCGTGCTGTGGGGGCCGATGGCCGGCTACCATGCGCAGCGCAGCGGCGCCGACCTGAGCATCGTCCCGCTGACCAAAGAGACCCACGGCCCGCGCCTCACCTATCGCATCGCCATGGGGGTGCGCGCGGCGGACGCCGAATGGCGCCGCCAGCTCAATCGCCTGGTGCTGGAGAACCAGCCCGAGGTCAACGCCATCCTGCTGCGCTACGGCGTGCCACTGCTCGACGAGAATGACCGGCCGCTCAAGCCGCAGTCTCCGTAGGGCGGGCAAAGGCGCGCGTTGCGCCGCGTAAGCAACACGTCGTGAAAATTTGAGGCGCGCCGTGCCCAAGCGGTTTTTTTCTACGAGGCCGCACGCGTGGGCACGGCGCGTTTCTGTAGCCCAGTGCTTTGACAGCCTGGTGCATCGCGCCTTTGCCCACCCTACGGCGCATTACTCCATCGCCTCCTGGATGGTGCGACTGAGGGCGAACAGACGCTGCTCGATCAGCACCGGCACCTCGCACACGTAGTTGATCGTGCGGCGGCGCTCCTCGAAAATCCGCGTGTCCCACTCCACCTGCTCGGCAAGTTCCTCGACCTGTTTCTGATCGGCACTGGGTGCATCCTGCATCTCGCGCAGCTTGAGCGTTTTTCCGCGCACCTGCTCGGCGAACTCGCGCTGACGCCGCGTGTAGCGCTCGATGCCGGTGATGACCTCGGAGCGCAGGCGGTCGAGTGTGGCAAACAGCCCGGCAAACAGGAGCTTTCCCTGCGCCTGCTTGGCGTCACCGCTGCCGGCCAGGAAGTCCGCCGCACTTCTCTGCGCCTCCTCCAGCGGCAGCCGGCGCGCCGCCAGCCGCGCGACCAGGTCCTTCACCTTGGGGTCGTCCTCCCAGGTGCGACCGACGTCGTCGATCGGCGGGCCGGCCCACATGGCGGCGACGGAAAGCTCCGGCACCTTCACCTGCACGCATGGCCAGTCGGGATTGCGCGGATCGGCCGCGCGCGCCGACGATGCGAGCCCGACGGCCATCACGAGAATGAGCAAAAGCCTCATGCGTCGCCTCCGGCCGGGCCCCGGCGGGCGATGAACCCGCGCGCCGGATCGTAGGCCAGAATGGCGCCGGTCATGAACGCCGCCGTGCAGCCGACGACCACGGCGAGCGCCACCCCGTTGAGCTGCGCATAGAGGGCGAAGCGGATGAGCTCGACCGCGTGAGTGAACGGGTTGAGCTCGCAGACCCAGTAGAGCAGCGGGCTTGCCTCGCGCACGCGCCACAACGGATAGAGCGCCGACGAGGCAAAGAACATCGGGAAGATGACGAAGTTCATCACCGAGGCGAAATTCTCGAGCTGCTTGATGCCGGACGAGATCACCATGCCGAGTGCGCCCAGCATCAGGCCGGTGAGGACGAGCGCCGGCAGCACCGTGAGATAGCCGATCAGCGGCGGCTCGATCTCCCAGAACCATGCGATCAGCAAAAAGGCGTAGACCTGCAGCAGCGAGATCGCGGTGCCGGCCACCAGCTTCGACGACAGCAGATACCAGCGCGGCAGCGGGCTTACAAGCAGCGTGCGCATGTTGCCCATCTCGCGATCATAGACCATGGACAGCGACGACAGCATGCCGTTGAACATCTGGATCATGGCGATGAGGCCCGGCGTAATGTAGACCTCGTACAGCACGTAGGTGTCGTAGGGCGGAATGATGGAGACGCCCAGCACCTGGCGGAACCCGGCGGCGAAGATGAACAACCACACCAGCGGACGTACCAGCGCGGCGATGAAGCGCTCGCGCTGGTGCAGGAAGCGCAAGGCTTCGCGCCACACGATCCCCTTGAGGCAGATCGCATAGTGCGCGAGCGAGAACCCCTCGGCGCGGCTGACGGCTTCGGCGGTCATGCGGCCTCGCTCGGCTCGGCCCCGACGGTTTCGACCAGAGTCGTGAACGCCGTCCGAATGTCAGGGGCCTCAGTGTCGGCGAGCACACGTGTCACCGGTCCATGCGCCAGGATGCGGCCCTGATGCAGCACGATCACGGCATCGCTGTCGGCGACTTCATCGATGAGGTGGGTCGCCCACAGCACGCACACCCGCTCCTCGGCGACGAGCCCGCGGACATGGCCGAGAATGTCGGCGCGCGATTTGATATCGAGGCCGACGGTCGGCTCGTCGAGAAGCAGGAGGCGCGGCTCGTGCAGCAGCGCGCGGGCGATCTCGACGCGCCGCAGCTGGCCGCCGGACAGGTCGCGCACCTTGTCGTGGGCGCGGTCGCTCAGCGCGATCCGCTCCAGTACTTTTCCGGCCCGCCGGCGCGCCTCGCGCGCCCCGATGCCATGTAGCGCCGCATGATAGACGAGGTTCTGCTCGATCGACAGGTCGAGGTCGAGCGTGCGCGGCTGGAACACGATGCCGATCAGCCGCAGCGCCGCCCCGGGCGCGCTGGAAATGTCGTGTCCGAAGATGCGGATGGCGCCGCGCTGGATGGCATACAGGCGCGTGACCAGGGAGAACAGCGTGCTCTTGCCCGCGCCGTTGAGGCCGAGCAGGACCGTGAAGCTCGCCGGCGGAATCGCGAACGTGATGTCCTTGAGCGCCTGGCGCGCCCCATAGGCGTGGCTCAGGCCTTCGACGGACAGGGCTGACGGCTCGACATCGCGCATGAGCGGATCATGACCGGCTTGTTGGAAAAAATACAGGCGGTGCGGCGCTTGAGCAGGGCTACGCCGCTTGCGCCACCTCTCCCCGGCGGGGAGAGGCATAGGCGGCCTTCGGCCGCCATTCTTGAAGCCAAGAACGCCGATGCGAAGCATCGGCTTTGGCGCGAAGCGCGCCGGGTGAGGGGCAAGGGCATATCGAGAGTCACTCGCCCCCTCACCCCAACCCTCTCCCGCTGGGGAGAGGGAGCGCTCCGAGTTTGCGGCTACTGCTGCGAGATGGCGACGCCCCACGGGAGCTCGCCCACCGAAATGCTCTTGATCACCCGCAAGGTGGCGACATCGATGACCGACACGTCGTTCGACACGCCGTTGGTCACGAATAGGAGCTTCTCGTCCGGCGTGAACGCCATCTGCCAGACGCGCTGGCCGACCAGCAGATATTTTTGCACCTCGTGGGTCGCGGCGTTGATCGCGGCGACGCGGTTGGCAGGCCCGAGCGCCACGAACGCCGTCTTGCCGTCGCCCGTCATGCGGATGCCGACCGGCTGGATCGCCTCCTTGCGCAGGCCCGGAATCTCGAAGGCGATCTTCTTCTTGACCTCGAACTTGACCGGGTCGATGACGCTGATGGTGCCGCCGATCTCCGACGACACCCACACCTCCGAGCCGTCGCGCTTGAACTCGGCATAGCGCGGGCGCGCATCGACCAGCACGTTGCCCACGATCTGGCGCGTGGCGGTGTCGATGAAATGCGCCATGTTGGTGGTCTCGGACGTGTTGACCAAAAGCTTGCCGTCCGGGCTCAGCCCCATGCCCTCGGGCTCGACGCCGACCTGCACCTCGCCGAGCGGAACGCGGCGCTCGATGTCGATGACCGTCACCATGTTGTTGTCTTCGTTGGCGACGTAGAGCGTTTTGCCGTCCGGCGCAAAGGCGAATTGCTCGGGATCTGGGCCCGACGGCAGCGCGCCGACGATCTCGTGCGTCCTGGCGTCGATCATCTCGATCGTGTCGTCGTCGCCGACGCAGACCAGGATGTACTTGCCGTCTTTGGTCAGCCCGATGCCGCGCGGCCGCTGGCCGACTTTGATGGTCTTCACAACTTCCAGCTTGGCCGTGTCGATGATCGAGACCGTGTTGCCCTTCTCGTTCGACACATAGGCCAGGTAGGCATCGGCCCTGGTGACGAACGCCAGAGCCAATGCGAAGGCGAGCACCAAGCTGGCAGCTCTTGACCCCCACCTTATTCCTCCCCCTTTCGGGGGGAGGAGAGGGTTTGCGGCCCCCGTGGCGCCCCGAGCGACGCGACGCGCGTGCGGCTTGCTCCTCCCTCCCCCTGACAGGGACGGGGTGGGGGTCGTACGTGTCGCCAAATCATTCATGTCGTGATTCCCGGCACGATCATTCGAATGCATCAATCGAGCTTGCATTTGCTCTCCGGTTGATCGACGCCGAGCGTATCCAGCTCGGAGACCTGGTGCAAAAAACCTTCCTGCGGCGAGACCGACACGACCATGCGGCCGTCGCTCAGCAGGATGGGCTGGCGCAGCTGCAGGTTCCACGGCCGCAGCGTCAGGCGCTGGCCCTTGAAGGCCGCCAACGCGAAGTCGGGCCCCTTGAGGAAGGCGACGATGTCCTTCGACGCGGCCGAGCGGGTACGCGAGGCGGCTTCGCCGATCATGCGTACGGCCGACCACGCCTGCATGTCGAGGGCGGTCATGCGCCGCGAGAACCGCGCCATGAACCGGTTCTGCATCTGGTAGGCGCCCCACTGCCCATGGGAGGCATCCCAACTGGTGGGGACGAGTCCGGCCGAGCCGGCGACGGGCCGCGCATCCCAGGTGCGATACGGCAGGTAGTTGGCGAACACCTCGCTTTCGTCGGCCGCCACCAGCACGTCGTAAGCCGGCGCATTCTGCGTGAACACCGGGATCTGGCGCTGCACCTGCACCACGCCGCTGTCGGTTCGCCGTGCGCCGCCGGTGTCCTCGAACACCCGCTCCTGCACGATACGTGCGCCGAACCGGCGCGCCGACCGCCGCAGCGCATCGGCAAAAAGCTTGTCGGCCGGATGCGAGCCGACCACCAGGAGCCAGCGCCGCCATTGCTTCCAGGCGAGATATTGCGCCAGCCCGTCGGCCAGCATGGAGCGCGTCGGCGCCGTGTGGATGACGTTGGCACGGCAGTCCTCCTCACGCAGCCGGTCGTCGCTGGCCCCGGCATTGAAGACCATGACCCCGCGCGACCGTCCGGCATCGGCCGCCTTGAGCAGGGCGTCGGGATCGAGCGCCGCGATGATCAGGCTAACGCCACGGTCGGCCAGTGCGTTCGCGGCGGCCGCCGGATCGTCGCCCGGCTTGAGCCGCATCTCCTCGAGCGCAAACCGCTGGTTGAGAAAGGCGCCAGTCGTGTTATTGTCGTCGATGGCGAGCTGGGCGCCGGCTACGCCGTCGTTGTCGGGTGGAACCTGCAGCAGCGACAGCGCGAGCTTTGGTTCCGGCTGGCGCAGATAGCCGATCCTGATCTCCGCCGGATCCGCGGCGGGCGCCGCCGCGCCGCCCAGCACGATGCCGGCCACAATTGTGGCGACCGCAATAACCCGCCTGATCATGGGACGAACCCCGTCACGTCGCGCTCCGATCATCCGCCCCTCTGTTCAA
>Ga0209466_1000177_pt1 | contig 14746 bp, 15 predicted proteins | sample PanSoiPlo30MoBio_FD_188323 | JGI IMG/M metagenome (GOLD analysis project Ga0209466, IMG submission 188323) | Tropical forest soil microbial communities from Panama analyzed to predict greenhouse gas emissions - Panama Soil Plot 30 MoBio (SPAdes)... | ecosystem: Environmental > Terrestrial > Soil...
GGACCACGCTTTCTGCGGGGCCGCCTGCAGGGCGCGGCCATAGGAGAACGTGACCTTCCACGGCAGGCCGCCAAAGCGGTTGATAGCGTCGAGATGCGCGGTCGCCTCCTCGTCCGACTGGCCGCCGGACAGGAAGGCGATGCCGGGCACCGCCGGCGGCACGCAGGCGCGCAGCACCCGCACGGTCATCTCCGCCACCTGGTCGACCGAGGCGCGCTTGCCCGACTTCTTGCCCGGCACCACCATGTTGGGCTTGAGCACCGTGCCCTCGAGCGCGACCCGCTGGTAGAACAACTCCTCGTAGACGGTCTTGAGCACCCATTCGGTGACGCTGTAGCAGCGCTCGATGTCGTGGTCGCCGTCCATCAGCACCTCGGGCTCGACGATCGGTACGATGCCCTCGTCCTGGCACAGCGCCGCATAGCGCGCGAGCGCATGGGCATTGGCCTTGACGCAGGCAAAGCTCGGGATGCCGGCGCCGACGTCGATGACGGCGCGCCACTTGGCGAACTTGGCGCCGAGGCCGCGATACTCGATCAGCCGTTCGCGCAGCCCGTCGAGTCCCTCGGTGATCACCTCGCCGGGACAGAAGGGCAGGGGCTTCGTGCCCTTGTCGACCTTGATGCCGGGAATCGACCCCGCCTGCTCGATCAGCTTGACCAGCGGCGTGCCGTCCTTGGCGCTCTGGCGGATGGTCTCGTCGTACAGGATGACGCCGGAAATGTATTTCGACATCGCGTCGGAGGAGCGGAACAGAAGCTCGCGGTAGTCGCGACGGCTATCGGCGGTCGACTCCACGCCGATCGTGTCGAAGCGTTTCTTGATCGTGCTCGAGGATTCGTCGGCGGCCAGGATGCCGCGGCCGGGCGCGACCATGGCCTCGGCGACCCGGTTGAGTTCAGTGAGATTCATTGGAAGGCTCCTTCCCATCCTGATTTCAGGTCGATTCTGCCGCTTGTTCAACTCGCCTTCAACACCTCGACGCCGGGCAGCGCCTTGCCTTCGAGCCATTCGAGGAAGGCGCCCCCGGCAGTCGACACATAGGTCAACCGGTCGGCTACGCCGGCCGCATTGAGCGCCGCCACCGTGTCGCCGCCGCCCGCCACTGCGACGAGCTTGCCGGCGGCGGTGAGCTCCGCCGCCGCCTCGGCGACCTCGATCGTGCCGACGTCGAAGGGCTCCAGCTCGAACGCGCCGAACGGCCCGTTCCACACCAGCGTCTTCACACGCGCGAGCACCGACAAGACGTGCTCGACGCTGCGCGGGCCGATGTCGAGGATCATGTCGTCGCGGCCGACGGCGGCCACGTCGACGACCCGCGACGGGGCATTGGCTTCGAATTTCTGCGCCACCACGGCGTCGACCGGCAGCACGATCTCGCGGCCCTTCGCCCTGGCCTTGTCGAGAATGTCGCGCGCCGTGCCGGCAAGTTCGCGCTCGGCGAGCGACTTGCCCACGTCGTATCCTTGCGCGGCGAGGAACGTGTTGGCCATGCCGCCGCCGATGATGAGCACGTCGACCTTGGCGATCAGGTTGCCGAGCAGGTCGAGCTTGGTCGACACTTTGGCGCCGCCGACGATGGCGGCCACCGGCCGCTCAGGGGCTTCGAGCGCGCGGGTGAGTGCTTCGAGCTCTTGCTGCATGGTGCGTCCGGCATAGGCCGGGAGCCGGTGCGCCAGGCCTTCGGTCGAGGCATGGCCGCGGTGCGCTGCCGAGAACGCGTCGTTGACAAAAATGTCGCCGAGCGCCGCCAGCTTGGCGACGAACCCCGGCTCGTTCTTCTCCTCTTCCTTATGGAAGCGCGTGTTCTCCAGGCACAGGATGTCGCCCGGTTGCATCGCCGCGACGGCGGCCTCCGCCGTGGCGCCGATGCAGTCGTCGGCAAAGCCGACCGGCCGGTTGATGATGCGCGCCACCTCGGCCGCCACGGGCTTCAGCGAGTCCTTGGGATTCGGCCCCTTGGGCCGGCCGAAATGCGCGAGCAGGATCACCTTGCCGCCCTTGTCGGCGATCTCCGTCATGGTGGGGGCGACGCGCTCGATGCGCGTCGCATCGCTCACGTGGCCGTTCTCCATCGGCACGTTGAGATCGACGCGCAACAGCACGCGCTTGTTCTTCACATCGGCCTGATCGAGGGTGCGGAACGCGCTCATGAGTCGTCCCGGCGGCTGCCGTCAGATCTGCTTGCCCATCGCCACCGCAGTGTCGGCCATGCGATTGGAGAAGCCCCACTCGTTGTCGTACCACGACATGACCCGCACCAGCGTGCCGTCCATGACCTTGGTCTGATCGAGGTGGAACACCGATGAGCGCGGATCGTGGTTGAAGTCCACCGACACGTTGGGCTGGTCGGTGTAGCCGAGGATGCCCTTGAGCTGCTGGTCGGCGGCGCGCTTGATGGCGCTGTTGATCTCGTCCTTCGTGGTGGCGCGCTTGGCCACGAACTTGAAGTCGACCACCGACACGTTCGGCGTCGGCACGCGGATGGCGACGCCGTCGAGCTTGCCATTGAGTTCGGGCAGCACCAGGCCCACCGCCTTGGCGGCACCGGTCGAGGTCGGGATCATCGACAGCGCTGCGGCGCGCGCGCGGTACAAGTCCTTGTGCAACGTGTCCAGCGTCGGCTGGTCGCCGGTATAGGAGTGGATGGTCGTCATGAAGCCCTTGTCGATGCCGACCGCATCGTTGAGCACCTTGGCGACCGGAGCGAGGCAATTGGTGGTGCACGAGGCGTTGGACACGACCTTGTGCTCCTTGGTGAGCTTCTCGTGGTTGACGCCGTAGACCACCGTGAGGTCGGCGCCGTCGGCCGGCGCCGAGATCAGCACCGCCTTGGCGCCCGCCGCAAGATGCGCCTTGGCCTTGTCCTTGGCGGTGAAGATGCCGGTGCATTCCAGCGTCAGGTCGACGCCGAGATCCTTCCACGGCAGTTGCGCCGGATCCTTGATGGCCGTCACCTTGATGGCGCCGTTGCCGCAGGAGATCGTGTCGCCCTGAACCTTGACCTCGGCGGGAAAGCGGCCGTGCACCGAGTCGAAGCGCAAGAGATGCGCGTTGGTCTCGACCGGGCCGAGGTCGTTGACCGCGACCACCTCGATGTCGCGGCGCCCGGATTCCACGATGGCGCGCAGGGTCAGGCGGCCGATGCGGCCAAAGCCGTTGATGGCGACACGAACGGACATTGTTGGCTCCTTATGGCCCGGCGAAGAGACGCGGTGTCATGCCAAGAATAGGATTAACTCGCAATGCGGCCGCGCGGTTTCGTCGGCAAAAAATCCCAATCGTTAATGCGCCGGCGCGGCGCCGCCGGGGTCACTCCGCCGCGGGCTTCCGCCCAGGCGACGCGGCAATGATGTGTCAGGTCCGGCCCAGCGCCGCAAGCGCGGCCGCCGCCACCGCCTCGGCCGTGATGCCGAAGCGGCGATAGAGATCCTTGTGCGGCGCGCTGGCGCCGAAGCCGGTCATGCCGACGAAGGCGCCGTCGCTGCCGATGATCTGGTCCCAGCCCTGGCGCACCGCCGCCTCGACGCCGACGTTGACCGGCGCCGGGCCGATCACGGCGCGGCGGACGTCGTCGGGCGCGGCGAGGAACAGCTCGAAGCACGGCACCGAGACGACCCGCGCCACGATGCCGCGGTCGCGCAGGAATCTTCGCGCCTCGATGGCGATCGCCACTTCCGAGCCGGAGGCGAACAGCGAGACCGTGGGCGTGCCGTCCGCCGGCACGATCTCGTAGGCGCCGGCGGCGCAGCGGTTGTGCTCGTCGTGGCCGAGCCGGAGCTGCGGCAGGTTCTGTCGCGTCAGCGCCAGCACGCTCGGGCCGTCGCGCTCGAGCGCCAGCTGCCAGCACTCGATGGTCTCGACCGCGTCGCACGGCCGGAACACCGCGAGGTTGGGAATGGCGCGCAGCGCCGCCAGGTGCTCCACCGGCTGGTGGGTCGGGCCGTCCTCGCCCAGCCCGATCGAGTCGTGCGTCATGACGTGGATCACGCGCTCGCCCATGAGGGCGGCGAGCCGGATTGCCGGACGGCAATAGTCGGAGAACACCAGGAAGGTGCCGGAATACGGAATGATGCCGCCGTGCAGCGCCATGCCGTTCATGGCCGCCGCCATGCCATGCTCACGCACGCCGTAATGGATGAAGCGCCCGCCGTAGTTGGCGGCGGAGAGAACCGCCATGCCCTTCGGCCGCGTGTTGTTGGAGCCGGTGAGGTCGGCCGAGCCGCCCACCATGGCCGGCAGCGCCGCCACCAGCGCCTCGAGCGCGTGCTCGGAGGCGACGCGGGTCGCGACCTCCTTCGGCTGCGCCGCCAGCTTCTCCTTCACGCTGCGCGCCGCGGCCGCCAGCTTCGCGCGGTCGATCTCGCCCCGGATGCGCCGCTCGAACGCGCCGCGCCGCTCGGCGGGCAGCGCCTGCAGCCTGTCGCTCCACGCCTTGTGTGTCGCCTGGCTGCGCCAGCCGGCGCTGCGCCAGATCTCGCGCAGGTCGGCGGGAATCGCAAAGGCGGGCTCGCTCCAGCCGAGTTTTTGCCGCGCGCCGGCGACCTCCTCGGCCCCGAGCGCGGCGCCGTGGGTTTTCTCGGTGCCGGCCTTGGTCGGCGCGCCGAATCCGATGGTGGTGCGGCAGGCGATCAGGCTCGGCCGGTCGCACGTCAGCGCCTGCTTCAGCGCCGCCGCGATCGCGTCGGGATCGTGGCCGTCGATGCGCCGCGCCGCCCAGCCGGCGGCTTCGAAGCGCTTCACCTGATCGACCGAATCGGCGAGCGACAGCGGCCCGTCGATGGAGATGCCGTTGTCGTCGAACAGCACGATCAGCCGGCTGAGCTTGAGGTGGCCGGCGAGCGCGATCGCTTCCTGGCTGATGCCTTCCATCAGGTCGCCGTCGGAGGCGAGCACATAGGTGCGATGATCGACGACGTCGGGGCCGAATTCCGCCGCCAGATGGCGCTCCGCGATCGCCATGCCGACGGCGTTCGCCAGTCCCTGGCCGAGCGGACCGGTGGTGGTTTCGACACCCGGCGTGATGAAGTTTTCCGGATGGCCGGGCGTGAGCGAGCCGAGCTGGCGAAAGCGCTTGATCTCGTCGATCGTCATCTTCTCGTAGCCGACGAGATGCAGGAGCGCATAGACCAGCATCGAGCCGTGGCCGGCGGAGAGCACGAAGCGGTCGCGGTCGGGCCAGGCCGGATCGGCGGGGTCGAATTTCAGAAACTGCGTGAACAGCACGGTGGCGATGTCGGCCGCCCCCATGGGCAGGCCGGGATGGCCGGATTTCGCCTGCTCGACCGCGTCCATGGCGAGCGCGCGGATGGCATTGGCCATGCGGTCATGCTGGGCACGCGATGCCATCACTGCATCCTCGGCGCTGGTCGGCGGGAACGAATCGACGGCTGTCGCCAAGGCTTTTGCATTCATTTCCGGCACCCCCTGTGCGGGGCCGTGGATACCATGTGAAGCCTTGGAGTCAATTGAACCAGCCGGGCATCCCCCGTTATCCGTTGCTCTGCCGACCGGAGCGAAATGCGGCGGCGAGCACCCGCAAGGCGCCGGCGAGGCGCGGGTCGGACACGCGCGAATGCAGCACCACGTCCGACGCCGGCAACGCCGGCAGCGCAATGCTGGCGCCGACGTCGACTGCGCCCGCCGGCGCGATCCGTCGCGCCAGCGGCGCAATGCCGAGGCCTGAGATCACGGCGGCCGCCACCGCCGCGACGCCGCCGCCGACGAAAGCCTCGACCCAGGGAATGTGCGCCGCATCGAGCGCGCGCACCGCGAGCGCGCGCACGCCGCAGGAGGTCGACAGAGTGATCAGCCGCACCGGCTCGCCGGCGACGTGACGATAGGTGGGCGCGGCGAACCAGCCCAACTGATCGCGCAGGAGCACTTCGCCGTCACGGCGGTCGCCTTCGCGCCGGGCGATGGCCGCATCGATCTCGCCGCGGTCGAACGATGCCAGAATCTCGCGCGAGGCGGCGATGCGCACGTCGAGGCGGAGGTTCGGGTCGAAGCCGTTGATGCGCGCGAGCAGCGCCGGAAGCTCGGGCCCGGCTGCGTGGTCGCTGATGCCGAAGCTCAGGCGCCGCACGGCGGCTTCGCTGCTCAAAGCGCGGTCGTGGGCGGCGAGCAGGTCGCGCGCCCGCTCGAGGAAGGCCGCGCCGTCCGCCGACAACCGCACCAGGCGCGGCGTGCGTTCGATCAGCCGCCGCCCGAGATGCCGCTCCAGGCGCTTGAGCTTGAGGCTGATGGCCGACTGGGTGGTGCCCTGCGCCTCGGCGGCGCGCGTGAAGCTGTGCAGGTCGGCGACCAGCACGAAGGCATTCACGGCATCGAGGTCGAGGACACGCATGGCGGCAGTCATTTGAATTAGAAATCATTGATATACGTAATGATGGTATTTTGCAATAGATGGGCGACCGCTATGTTTGCTCATGTGGTTTTTAAAGGAGACACGACCATGCCGCTCGTCCGCATTTCCCTTCGCAAGGGCAAGCCGCCGGAGTACCGCCAGGCCATTCGCGACAACGTCTACGCGGCCATGCGCGACTCCTTCAACGTCCCGCAGAACGACCGCTTCATGCTGGTCAGCGAGCATGAGGCCGGCGATTTCGACTACGATCCCCACTACGCCGGGATCGACCGCAGCGACGATCTCGTCATCCTGCAGCTCACGGTGAGCAACACGCGCACGGTCGAACAGAAGAAGGCACTGTTCCGGCGAATCGTCGAGCGCCTTGCCGAGGGTCCAGGCATTCGGCCGCAGGACGTGTTCATCAACCTGGTCGAGGTGAACAAGGAGAACTGGTCGTTCGGCGACGGCGAGGCACAGTACGCCTGAGGCCGGATCGGCCGGTGTGCTGCCACGCGCTCTGCGCGCGCCCGCCCGCTGGCCGCGCGCCATGGGTGCGGCAAAGTGCTGTTGAGCGAACGCACGTCCGTGTTGACGCTCCTCGACCAGAGTCTTAACTGTCCGATCTCGACGCCGTTTTGACATAGAAAAAACTTCTTACCGTGCAGATCTCGGCGCTGTTGACGGGGGGAAGATGACCGACGCAAGCGCGATTGACGCTGCCAGCAAGCGTCTCGCCTTGGCGCTCGATGCGCTGGAGGCGGCGCTGGAGCGGCGGCGCGACGCCGACCGTGGCGAGAAGACGCTCGGGGCACAGCTCCAGGCACTCGGCACGGATCGCTCGCGGCTGGCCGCCGATCTCGATGCTCAGGCCGCGCGGGTGCGTGCGCTCGAGAGCACGAACCGGGAAGTCGCCCATCGACTCGACGCCGCCATTGATACGATCCGCTCGGTCATTCAGACACATGGCCAGTGACAGCGACAACTTTCAGGTCGAGCCGCGGCCTGATTCGCCGACGAGAAAGGACGTCATGGCGCACGTGACCGTCTCCATCAATGGCCGCCAGTATCGTATGGCCTGCGAGGATGGACAGGAGAGCCATCTCGAGCGCTTGGCCAACGAGCTCGACCGCCATGTCGAGCAGCTGCGCGGCAGCTTTGGCGAGATCGGCGACAATCGCCTCCTGGTCATGGCGGCGCTGACGATCAGCGACGAGCTCAACGAGGCCCGCCAGCGCATGCGCCGGCTCGAGACCGAGCTGGCCGGCCTGCAGGAGGCCCGGGTGGCGGCGGCCGATCGCGGCCAGGCGACCCAGGCCGCCGTGGCGGCGGCCCTCAACGCCGCCGCCGAGCGCATCGAGCGGGTCACCAAAAGTCTCAACCAGAGCATCGGCGCCACGGTCGTTGTCGGCTGAACGGTTGCGTCCCCGGGTGGGTAGCCGCCGCCGAGGCGGTGCATTACATTCCGCCGTGCGGGGCTGCGGGGTGCGACGGAGTACATTTCCCCGGGGCCTTACGATCCTGACGGGAGCTGTCCCTGACCGGGCCCGTGGGCTCGGACATATGGCGCCCACCTACTTCTGTAGGTTCCCGGGATCACACCTCCGGCGGCCATCGCGGCTCCGCACTTCCGTCAGGGGCGAAACGACACGGGTCCAATGCTGTCCTGCGATCCCGCCCTGAGCGACAAAGCCAACCTCCGCAGCACCTCCCTGCAACGGCGCGACGAGATGCCGGCGGCCGCGCGCGCTGCCGCCGCCGAGGCGATCGCGGCGCGGCCGTTGCCGGTCGCCCTCCCGGCCGGCGCGGTGGTCTCGGGCTTCTCGCCCATCCGCAGCGAAATAAACCCTATGCCGCTGTTGCGCCGGTTCGCCGCCGCCGGCGCGCGGCTGGCGCTGCCTACCATCGTCAAGCGCGGCCAGCCCCTGCGCTTCCGCGCCTTTGCGTTCGGCGAGGAGCTTGACCGCGGCCAGTGGGGCATACGCGAGCCCAAGCCCGACGCGCCCGAGCTCGATCCCGACCTGCTGATCGTGCCGCTGGCGGCGTTCGACCGGCGCGGCAACCGGGTCGGCTACGGCGCCGGTTACTACGACCGCACGCTTCACGCCTTGCGCGCCCGCAAGCCGGTCACGGCGATCGGCCTCGCCTTTGCGCTGCAGGAAGCGGCAAAAATTCCGGCGCTGCCGCATGACGCGCGGCTCGACCTCGTGCTCACCGAGCGCGAGGTGATCGATTGCAGGACGTGAGCCGGTGCGTCTCCTGTTCGTGGGCGACATCGTCGGGCGCAGCGGGCGGGCGATCGTGCTCGAGCGGCTGCCTAAGCTGATCGCCGACTGGAAGCTCGACTGCGTCATCATCAACGGCGAGAACGCAGCCGGCGGCTTCGGCATCACCGAATCGATCTATCGGGACCTGATCGACGCCGGCGCCGATGCGATTACGCTCGGCAATCACGCCTGGGACCAGAAGGAGGCGCTGGTCTTCATCGAGCGGGCGCCGCGGCTGATACGGCCGATCAACTACCCGGCCGGGACGCCAGGACGCGGCGCTGCCGTGATCGAGGCGAAGAACGGCGCACGCGTGCTCGTCATCAATGCCATGGGCCGCATCTTCATGGATCCGCTCGACGACCCGTTTGCGGCGATCGAGCGCGAGCTCGCGGCCTGCCCGCTCGGCACCGGAGCGGATGCCATCGTCATCGACCTGCACGCCGAGGCGACCAGCGAGAAGCAGACCATGGGTCACTTCGTCGACGGCCGCGCCACGCTGGTCGTCGGCACCCATACGCACGCGCCCACCGCCGATCACCAGATCTTGCCGGGCGGGACCGCCTTCATCACCGACGTGGGCATGACCGGCGACTACGATTCGGTGATCGGCATGACCAAGCACGAGCCGCTGGCGCGGTTCCTGCGCCGCATCGCCAGCGCGAAGTTCGAGCCCGCGACCGGGCCGGCCACGTTGTGCGCGGTCGCGGTCGAGACCGATGCCGGCGGGCTGGCGGAGCGGATCGCCGCCGTGCGGCTTGGCGGGCGGCTGGAGGAAGCGCGGCCATCGTTCTGGGCCTGACGCTGCACGCGCGCGCGAGCGCGCGCGCACGTTGACAAGACAGACGCCGTCTCAGCACAGTTGCGCGGCTGCAGGGCGCCGGGCTTCACAACGGCGCGACCGGGAGGGGCGACATGGTGACCGTGGCGGATATCAGAGTGGTGTGCGGGCTGGCGCTTCTCGCCGTGGTCGCGCCCGACATGCCGGGGCATGCCGAGACCCTCGACGAGCTCTACGCCAAGGCCAAGGACGAGAAGTCGCTCGTGATCTACGCCGGCGGGCCGGTCACCAACTACGAGCCGCTGGCGCGCGAGTTCGAGCAGAAATTTCCCGGCATCCGCGTCACCGTCACAGGCGGCTTCAGCAATCAGCTCAACCAGCAGATCGAGCAGCAGTTCAAGGACCGCAAGCTCGAGGTCGACCTGGCGCTGTTCCAGACCGCGCAGGACTTCGTGCGCTGGAAGCAGGAAGGGCGGATGCTCGCCTACAAGCCGGAGGGGTTCGACGCGATCGATCCGTCGTTCAGGGATGCCGACGGCGCCTTCATCGTCTGGTACGTCGGCACGCTGTCCTATGCCTACAACACGCAGCAGGTGAAGAGCGAGGATGCGCCGAGGTCGGCGCTCGATTTTCTGAAACCTGAGTTTCGCGGCAAGATGATCGCGTGCTACCCGCACGACGACGACGCCACGCTCTACCTGTTCCACACCATCGCCGGCAAATACGGCTGGGACTACGTCGAAAAATACATGGCGAACCAGCCGAACTTCATCCAGGGACATCTCGGCGTGTCGCGCTCGGTCGCCGCCGGCACCGATCTCGTCACCTTCGACGCGACCACCTCCACCATCCTCAATCTCAAGAAAGCCGGCCGGCCGGTCGAGTTCGTGTTCTCGTCGGTCGATCCGGTGCCGATCTATTATTCGACCGCCGGCATCTTCCGCGACGCGCCGCATCCCACTGTCGCAAAGCTCTACCTGGCCTGGCTGCTGGCGCCCGAGCAGCAGAAGCGGATCGGATCGTTCTCGCCGCGCGCCGACGTGCCGCCGCCGGGCGGACTGAAGCCGCTGTTCGCCTACAATGTCGTCAACGGCTACCGCGACTTCGTCACCAAGGAGAGCCTGCTCCTCGACCTGCGCAAGCGGTTCGAGGCCCTGGCCGGGCCGATCAGGAACACGGGCGGGGTCCGCTAGTGCCCGGAACCCGAAGTTCGCATAAGTTTGCCGCGAGTCCGATAGCGAACTTCGGGTTCAAAGGGGCACTAGAATCATAAGCTTGCTAGTGTCCCTTTGATTCCGAAGTTCGCACAAGAGCGTGCGGCAAGGTTTTGCGAACTTCGGAATCGGGACACTAGTGCGCATTCTGGTTTACTCGTCATGCGCGAGCTTGACCGGCGCATCCATCAAAATTTACGCAAAGGATGGATTGCCGGGTTAAGCCTGGCAATGATGAAAGAAACCGTTTTTGACCCGCGGCCGCCCGTTCGTGCAAGGCTGGCGCATTCTGGATTTCCTGACACCTTCGTCCTATAAGGCGGCGCCATTCAGGAACCCGACGGTCTGATCGATCGCGCTGCCCGCGGGGTGGACCGTGCCGAACGTCGATGGAAGAGGCCATGGCCGGACATTCGCAATTCAAGAACATCATGCATCGCAAGGGGCGCCAGGACGCCGTGCGCTCGAGACTGTTTTCCAAGCTGGCGCGCGAGATCACGGTGTCGGCCAAGCTGGGCCTGCCCGATCCCACGATGAACCCGCGCCTGCGCGCCGCCATCCTGGCGGCCCGCGCCGAGAACATGCCCAAGGACAACATCGAGCGCGCCATCAAGAAGGCGCAGGGCGGCGATGCCGAGAACTATGACGAGGTGCGCTACGAGGGCTATGGCCCGGGCGGGGTGGCGGTGATCGTCGAGGCGCTGACCGACAACCGCAACCGGACAGCGAGCGACGTGCGCGCGACCTTCACCAAGAGCGGCGGCAACCTCGCCGAGACCGGGGCGGTGTCGTTCATGTTCGACCGCGTCGGCGTCATCGAGTTCGACGCCAAGGCGGCCACCGCCGAGGCCATGTTCGAGGCGGCGCTCGAGGGCGGCGCCGAGGACGTCGTGTCCAATGCGGGCGGCCACGAAATCTACACGGCGCAGGATTCGCTGCGCGACGTCGCCAGGGCGCTCGAGGCCAGGTTCGGCGAGCCGCGCAAGGCGGCGCTGACCTGGAAGCCGCAGAACTCGGTGACGATCGATGACGAGCAGGGCGAAAAGCTCCTGCGGCTCATCGAGACGCTCGAGGAACACGACGACGTGCAGAACGTCTATGCCAATTTCGAGGTGTCGGACGCGCTGGTCGCCAAGATGAGCGCGTGACGCGCCCGGTCGAACGCGCGGCCTATTGCTGCTCGTGGTACAGCCGGTCCGTTGCGTCGTCGCGCATCTGCTCGGTGATGCGGTCACGGCGGCGCTGTCGCCACATGCCGATACCGTAGATCAGGGCGGCGGCCAGGATCGCCACCATGACGACGTCGATGATGAGCCACATCCAACCGCCATAATCGTGCATAAATTGCTCCTTGCCGCGGGCCTATGTTGCGCCGCCGAAGGGACAACGCCCGGCGCCATCGATTGGTTCGCGCCGCAGGGCAGCCTCCGGGCGACAAGGGGGGCGAGCCAGTCATCGGGTCACGCGTTGGGCGCGGCGCCCGACCGCGCTATCAACGGGGGCGCATGAGGGAATCGATTCGCATCCTTGGCATCGACCCGGGGCTTCGCCGCACCGGCTGGGGCATCATCGACGTTGCCGGCAACCGGCTCCTCTTCGTCGCCTGCGGCTCGGTCGAGACCAGCGAGCGGACGCCGCTGTCGGCGCGCCTCGTCACCGTCCATGACGGGCTTGCCCAAGTGGTGCAACAATTTCTGCCGCACGAGGCGGCGGTCGAAGCGACCTTCGTCAACAAGGATGCGGCGTCCGCCCTCAAACTCGGGCAGGCGCGCGGCGTCGCCTTGCTGGTGCCCGGGCGGGCCGGGCTGAGCGTCGCCGAATACGCCCCCAACGTGGTCAAGAAATCGATCGTCGGCGCCGGCCACGGCGACAAGGCCCAGGTGCGCATGATGATCGGCGTGCTGCTCCCGCGCGCTGACCCGGCGAGCGAGGACGCCGCGGACGCCCTTGCGGTGGCGGTCACGCACGCGCACCATCGCCAGAGCATCATCCTCAAAGCGGCAGCGCAATGATCGGCAAGCTCAAGGGGGTGATCGACTCATACGGCGAGGATTTCGTCATCGTCGACGTCGGCGGAGTTGGTTACGAGGTGCACTGTTCGGCGCGCACGCTGCAGGCCCTGCCGGCGCCGGGCGAGCCGGCGGTGCTGTCGATCGAGACCTACGTGCGCGAGGACCAGATCCGCCTGTTCGGCTTCATGTCCGACGTCGAGCGCGAATGGTTCCGCCTGCTGCAGACTGTGCAGGGCGTCGGCGCCCGCGTGGCGCTGTCGGTGCTCGGCACACTGAAGATCGCCGATCTCGCCACCGCCGTGGCCACACGCGACAAGGCTACGGTGGCGCGGTCGCCGGGCGTCGGCCCGAAAGTGGCGGAGCGCATCGTCACAGAACTCAAGGACAAGGCGCCAGCCTACGCGGCGGTCGATCCGGCGGTGATCCGCCTGTCGGGCGCGGTCGAGGAGAAGCGGGCGCCGCAGCCGGTCGCCGATGCGGTCTCGGCGCTGGTCAATCTCGGCTATGGTCAACCGCAGGCCGCCGCCGCCATCGCGGCGGCCATGCGGGACGCCGGCGAGGGGGCCGATGCGGCGCGGCTCATCCGTCTCGGCTTGAGGGAGCTGTCCAAGTGAACGAGCAGGGTATCGCGTTCGACATTCGCCCGATCGAGGACCGTGCCTTTCTCGAGGAACTGCTGCGCCTGCGCTGGAGCGGTGGCGCCCTGGTGCTGCGCGGTCGCATCGTGCATCCCCGCGACGTGGAGGCGCTCGCCGCCTACCACGACGGAAAGCTGGCGGGCGTCGCCACCTGGCTCATCGACGGCCCGGTCATCTATCTCGCCACGCTCAACAACATCAGCGACCAGCGCGGCGTCGGCGTGGCGCTGCTCGACGCCATGATCGGCCTCGGCCGCCAGAAGGGCTCGGCGCTGCTGCGCGCCATCGTGACCAACGACAATCTCAACGCGCTCGGCTTCTACCAGCGCCGCGGCTTCCGCATCATCGATGTCCACCCGGGCGCCATCGACATGATCCGCTCGCTGATGCCCAACATCCCGAATGTCGGCGCGAACCGCATCCCGATCCGCGACGAGATCGAGCTGGAGATTGCGCTTTAGCGATGGCCACCACACCCCGCCGCATGGTCTCCGCCGAGCGCCGCGATGAGGACATCGCCGAGGCCTCGCTGCGCCCGCAGAAGCTCGCCGATTTCGTCGGGCAGGCGCAGGCCTGCGCCAATCTCGGCGTGTTCATCGAGGCGGCGCGCTCCCGCAAGGAGGCGCTCGACCACGTTCTGTTCGTCGGGCCGCCAGGCCTTGGCAAGACCACGCTGGCGCAGATCGTGGCGCGCGAGCTCGGGGTCAATTTCCGCGCCACCTCCGGCCCGGTGATCGCCAAGGCCGGCGATCTCGCGGCGCTGCTCACCAACCTGGAGGAGCGCGACGTCCTGTTCATCGACGAGATCCACCGGCTCAATCCGGCGGTCGAGGAAATTCTCTACCCGGCCATGGAGGATTTTCAGCTCGACCTGATCATTGGCGAAGGACCGGCGGCGCGCTCGGTCAAGATCGACCTTGCGCGCTTCACGCTGATCGGCGCGACCACCCGCGCCGGCCTGCTGACCACGCCGCTGCGCGACCGCTTCGGCATCCCGATCCGGCTCAACTTCTACACCGTCGAGGAGCTGGAGCAGATCGTGCGGCGCGGCGCGCGCGTGCTCGGTGTCAACGTCACGTCCGACGGCAGCAACGAGATCGCCCGCCGCGCCCGCGGCACGCCGCGCATCGCCGGACGACTCCTGCGCCGCATCCGCGACTTCGCCCATGTGCGCGGTGCCGACGCGATCGACCGCCGTGCCGCCGACGCCGCGCTGGTCGAACTCGAGGTCGATCCCGCCGGCCTCGACGCCATGGACCGGCGCTACCTCTCGGTCATCGCGCTCAACTACGGCGGCGGTCCGGTGGGCGTGGAGACGCTGGCGGCGGCGCTGTCCGAGCCGCGCGACGCCATCGAGGACATCATCGAGCCGTTCCTGATCCAGCAGGGCTTTGTCCAGCGCACGCCGCGCGGCCGCCTGCTCACCGCGCACGCCTTCCGCCATCTCGGCCTCGCCGAGCCGGCGCGCGATCCCGGGCAGTTCCAATT
>Ga0209466_1000179_pt1 | contig 14588 bp, 12 predicted proteins | sample PanSoiPlo30MoBio_FD_188323 | JGI IMG/M metagenome (GOLD analysis project Ga0209466, IMG submission 188323) | Tropical forest soil microbial communities from Panama analyzed to predict greenhouse gas emissions - Panama Soil Plot 30 MoBio (SPAdes)... | ecosystem: Environmental > Terrestrial > Soil...
GCAAGGCCGATCGAGAGTCATTCGCCCCCTCACCCCAACCCTCTCCCCGCTGGGGAGAGGGAGCGCGCCGAGAATGTTGCTGCTCAATCCTCTCCCGCCACGGCGCGGCTCAGTGTGCGGCCGCGCGGTGCGCCGTCCTCGGCCGCATAGCCGAGCGACGCCGAGTGCCGGCCGATCGATCCGGTCACCAATTGGCCGTCACGCCGGCCGGCGACGACATCGCCGGGCACCGCCGCCGGATTGCAGATGCTTTGTCCGCTCGAGCGCCGCATCAGGTCGACGTGCAGGTGATCGTAGTGATAGACGTTGGACCCGGGGCCGAGCACGGTGGTGAACTGCTGGCAGGCAGCGGCGTGCACGTCGCGCAGGAAGCCGCGCTCCTCGGGCAGGCCGCGCCATCCGTCCTTCACCGTCACCTTGCGCCCGTCGGCGAGCGTGAACGCCGCGATGTCGAGGGCGTTGCCGAAGGCATGCTCGGAGATGTGCGCGTGCGGATTGCCGTTCATGCCGCGGCACGAATAGGCCGAGATCTGCCTGACCTCGACCACCGGCTGGCCGAACCAGCGTACCGCCGCCGGCTGCACCGAACTGGACATCCACTGGTCGAGCGCCGACACCATCGGACAGGCCAGCGTCGCCGGCGGCTGCACGGTGGCCGGACCGCTGGCGAGCGCGGGAGTCTGCGGACCGAGCGGCGGCAGCGGTTCAAAATTCCGCGCCGGCGCGCCGGAGCGCGGCGCACCGTATTGCGGCGTCTCATTGCGGGGCGCGCCGTAGGTACGCGGCGGCGGCGTGTAATACGGCTCGGGCGGCTGCGCGCGCGGCGGATCGTAGGTACCCTCGCGCGCCGAGTAGGGACGCGGCGCCGGTGACGACGGCGGCGGCAAAGTCGAACGCGTCACGCTTCCGGGGCGGGAATAGGTCGGCGTCGGAGGCGCGGCATCGGCAGCGTCGTCATCGTCCTCCATGCCGGGCGGCTTGAGCGAGATCGGCGCGCCGGGCTGACCCGGATATGGAGCTTGCGGCTGGGCCGCATAAGGCGGATAGGCAGCCTGCTGCTGCTGCGCCGGAGCGGACGGCCGATATGGCTGCGAATAAGGATCCCGGCCGGACGCTTGCGGATAGCCATAGCCCGGCGCTGCCGGACGCGGGCCCGCCTGGGGGATCGACGGGATATCGGCCGGCGGGCGCAGATCGTCGGCAAAGCCGAGCACGGCGCTGTCGCCCAGCGCCGACACTTTCAGCGGGAAATCGGCGCCGCAGATGCCCGGACCGCTGATGGCGGGCAGTTGCGCCACCGCCGGCGTGATCTTGACCTGTCCCGATTGGAGGCAGGCCACTTCGGCGTCATGCCGCCACGGTTCGCGCTGCTGCATGAACCAACCGCCGCCGCAGCCGGCGAGCGCCGGAACGGACACCGAGCCGACGATATACAACCAGGCTCTACGCGACATGCGCCGACAATCGGCGCATTGGTTTAACGATCGATCAATAATAGCGGCCGGTAAAAACTCTCATTCCTAGGGTAAATGCCGGGTTACTTTCGCGCGACCGCACAGAAGCATGACGTGCCATCCGCGAATCCGGCTCGCGCTGTCGCCGCGCAAACCTCGGGCATGGCGGCCGATCTGCGCCGCTCTTTCGGGATACAATCGATACATTCGATGCCGCGTGCGACATAACCGGCCGCTATGCAAAAACATTTTTGTCGCATGTGAAACGGTTCACGCACAACTGCACGCCAATTATTACAATTGCTGCAACGAGAGCGCGTCACGCGCTCAACGGGGAGAGTGTCATGAAATTCCTGGCCACGTTGATCCTGGCAGTCACGGTTGCCTCCACCGCCGCACAGACCTTCACCACCGGACGCGACAGCGCCGCGACCGACGAAAACATTGTTCTTGCCCAGCGCTTCTGTCCGAACAAGCGGTGCTGATTGCAACTTCGGCGGCGGGAGCTTTGCCATGTGGGCGACACTGCAACAGGAATCCTTTCTGGTCGGGGCCGCGCTCGTTCTGATCTACCAGGCGGCCAAGTTCGGTCAGCTCAAATCGGACGACCCGATCGCGAGCCGATACATGACGCTGCTGCCTGGCGCCCAGGTGCGCGATTTCGCCGGACCGTATGCCTACCACGTGGCGTTCACGGCCTTTCTTGGCGTGAGCTTCGTCGTCTATTTCCTGGTCTGCCAGATCTCGCCCGACATCCTGAAGGGCGTCGTGAAGCTCCTTGTCGGCAATGAGCAGGCGCTGCAGGCGCTCGATGGAATTCCGTATCCATTGTATGTGGCCGCGCTGTTCATGGGGCTGACCCAGCCGGTGATTCCGCTGCTGTCCCGCCTCGGAGAGGCGCAACGAAACTTTTTTCATGAGCGGATCGAGGTGCCGCGACGCATCATCGATCTGTCGGAGGGCCTCACGACGGCGATCGAGACGCGCAGCGGTGCGGACAAGAAGCAGGCGGCAAACGAGGTGCGCCGTCTCGTCGGCGGCAAGTTTCTCCTCGACCTGCAGGGCTACGGCGACGTCGCGTTCTACAAACTGCAGCTCGAAAAACTCGAACTGAACAATGGCACGCTCGAGCAGACGCTCAAGCAAAGCTCGCTCAAGGACTTGAACAGCCTGATCGAGCGACTCGTCCTCTACGCGCTGGTCGCCGTGATGCGGCGCTCAGGCCCGAAGGCGCTGACCAAGCTGGCCAGATATCTCGATGCTCCCGATGTGGCCAGCCGGCCCGCCGGTTTCGGCTATCTTTGCGCCAGCTTCATCGGCAGCAGCGTGGTGTTCTGCCTCGGCCTCCTGATCATCGGGCATGCGCTGGCGGCGAGTAACGGGGTGGTCGCGGGCCTGTTCCACAGGACCGCCGACAACAATCTCTGGCCCATGGACCTCGCCAATGTCGGACAGGAATTCTGGGCGATGGTGCCGCCGATCTTCGTGTGCCTGATCGTCGCCATTTCTCTGCTCGTGCCGCAGGACCAGGCGCCGAACCGTCACGCCGCACCGGAGGCTGGTGCATCGCTGATGACCGAGTTCGTCAATTTTTTCCGCTCCAGCGCGTCCGTGCTCGGCCTCTGCATCGTCATCTCGCTGCTGATCAAATTCGGCCAGCTGTTCGTCGAATATGGTGGCGACCTGCCCGTTGAGGCGCGCACGCCTATCCGCCTGTTCCTTCCCGTGGTCCAGTCGTTCGTCCCGGTCTCCGTGTGCCTGTTCACGACGTGGTATCTCGTTTCCTCCCGGGATTCCTCACGGCGCGGGTTGTCGTTTTCCGCCACTGTGCTGGCGGTCGCGGTGTCGACCGGCCTGATCGGTCTCCTGTACGACCTGACGTTCATGCCGGAGTACCTGCGTGTCCGCCCCGAGGACGCGCCGGGTGACGAGCACATCCTGTTCAGCGTGGTTGCCAACGCCCTCGTGTCGGTGTGCGCGTTTGCATCGGTGGCGCTGTTCTTCAAGGCGCGCACGACCCTAGCCCAGGCGACGCAGGCGCATCATGAGCCGAGCGGCGCGGCGCCCGCAGCGCCCGCAGCGTCCGAAACGCCAGTGCAGTGATCCACGCCCGGCAGGCGGCGGTCCTTGCCGCGCTTGTGGTATCGCGGGTGGCGCACCTCTAGTCGGGCGGTTGCGCGCGCTTGTGGGCCTTGAGCGCGGCCAGCCGCCGGTCACGCCAGCGCATGCGCGTCGCGATCCGATCGCGCGTCGGGGTCTCGCCCCATTCCGCCAGGATGCGCTCGAGGTTTTGGCCGGCATAGATCTCCGGCCTGGCAGCGCTCAGGCGGGCGAGACTTTCGCCATAGCGGCGGCAGTAATCCGGAATGCCGCCCGGGGCGTTGAGCTCGATGGTCGCGAACGGCCCCATGAACGACCAGCGCAGCCCGAGCCCGTCCTGCACCGTCTTGTCCAGATCCTGCGGCGACACATAGCCCTCGCCGACCAGGCGAAAGGCCTCCGACAGCAGAACGGCCTGCAGGCGGTTGAGGATGAACCCGTCGATCTCGCGGCGCACGACGATCGGCACCTGACCGACCTGTTCATAGATCGCCCTGGCCCGTGCGATGACATCGGGCGCCGTCCACGGCGCGCCGACCAGCTCGACCACCGGCACGAGGTGCGGCGGGTTGACCGGATGCGCCACCAGGCAGCGATGGCGGCCGGCAAGGTTTTCGGTGAAACGGCTCGCCACGATGGTCGACGTGGACGACGCCAGCACCGCGTCCGCCGGCGCCAGGCGATCGAGCTCGGCAAAGATCTCGCGCTTGAGCTCGACCACCTCCGGAAGATTCTCCTGCACCAGCGTCGCGCCGGCGAGCGCGTCAGCCAGATCTTTCGCCACGCGCACGCGCGGCGCGGCTGCCTCGGCATCAGCGAGGTTTTCTGCCGCGAGATCGCGCAAGGCCGCGATGACGAGGTCGCGCGCCGCCGCCGCCACACCGGCCACGCCGTCGTGCAGCGCGACGTCGAACCCGCCGCGGGCGAAGACGACGGCCCAGGCGCGGCCGATCAGTCCCGATCCGACGATGGCAACCCGCGACATTGCTCATTCCTCCAACCGGTGCCTTGTGCAGAGCAAGTGTATTGCATTGGGCGAGCCGTAAACTTCCACCTCCCCCTTGCAGGGCAGGGCTATCGCATTTGAGTTGGTATCTTGAGGTGCAAGGCAAAGCCACTTGCGCCACCTCTCCCCGCTTGCGGGGAGAGGTCGGATTCCGAGCGCAGCGAAGGAAATCCGGGTGAGGGGGCGTGGCCGCGAGTCTGAGCTTGTGGACAAGCCCCCTCACCCGATTTGCTTCGCTTCGCCATGGCTCCGCTCGCAAATCGACCTCTCCCCGCACGCGGGGAGAGGTGGAGCAAGCGGCGCGCGCGTTGCCACATCCAAGCAGCGAGCCATATGCGGTAGCCCTGCCTTGCAGGGGAAGGTGCAAGCGGCACAGCATTCGATCACAGCCACAGCACTTTGCGCCTGAGCACGAGATCGTCGCGCAGCAGGCGGGAGCCGCCGGTCCAGGTCACGCTGCCGCGTTCCAGCACGACGGTGCGGTCGGACAGCGCCAGCGCCAGGTCGAGATGGTGGTCGACGATGACGATCGCGATATCGTGGCGCAAGCGGTCGAAGGCCTCGAACAGCTCCTCGGTCACGGCCGGCGAGAGCCCCTCGAACGGCTCGTCGAGCAGCAGCACGCGAACGTCTCCCGCCAGCGCCCGGGCGATCGCCGCCATCTGCTGCTCGCCGCCCGACAGGTAGTCGGCCGGCGTGCGCCAGCGCTCGCGCAGGCGCGGAAAGAATTTCAGCACGCGCTCTTCGTCCCAGTGAATGCCGGCGCCGGTGCGGCGCTTGAGGCGGCCGAGTTCGAGGTTGTCGGCCACGCTCATGCCGGTGAACAGGCCGCGCCCCTGCGGCACGTAACCCATGCCGCGGCGCGCGATGCGGGCGGACGCCAGGCCCGCCATGCTCTCGCCCGCCAGCATGATGCTGCCGGCCTGCGGCGGCGCGATGCCGATCAGCGTCTTCAGCAGCGTCGACTTGCCGGCGCCGTTGCGGCCGAGCAGGGCCACGATCTCGTGCTCCTGCACGGCGAACGACACGCCGTTGAGAATGTGGCTCTTGCCGTAGAAGGTATCGACGTTGTCGACCACCAGCAGCGGCGTCGCCACCGCGGCGGATGCGCGCGGTTTGGCTGCGATCTCGGCGGCGCCCGAGCCGATATAGACATCGCGCACCGCTTCATTGTCGCGTGCGTCCTCGACGGTGCCGTCGACCAGCACCTCGCCTTCGTTCATCACGGTGACGCGATCGGCGATCTGGAACACGCGGTCGATGTCGTGCTCGACGAACAGGATCGGAATCTCGGCGGACATGGTCTTGACCAGCGTGGCCACGCGCTGGCGCTCGGCTGCCGCCAGGCCGGCGAGCGGCTCGTCGAGCAGGAGAATGTGCGGCCGCGTGGCGAGCGCCAGGCCCATGTCGAGCAGGCGCTGCCCGCCATACGAGAGTGATGCCGCCTCGGCGCGCTCGAGGCCGGCAAGGCCGAGATAGGCGATGAGCTCGGCCGTCTCAGCATTGATATCGGCGAGTGACGCGGCCGCCGGCCAGATGGCGAAGCGGCGGCGATGGCGCGCCTGGACCGCGAGCCGGATGTTCTCCTCGACGCTCAACCCGGCGAACAGGTTGGTGATCTGGAACGAGCGCCCTACTCCGGCCGCCGTGATGTTCTCCGGCCGAAGCCCGGCGATCGAATAGCCCTCGAGCTCGACGGTTCCGCCGTCGGGCGCGAACAGGCCGGAGACGAGGTTGAAGGCCGTGGTCTTGCCGGCGCCGTTGGGGCCGATCAGGGCATGCAGGGTGCGGTCGCCAACCGTCAGATCGATGCCGCGCACGGCGCGGAGGCCGCCAAAACTCTTGGTCAAGCCGCGCGCCACCAGCACCGGGCCTTCCGCATGGCGCGCCCGGCGCAGGGTCTGCGGCAGCGGCATCGCCTCGGCGGCGCGGCGGTCCGCCATGGCGGCCGCCTCCACGACGTGCCGGCGGAACGGCGCCATCAGGCGGCCGGCGACGCCGACCAGGCCGGTCGGCGAGAACACGATGAAGCCGACGAACAACAGACCGAACCAGAACAGCCAGTGCGGCGTCCAGATCGACAGGAACTCGCGGAACAGGATGAAGAACAGCGCGCCGAGCGCGGGCCCGAGGAAGCTGCGCATTCCGCCGATGATCACCATGGCGATGAGTTCGCCGGAGAACGCCACCGCGAGCGGCTCGGCGGAAGCGAAACGGTGGTTGAACACGGACAACGTCCCGGCCACGCCGACCACGGCGGCGGAGAGCACGAAGCCGACGAGCTTGTAGCGATTCGACGGATAGCCGATGAAGCGCGCGCGCTGCTCGTTCTCGCGGATCGCCACCAGGACCGAGCCGACCGGCGAGCGATGGAAGCGCCACAGCGCGTAGCAGACTGCCATGCCGGTCGCCGCGACCACCCAGTAATAGCTCCAATCGGCCTCGAGATCGACGCCGAGCACGCTTGCGCGCGTCACGCCACCGAGCCCGCTCTCGCCGCCGGTGAACTCGGTCCAGCGATAGGCGATGGCGAACAGGAGCGCCGTCAGCGCCAGGGTGAGCAGGGAAAAATACACGCCGCGCCGCCGCAGGATGAGCGCGCCGGACAGGAACGCGACGCCGGCGACGAAGACGATCGCGCACAGGGCGGGCAGGACGATATGGCCGGGAAACCAGTGCCGCTGGCTCAGCGCCGCCGCATAGGCGGCGAGGCCGAACCAGGCGCCATGGCCGAACGAGACGAGGCCGGTATGGCCGACCAGGACATTCAGGCCCATGCAGGCGATGGCGAACACCACCACGTCGATGGACGAGCGCAGGGGCAGCCCGACGAGGTCGAGCGCGACCGGCAGGACGATCAGCGCCAGGGCGGCAATAACGAGCGGGGCATGAGCCTGGCGCATCGGCCTACTCGAACTTCTCGATGCGCTCGCCGAACAGGCCGCGCGGGCGCAGCAGCAGCACCAGCGCCATCAGCAGGTACATGGAGGCTTCGCCCCACGACGGATTGAAGTAGATGGTGACGCCGCGCACCACGCCGACCAGCAAGGCGGCGGCGATGACACCCCAGAACGAGCCCAGTCCGCCGATCACCACGACGACGAAAGCGGCGGTGAGGATTTCCGCCCCCATGGCAGGATGCACGCCGGAGATCGGCGCCAGCAGCACGCCGGCAAGGCCGGCGAGGCCGACCCCGAGGGCGGCAATCGCCGTCATGTAGGGCGCCAGCGAGATGCCGAGCGCGCCGACCACGTCGGGATTCTGCACGCCGGCCCGCACCACGCGGCCGAACGCGGTGCGATAGACGATGAACCAGGTCGCCGTCACGGCGGCGGCAGCAATCGCCAGGATCACCAGACGGTAGCGCGAGTAGATGAAGTCGCCGACCAGGATCTGGCCGCGCAGTTCCGGCGGGATCGAGAACGGCAGCGGCGCGGCGCCGAATACGATGCGCAGGCCCTGCTCGATCACCATGGCGAGGCCGAAGGTGAGCAGCAGGCTGAGGATCGGATCCGAGCGGTAGAAGCGGCGGAACAGCAGGCGCTCGACCACGATGCCGATGACGCCGACGACGATCGGCGAGACTACGAACGCGCCGGCAAAGCCGATGCGGCCGGTGAGCAACACGGCCAGATAGGCACCGATGGCGTAAAACCCGCCATGGGCGAGATTGACGATGCCGCCGAGCGCGAAGATGAGGGACAGGCCGAGCGCGATGAGCAGGTAATAGGCGCCGACCAGGAGGCCGTTGAGAACCTGCTCGAGGAGGAAAACGAACTGCACGGCTAATGCATTTTCCGCTTTTCGTGATGCACAGGCCGCGCCACTTGCTCCACCTCTCCCCAGCGGGGAGAGGTCGACTTGCGAAGCGCAGCGAAGCAAGTCGGGTGAGGGGGCAAGGGCCTCAGAGAATCACTTGCCCCCTCACCCCACCCCTCTCCCCGCCGGGGAGAGGGAGCAGGCCGGGCGCGCGGCTACGCTGATATCCGCCCTCGTCCTTTGACTCTCAGGAGATCTTGCACGAGCCGTCCTTGGGGGGCGCCAGGACCTCCAGGTCGTCTTTCGGGTCAGGCACGGTGCCGACCGCGTCGTAGATGTCCCACTGGTCCTTCATCTTCGCCGGTTCCTTGGCCCTGATGGCATACATCTCCATGACCATCTGGTTGTCGTAGGGGCGGAAATACGCTTCGCGCGCCTTCATCACGTCGAACTTCGCGCCCTTGCGCAGATGCTCGGCCAGCTTCTGCGGGTCGGCTGACTTGGTCTCGCTCATCGACTGGGCGACGATCTTGAGCGAGTTGTAGTCGCCCCACGACTGGTTGTCGGGCGGCTTGCCGTACTTCTTCTGGAACGCGTCGACGTACTTCTTCGAGCTCGGCGTATCGACCAGGTGATGCCACACCAGCGGCCAGATGCCGGAGAAATTGCCTTTGCCGGCGCCCCACGCCACGACGGTGTCGAAGCCGAAGCCGGCGACCGGAAACGGCAGGCCGTATTCGGAATACTGCTTGATGAAGTTGGTGATCTGGTTGCCGGCAAGATTGGAAATAACGAGATCGGGGCGCGCCTGGCGTATCTTCAACAGATACGGACTGAAGTCGGTGGCGTCGGTGGGCACGAGCTCATCGGCCGCAAACTGGCCGCCGTTGCTCTCCATGAATTTCTTGGCGACGCGCAGCAGGTCGTGGCCGAAGGCGTAGTCCGCCGTCAGCGAGTACCACTTCTTGCCTTTGACCAGATTCTCGCGCAGCAGGTAGTGGCCCGTGGCCTGCACGTACATCGAGTTCGCCCCCTCGATGTGGAACATGTATGGATTGCAGCTTGCCCCTCGCAGGGCGTCGGAATTGCAGCCGGTGTTGATGAACACGGCTTTCAGCCGGTTCGCCACCTGGCCGATGGCAAGACCCGAGGCGGAAGAAATCTCGCCGATGATCATGACGACCTTGTCGCGCTCGATCAGCCGCTCGGCCTTGGCCGAGGCGGTCTGCGGGTTGACCGAGTCTTCCATGACCAGCTCGATCCTGCGGCCGAGCACGCCGCCGCCGCTGTTGATCTCCTCCGCCGCAAGCTTGACGCCCATGACGGCATATTCGCCGAGCGGCCCGAGAAAGCCGGTCAGCGGCGTCAGGTGCCCGATGCGGATGGCGTCGGCCTGCGCCCTGACGATCGCCGGCGCGGCGACGCCGGCCAACAGGACGGAACCGGCCGCGTTGCGGATGAGCGTGCGGCGTGACAGGCGAGAACTCATGAAAACTTCCTCCGCTAATGCATGCTTTCAGAGATTTTTTGATTGGAGCGACCCCCACCCCATCCCTCCCCCTTTCAGGGGGAGGGAGGAGCAAGCCGCACGCGCGTTGCGTCGCTCGAAGCACCGTGCGTGCCGCAGACTCTTTCCTCCCCCTGCAAGGGGGAGGAATAAGGTGGGGGTCATTAGCCGCGATGCCGGATTGTGCATTACTGATTCCGAGTACCGCCCGCAGGGCGCTTGCCGCGATTTCTGCGAGCACCTACGGTCGCCCGGCGTGACGGCGTAGTCCAGCGGATTTTTTGCGACGAGCGGGAGGGTGACGTGGAGCTCGGCATCAAGGGGTTGCGGGTTCTGGTGACGGCCGGCGCCGCCGGGATCGGGCGCGAGGTCGCGCGCGCCTTCGCCGGCGAAGGCGCCAAGGTTCACGTGTGCGACGTCGACGCCAAAGCGCTGCGCGCGCTGGCGCGCAGCGATCCAAAAATCACGCGCACGCGCGCCGACGTTGCCGACCGCAAGGACGTGGAGCGGCTGTTCAAGGAGGCCATCAAGGCGCTGGGCCGGCTCGACGTGCTGGTCAACAATGCCGGCATCGCCGGTCCGACCGGCCGCGTCGAGGAGATCGCACCCAAGGAGTGGGATCGCTGCCTCGCCATCAACATCACGGGCCAGTTCAATTGCGCGCGGCTGGCGCTGCCCTATCTGCGCAAGAGCCGCAACGCCTCGATCGTCAACATGTCGTCGGCCGCCGGACGGCTCGGCTTTTCCATGCGCACGCCCTACTCGGCGTCGAAATGGGCGGTCGTGGGCTTCACCAAGTCGCTCGCCATGGAGCTCGGGCCGGAGGGCATCCGCGTCAATGCCATCCTGCCCGGCATCGTCGAGGGCGACCGCATCCGCCGCGTGTTCGAGGCGAAGGCCAAGGCGCGCGGGATCTCGTTCGAGCAGATGCAGGCCGAGGCGCTGTCGATGGTATCGATGCGCACGACGGTGACGCCGCAACAGCTCGCCGACGCCATCCTGTTCATCTGCTCGCCGCGCGGGCGCACCATTTCCGGCCAGGCGATCTCGATCTGCGGCGACACGCAGATGCTGCATTGAAGCTCAAGCGCAATGGCGCCGGTCATTTTGGCTGCAGGCCCGACTCCCTGACCAGCCGTTCGGCGTTCCGGCGGTCGTCGCGGATGAAACGCGCGAACTCCTCCAGGCTTATGCCGGCCGGCTCGACGGCGCGGTCGATGAACATGCGCTGGCGGAACGCGCGGTCGCCGACGATGCGCTGAACGTCGGCTGCGATTTTCGCCGCGATCGGCGGCGGCGTAGCGGCGGGAGCGAACAGGCCGAACCACGACAGCGGATAATCCTCGCCACGCGCCTCCATCAGCGTCGGGATATCGGGAAAGAGCGGCGACCGCGTCTTGCTGGTGACCGCCAGGCCGGTGATGCGCCCGCTTTGGAGCTGCGCGATCATGTTGGACAGCGCCAGAACCGCGACCGGCGTCGAGCCGGACAGCACCGCATTGACCACGTCGCTGCCGCTGCGAAACGGCACCCGCACCATGTCGGCACCGGTTTGCTGCTTGAGCTTCTCCATGAAATGCGCGGCCGGCGACGAGAAGGTGCCGTAGCTGAGCGTGCCGGGGCGGGCCCGCGACAGGGCCACGAGATCCGGAATGGTCTTGACCCCGAGCGCGCTGTTCACCACCAGCGCCAGCGTATTGAAAAACAGATTGGTGATCGGCACGAAATCCTTCTCCGGATCGAACGGAAGGCTCTTGAACAGGAACTGGTTGTAGACCAGGGGCTCGCTCGACAGGACACAGATCGTGTAACCGTCAGGCACGGACTCCGCGCAGGCGCGTGCCCCGATGTTCAGTCCGCCGCCGGGCCGGTTCTCCACCACAACCGGCTGGCCCCAGGCCTTCTGCAGCTCGTCGGCAAGCGCCCGGGTGAAGACGTCGCCTCCGCCGCCCGGGCCGAGCGGAATGATCACCCTGACGGTGCGCGTGGGATAGACCTGCGCCGTTGCGGCCGGGCCCGCGGCCAGCCAAGCCACGGTGGCGGCACACATGATCGACCGCATGACCGACGGCGGCACGGCGCCCTCCCCGGCTCAGGCCGCAAGGACGCAAGCTTACGACTCCGACCGGCACGCTGGCGAGCCGGCCGAGCAGGCTGGCTGGCCACTTGGCACGTCCGAGCGGCCGACGCGCCCTTGATCCGCGGTGGGGTTTCGGGCCACATCGTGGCGCCGGAGGTCATGGGATGGACGGCAAGGCCAGGTTCATTTTTCCGGTTCTGATCACCGGGATCATCGTGTTCGTGGTGAGCGGCGTTGTCACCTGGACCAATATCGGATTCCGCATCGATTTCGTCGGGCGCTGGATGTCCGCGTTCATCGTCGGCTGGCCCGTGGCGGCGGTGACGGCGTTCGTGGCGATCCCGTTCGTGCGCCGCATGACGCAGGCGCTGGTGACGCTGATCGACAGGCCGGCATGATGCTGTCCGCGCTCGATCTCGCCCGCCGCATCGATGCCGGCGAGCTGACCCCGGCCAAGGTCGTCGACCTGTGCGCCGCGGCGATTGCGGCGTGCGAGCCCGAGGTCGGTGCATTTGTGACGCTCGACATCGAGGGCGCCCGCCGCCGCGCGCAAGCTGAAAGCGCAATACTCTCGGCAAGTCCACTGCGTGGGCTTGCGGTCGGCATCAAGGACATTTTCGACACAGCCGATTTTCCCACCGAGTACGGCTCACCGATCTATCGCGGCCATCGGCCGGCCGCCGATGCCGCCGTGGTGGCGATGACGCGGCGCGCCGGCGGGCTCGTGCTCGGCAAGACCGTGACCACGGCGTTCGCCCACATGGCGCCCGCCGCCACGCGCAATCCGGTCAACCCAGAACACACGCCGGGCGGTTCGTCGTCGGGCTCGGCGGCGGCGGTTGCGGCCGGCATGGTGCCGGTCGCGCTCGGCACGCAGACCGGCGGCTCGGTGATCCGCCCGGCGGCCTTCTGCGGCGTCGCCGGCTTCAAGCCATCGTACAAGCTCATTCCGACCATCGGCGTGAAGTGCTTCTCGTGGCATCTCGATACGGTGGGCCTGTTCGCCGCCAGCGTTCCCGACTTGGCCTTCGCGGCCGCCGCAATCACGCAGCGCGACCTGCGCGTCGACCGCCATGCGGCAGGCGCGCCGCGCATCGGCGTGGTGCGCTTCCTGTGGGCGGAGGCGAGCGCCGCCATGCAGAACGCGGTCGAGTCCGCTGCCGTGGCCGCCGGCCGCGCGGGCGCACACGTCACTGACGTGACCCTGCCGCCGATCGTCGAGGAGGCGTGGCGCATTCATCCGACGATCCAGGACTACGAAGCCTGGCGCGCGCTCGCCTTCGAGTACGATCATCATCGCGACGCCATCCCGGCCGTCACCCGCGAACTGCTCGATGCGGCGGCGGCGATCACGGCGGACGACTACGACGCGGCGCGCCGCACCACGCGGCTGGCGCGGCGCGCGCTCGCCGACCTGATGCGCGACCACGATGTGTTGCTGACGCCTTCGGCGCCCGGCGCGGCGCCGCGCGGCCTCGGCTCCACCGGCGCGGCCACCTTCAACCGCCTGTGGACCCTGATGGGCACACCGACTGTCAACGTGCCCGGGCTGGTGGATCGCGACGGGCTGCCGCTGGGCGTGCAAGTCATCGGCCGATTCGGCCGCGACCAGGCGGCGCTGGCCGCGGCCGCGTTCGTGGAGGCCGCGGTCGCCCGGCGTGCTCCCGCGCTGGCGCATTCCACCTGACCGGGAACGTTTTGGCGCCCCGCCGGAGGTAATTAATTAGGGGCGCCGCCTCCTGCGTCCGTCATCAACCGGCGTTGCCGGCAAAAATCATCGCTGCACTGCAAATAAATTTCGCCGTGAAATGTCAGAATCTTGCTAGGCCGATGGTGAACATTTTTTCATTTTAGGCCGGAACCTTCGGCAGTGCAGCACGTTAACCACTTCGGCTTGAGATGGGTCTCTGTTAAAATTCGTTCACTCAACAGGTGAGGAGGCACATGTCCGCTGACCTTGCGGTGAAATTGAATGTGCTGGCTGTCTGCATGGCGTTCGCCGTGGTGGGCGCCATCCTGATCGGTGCATTCTGATCGGCGACTTTGAACCTTAAACGCCAGCGCCCGCGTCACCGTCTCGCGTGTTAACGTTCAAGTCGGCCGCGAAGTGGCCACCACCTACCGAACACCGGAGAGCCCCTCCGGTGTTCGCGCTTTTTGCGAGGGGCGCGCTGTCGCAACCGGATTGCGTCCGACCGGGTCCCGTAGCATATCGGCCCGAGGCCGTCCTTCTCATCACCGGGAGTTCCCATGCCACCCAAGACCCTGCTGGAGATCGCCGGCGCCAAACCGACGCCGGCGCGGCTCGCCAACGCGGCCGTGGTGGTGATCGACGCCCAGCAGGAATATGTCGACGGCATGCTGGCGCTGCCGGGCGTCGCGCCGGCGCTCGGCGAGATCAGACAGCTGCTCGCGCGGGCGCGGGCCGCGTCGACGCCGATCATCCACATCGTGCATCATGGGAATCCCGGCGGCCCGTTCGCCCCCGACTCGGCCGGCGCCGAGATTGCCTCGCCGGCGACGCCGGCGCCGGGCGAGCCGGTGGTGGGCAAACGCCTGCCCAACGCCTTCGCGTCGACTGACCTGGCCGACCGCCTGCATGCGCTGAAGCGGCCCGAGATTCTCCTGGTGGGCTTCATGACGCACATGTGCGTGGAAGCGACGGCTCGCGCTGCCATCGAC
>Ga0209466_1000180_pt1 | contig 14490 bp, 12 predicted proteins | sample PanSoiPlo30MoBio_FD_188323 | JGI IMG/M metagenome (GOLD analysis project Ga0209466, IMG submission 188323) | Tropical forest soil microbial communities from Panama analyzed to predict greenhouse gas emissions - Panama Soil Plot 30 MoBio (SPAdes)... | ecosystem: Environmental > Terrestrial > Soil...
TCCACGACCGGCACCTGTCCCGCCTTCACCGCCTTGCGCCACGACAGGAATTCAAGCGTCGGCACAATCGACAGGAGCGCGAGGATGATGAAGACAGCAAACTTTGTCAGAAAAGCATGGCTCGAGAAATAATAGAGCGAGCCTTTTTCGAAATAGAACACGCGCAGCAACCCGACGATCAATACCAGGCTGGCTGAGACCCCCAGGACGGCGTCGACGATGGGCAACCTGCGCGCGCTGGCGAGGGTCAACTCCTGACCGATCAGCACGAACTCGACCGCCAGCGCCCCGACCAGCGCGAACGCCGCGACATGATGGAGAAAGGCAAAAAACGTCGACATGGCGAGCAAGCTCTTATGTCGAGGTGTGCAAACGTGAGTGCAGCGGGAGCTTCAGGATCTAAGCCCCACCCGGCGGCGGCTGATGGCCGCCAAACCCACGCGAGCGCCCGCTCGCGGAATCAGCCCCGGTTGCATTATGTCGTGAATGACCAGCAGGCTCCAGTGGCATTCGAAAAAACTTGCGCGTTATGTGTCACTAGTTACATGTGTCACTAATTCGCTTGGTCAGGACGATGTGGGTGGCGCCTGATGTGGGCGTATGCCCGCTGCACTGATAGCCGAGTTCTTTGCCATTGATGCCGGCAAATAGGTGCTCTCCGGTGCCGAGCACGACGGGAGAGATGGCCAGGTGCATTTCGTCCACCAGTCCTGCCAGCAGATATTGCCGGATCGTGGCGACCCCGCCGCCCAGCCGGACGTCCCGGCCGTTGGCGGCGTCCATCGCGCGTCGCAGCGCGGCCAGGATGCCGTCGGTAACGAAGTGGAAGGTCGTCTTCCCGTCCATCGTGATCGATGCCCGCTTGTGGTTGGTCAGCACGAAGACGGGCGTGTGGTACGGCGGGTCGTCGCCCCACCAGCCCTTCCATGCGTCGTCGGGCCAGGGTCCCCGGATCGGCCCGAACATGTTGCGGCCCATGATCCATGCGCCAATGTTGTCGAACCCGCGCGCCGCGAAGTCGTCGTCGATACCGGTCGTGCCGCCGTCCATGCCGAACATCTTTCGAAACGTGCGGGTGGCGAGAGCCCAATCATGCAGCGCGATGCCACCGACGCCGAGCGGGTTGTCGAGGTCCTGGTTGGGACCAGCGCCATAACCGTCAATGGAAATGGAGAAGCTGTGGACGCGGAGCTTGGGCATGGGTGGTGATCATCACATGGAGTGGCCAGAGTCACGGCGTTCCCAGTAACCCGGATGGAGCGAAGCGCAATGCGCGATGGGCCGCTCCCGCATTTCGCTTCGCTCCAGGCGGGCTACGGCGCTACGCGGCGGCGCCGCGAAAATCCGGCACCGCGGCATGCAGCACGCCCTGCACGGCGGCGCGCTCATTGCGGGTCAGTCCCTGCTCGAGGGCGGCAAGCCAGCCCCGCATCGCCTCGAGCGACGGATGCACGGGCCGCGCCGCCACGATCCCCGGGATTCCGGTCTCGGCGATCGGCTCGTCGCGCGCGAACAGAATCTCGTTGAGGCGTTCGCCGGGACGAATGCCCGTGAACGTGATCTCGATGTCGCGTCCCGGCTCCAGCCCGGACAGCCGGATCATGTGCTCGGCAAGATCGACGATTTTGACCGGCTGGCCCATGTTGAGGACGTAGACCGAGGCGTCGGAGCGCTGCGGGCCGAGTGCATGGCTGGCGGCCGTGACCACGAGGTCGCAGGCTTCGCGGATGGTCATGAAGTAGCGCACCATGTCGGGATGCGTGACGGTGACCGGTCCGCCCGCCTCGATCTGCGCCTTGAACTTGGGAACCACCGAGCCGTTGGAGGCGAGTACGTTGCCGAACCGCACGGCGATCAGCCGCATGGCGCGGCGGCCGCCGTCGTGGCGGCGCGCGAGGTCGGCGTCGAGCGCCTGGCAGTACATCTCGGCGAAGCGTTTCGTCGCGCCCAGCATCGACACCGGCTCGATCGCCTTGTCGGTCGAGATCATGACCATGGCGGTGGCATGGGCGGCCGCCGCCGCATCGGCGACATTGACCGAGCCGAACACGTTGGTGCGCACGCCCTCGCCCCAGTCGTGCTCGACCAGGTGCACGTGCTTGAGCGCGGCGGCGTGGAACACGACGTCGGGCTTGAACTCGCCGATCAGGCGGAACATGCGGTCGCGATCGCGCACATCGGCGATGCGCCCCTCGATCTTGGCACCCGAGTCCTTGGCGGCGAGCAGCTCGAGAATCTGCTGCAGCCCCGGTTCCTGGGTATCGAGGATGAGCAGCCGCGCGGCGCCGAACGTCACGACGCGATCGCAGATCTCCGAGCCGATCGAGCCGCCCCCCCCGGTCACAACCACGGCCCTGCCGCGCACGACGGTCTCGAGGCGCTGATAGTCGATCTTGGCGCTCGGCCGCAGCAGCAGGTCTTCCACCATGATCGGCGCCAGCCGCACGGTCTGCCCGTCGGCGTCGCTGACCCCCTCCAGCGAGGGAAGCCGGCTCGTGGTCAGGCCCAGGCGCCGCGCCTCCAGCAGGATGGCCTCGGGCTTGGCTTCGGGCACCAGGGCACTCGCCGTCAGCACCAGGCGCGCCACGCGCTGGCCGCGCGCCTGCAGGTCGGTGACGATGCGCTCGAGCTCGGTGAGCCGGCCGAGCACGGGAATCCCGCGGATGGCCTGGGCCTGATCGGCCTCCGACGGGGACAGCACGCCGATCGGCCAGATCTTCTTCACGGCCCCGCTTTCCACCGCGCGGATCAGCACCTCGGCATCGGCCGCGCGCCCGAGCAGCAGGATCGGGGTCGCATCCGCGCGCGTGGCCTGCTGGCGCGTGCGCGCATAGCGAAAATAGCGATAGGTGATGCGCGGGCCGCCCAGGAACAGCATCTGGAGGCACCAGTAGAGCGCAATGGTGATCTTGCCGAAGAAGAACGTGCCCAGGAGATTGGGTGAGACCAGGATGTAGTCCAGCACCAGCAGCGACAGCGCCAACACCGTCACGGCGCGGAAGATGTTGAAGAGATCGGGAAGCGACGCGAAACGCCACTTCCCCTCGTACAGGCGGAAGATGAAATAGACCACGCCGGCATAGGCGACGAAGCCGGGCAGCACGGCCAGCAGCGCGTCGAGCCGCGCCTCCAGCCCGGCCTCCTCGAAGCGGATGTAGAAGCTCGCCACGATCGCCGCCACGGTGGCGAGCAGATCGTGAACGATGATCAGCGCCTTACGCGACGTGAATCTGGGCAATCGGAACACCACTCCCCCGCCCGGAACGGGCGCCTGAGCCGCCTCACATGACCCGGCCCAGGCGATCCTGTAAAGCCCCTGTGTGTCACGAATGATTCTGGCGGGACTCGGCCGGATCGGGGGCAGCCGGTGCCTTGCCCTGATCCACCATTCCCCCGAGGACTCCGACGCCGAAGGCATAGAGCCATCCGGTCGAAAAATCGAACAGATAGGACAGGAACAGCGAGCCCACGACGGTCTGCAGCACCAGCGCCTGGCCGAGCCAGCCGGGAAAGCCGTCCCCGGTGAACATGGCGCCGTGCGCGATCCACATCGCATACAGCAGGATGGTGCCGAGCAGGCCGAATTGAATCGCGATCTCCAGCGTCTGATTGTGAGGATTGCCGGTGACAGCCGCTGCAATGCGGCTGTCATGGCCCATGGCCCCGCGGAACAGGGCCGGTATGGAACCGGTGCCATGGCCGAACACCGGTGCCTCGGCTACGAAGCCAATCGATTTTTTCCAGAATTCCAGGCGATAGCCGGCCGACGTTTCGGCATTCTGGCTGTGGTAGCGCTGCATCTCGTCGAGCACGCCGAGCGCCCGCCCGCGCAGATATGGTGACGAGGCCCAGATCGCGAGCGCAAACAGCACGCCGCCGAGCGCCAATGCGAGCGTTCCCCTGGCGCCGAACCGTTGCGCGCCGAACAGAAGCAGCAGCACCGGAAAAGCCACAAGCGACGTGCGTCCGGTCGCCACGAAGGCCATGTTGGCAAGGAACACGATGGCAAGAGCCACGAGCGCCAGCGCCAGCCGGCGCCGGCCATCGTGCCAGGCCGTCATGGCGAGATGGCTGCATGCAAAGGCCGCGAGCAGGAACTCGGCACTCTGGACGATGTAGTCCTTGACCGGCACGCCCGGCACGCCCATGCGCCATGGCCGCGGCTGGAACAGATACATGGCCCATGACACCACGAGCAGCGCCGCGCACGAGGCAAGAAAGCCCCCGAGGACGAAAAAACCCTTGTCCGAGCGGCGGAACTGGATCAGCAGAAGCGGGATCGCGAGGAGCTTGTGCAGGCCGCGCGTGGCGTCGAGGCGCTCGGCCAGGCTGGCGTCGGCCCACAATATGCCGACGATCCCGAGCGCCCAGAGGAGAAGCGGAAGACCGGACTCGGGGCGGGCCAGTTCGCGCCGCAGCTCGGCGAGCGTGATCGTGGGCGCCAGCGCCAGCACCCAGAGCACAACCAGCGCGCCGGTCGCCGACGTCGACCACGGCAGCGACACGGCCACCGCGACCGCAAGGCAATCTGCGACCTTCGCCAACCGCGCGCGCAAGGATCCGGCGTCGAAGCCGATCGGTGCGATTTCCGTCATCGGCCTTCCGACCATGACGTCGCCGCCGTTCGGGCACCCGCATTGGCGGCCGCGGCGCCATCGTGGCCAAGCTCCGACAATCCGCAGCGGGCGCGCACGTGATCGCCGCCGAGGGCTTTTTCCAGCCTGATCTCGTTGCGCGCCAGGTCGGAGCGGTCTGCCTGCGGATGCCACAGATGCAGGACGCCGGTGGCAAAACGTCCGTCCTTGCGCGCCACCCCGGCATGCAGAAGGCGGACCACGAGATCCGAATCCTCCTTGCCCCAGCCCGTATAGGCGGCATCGAAACCGTCCACCCGTTCGAGGTCCGAGCGCCAGACCGCAAGATTGCACGACCGGCAGCCGCGCCATTCGCGCGCCTTCAGCTTGCGCCAGCGGCCAGGCGGCAGCCGCACCAGCGGCATCAGCCGGTTCACGTTGCCGCGCAGGCGCTGCTGCGCGAAGGCACCGAATCCCCACGTTTCCGGCGCCAGGCCGTCGCGCAGCACCCGCTCGGTCAGCGCGGCGGTGAGCAGGATGCGATTACCGGCGACGAACCATCCGGGTTCGGCCAGGGCGCGATGCGCGGAAATGAAATCGGCGCGCGGGATGCAGTCGCCATCGAGGAAGACGCAGTAGCTGCCGCGGCTCGCGCCGAGCGCGCGGTTGCGCACCTCGGCAGCGCGGAAGCCGCGATGTTCCTGCCACACATGGCGCAGCGGAACGCCCAGCCGGGACTCCCAATCGCCGATCAGCCGCGCCGTCGCCGGTCCCGATCCGTCATCGGCGATCACCACCTCGAAGTTTTTGTCGTTCTGGCGCGACAGGCCCCGGAGCACCGCGCCGAGGGCGTCCTCGCGGTCATACGTGGTGGTGATGACGGAGATCAGTCCGGTCATGGCGTCGCCGAAAAATCAGCCGCGGCCGTAAACGTCGTCGAGGCGGATGATATCATCTTCGCCGAGATAGCTGCCGGTCTGGACCTCGATCAGCTCGAGCGGGATCTTGCCCGGGTTGGCCAGCCGATGCACCGTGCCCATGGGAATGTAGATCGACTCGTTCTCGTGTACCGTCTTGTGCTCGTCGCCGATCGTGACCGCCGCCGTGCCGCGTACCACGACCCAGTGCTCGGCGCGGTGCATGTGACGCTGCAGCGACAGCTTGCATCCCGGCAGGACCACGATGCGCTTGACCTGGAACCGCTCGCCGGCGTCGACGCCCTCGTAGTGGCCCCACGGCCGATGCACGCGCCGGTGCTCGCTCGCCTCCGGACACCCGCGGACTTTCAGCTCGGCCACGATGTCCTTGACCTCCTCGGCGCGGGCGCGCGGCAGCACCAGCACGGCATCGGGCGTGGTCACCACCACGGCGTCGTCGATGCCGAGCACGGCGGTCAGCCGGTCCTCGGCATGGACCAGGCAGTTCCTGGCATCCTTGGCGATGGCCGGCCCATGCAGCGCGTTGCCGCTGCCGTCGTGCTTGGCCATGGCGTAGACGGCGTCCCAGCTGCCGATATCCGACCAGCGGAACCGCCCCTCGACGACCGCCGCGCGGCTGGTCTTTTCCATGACGGCATAGTCGATGGATTTTTTCGGCGCCTTGGCAAACGGCTCCGGCGCCAGCCGCAGGAAACCGAGGTCGGTCGTGGCCTGCGCGACCGCCGCCTCTACCGCAGTCACCATCGTGGGCTCGAAGCGGCCGAGCTCGGTGAGCAGATCCTGGGCGCGGAACAGGAAATTGCCCGAGTTCCAAAAATATCCTTCGGCCACGTAGCGGGCGGCGGTGGCCGGGTCGGGCTTTTCGACGAAGGCCGCGACGGCATGAACGCCCGCGCCGCCCAGGCTGGCGCCAGGCCGAATATAGCCGTAGCTGGTGCGCGGCTCCGACGGAGCAAGGCCGAACGTCACGATATGGCCGGCAGCCGCCGCCTCGCGCCCGGCGCGGCACGCGGCGCGAAACAGGTCGGCATCGAGGATGACATGGTCGGCCGCCAGGGTGAGCACGATGGCGTCCGGGCTGCGTTGCCGCGCCAGGACCGCAGCCGCCGCAATCGCCGGCCCGGAATCGCGCCGTTCCGGCTCCAGCACGATCGCAGCCGCGACCCCCAGGTCTTCCGCCTGGCGGCGGGCAAAGAAACGGAAATCGGCGGCGGTCATCACCAGCGGCGACCCGAACAGGTCCGGATCGGCCAGGCGCAACAGCGCCTGCTGGTAGGTCGAATGATGGCCGATAAGGGGCAGGAACTGCTTTGGCATCGTGTCGCGCGAGACCGGCCACAAGCGGGTGCCGGAGCCGCCGGCCAGCAACACGGGAACAATGGGCGGATGGGACAAAAGAATCTGCCTTCGACGGGACGGGCTGTTATCGCCCGTGGCGGCGCGCCGAACAAGAGCAGGCGCCTGGTGCCCTTGAAACTGCTCCGCGGCTGCACCTTCTGCCTTGTCAGACTTCAGGAATTCGCATAGGGCTGCACGGGCACACGGGGTCAAGCGCCCGGCGCGGTGCTGCCGTCACGGTTTGACCGGTTTGGGCCGATCGAACTGCTGGCGCCCCATTCATGAACCACACGGATCGCTTCAGCCATGCCCTCGGCCGGCCTTCTCGCCAGCATTCGCGGAACCGACGCGTCCGCCTCCAGCCGGCACGAGCCGGACGCCGGCCCGACCATCAGCTTCGTCTCATTGGGCTGTCCCAAGGCGCTCGTCGACTCCGAACGCATCATCACCCACCTGCGGGCGGAAGGTTACGCGCTGGTGCGCGAGCACCAGGATGCCGACGTGGTGATCGTCAATACGTGCGGCTTCCTCGGCAGCGCCCAGGAGGAGTCGCTGGCCGCCATCGGCGAGGCCGTGGCCGAGAACGCCAAGGTCATCGTCACCGGCTGCATGGGAGCAGAGCCGGAAAAGATCACCGCGCAATATCCCAACGTGCTGGCCGTCACCGGGCCGCAGCAATACGAGAGCGTGCTGGCGGCGGTGCATCGCGCGGTTCCGCCGCGCCACGATCCGTTCCTTGACCTGGTGCCGCCCCAGGGCATCAAGCTCACCCCGCGGCACTATGCTTATTTAAAGATTTCTGAAGGTTGCAATAATCGGTGCACGTTCTGCATCATCCCCAAGCTGCGCGGCGATCTGGTGTCGCGGCCGATTGCCGACGTGCTGCGCGAGGCTGAGCGGCTAGTGGCGGCCGGGGTGAAGGAGATCCTGGTCATTTCCCAGGATACCTCGGCCTACGGGGTGGACCTCAAATATGCGCCCAGCCGCTGGAAGGACCGTGACATCCGCGCCCGTTTCATCGAACTGGCCTCCGAACTCGCCACGCTCGGCGCCTGGATCCGGCTGCACTACGTCTATCCCTACCCGCATGTGGATGCGGTGGTGCCGCTGATGGCGGAAGGAAAAATTCTGCCCTACCTCGACATCCCGTTCCAGCACGCCAGCCCGGCCGTGCTCAGGCGCATGCGCCGGCCCGCCATGCAGGAGCAGACTCTTGCGCGCATCGCGCGCTGGCGCGAGATCTGCCCCGACCTCACCGTCCGCTCGACCTTCATTGTCGGCTTCCCCGGCGAGACCGAAGAGGATTTCCGCCTGCTGCTGGATTGGCTGCAGGAGGCGCAACTGGATCGCGTCGGCTGCTTTCGTTACGAGGCCGTGGATGGCGCGGCCGCTAATGCGCTGGCCGAAGCGGTGCCGGAAGAGGTCAAGCAGGAGCGCTGGCATCGCTTCATGCAGGCCCAGCGCTCGATCTCCATCGCCCGCCTCAAGCGCAAGGTCGGTCGCCGGCTGAAAGTCATCATCGACGATGCCGGGCCGAGTCCCAAGGGCCGCAGCGAAGGCGATGCGCCGGAGATCGACGGCGTGGTGCACGTGGACAGCCGCCGCCCGCTGCGGGTCGGCGAGATTGCCAGCGTGAAGATCGAGCGCGCCGACGCCTACGACCTCCACGGTACGGTTGTCGGGTTCTGACCCGTTACCATGCGCGCTCGCTCAGCACTTCGCACACCGCGCGCATAAGGCAGGACAGCTCCTCGTCCCTTATGGTGAAGGCCGGCGTGAGATAAACGACTGACCCGAACGGCCGGATGAACACGCCTGCCGCGATGAAGCGCCGGCGCAGGGCATCGAGGTCGGCGATTCTTTCCAGCTCCACCGCGCCGATTGCGCCCTTCACCCGCACGTCCGTGACGCTGGGCAGGTCGCGGCACTCCGCCAGGCCGCGCGCGAGCGCCGCAGAGATCGCGCGCACCTGCGCCAGCCGCGGCTCCTGCGCGAACAGGTCGAGCGAGGCATTGGCGGCGGCGCAGCCGAGCGCGTTGGCCATGTAGGTCGGCCCGTGCATGAGCGCGTGCGCCGGATCGTCCGACCAGAACGCCGCGAACACGTTTGGGCGCGCCACCGTGGCAGCGAGCGGCAGCGTGCCGCCGGTCAGAGCCTTCGACAGGGTCATGATGTCGGGCACAACGCCGGCTTGCTCGCAGGCGAACAGCGTTCCGGTGCGTCCGAAGCCGGTAAAGATCTCGTCGCAGATCAGCAAAATCCCGTGGCGATCGGCGGCCGCCCGGATGTGCCGCAGTACGTCGGGCGGGTGAAACCGCATGCCGCCCGCCCCCTGCACCAGCGGCTCGACCACGATGGCGGCGATCTCGTCGCCCCGCTGTGTCAGCAGGCGATCGAAGGCAGCACGGCTCGCCTCGTCCTGCGGCAAGGCGACACGGTCGTTGCCAGGCAAAACGGCGCGCAACTCGCCATGCATGGCGTGGGAAACCGCCATCGCGCCGGCGGTGTCGCCATGATAGCCGCCCGTGAAGGCGACGAAGCGGCGGCGCGTACGGATGCCTCGGTTGATCCAGTACTGGAGCGCCATCTTCAGCGCGACCTCGACCGCCACAGAGCCCGACTCGGAGAAGAACACGCGGTCGAGATCGCCGGGCAGCAGCCCGGCCAGGCGGCTGGCCAGGTTCAGCGCCGGCTCATGCGCCAGCCCGCCGAACATGACGTGCGGCAGGGTGGCAAGCTGGCGCTCCACGGCCGCCCTGATGTGCGGATGATTGTAGCCGTGGCAGGCGGTCCACCACGACGCGATGCCGTCGATCAGCACGCGGCCGTCGGCCAGCACGATGCGGCTGCCTTCGGTGGCGACGACCGGGAGCGGCGGCGCCGCCGTCTTCATCTGGGCATAAGGCAGCCAGACATGGGCCAGGCCGCGCTCGTACCAATCGGGGTTGCGGGCCGGGTCGCCCGGCCGCCGGTCACTCGCCCTGCTGGACATCCGGTGCTTTTCTCGTGCCTATGGGGGCGATTGTGCCCGGAGACGAGGCTTTGGTCACGCCATGCGGCCGCAGGTGAAAATCGACGCCGACCCGCGTACGGGCTCACTCGACCGGGTCGCGCGGCAGAAGCTGGCGGAGCTCGAGCGGGCACACCTGCGCCGGCGGGTGGTCGACACGGCGCGGACCGACAGCATTTGGTTGGTCCGCAACGGCCGCCGGCTGCTGTCGTTCTCCTGCAACGACTACCTCAACTTGGCGCAGCACCCCGTGCTCAAGCAGGCGGCGATCGAGGCCATCCAGCGGCACGGGGTCGGGGCCGGCGCCTCCCGCCTCGTCACCGGCAACCATCCGCTGTTCCGCGCCCTTGAGGCGAGGCTGGCGCGCCTGAAGCAGACCGAGGCCGCCTGCGTTTTCGGCTCGGGCTACCTGGCCAATACCGGCATCATTCCAGCCCTGCTCGGCCGCGACGATTTGCTGCTGATCGACGAGCTTGCCCATGCCTGCCTGTGGGCAGGCGCGCGGCTGACCCGCGGCACCGTCCTGCCGTTTCGCCACAACGACACGGGCCATGTCGATGCCTTGCTGGCGGAGCATCGCCCAAGACATCGTCATGCCCTCATCGCCACCGACGGCGTCTTTTCCATGGACGGCGATCTGGCGCCCCTGCCAGAGCTTGCGGCCCTCGCCCACCACCACGATGCCTGGCTGATGACGGACGACGCCCATGGCATCGGCGTGCTCGGCGGCGGGCGCGGCTCCACCTTCGCACATGGGCGCGCCGTCGACGTGGATTTGCAGATGGGGACACTGTCCAAGGCCATCGGCAGCTATGGCGCCTATCTGGCGGCATCGGGGCCGGTGATCGACCTGGTGCAGAACCGGGCCCGCACGTTCATCTATTCGACCGGCCTGCCGGCCGCCGTGGTGGCGGCGGCAATAGCAGCGCTCGACCTGATCGAGCGCGATCCCGCCTATGCGGCGCGGCCGGTGGGCAACGCCAAGAGCTTCACCCGGCTGGCCGGCTTGCCGGAGGCGCAAAGCCCGATCGTGCCGGTGATCGTCGGAAGCGCGGAAGCGGCGCTCGCTGCCGCGCGCCTCCTCGAAGACGAAGGTTTTCTGGTGATCCCGATCCGGCCGCCAACGGTGGCGGAAGGGACGGCGCGCCTGCGCGTCTCGTTCAGCGCGCTGCATCCGGAAGGTGAGATCGAGCGCCTGGCGGAACTCGTCCGCACCCGCATCCTGGCACAGTGACCGCATGACGGCGCTCTTCGTCACGGCGACAGGCACCGACATCGGCAAGACGTTCGTGACTTGCGGGCTCATTTCCCATCTGCGCCAGCAGGGCCGCGCCGTCGATGCCATCAAGCCGGTGGTGACCGGCTTCGATCCCACCGCCGCGGCGGTCGACGCCAGCGATCCGGCCCTCCTGCTGGCGGCGCTCGGACGGCCGCGGACCAATATTCCGAAAATTTCGCCCTGGTGCTTCAAGGCGCCGCTGGCCCCCGATCTCGCCGCCAGCCGCGAAGGGCGCACACTCGATTTCGCCGCGCTGGTGGATTTTTCCCGCGCCGCCATGGCGGTGGCGAAGGATGTGCTCCTCATCGAGGGCATCGGCGGCATCATGGTCCCGCTCGACGCGCGCTACACCGTGCTCGACTGGATGACGGCCCTGCGATTGCGGCTGATCCTGGTGGCCGGCAGCTATCTCGGCACCATCAGCCACACGCTCTCGGCGGTCGACGTGCTGATGCAGCGCAATCTGACGATCGCCGCCATCGTGGTCAGCGAAAGCATCGGCAGCCCGGTCCCGCTGGACGACACGGCGGCAAGCATCGCCCGTTTCGCGGCGCCAATTCCCGTATACGCCCTGCCCCGGCTTATACCAGACAATGCGGAACACACGGTGTTCGCGCGCCTGGGCGAACTGGTGTGACTCCTTTAGCCCGGATGGAGCGAAGCGAAATCCGGGGGGGCCGATCCCCCATTTCGCTGCGCTCGATGCGGGCTGCGGCAGCTCAAGCGCGAAAGCTAAGGCACCAGGATGCTCGAGCCCGTCGTCTTGCGCGCCTCAAGGTCGCGGTGGGCCTTCTGCGCGTCCTTCAACGCGTATTTCTGGTTCACCGGAATTTTCAGCGCACCGCTGGTCACCATCTTGAACAGGTCGGCTGCGCTCTTCACCAGCGGGTCGCGCTTGGCGTTGTAAGTGTTAAGCGTCGGCCGGGTGGCGAACAGCGAGCCCTTGTTCTGCAGCAGGCCGATGTTGAAGGCATCGATGGGCCCCGACGAGCTGCCGAAACTCACGAACATCCCGAGCGGCTTGATGCAGTCGAGCGAAGCCGGGAAGGTCGATTTGCCCACCCCGTCATACACCACCTCGCACAACTCGCCCTTGGTGATGTCCTTCACGCGCGCGACAAAGTCCTCGTCGCGATAGAGGATCGTGTGGTGATAGCCGTTGGCCTTGGCGAGATCGGCTTTCTCCTTCGACCCCACCGTGCCGATCGCGTTGGCGCCGATATGGTTCAGCCACTGCCCGATGAGGAGCCCGATGCCGCCGGCCGCGGCGTGGACCAGAACGTTGTGGCCCTTCTGGACCTTGAACGTGCGCTGGACCAGATACTCGACCGTCATGCCCTTGAGCATCATGCCGGCCGCCTGCTCGTACGAGATGGCGTCGGGCAGCTTGACCGCACGCTCGGCCGGCAACACCCGCTCGGCCGAATAGCCGCCGAGCGTCACGACGTAGCCGATGCGGTCGCCGGCCTTGAAATCGGTGACGCCGGAGCCGACGGCGACGACCTCGCCGGCGCCCTCATTGCCGGCGATGAAGGGCAGCGGCTGAGGATACGCCCCGGAGCGAATGTAGGTATCGATGTAGTTCAGCCCCGAGGCATGCTGCTTGATGCGGATCTGACCCGGCCCCGGCGCCGGAACGTCGACGTCCTCGAACGTCAGAACTTCAGGACCACCGGGTTTGTGCACCCGAACCGCTGCAACCATGGTCGTCTCCTCAATGCCTGTAGGCTCGCCGAACGGCTGGAGCCCGAGAGATCGAATTCGATGGGACGGGTCTGTTGAGACCGCCGAGAGGGCCCTGATGATAGGGACGCGTGCGCCGCCAATGCAAGCGGCTCAAGCCTCGGCCCGCCGGCCGCCACGGCGGCCCAGGAGCTGCGCCGTGGCGGCGTCGGCGGGAAAGAACGATTCCAGCGCCAGTTCCGACACCGTGATGTCCACCGGCGTGCCGAACACCGTCGTGGTGCTGAAGAAGGAGAGAACGCCGTGCTCGGTGACCAGCCGGAACGGGATGAGCACGGCGGCGTAGTTGGCCTCGGCCGCCGGTTTGGTGGCGCGAACGCCGGGGACCGGGTACGCGCGCAGCTCCGCCATGAGGCGCGCGAGTACCGCATCGCCGCTCACCTCGATCTGCCGCCGCAGCCGTTCGAGCAGGTGGCCGCGCCATTCCGGCAGGTTGGCGATACGCGGCGCCAGCCCGGCGGGATGCAGGCTGAGACGCAGGACATTGACCGGCGGCTCCAGCAGTTCTGCATCGACCCCGGTGAGCAGCCGGGCAACGGCTTCGTTGGCAGACACCAGTGTCCAATGGCGGTCGATCGCGAGCGCCGGATACGGCGCGTGCCCGGCGAGCACGAGGTCGACGGCCTTGCGCACGCCGGCCAGCGCCGGATCGTCGAGCGACCGCTCCGTGTAGGCCGGCGCGTAACCGGCGGCGACGAGCAGCACGTTGCGCTCGCGCAGCGGGACATCGAGGCGCTCGGCGAGATGCAGCACCATGTCGCGTGACGGCGACGAGCGTCCGGTCTCGAGGAAGCTCAGGTGCCGCGTCGAGATGTCCGCCTCCATGGCGAGCTCGAGCTGGCTCATGCGCCGGCGCTGCCGCCATTCGCGCAGGTGATTTCCGATCGTCGGTGCGGATGTCATGCGCGACGATAGCCCAAGCAGGCGCATCGCTTCCATTACCTGCGACGTAATCGACTTCGCGCAACCGCGTCCCCATAGATGGGACACGCACGGCGATCGCTCGACGGCCGCCGTGCCGGAAAAACCCGAACACGGAGCCTGTCATGACCACGCGCACCAACTTCATCGATTTCACTCAGCCCGCCTCCCTGCTGCGGCTGGCGCTGCTTGCCGACGCCGCGGTCAGCGGCGTAACCGGACTGGCCATGATGGCCGGCGCCGGCTTCGCCGACGGCCTGCTCGGAATCCCCGGCCCGCTCCTGCGCTACGCCGGCCTGAGCCTGCTGCCGTTCGCCGCGATCGTGGCGATCGTCGCCACGCGCGACCGGCTGTCGCGACCGGCCGTGTGGGCGGTCATCGCCTACAACGCGCTGTGGGCGGTGGACAGCGTCGTGCTGATGCTGAGCGGCTGGATCGCGCTCACGGCGCTGGGCTACGCCTTCATCGGATTTCAGGCCGCCGTCGTGGCGGTCTTCGCCGAGCTGCAATACATGGCTCTGAGCAAAACCCGGTAATCCGGGCGGCCGACACAGCCGATGGTCACGACTTGGCGCGGCGCCGATTGCGCCGCGCCAGCACGTTGAAGAACTCCACCGCGCCGGCAAACGCCATGGCAAAATAGATGTAGCCGCGCGGGATGTGGAAATCGAAGCCGTCGGCCACGAG
>Ga0209466_1000183_pt1 | contig 14449 bp, 15 predicted proteins | sample PanSoiPlo30MoBio_FD_188323 | JGI IMG/M metagenome (GOLD analysis project Ga0209466, IMG submission 188323) | Tropical forest soil microbial communities from Panama analyzed to predict greenhouse gas emissions - Panama Soil Plot 30 MoBio (SPAdes)... | ecosystem: Environmental > Terrestrial > Soil...
TGCCCGCCTGGTGCGCAAACAATTCGCCGATCCGCCGCGCGTTGCGCCGGCGCACCGCGACGCCGGTGAGGATCAGGGCGCCGGTGTCGATCTCGTCCGAATCGACCTTGGCGTCGGCATATTGTCGCGCAAAAAATTGTCCCAGCGCTTCGGCATCGATCTCGTCGGGGCCGCGGTATGGCGTGAGCAGGATGTCGGACTGAAAAAAGCTCTCGCGCTCGCTCACCACGTAGCGGGCGTCGAGGCGCTCCAGCACGATGCGCGAGAACACCAGATGGGAGGTGGAGGAGCCGATGTCGACGCCGACCGTGAGCAGGCAGATCTCATCCTCTTCGGCGAGCGAACGTCCCGCGCTGGAGAAAAAGATGCGCCCGCCCTGGGCTTCCTCGGTCATCCGCCCGCTTGCTCCTTCGCGGCAGATTTTGCAGTGAACGGCCTGCTTGCTCCACCTCTCCCCGCGCGCGGGGAGAGGTGGAGCAAGTGGCGCCTCCGATTCATAAGCTGAAGCCATCACTCCTTCGGCAGCGCGCCTTTATAATTCTTGTCATAAAACTCCGGCTTCATCCGGTTGTCGGCGCCGTTGCGGCGCAGCGTCTCCTCGTATTCCTGGCGGATGAACGGATCCTCCATCCAATACGGGATCGAGGAGCCGCCTTCGGGGATGTCCATGGCGGTGTAGTCGATATGGGTCTCGCCGGGCGGGCCGGGCTCGCGCCCGGGATTGTGCGGCCCGAACCAGGCGGTGAGCCGCAGCGGCTCCTTCGAGGCGCCGAAATGCTGGTGGAACCAGCGCGCGCCGCCCGGCGCCGCCGACACCATGCCGACCGGCTCGTAGTCGACGCGCTTGATCTCCTGGTCCTTGCCGGCCTGCCACGGCGTGACGCCCAGACGTTCCGGCCAGGTGTAGGTGTAGCCCTTGCCCTTGAGGCAGATCAGCACGGCGGCCGACGTGTGCGCGTGCGCCTTGGAGTAGCGGCCGTTCTCGTGCTGGCCGATCCACAGATAGAACACGTTGCCGGTCATGAACGGCTCGACACGGCGAAAGCCGGGCGAGCGGCGGTTGTCGAGCGGCAGGTCGCAGTTGACGATGTCGGGGATGAAGTTGGTGCGGCGCATGGCCAGCCCGCGCACCGGGTCGGGCTCGATGTCGTCCTTGTACTTGTAGAAGTCGTCGGCGCCGTTGAAGCGGTCGCGGAACTCGATCGGCGCATTGAAGATGGCGTCCTGGTTGTTGATCAGGTTCATCAGGTTGGGCGCGGTGGTGCCGGCGAGCAGCAGCGCCGGGCTCGAGCTGGCGTTGACGATCCGGTGCCAGGCATTGACCGGAATCGAAAACAGCGAGCCCGCCTGCCACTCGAACACGTGACGCTTGCGGTCGTTGTCGAGCCACACCTCGGTCGAGCCGCGCCCCTCGACCACATAAAAAATTTCCTCGTACAGGTGCTTTTCCGCGTTGAGCGCGCCGGCGCCCGGCACCTCGACCACGTAGCAGCCCCATTTCCCCTCGGTGCCGTGCAGCTGGATGTAGGTGCCACGCCCGCCCAGGCGCTGCCACGGGGCGAGCGGCAGGTCCTGCACGCGGCGCACCCCGATGTCGCGGAACACCGGGATGCCTTCCTGCTCCATGAACAGGTCGTAGGCCGTCTTGGGCCGGCCGAACTTGCCGAAGCCGGCACGCTGCCCGGCGTGCGGCTCGTGCCAGTGCACGCTGCCCGGTACGTCATGCATGGCAGAGCCTCCTTGGCATGGCGATTCCACTTGCTCCATCCCTCCCCTGAAAGGGGAGGGTGCCGAGCGCAGCGAGGCGGGTGGGGTCAATTGCGCCACCCCACCCGGTCGGCCTTCGGCCGACCGCCCTCCCCCTTCGGGGGAAGGACGGAGAGAATCACGCCGATTTCGCCTGCGGCAGGTCGGCGGTCTCCGCCGCGTAGGCCTGATCCATCCTCGGCGCAAGGCCGCGCTTGGCCAGCTCCTGGGCGAACATGGTGCGCACCGCAGGGGTCTCGTCGGCGTAGTCGATCTGGTCGCCGCCGGCGCGCCGGCTGATCCATGCCTTGGGCACGCCCTGGGCGTTACGGATGGCGACGCCCTCGTGCTTGAAGGCGAGGTAGCGCGCCGGCGTCGTGCCGGTGTTGAAGTGCTGATGGAACCACATGTTGGGCGGCACGATCATGGCGCCGACCTGCCAATCGTAGCGGCGTGGTTCGTCGCCCTCCGGCCACATCAGCGAATAGCCCTCGCCGCTGAGGATGATCACGTGCGCGCCCGGCCCGTGCGCATGCGCCTTCTTGTAGGTGCCGATCGGGAACTGCGAGATGTGGCTGTTCATCGAGCCCTTGGCCATGTTGAAGCGGATATGGCCGCCGCCGGCGCCGCGTTCCTTGGCGGCGATGAGCGGCAGGTTCACGGCGTCGGCGACGAAGTTGGTCTCGAGCAACAGACCCTTCTGCTCGCCCTTGGCGCTGAAGTAATCGGGCTCGCCCGAGAAACGGTTCAAGAAGTCGTGCTTGGTGTTGAACACGAAGTCGATGTCGTCATAGAGGTTGATCACCGGCGGCGCGTTGGTGACGGCGACATAGCGCACCGGATCCTTTCCGGATCCGTTGAAGTGCTGGTGCCAGCAGTTGAGCGGGATGGCGAACATGGCGCCGGCCTGCCACTCGAAGGTGACGCGCTTGCCCGCGTCGTTCCACACCGTGGTCGAGCCGCGCCCGGAGAGCACGAGGATCATCTCCTCGAACAGCTGGCGCTGGGGTTCCAGCGTCTTGGCCGGAGGAATCTCGCACACGTAGCAGTCGTTCGAGGTGCGCGACGCTTCGTGGTTGATGTAGACGCCGGCGCCGCCGCGGCGTGGCCAGGGCTTGAGGGCGACCGTGTTGAGGTTGGCCACGTGGTGGGCGCTGATGATGTCCAGCCCCTCCGCGCGCACCCAGCGCGTATAGGGAGTCTCCTTCTCGGTGGCGAATTTCTTCGCCAGCTCCTCGGAAACGATCGCCGTCTTGGCCATGGTCACCTCATGCCGTGACGAGCAGGACAATACCTGCGGCGGCGATCGCGGCGCCGGTCGCGCGCGGCGCCAGCGCGGCGCGCGGCAATCCGCCGATCGCCAGCCCGATGGCGTGCAGCACGAAGGTCGCCACCATGAAGCCTGCCCCATAGGCCAGTGCCGCGCTCGTCGGCGGCAGCTCGGCGCCATGGCTGTAGCCGTGGACCAGGGCGAAGGCGGCGATCAGGCCGGCGCTCACCGGCACCGACGGCCGCAGCGCCAACGCGATCACGAGGCCGAGCACCAGGACCGTGGCGGCGAGCGCGCTCTCGACTGCCGGCAGCGCCACGCCGCTCATGCCCGCAACCGCGCCGAGCGCCATCACGGCCGGAAAGGTCAGCGGCAGCAGCCAGGCCGCCGGTCGCCCGAGCTGGGACGCCCACAGGCCCACCGCTACCATGGCCAGCACGTGGTCGAGGCCGGAGAACGGGTGTGCCAGGCCGTCGGCCAGGCTGCCCGCATGGGCGCCCATGTGGGCAAAGGCGGCGGAACTGTGCGTGGCGAGGAAGGCAAGCGCGAGGGCGCAGGGCGCCATTCGCCGCAAGGATAACATGCAAGACATCGGACGCCTTTCGTCTGTTCGATGGATCTGGCCGGCCGCGCATTGTGCCTGCAATCGCCGCCGGCAATCAACATGGTGGCGCATGCTGCACCGCGCGCGGGACAAGTCTACACCTCGATATACACGCCGCCGTCCACGACCACGGTCGGATAGGTCCTGACCGGCACCATGCATGGCGGCGAGACCACCTCGCCGGTGCGGATGTTGAACTGACCATTGTGGAAGTTGCATTCCACTATGTCGTCCTCGACATAGCCTTCCGACAGCGAGCCCGGCCCGTGGGTGCAGGCGTCGTCCGTGACATAGAACTGACCGCCGACGTTGAACACCGCCAGCACAAGGTCGCCGGTCTCGACCTTGAGGGCGGCGCCCGCCGCGACGTCGTCGGTGCTGCACAGCTTGATCCGGGTGGTCATTTCTCGTGCGGTTTGTTAACCAGGGGCGTGGATCGTGGCGAGCCCACGCTTCCTTTAGTCAAGAATGTGATCCGCTGGAAGCGGCCAGGCTGCGGGAAGCGGGCTGTCCGCGCCGCGGGCCAGGAGCACCAGAATGCTCAGAGCGCAACAGAACGAACTTTTGACCCAGACGGGGCCCGGCACGCCCATGGGGCAATTGTTCCGCAGCTACTGGCTTCCCGCCTTGCTGGCCGAGGAATTGCCGGAGAACGAATGCCCGCCGGTGCGGGTGAAGCTCTTGTCGGAGCGGCTCCTGGCCTTTCGCGACACCGACGGCCGCTACGGCTTGATCGACGAGTTCTGCGCTCATCGCGGCGTGTCGCTGTGGTTCGGCCGGAACGAGCAGTCCGGCCTGCGCTGCCCCTACCACGGCTGGAAATACGACGTGACCGGCCAGTGCATCGAGGTGCCGTCGGAGCCGGTGGAGAGCGGCTTCTGCCGCAAGATCAGGCTGAAGTCCTATCCGCTGGTGCTGCGCGGCGGCGTGTTGTGGACCTATATGGGGCCGCCCGACAAGCAGCCGCCGCTGCCCGAGTGGGAATTTGCCCTGGTGCCGTCCGAGCAAAGCTTCATGTCGAAGCGCTGGCAGGACTGCAACTGGCTGCAGGCGCTCGAAGGCGGCATCGACTCGAGCCACGTCTCGTTCCTGCATCGCAGCGACCTCAACTCCGATCCGCTGTTCAAGGGCGCCAAGGGCAACCAGTACAACTTGAGCGACGCGCAACCCTACTTCGAGGTGGTGGAGAGCCCGGGCGGCCTCTATATCGGGGCGCGCCGTAACGCCGAGAACGGCAATTACTACTGGCGCATCACCCAATGGGTCATGCCGTCCTTCACCATGATCCCGCCGCGCGGGGATCATCCGGTGCATGGCCACTTCTGGATCCCGGCCGACGACGAGAACTGCTGGACGTGGAGTTTTGACTACCGCCCGAATCGCGCACTGACCGACAAGGAGCTCCAGGCCATGCGCGACGGCCAGGGCATTCACGCCAAGTGCATCCCCGGGACGTTCTATCCCATCGCCAACAAGGACAACGACTACCTGATGGACCGCGCCGCCCAGAAAGCGGGAAAGACCTACAGCGGCGTCGAAGGCTTTGCCATGCAGGACGCCTCGCTGCAGGAGAGCATGGGGCCGATCGTCGACCGCACCAAGGAGAACCTGGTGTCAACCGACAACGGCATCATCATGGCGCGCCATCGCCTGATGCGCGCCGCCAAGGCGCTGGCCGAGAAGGACCTGGTGCCGCCCGGCGTCGATCCGGCGCACCAGCGCGTGCGCTCGGCCTCGGTGATCCTGCCGCCCGACCAGCCGTTCAAGGACGCGGCGCGCGAGCACCTCAAGGTGCGGCCCGACGCGGTCCACGCGTCGGTGTAGGCGGGAGGCGCCGCGATGATCGGCGGATGTGCACGCGCGACCACGGCGGCGGAAGCGAAATTCCGCATCGACGCCCCCAACTCGCAGCCGCGCAACGTCAAGGTCATCGCGCTCGACGCCCGGAGCGAGCGCGTCGCAAAACATCTCGCGGCGCGCCAGTGGAGCCGCGCCGCTTTCTTCACGGCGTCGGCCTTCACGACGCCGCGCGACGCACAAAAGTTCTCCATTGACGGCTGGCTCAAGGATCTGGCCGGGCGCACCAAGAACCTCGTCGACGAGATCGCCACCGCCGACCTGGTGGTGATGATCGCCGCCGCGGGCGAGAACGCGCCGGCCGCCGCCATCATCGGCGAAGCCTGCGGAGTCAAGCACGTCATGACCACGGTGCTCGTCCTCGGCAGCGACAACACCTCCGACGAGGCGTTGGCGAAATCGCTGGCGCAGCTTCGCCCCTACGCCATGATGCTCGTCATCGCCAACGGCGACGAGTATATCGAGGACATGCTCACCGCCTTGCGCGCGTGACGTCCGAAACCGTGCACAGCATCGCCACTTGTCATCCCGGCCGAGCGCGAAGCGCGAGAGCCGGGATCCATATACTCCTGCATTGCGTTTATTTCCGATGCCGGGGTACTTGGATCCCGGTTCGGCTCGCTTGGCGCTGCGCGCCGCTCGCCGTCCGGGATGACAGAAGAGTGTAAATCCAACGTGCTGCAGACGCCCGAAATTTTCGACTGCCCCGCCTGCGGAAAGCCGACGCCACAGCGCTTGCTCTATGCCAAGAATGGCTGCGACATTTTTCGCTGCGGGGCGTGCGGGCTCGGGCGCAGCCGGGCCACGGATTTCGATCCTGCTGCCTACTACACCGACGACTATTTTTCCGGCCAGCATGCCGACGGCTATGGCGACTATCTCGGCAGCGAGCCGGTGCTGCGCCGCGAGTTTGCCCACACGGTCGAGGTGATCCGGCGTTACCGTCCGTCGGGGCGGCTGATCGAGCTTGGCTGCGCCTATGGCTTCTTCCTGCAGGAAGCGAAAAAATTCTACGACGTCGCCGGCATCGAGCTTGCCGCCGACGCTGCGGCGCATGCGCGGAGCAACGGGCTCGATGTCGTCACCGGCGTGGCCGACGCCGCCACGCTGAAAAAATTCGCACCGTTCGATGTCGTCGTCCTGCTCGACGTCATCGAGCACCTGCCGGACCCGCGCGGCACGCTCGCGCTTGCGGCGCAGCATCTCAACCCCGGCGGCATCATCGTGCTCACCACTGGCGACTTCGCCTCCCTTCATGCCCGGCTGGCCGGCCCGCGCTGGCGGCTGATGACGCCGCCACAGCACCTGTGGTTCTTCACGCCCGAAAGTTTTCGGCGCCTCGCCGGCGCGCTCGGGCTGACGGTCGAGCGGCTGGATCATCCGGGCAAGATCGTGCCGCTGTCGCTGATCACGTTCCAGCTCAAGCGCATGCTGGGCTGGCGTGGCGGCGCTGCAAGGGCCGGCACGATGGGCCTGCCGGTCAACCTGTTCGATGCCATGTGCATCGTCCTTCGCAAAGCTTAAGCAACCCCGAGCCGCTTCGCGCGTTTATGTCCCTTGCCGGCCCCGGGGTCGGCGGACATCATGATGTAGCTGCCGGGAAAGCCATGGAACGACCAGCGGCCAGCGACGTGTGGGTGATTCTCGCCGCCTATCGCGAGGCGAAGGTGATTGCCGACGTCGTCGCCGACGTGATGCCCACCGGGCACCGCGTTGTGGTGGTGGACGACGGCTCGCCCGACGAGACCGCCGAGCGCGCGGCACAGGCGGGCGCCACCGTCATCCGCCACCCGATCAACCTCGGCCAGGGCGCGGCGCTGCAGACGGGCCTCGATTTCGCCCTGGCGCAGGGCGCCGATGTCATCGTCACGTTCGACGCCGACGGCCAGCACCGCGCCGCCGACATTGCCGGGCTGATCGACGCACTGGTGCGCCACGGCGCCGACTTCGCGCTGGGCAGCCGCTTCCTCGGCAGCGCCGTCAACCTGCCGGCGCAGCGCCGGGCGCTGCTCAAGGCCGCCGTCTGGTTCACGCGCGCCACCACGGGCCTGAGCATTACGGATTCGCACAATGGCTTGCGCGCCATGACGCGGCACGGCGCGAGCCGCATCCACCTGCGGCAGAACCGCATGGCGCATGCCTCGGAGATTCTGCACCAGATCGCGGTCAGCGGCCTCAAATACGTCGAGACGCCGGTGACCATCCATTACAGCGCCTACTCGCTCGCCAAGGGGCAGACGCTGTTCGACGCGCTGCTCATTATCCTTGACCTGTTCGCCCGGAGGCTGCACCGATGATCGCCCAGCTCCTGCTCACCTTGATGTTGTTCACCGTCCTGCTCTATTCCACCATGACCTGGCGGCAGGCGCCGATCATCGGCCTGCTGGCCGTGATTGCAGCTTCGTGGGGACTCTATTTCGTCTGGGTCCCGTCGCACGCCACGCGCCTGGCTGCGCTGGTCGGGATCAGCCGCGGCGTAGACCTCATCCTTTATACCTGGGTCGTCATCAGCCTGATCATGCTGCTCAACCTGCACCTCAAGCTGCGCGCGCAGATGGAGTTGATCACGCTGCTGGCGCGGAAGATCGCGATTGCGGACGCGCTGCGCGCAGCGGACCCGCGATGACTGCCGCGGCGCCGACCGCGAACGGCCCGATCAGCCCGAGATTGTAGCGCGGGTAGTGGTTTGCGATCGCCGCGTGCACGCCCACCAGGATCAGCGCGGGCAGTGCGTAGGCCAGGAACAGCGCGTTGCGCCGGCGCACCGCCGCGACGCAGGCGCAGACGAACAGTGGCAGCATCGCCAGGCTCCAGACCCCTGCCACCCACAGGCCGCACCATGCCAGCGGCACGGTGCTTGCCAGGTGGCTCCACCCGTTGCGCCGCATTTCATCGCCCACAAGCTCGAGGATGATCGGGTCGAGCCGCCCGTGCGCCGCCACCAACTCCTTGCGGCGCGCCCGGCCGATCTCGAAAAAGCTTCCCGGCTCGTTCCATTCGAAGCGGCGCATGGCGTCGGCACCGGCCAGCCGCTCGACGATCGGCGGCCCGATCGCCGGAACGCAATACGGAAAGGCGAGAAAGAACTCGCGCGCCGTCATGGCGTTGAAGGCGAAGCGCTCGACCAGCGTCGCCGATCCGTATTCTTCGGTGAAGCGCAACTTGCCCACCGAGACCTGGTTTCGCGCCAGCCACGGCGCGATCACGATGGCGAATGCGACAGCGAAGGCGGTGGCATTGCGGGTCCAGGCTTCGATCGCAATCCAACGCGCATAGGCGGCAACCAGGCACAGCAGCACCGGCGCCAACAGCAGAAAGGACGGGCGCGTCAGGCACAGCACGCCCAGCAAACCGCCGGCGGCAATGAACCAGCGCGCGCGCCACGTCTTCAGCGCGAACACGAAGGCACACAGGGTCAGGCTGTAGAGCGACAGCCAGACGCTCCCGGTCATGATGTAGGAGAACAGGTCGGCTTCCATCGCGACCGCGGCGGTCGCGAGGATGCCGCCCAGGTAGAACACGCGGCGGCTGGCAAAGATCGCTTCGCCGGCGAGCGCGATGGCGAGAATGCCCAGCGTGAGAAACAGCACGTGGATGACATGCATCGGGCGGGGATAGATCTCGCAGGTGTCGAGGTCGCGCTTCTTGTGGTCGGCCTCCACCGTGCAGGCGACCGCGCGGGCGAAGCGCGGATCGACCTGCACGGCCGCGAAGATCAGCACCGGATAGAGCGGCGCGAAGAACATGCCGGGCGGCGGCGGCGCCGCCGTGCTGTCGGTACTGTCGAACACGCCGTTGCTGAACACGCCGTGGCGGTCGAGATCGTAGGCGACCGTGAGGTAGAACGACTGGTCGAAGTCGACCATGCGCTTGGCCGGCCGCGCCGCGATGGCGAGCGCCACGACGGCGGCTACGGCCACGGCAAACGCGATCGTGGCGCCCGCGCGTGCGGTGCCGAACGAGACTCCCGGCGGCATTTGTTCGACCCTGCCACACGGGCGACCGCAATGCTACGGTGCGGGCCGGGAGACGCGCATGGCACCGGTGCTGTGGCTGATCGAAGATGTTCTGGCCAACGGGGCGGACGTCGCCTGGCCGGCGGGCGCCCGCATGATTTTCGTCGTGCATGGCAGCGTCACGATTGGCGGCCGCACGCTGGGCGACGGCGAGGCGTGGCACGGCGAGCAGGCGGCGGCGCTGCGCGCCGGCACCGCCGGCGCAACGCTGTGGCGGTGGGAGCTTTTGCCGGACCTGCCGGGCGGGGCCGCATCCGCGCCGGGCGTCGCGTCACGCGAAAAGCTGGCCGCGCGCCTGGAGACGCTGCCGGTGGGCGACCTGTTGTGGCGCGGCGACAGCGTTGCGTTCCCACCCGGCGGCTGTGCCTATCGCCACCGCCACCAGGGCCCCGGCATCCGCTGCCTGATCGAAGGCGGCATCCGCATCGACACCCACGGCCGCTCGACCTCCTATGGGCCGGGCGGCGCGTGGTACGAGACCGGTCCCGATCCGGTGTTCGCGCAGGCGGCCGAGGACCGGCCCAGCCGCTTCATCCGGGTGATGCTCCTGCCGCGCGCCCTCCTGGGCAAAAGCTCGATCGAGTACCTCGACGAGGCCGACCGGGCCAAGCCGCGGTCGCAGCAATATAAGGTTTTCATCGACGCCCCCATCGCGTTTGCGCCAGTGCGTGGTTGACGCACCAGACTCTCGGCCGTCATCCCCGGACGGCCCGCGCAGCGGGCCGATCGGGACCCAAGTCCCCCAGTGTTGCGAGTGTGACTCGGCGTAACTGCCTCCATCGCAGGGGTACTTGGGTCCCGGCTCTCGCGCTTCGCGCTCGGCCGGGATGACAGCCGAGAGCCAGAGGCGCGTCCTAATGTCCCGTTGGCCTGGAACGGCCCTTGCATCGCTCGGGTGGAGAAACCATCCGCCGGAGTGCCAAAAATTTGTCCAAAACCGAGACCGGGCCGCAGCTGCGCATGCTGCGCCCGCCCGCCCGCCAGACCGACCAGGGACTGAAGATCGTCATCGTCGACGAGAGCGCCATTCGCGCCGCCATCCTGGAGGAGGGGCTGCACGAGGCCGGGTTCCACCACGTCGTGCGCATCGGCGAGACCAAAAATCTTTTGGCGCGCATCTATGCCATCGATCCCGATGTCATCCTGATCGACCTGGAAAATCCCAGCCGCGACATGCTCGAGCAGATGTTCCAGGTCAGCCGCGCCGTGCGACGGCCGGTGGCGATGTTCGTCGACCAGAGCGACAGCGATGCGATCCGCTCGGCCGTCGATGCCGGCGTCTCGGCCTATATCGTCGACGGCCTCAAGAAGGAGCGCGTCCGCGCCATCCTCGACCTGTGCATCTCCCGTTTCAACGCGTTCTCGCGGCTGCAGAGCGAGCTCGAGCGCGCCAGGAGCGCGCTCGACGACCGCAAGGTGATCGACCGCGCCAAGGGAATTTTGATGCGCGCCAAAAACCTCAGCGAGGAGGACGCCTATGCGCTCATGCGGCGCACCGCGATGAACGAGAACAAGAAGGTGGCCGACATCGCACAATCGATCGTGACGGCGGCGGAGTTGTTGAACTGACTGACCTCCCGCCAGTCGATGCAGCGGCTGTCATTGCCGCGGCCGCCTGATCCCTGTGCGGCAACCAGAGCAAAGTTCATTTGCATGAAAAATCAGCAACTTGCCTATTTTTTCGCACTGCACAATGATTTTGCAGGCTGCCCACGTTGATGCAGCATTATGCAGCAACCGAGTGCTGCTCGTATTCTAGCCACCTTACGACAAACGTCTGACGCAAAAGCCGTTTCCGCGAGAACCGGAACTGGCACGAAGCTTGTAACAGGAAGGGTCAACGGGTGCCGCCGCAACGGCACCGGGTGGTCCAATGGTGGGCCGAGCAGCAACGCCGCTGTCCCGGGGCAAGCCTCCAGCCTCGGGACGCGGCTTTTTTTCGGCCACGGGGAGCGACGTGCGAGCGGGTGCCGATTGGATGAGTCGAATCAGAAAGGACGAACCGTGACGATCAAGACCAAGGCCCGGCCGAGCCGGCGCAGCTTCCTCAAGGCGAGCGCCGGCACCGCCGCCCTGCTCGCCGCCGTGAAGACGAGTTTTCTTGCCGGCGTGCACGGCGCCGCCGCCGCCGGTCCGGAAACGACGAAGGCCAAGCTCGGCTTCATCGCGCTGACCGACGCCGGCCCGCTGTTCGTCGCCAAGGACAAGGGCTTTTTCGCCAAGCATGGCATGCCCGACGTCGAGGTGCAGAAGCAGGCGTCGTGGGGCACCACGCGCGACAATCTCGTGCTCGGCTCGGAAGGCAACGGCATCGACGGCGCCCACATTCTCACGCCGATGCCGTACCTGATCAGCGCCGGCAAGGTGACGCAGAACAATCAGCCGACACCGATGTACATCCTGGCGCGACTCAACCTCGACAGTCAGTGCATCTCGGTCGCCAGGGAGTACATCGACCTCAAGGTCGGCGTCGACACGGCGCCGTTCCGGGACGCGCTGCTGAAGAAGAAGGCCTCCGGCAAGGCGATCAAGGCCGCCATGACGTTCCCGGGCGGCACCCACGACCTGTGGATCCGCTATTGGCTCGCCGCCGGCGGCATCGATCCCGACCGGGACATCGAGACGATCGTGGTGCCGCCGCCGCAGATGGTGGCGAACATGAAGGTCGGCACCATGGATTGCTTCTGCGTGTGCGAGCCGTGGAATCTGCAGCTCATCCATCAGGGTATCGGCTACACCGCGATCAATACCGGCGAGCTGTGGAACAAGCACCCGGAAAAATCCTTCGGGCTGCGCGCGGCCTATGTCGACAAATATCCCAATGCCGCGAAGGCGCTGCTGATGGCCGTGATGGAGGCTCAGCAGTGGGCCGACGGAACCGAGAACAAGGACGAGCTCGCCGCCATCATGGCCAAGCGCCAATGGATCAACGCGCCGGTCGAGGACATTTTGGACCGCGCCAAGGGCAGGTTCGACTACGGCACCGGCCGCGTGGTCGAGAACAGCCCGCACATCATGAAGTATTGGCGCGATCACGCCTCCTATCCGTTCCAGAGCCATGACCTCTGGTTCCTCACCGAGGACACGCGGTGGGGCAAGTTCGAGCCCGGCTTCGACGCCAAGGCGCTCATCGCCAAGGTCAACCGCGAGGACATGTGGCGTGCGGCCGCCAAGGAGCTCGGGGTCGACCCCAAGGACATTCCGGCCTCCACGTCGCGCGGCAAGGAGACGTTCTTCGACGGAAAAGTGTTCGATCCGAACGATCCCGGCGCCTACCTCAAGAGCCTGGCGATCAAGCGCATCGAGGTTTGACGAAGCAGGGCCCATGAGCATGCCGGTGACGAAATCGGAAAGTATCGCGCTCGCGCCGCCGCGCAGCGAGGGCGCGCGCGTGCTGCCGCTGCGGCTGCAGCCGCGGCCGCTGCTCGGCCGCCTTGCCGCCGTGGCCCGCACGCTCGCCGCAGGCGTCGTCCCGCCCGCGGTGGTGCTGGCGCTTGCGCTGCTGGTGTGGGAACTGCTGTGCCGGCGCGCCGGCGCCACGCTGCCGCCGCCGTCGGCGGTGCTGCGCGACACCTGGGAGCTGATCGCCAATCCGTTCTTCGACCGCGGCGGCATCGACAAGGGGCTGTTCTGGCACCTGTCGGCGAGCCTGCAGCGCGTCGCCTTTGGCTATGCGCTCGCCTCTGTGGCCGGCGTCGCGCTCGGCACCCTGGTCGGGCAATCGATCTGGGCGATGCGCGGGCTCGATCCGATCTTCCAGGTGCTGCGCACGGTGCCGCCGCTCGCCTGGCTGCCGCTGTCGCTCGCCGCGTTCCGCGACGGCCAGCCGTCAGCGATCTTCGTCATCTTCATCACAGCGATCTGGCCGATCATCATCAACACGGCGGTCGGCATCCGCAACATCCCGCAGGACTACCGCAACGTCGGTGCGGTGCTGCGGCTCAATCACTTCGAATTCTTCTGGAAGATCATGATCCCGTCGGCGGCGCCGTACATCTTCACCGGCCTGCGCATCGGCATCGGCCTGTCCTGGCTCGCCATCGTGGCGGCCGAAATGCTGATCGGCGGCGTCGGCATCGGCTTCTTCATCTGGGACGCGTGGAACTCGTCCCACATCAGCGAGATCATCCTGGCGCTCGTCTATGTCGGCCTGATCGGCTTCGTGCTCGACCGAATCGTGGCGGCGATCGCCACCTTCGTCACCCACGGCACGGCAGCGAATTGAGGACGCGATGACCGCCTATCTGCAGATCGATCACCTCGACAAGAACTTTTCTCGCGGCGCGCAGCAGACCGAGGTGCTGCGTGACATCACGCTCACCATCCGGAAGGGCGAATACGTCTCCATCATTGGCCACTCGGGCTGCGGGAAGTCGACGCTGCTCAACGTCGTGGCCGGGCTGACGCCGGCGACGCGCGGCGGGGTCATCCTCGAAGGCCGCGAGGTCGACGAGCCCGGCCCCGACCGCGCCGTCGTGTTCCAGAACCACTCGCTGCTGCCCTGGCTCACGGTCTACGAGAACGTCCGCCTCGCGGTCGACAAGGTGTTTGCCGGCACGAAGTCGCGCGCCGGGCGCCATGCCTGGACCATGCACAATCTCGACCTGGTGCAGATGGGGCACGCCAAGGACAAGCGCCCGGCCGAGATTTCCGGCGGCATGAAGCAGCGCGTCGGCTTGGCGCGCGCGCTCGCCATGGAGCCGAAAGTGCTGCTGCTCGACGAGCCGTTCGGCGCACTCGACGCGCTCACCCGGGCGCACCTGCAGGATTCCGTGATGGTGCTGCATCAGAAGCTCGCCAACACGGTGCTGATGATCACCCACGACGTCGACGAGGCGGTGCTGTTGTCCGACCGCATCGTAATGATGACCAACGGCCCGGCTGCCCGCATCGGCGAGGTGCTCGAGGTGCCCCTCCCGCGGCCGCGCAAGCGGCTCGAGCTTGCCGCCAACCCGG
>Ga0209466_1000184_pt1 | contig 14419 bp, 12 predicted proteins | sample PanSoiPlo30MoBio_FD_188323 | JGI IMG/M metagenome (GOLD analysis project Ga0209466, IMG submission 188323) | Tropical forest soil microbial communities from Panama analyzed to predict greenhouse gas emissions - Panama Soil Plot 30 MoBio (SPAdes)... | ecosystem: Environmental > Terrestrial > Soil...
GCCGACGGCGATGATACCGAAGCTGCCGTTGGCGCTCACCAGGGTGTCCTGGATGTTGGCGAAGACGACGCCGGCACCCGCTCCCGACGCGCGAAAGCCTTCGAGATTCTTGTTCAGCTGCACGCGCTGCAACGTGACCAGGGCACTGGCCGCACCCGGATCGACGAAGATGCCGGCATTGCCGTTGTAGGAGATCTCGCTGTCGAACACGGCGGTTTGCGACGGGCCGGCGGTGACCCGCAGTCCCTGTGCAGGGTTCGCGGCGAAACCGAAGATTTTCACATTCCTGAGCTCCAGCGAATTGCCGCTGGTGAAGTTGACGCCCGTCGTGCCGGTTCCGGCGCCGTTGATCGAAAGATTGCGCAGGATCACCTTGATGGTCCCGGGCGTGCCGGTCGCCGAGTCGTTGACGTTCACGCCAAAGAAACCGGCGGCGAGGATCGAGCCCAATGTGCCCTCGCAGTCGATGGTCATCGACTTGGTGATCGTCACCGAGCCGAACCCGGCCGAATCCAGGCAGTTGATTTCGCCGCCGGCGGCCGTCTTCGAGATCGCACCGGCAAAGGTCTTGCACGGCGCCGTGCGGCTGCACGGATTGACGTCATCCCCGACCCCCGACACCCATGTGCGCGTCGCCTGGGCGTTGGCCGGCGCGACGTACATGCTGAAGGCGAGAGCCACGGCAAAAAGAGTTGGCGAGGTGATTTTTGACATTAACAACCCCCAGTTGAGTTACAGCCCAAGTGCGACATGACCTTATCGCAAGGCGTGCAAATGGCCAATCTGTCATAGCCAGGGTCACCCTACGGAAAGTTGCAAGGTGCAGGGCAGCCCGTATTGAGAGAGTTAAACTGGCGCGCTATCGTCAGGGCAGGAGCCGGCCTCCCGCTTCCGGAGAAGCTGACGGTGTGTCACGTTGTCTCGGCCACTCGCAAAGCCTGTGGACACCCTGCCACACCGGCAAAGAAACGGCATCGGTCCCACAGGTCATAGCGGTATCATTACACCTACGCGATGACCAGTTGGCGCGCACATTCATCTGGGGCCGAGCGGCGCCGACGCGCCCTGACGTCGCCCAACCGGCCGCGACGAGAACGAGTGCTAATCGCAACGGCCGCAAAGCGAATTGCACCAGGCCGTCGCGGATCGCATACCTCGCTGCACAGCGGCGATGGCGCAGAGCACGGGCACGTGCATAGGCTTGCGGCCTTCGCTCAAACGGGTGCTGTCAAATGATACGCGCCCGAATCACCCAATGAGCTTCCAAAGCCGGGCGAAGGGCCGGCCGACGCGCCTCCGGGGAACTCCGCATTTGCGAAATCATGCAAAAGTGCGAAAATCCAGCTTGCTAAGGCCCTTACAGGTTCGGAAAACTGACCTTTAGGCCGGACCTAGATAGCCGGATAAAACGCCGCTCGGAAGGTGGTTGAGTAAATCGGAGGTTTGTAATGGTTCGGGTTGATCGAGAGTCCCGATTTGCGCAAGCACAGACAACGCGGCGCAACATCATGGCGATTGGAGTGATCGCAGGGGCGGCGATCGTTGCGAGGGCGAGGTCGGCCAACGCCAAGGATAAAGACGAGAAAGAAAAGCACCACGGCCGCAACAGTGCATGTTTCCTGAAGGGCACGAAAATTCAAACAGCCCTCGGCGAGCGTAACATCGAAGATTTGGCGATCGGCGATCTACTGCCGACGGCTTTCGGAGGGATGCGCCCCATCCAGTGGATCGGGCGCTATCGCTACCAGAAGAGCGATCCTACCAAGCCTTGGGGCAAGCACGCGCTGCCGGTTCGCGTTGCCCGTTCGGCGCTTGCTCCCGACGTGCCCCACTCCGATCTGGTCTTGAGCCAGGGACATGCTCTCTACATCGACGGCGCGCTCGTGCAGGTCGGTGGCCTGATCAATGGCACCACAATCGCGCTCCACGCCGCAGAGGAATTCGACGAACTCGAATTCTTCCACATCAAGATCGAGACCCATGACTTGATCTTTGCCGAAGGGGCGCTGTGCGAGACGCTGCTGAGCGTCGACGAGAACGCGAACAATTTCGCCGACTATTATCGCAGATACGGAACGCCACAAACCGAAGAACAACCTTGCTTGCCGATCCTCTCGTATAACAGCGGGCGCAGCCAAATAAGGTCGAGGCTCCGCAGCGCGATATCGCCTTGGTACGATCGCCGCCACCAGTTCGACATTATTCGCGACCGTCTGGAGGAACGCGCCCTTGCGCTCGCCCCGGCGGGCTGAAGCCGGCGATCGGCAGCGCATCGCGTAACGGGGCGCGTGACTGCAGGACACCAGCGATCCCGCTGATGCTTCTCACGCTTACCCATTCAATTGGCGTGCCCACGGGTGCCTGTGGCACGAGGCAGCCCAAGCCGATGTGTCAAGCGCCGACGGTTGCTTTGGTCGCCATGCCAAGTAGCCGCCACCCGAAGGATGTCCGCGTGCGGGCTGTCGGCAGCTATTTCACGCCGCGCCTGCTGACTTGCTGCGCTTCGCAGTAGGCGCGGCACTCCGGCAGTGTTGCCGCGAGCCTGTTCATTGCCCCGTGGCCCCTGAAGCAACTCCAGGACGTGATGCGTCATGCTTCGATCATGCGTGACGTTTGATCTCTCCAGCCATCTGTTCGAGGACCGCCACAGCGACCGCGAGATCGTGAAGAAGCTCGAGGCGGCCGTCGTCGCGTCGTGATTAGTAGAGCAACGGCTCAAAACCGTGCGATATCAATCACTGGCAACGAGACATCGGCTGCATCGCGCTCGAACAGCCCGCCGATCATCTGGTGCTGCAGAAGCTGTCCATTCTACGGGACTGGCAAAACCGCGGCATCGGCGTCAGAATCATGCGCGACATCATGGCGACGCCGGTGCCAGGCTGCACCGGCTCAGCGACGGCTGGGCTTCGTGCTGACGCGATCCACGCTGGAACGGCGCTATATGCAACGGCGCCACGCCCGGTGAAATTCGGCCATGATTGTTCGGGAAGACGCAACCATGGGACGCGAAACAGTTTTTCGCCGCAGCCGTGCGTGGTATGGCTGGCTGGCGGCGTGGGGCGCGGCCGCCGTCCTGTGGGGGCTGGCATCATGCGCCATGGCCGAAACGTCCCAACTGGCCCAGAAGGCACCCGACGCGGCCGAAATGGTGGCCACGGCGCAGCGGCAAGGCTACGTGCGCGTGATCATGCAATTCCAGCTGCCGTCCCCGCCCAATCCGGGAAACATCGACGCCGTCAAGGCGCAGGTGGCCGCCCTGCAGGATGCGATCATCGCGACTCACCTCGGCGCCAGCCCGGGCTTCGAGCGCGGCCTGACGAAATTCGAGATCACGCCGGCCTTCGCCGCCAATGTCACGGTGGCCGAGCTGGCGGCGTTGGCGGCCGATCCGCGCGTGCAGACGATCAACCTCGACCGCGCGGTGCCGCCGGCGGCGCCGCGTCCAGGCGGGCGCTGACATGATGGCGGACCTCAGCGAGCGCCGACCGACCGCAGCGCTGTGGCTCGCGCTCGCGGCCTCGGCGCTCGTGCATGTCACGCTGATCGCCGCCGCCTTCCTGGTGCTCGCCAGCCCGCGGCTGTTCGACTCCGTGACCCAGCCGGTGGAGGTCGACATCGTGCCTGAGCGCGAGATCGCGGCCGTCAAGGAGGCGCCGAAGCTCGACCTGCCCCAGGACAAGATTGTCGAGGACAAGACCGCCGAGACCACCCAGGCACGCGATGCGGGCGCAAAGGCCGATCCGCCGCCCCAGGCCGCCGCCGCGCCGCAAGCTCCGCCCCAGCCCGCTGCGGCGCCCACTCCGTTCGCCGGGTCGCCGTTCGACTTCCCGACACTGATGCCAAGCCTCGACGGATTCGGTTTCGACACCGCCGCCGAGACCAAGGCCAGGCTCACGTCCGAGGAGATCGCGGCGTTCCAGACGCATTTGCAGAAGTGCTGGCACCCGCCGGCGAGCATGGCCGGGGCGCAGAAACTGCGCGCGAGCCTGCGCATCGCGCTCACGCCGGAGGGCACGCTGGCGCGCGAGCCGCTGCTCATCCAGGCGAGCGCCTCGGCGCAGGGGCCGCGCCTGGTCGAGACCGCGGCGCGGGCTCTGCGGGAATGCCAGCCCTTTTCGTTCTTGCCGGCGGACAAGTATCAGGAATGGAAGCTGCTCGACCTGAGCTTCTCGCCGCGCGGGCTGGCGGGAGGGTAACGCGCCACGAACGCCGCAGCCCGGATGAGCGCAGCGATATCCGGGGCGGATCCCGCATGTCGCTCCGCTCATGCGGGCTACGAAGGCCAAGAGCGGTCGCTTACTGAAACTCAGCCGGCGCGGGTAAATCCAGAATCATCGCGCGCCCCCCACCTTCGCGGGGGCCTGCATTGCCCAGCCTACGGAGCAAGACCGAAAAGCCCTACTCCACCTTGATGCCGATCTCGCGCGCGAGTTTTCCGTACTTCTCGTAGTCGTGCCGGATCAGGGCGGCAAAGTCCTCGGGCGATTCCATCAACGGCTGCAGCGCCCCGGTCACGTTGAGCTTGTCGGCGAGCTCGGGCTGGCCGAGCGCCTTCTGCACTTCGGTGCGCAGCGTAGTCACGATCGGCTCGGGCGTGCCGGCCGGCGCGAACAGGCCGAGCCAGATCGTTACCTCGTAGCCCGGATAGAATTCGCCGATGGTCGGCATGTCGGGGAACAGCGGCGAGCGCTTCTTGCCGGTGGTGGCGAGGCCGCGCAGCTGACCCGATTTCAGCAGCGGCGCGTTGGAGGCGCCGGCCAGCACCACGCTGGTCTCGCCGGCGACGGTGGCCATGCCCGCTGGCGCGCCGCCGCGATACGGCACATGCATGAGATCGATGCCGGCGCGCTGCTTGAGCATCTCGATGCCAAACTGGTGCTGGCTGCCGTTGCCGCCCGACGCATAGGCGAGCGGCGGTTTGGCCTTGCGCGCGTAATCGATGAACTCCTGAAACGTATTCACCGGCAGCGCCGGGTTCACCGACAGGAAGAACTGGTTGCTGGCGATGCTCGTCACCGGCATCAGATCCTTCAGCGAGTCGAACGGCATCTTTGGATAGATATGCGGATTGATGGCGATCAGGCTGTCGGCGCCGAGCAGCAGCGTGTAGCCGTCGGGCGGCGCCTTGGCGACCGCGTCGGCGGCGACATTGCCGTTGGCGCCGGTGCGGTTCTCAATCACCACCGTCCAGCCCTGCGTCTCCTGCAGCCGCTGCGCCACCAGCCGCGCCGCGATGTCGGGCGCGCCGCCCGGCGGAATGGTGACCAGGATGCGGATCGGGTACTCGGGATACTTGGCCGCGGCCGGTGCGGCGAGCGCGGCCAGCGCCAGCGCCGCCGGCGCCGCGATGACGAGCCGATGCAGATTCATGCGTTTCCCTCGGATTTTGCGCCGCCCGCCAACCCGAATAGGCGTTCCGCATTGCCGTGGCAAATCTTGGCCTTGGCGGCGGCAGGAAGGTCGAGCGACTCCATGACGGCGATGGTCGCCCGGATGTAGCCACGGCCCTTTTCCGGATCGAACGGGCAATCCGACGCGAACACCACATGGTCGACGCCGAAAAACTCGATGCCGCACACGGTCGCGGCGCGGCTGCCGGCGAGCGCCGTGTCGCCGTAAAAATCCTTGAAATAGTCGTATGGTCGCTTCTTCAACCGTTTGAGCAATGCCGCGTAGTCCTCGTCGGAGGTGCGCGCGCCGAGCTGGTCCCAGGAATGGCCGACGCGGCCCTCGAAATACGGGATGATGCCGCCGAGGTGGTGGGTGATCACCTTGAGGCCGGGAAAGCGGTCCATGATGCCGGAGAACACGAGGCGAGCCAGCGCCACACCGGTCTCGTAGGGCCAGCCGATGACGCTGCATATCTCGTATTTCGACTTCGTCTCGGTGCGGTAGTCGGCCATCTCGCGGGTGCGGATCGGGTGCAGCAGGATCGGCTTGCCGGATTTTTCGATGATCTCGTAGATCGGCCAGAAGTGCGGCTCGTCGAGCGGCGCGCCGTCCACGTTGGTGTGGAGCTGGATGGCGTTGGCGCCGGCATGAAGCGCGCGCTCGGCCTCGCGCGCCGCCGCCTCGGGCGCATTCATCGGCAGCGAAGCGGCGTAGCCGGGAAATTTTTCCGGATGCCGCGCCGTGAGCTCGGCCAGCCCGTCGTTGCCGATGCGCGCCATCTCGGGCGCCTGGTCGGGACCCCACAGGCGGTCGATGGCCGGCATGCCGAGGGAGAGGACCTGCGTGTAGTCGGGAAACGAGTCGACGACGCGCAGGCGCTCGTCGAGGTCGTAGAGCGCCGGAATGCCGCGCACGCGCTTGCCCAGATCCTTCTGTCCGCCCGGCGTCTCAACCAGAGCGTCGAAAAAACGCCGGGGAAAGAAATGGTTGAAGGCATCGACATAACGCATGCATCATGCTCCCGTTTTGCCCGACTTCCACGAATTGGGCCCGGCTTGTCAACGGACCAGCGCATGCGCCGTCTCCCGCTCGTCCTCGCCGTCCTGCTGGGCGCGGCGTCGGTTCGCGCCGGGCCGGCGGCGCCCAACGCCGCCAGCCTGCCGAGCGACGGCGGCTCGGGCTGGCGGGTCGAATGCGCCAACGACGGCAAGGCGCTCGACTGCCGCGCCATCAATCGCGTCAGCCATCGCGAAAACCAGCAACTGATCGCCGGCGTCGGCGTGCGCATGCCGCCCGACACCAGGAAGCCGGTGCTGACCATCCAGCTGCCGCTCGGCATCCAGGTGGCCGAGCAGGTGACGCTGCGGGTCGACGAGGGCCAACCCGACCGCTACCCGATCCAAACCTGCACGCCCACCGGCTGTCTCGCCGGCGCGCCGCTCGGCGATGCGCTGATCGCCAAGTTGCGCAGCGGGCGTGAGCTGAAAGTTGCGTTCCACAGCCTGGCCGGCCAGACCGTCACGGTCACCATGCCACTTGCCGGCTTCGCCCTGGCGTACGACAAGATCAAGTGAGCGATGCGGCGTGATCAATCCCAAGGCAGGGCCGTGCGATGAAGGCGCCATTCGGTCGGTCCGGACCGATCCGATCTGCGCTGCCGCCAACAAGCGCTGGGTTCTCGCCGTCACCATCCTGGGCTCGGCCATCGCCTATATCGACGGGTCGGTCGTCAACGTGGCCTTGCCTGCCATCGAAGGTGATCTCGATGCGCCGGCGACGGTCACGCAATGGATCATCAATGCCTACACGCTGTGCATGGCGGCCCTTCTGCTGGTCGGCGGCGCCACCGGCGACCGCTTCGGCCGCCGTCTGACCTTCGTCGTCGGGCTCACAATTTTCGCTGCCGCCTCGGTGTGGTGCGGCGCGGGCGGCAGCGTCACATCCCTGATCCTGGCGCGCGCGGTTCAGGGCGTCGGGGCGGCATTCCTGATCCCGTGCTCGCTGGCGCTCATCGGTGCCTCGTTCGACGAAACGGAGCGCGGCAAGGCGATCGGCACCTGGGCCGGCGTCTCCGCCATCGCGGCGGCCATCGGCCCGCTCCTCGGCGGCTGGATCGTCGATCACGCGACCTGGCGCTGGATCTTTCTCATCAACCCGTTCCTGGCGCTGCCCACCGTGTGGATCGCGCTGCGCCACGTGCCCGAGAGCCGCGACGAGGAAGCGACGCCGGGCTTGGACTGGCCCGGCGCGCTGCTGGTCCTGACCGGATTGGGAAGCTTCGTGTTCGGGTTGATCGCGTCGTCCGATCTCGGGTGGCGGAACGCGACTGTCATCGCCTCCATCGCGGCCGGCGCGGGGCTGCTGATCGCATTCGTGTGGACGGAGCGGCACAGCGCCGCGCCGATGATGCCGCTCGACCTGTTTCGCTCGCGCGTCTTCACCGGCGTCAACCTTCTGACACTCCTGCTCTATGCCGCGCTGGGCGGCGCCTTCTTCTTCCTGCCGTTCGATCTCATCCAGGTGCATTCCTATTCGGCGACTCAGGCCGGGGCGATGTTCCTTCCCTTCACGCTGGTGATGGCGGGGCTGTCGCGCTGGTCGGGCGGGCTGCTCGACCGCTACGGTGCGCGACGGCCGTTGACGCTCGGGCCGTGCATTGCCGCCGCGGGCTTCGCCCTGTTGGCGCTGCCGGGCCCGGGCACGGACGGGCCTTACGGGGCGACGTTCCTGGGGCCGATGGTGGTCGTCGGCCTGGGCATGGCCGTCAGCGTCGCCCCCCTGACCACGGCCGTCATGAATGCCGTGCCGGCGCATCGAACCGGCGTCGCCTCAGGCGTCAACAATGCGGTGGCCGCGGTGGCGAGCCTGCTGGCCGTGGCGATCTTCGGGGCTGTGGCGCTTACGGTCCTCGACCGCGCTATCGACCGTGGCGCAGCGACCGCGACCGTGTCCGCCGAGGCAAAACGCGCGCTCGAGGCCGCACGGGGAAGATTCGTGGTCGCGCCGGCGCTGGTCAATCTTCAGGGCGAAGATCGGCGGGCCGCCGAAGCCATTGCCAAGGACTCCCTGGCGACCGGCATTCGCGCCGTGATGCTGCTGGCTGCGGCACTGGCGCTGGGCGGAGCGGCCTGCGCGGCCTGGGCGACCCGCTCACGATGACGTCGGGTGGTCGTGATCGTGCCCATGGCTGTGGCCATGGCCGTGATGATGGTGCCCGTGCCCGTGCGGCGCGCGCGGATCCGCGCTGAACACCAGCGACTTGATGGTCACCGGCACGGTGCGCGAGGGCAGCCGGATGCGGCCGAGGTCGATGTAGTCGAAATCCCACAACGTCACCCCGTCGATCACCAGGATATCGCCCTCGACCCCGAGCTCCTCGCGCAGGATCGCGCCAAGGGTCTGCGCCACGTCGCCGTCGAGCATGACGAACAGCGGCCGGCCCTGCGCGATCGCGGGCGCCAGCCCGCGGCGGATGCCTTCGGCGAAGGCGAGCAGTCGCGCGTGCGACGGCGCTCCGCGCCACCGCAGCGCCAGCGCCACGTCAGCGCCGTCCTGCACGTCGAAGGCGGTGACGTGCGCCCGGATGGCAGCGGCGAGCTTGTCCGGTTCGATGGCGTCCGGGCAGGCGAATTGCGGCTGCAGCACCTGCAGGTTGCGCCGTGGCAGCAGCTTGCCGGGGTCGGAGATGTAGCTTGTGTTGCCGGAGAGCTGGACGCTGTATTCCGATGCGCCGAGCGCGGTCGCGCGGATGCACTCGCCGGCCGGCAGCAGCCGCCACGGCAGCGCTCCGGCGTCGATGCGGCGGCGGATGGCATGCCCGAGGCGCCGGCCCATGTCGCAGAAGTCGCGCGTCTCCCGTCCGTAGACGTACTCGGCGACGCCGCCGGAAAACATCACGCCGTCGATGCGGCCGAAATCGTCGATCGGGTCGGTGAGGTAAAGCTGCGCGATCGGCGCGGGCAGCGGCCGCGCCATGATGGCGCTCACCAGCGCGTCGGCCATGGCCTCGGCAACCCGGTCCATGGCGGCCGGATCGACGAAGTCGCCCTTGTGCCAAAAAAACCCGGCGCGCGCCGCATGCTGCTGCCCGGCCGGATCGAGCCGCACGATTCGCTGATCCGCATCCACCACCTGCAGGCGGCCGCCGATGTGCACGGCCGCGGTCGCCACCACGCGGCCGTGGTCGACCACCGCCAGCTTGGTGGTGCCGCCGCCGATGTCGATGTTCAGGATGCGCTGGTGGGCGTCGCTCGACACGCGCGCGGCGCCCGACCCGTAGCCCGCCAGCATCGCCTCCATGTGGTGGCCGGCGGCGGCGCAGACGAACTCGCCCCCCTGCCGCGACAGCACGTCGGCGATCGTCTCGGCGTTTTCGCGCCGCAACGCCTCGCCGGTCAGGATCACGGCGCCGGTGTCGATGTCGCCCGGCGCCAGATTGGCCGCCGCATAGGCGGCATCGATGATGGCGCCGAGCGGCGCGTCGGCGATGCGCTCCTCGCTCTGGTACGGCGTCAGCGCCACCGGCGATTGGTACAGCGTCTCGCGCGACACGACGTAGTAGCGGCTGGTCAGGTCCTCGCCGAGCCGGCGCAGGTTGATGCGCGAAAAGATGACCTGCGTGCCCGACGAGCCGATGTCGATGCCGACGCTCACCAGCGTCACGTGATCCTGGATCCAGAGCGGGTTCTCCTCGAGCGGCCCGTCTGCCTCGAAATGGTCGTGGTCGTGGTCGGCCTCGCCGTCGTGGACGTGGGCAAGTTCGTCGCCATAGGCATGATCGGCGAGCGTGTGGGCGCCCTTCTTTTTCTTGTCGTCTTCGTCCGCCATTCCGTATTGCTCCAGCTCGTGGCCGCGCGCTCGGCGCCGCCGCCTTCCATCCACCTATCACTCAGCCCTCATCCTGAGGAGCGTGCGAAGCACGCGTCTCGAAGGATGGCCGACACTCCGTAGGGTGGGTAACGACGCTATGTCGGCGTCGATGGTGGGCAAATTCGCGCGCGCCGTTACCCACCATCAGCGTTGCAACAGGCGAATTTGCCCACCCTACAGACTGCACGCTCGCAGCAGCACCTCTCGGCGGCGGGAGCAATCCTACTTCGCGGCCGTCAGGACGCGCGCCACGGCGCGGGCCGCCGAGGTGCCGGCCGTCCGGCCGAACACGGCACCCGACATCAGTCCGGTGCCGCCCGGATAGTTGAAGTAGAACAGGCCGCCGACCAGTTCGCCCGCGGCATAGAGGCCGGGGATGGGCTTCAGATCGGTGTCCAGCACCTGCGCGCTGGTGTTGGCCCTTAAACCCCCGAACGAGAACGTCACGCCGCAGGTCACCTGCCAGGCCTCGAACGGCGGCGTGTCGATGGTGTTGGCCCAGTTGCTCTTGGGCGGCGTGATGCCTCGGGTGCCGCGCCCGTCCTTGACGTTGGGGTTGAACGGCACGCTCTGGTCGACCGACGCGTTGTACGCCCTGATCATGTCGAGGAAGCCGCACCGGTCGACGCCTTCCAGCTTCTCGGCCAGCCCCTCCAGCGAGTTCGCCTTGACCCTGGTCACCTGCTTGATGCGGTACTCATCGCGCACCAGGTGCGAGACCTTCGCATCGAACAGCTGCCAGGCGAATTGCTGCGGCTGCTCCAGCACGATGCGCCCATACTTGGCATAGGTGTAGTTGCGGAAATCGGCGCCCTCGTCGACGAAGCGCTGCCCCAGCGCATTGACCATGATGCCCCAGGGATAGCTGTGCTTCTGGAACTGGTCGCCGACCGCGAGGTCGCCGAACTCGGGCGCGTTGCGCTCCCATTGCACCGCGTGGCAGCCCGACCAATGGCCGGCCGGCGAAGCGCCGATGTCCAGCGCCATGCGAATGCCGTCGCCGGTGTTGCACCAGGTGCCGCGCACCTTGGCGAGCTCCCAGCCGGGACCGAGGTAGCGGGTGCGCCATTCGGCATTGGATTCGAAGCCGCCGCAGGCGAGCACGACGGCGCCGGCGCGATAGTCCACGATCTGGTTGCCGCGCCGGGCGCGCACGCCGTTGACGCAGAAGTCCTCGAAGATGAGGCTGAGCGCCCGCGTATCGTGAAAAATCTCGATGCCGTTGCGGCGGCAGAGGGCTTTCAGGCTGTCGACCAGCCCGGGCCCGCCGCCCCACGACTCCACCGTCAGCCCGCCCCAGAACTTGAATTTGTCGCCGATCTTGAAGGCCTGGCGGCCGTAGATGGGGACGAACCGCACGCCCTTCTCGCGCATCCAAATCATGGTGGAGAGGCTCGAGCGCACCAGATGCTCGACCAGGTCGGGGTCGGCGCGGTACTGCGTCACCCGGAACATGTCGTCGAAGAACTGGTCTTCCGTGTAGGTGCCGAAGTCCGTGTTGGCGATCTCCTCGGGACTGAGGTCGGGCATGATCTTCTTGAGATCGTCGACGCCGCCATAGACGCAACGGAAGGCGCCGGCCGTGAAGCGGCTGTTGCCGCCATCCTGGTCCTCCGGCGCGCGCTCCAGCACGGCCACGCGCGCATTGTTCTCGCGGGCCGCCAGCGCCGCGCACAACGCTGCGTTGCCAGCCCCGACTACCACAACGTCGAAATCCATGACCGCCATCGCGTTCTACCCCTCCCCGGCCCTCCTGCTCATGCGCTCAGACCAAATCCTTGCGTCCCGGTCAAGCCATGTCTGTCGCCAGAGCGACCGGGCACCCGCTTGCGCCCGGTACCCCGTCCCAATAGCGTGCGAGCCGCAAAATCGCGGGAGGAAACGATGGCATTGCAGGTGCGCAGGGTGATCACTGGCCACGACGCCAGCGGGCGCGCGGTGGTGAAGATCGACGAGGTGGCGAAGAACATCACGTCGAGCCGGCCGCAGCAGTCGGCCGTGGTCATCTGGACCACCGAAGGCTTTCCGGTGAACAATGACGGCGACGCCGATACGTCCACGCGGAAAGTGGGCACCACGCTGGCGAACGGCTGCGTGTTCCGCGTCGTCGAATTCGGGCCCGGCGTTTCGCCGCGCAACCATCGCACCGACTCCATCGACTTTGCCGTGGTGATGTCCGGCGAGATCGACATGCAGCTCGACGGCAGCGAAGTGCACCTGAAGGCAGGCGACGTCCTGGTGCAGCGCGGGACCATCCACAACTGGGTCAACCGTGGCAAGGAGCCGTGCGTGATCGCCTTTGCACTGGTGGACGCCAAGCCGGTGACGGCCGGCGGCAGGATCCTGCACGCCGAGGGCTAGGGCGGCGCCTGGCGGCGCGGCGTCCCTGACAACCGGCAAATACACGCTGGCGGCGAAGCCCGTCGCGACACAATTCGGATGGCCGCGATATTCCGGCGGTCACGTTCCGGGCGGGGAAATCAAGCAATTTCCGGCTGGAATCAGCGCCCTGCATCGGGCGAGGAACCGATCCTTAACGCTTTTGGGAGCAGTTGTTTCGGCTCGATTATGGGCGCTTTTCCGGTTCCGGCATGATCAACGAGTTCCGCTGGCTGAAACTGCCGGAAGAACCTGCCGCGCCAAAAGTGTCGGACGAGCACTATGAAGTCGGCGAGCCGCCGGTGTGCTTCGTCATCGACGATGACACGGCGCATCGCCATTTCATGTCGCTCGTGCTGCAGGGACACGGCATCGAGACCGGCCTGTTTGCCAACCCGACGACGTTGCGCAGTGCCCTGATGCGGCGCCGGCCCGACCTGGTGTTCGTCGACATTCCGGCGCTGTGCGGCTACGCCATGGAGGCGCTCCGCATCCTGGCGGAAAGCCCCTACCGCGGCCCGATCCAGCTCATGAGCGGCGGCGACGCGAGCGGACTCGACGCGGTGCGGCAACTGGGCGAGCGCTACGGCTTGCGACTCTTGCCGGCCGTGAGCAAGCCGCTCGACCGCGCGGTCATCAAGCGGGTGGTGGAGGAGCAGAGGCTCGATTTCCCGGTCAGCCTGACCAAGCAGGTCGAGCTCGACATGGCGCTGCGCGAAGGCTGGGTCGAATTCTGGTACCAGCCCAAGATCGACCTCAAGCGCAAGCAGCTGTCCGGCGTCGAGCTGTTCGCCCGCGTGCGACATCCCGAGCACGGCATCATGCCGCCCAGCGCCTTCATGGAGACCGCCGACGCCGACAGCCTGGTGGCCTTGACGGAAAAATCCATCCTCGACGCGCTGAACACGTGCCGGAAATTTTCCGAGGCCGGCATCAACTTCAAGCTGGCCATCAACGCGCCGATCGACGCGCTGACCAAGCTGGCGCTGCCTGCGATCGTGCGCGAGAACCGGCCGCGGTCGGACAATTGGCCGGGTCTCATCCTCGACATCACGGAAGACGACATCGCCAGCGATTTCTCGCTCGTGCGCGAGCTGCACGCCCAGCTCGAGCCGAGCGGAATTTCGCTGGCGATCGACGATTTCGGCCGCGGCTACCTGCCGCTGGCCCGCCTGCAGGAGCTTCCGCACCTGGTGGAATTCAAGCTCGATCGCGCCTTCGTCGCCGACTGCGCCACCAATCAGGGCCGCGCCGCGCTGTGCAAGTCGGTGATCAACGTGGCACACAATTGCGGCGCCAGGGCCATCGGCGTCGGCATCGAGCAGGCGGCCGACGCCAACGCGCTTGCCCAGATGGGCTGCGATCTCGGACAGGGCTATCTGTTCGCGCAGCCCATGGCCGCGGAGCGCTTCCACGCGCTGTTGCGCCAGCGCGCCGAGCGGCCGGCCCGACGCGACGCCCCTGCTTTCGTCGAGTAGCGCTCCGTAGGGTGGGCAAAGGCGCGCTGCTCTGCGCTTTCAACGTTCTGATGCAAGAGGAGCGCGCCGTGCCCACCATGCGGCCGGGCAAAGAACGGTGGGCACGGCGCGATGCAATCGCCTTGTGATTTGAGAGCGCGGTGTCACGCGCCTTTGCCCACCCTACAAGGCTAGTGCGTCCACAACCCGCGGCGGGTGAAGGCGAAATTGTCCGCATAGGCGATGGTGCGGCGCGCCGGCTCCTTGGCCTCGAACACCTGGTACGGAATGCCGTGGCGTTCGCAATAGGCCACCGCCTC
>Ga0209466_1000185_pt1 | contig 14392 bp, 11 predicted proteins | sample PanSoiPlo30MoBio_FD_188323 | JGI IMG/M metagenome (GOLD analysis project Ga0209466, IMG submission 188323) | Tropical forest soil microbial communities from Panama analyzed to predict greenhouse gas emissions - Panama Soil Plot 30 MoBio (SPAdes)... | ecosystem: Environmental > Terrestrial > Soil...
CTCGCGAATCTTCGGCAGCGTCTCCGGCAGGAACGCCTGGCCGGCGAAACCGGGGTTGACCGTCATCACCAGGATGACGTCGCAGAGGTGCAGCACCTGCTCGGCAAACGCCACCGGGCTCGCCGGGTCCAGCACCACACCGGCTTTGCGGCCCAGTTCGCGGATGCGCGAGAGGACGCGATGCAGATGGATGGTCGAGGCGGGCTCGCATTGCACGAGGAGGTGGTCCGCGCCCGCCGCGACGAAACGCTCGAGGTGGCGCTCCGGCTCGACGATCATCAGGTGCACGTTGATCGCTTTTCGGGTGGCGCGGCGTACCGCCTCGACCGCTACTGCCCCGAACGAGATGTCCGGCACGAAGCGTCCGTCCATCACGTCGACATGGATCCAGTCGGCACCGGCTTCATCGACCGCGCGCACCTCCTCGGCCAGCCGTCCGAAATCGGCGGACAGAATCGAGGGCGCGATGACCAGGCGGCTCATCCCGTCTTCTCGCGGCTCACCGTTGCGAGGATGTGGCGCTCGACGGCCTGCGCGAACCCGTCCTCGCGGTTCGAGGCAGTGACGCAATCGGCCGCGCGCTTGACGTCCGCGCTGGCATTGCCCATCGCGATCGAAAAGCCGGCCTTGCGGAACATGCGGAGATCGTTCTCCATGTCCCCGAGCACCGCAATCGACTCCGGCGCGACGGCGAGCCGCCGGGACAGGAAGTCCAGCACCGTTCCCTTGTCGACGTCCGGCGCCGTGACGTCGAGGTAATAAGGCTGCGACCGGGCGACGAAGGCCTGCGTGCCCAAAGCCTGGCGGAGCGTGGCCTCGGCTGCGGACAGACGCTCGAAGTCGGTTGCAGATCCGACGATCTTGGCGGCGCGCGCCAGGTGCGGGGCAAAATCGGAGACGACCTCAGGCTCGGCGAGAATCGTCTTCCGCTCCAGGGCCACATAGGCGCTCAGGGGATCACGCACCAGCCATGCCTCTGGGGTGAATACCCAGACGGCGGCGTCGCACTGGCTCAGCACGTCGATGCTGCAGCGCGCGGCCGCCGCCGGAACGAGGTGCTGTTCGAGCACCGAGAGGTCCGGTTGCACGATCGCGCCGCCGTTGAACACGCCGATGGGAAGCGTCAGCCCGAGCGTCTCGACGAGCATGCGGATTCCGGCCGGCGGACGGCTGCTCACGATCGTGAAGCCGATGCCGTGCTCGCGCAGTCGCTGGACGGCGCGGATGGTGGCGTCGGTCAAGCTTTTGTCCGGGGTGACAAGCGTTCCGTCGACGTCCGAGACGACGAGCTTGATCGGCATCACGGAATCCTCCCCGGCGCCGTGCCGCGTTCGGGTACCACAAGGGAGAGCTGGGCGACGATCGTTTCCACGATGCGCCGCGGATGCTCCTCGATGGACACCACGATCGGACGCTCGTCCGCGCCCGGCTCTTCCAGCGTGGCAAACTGGCTGTCGAGCAGCGACGCCGGCATGAAATGCCCGTTGCGGACGGCCATGCGCCGGGCGATCAGGTTCGGCGTTCCTTTCAGGAACGCGAGGCGCACGTCGCGGCGATCGCCGATCAGGACGTCGCGATAGGATCGCTTCAACGCCGAGCAGGCGATCACCGCATGCTCGCCGGCGGCGCGCGCCTTGTCGATCCACGTGGCGATGGCGTTGAGCCACGGCCAGCGGTCGGCGTCAGTCAACGGGACGCCTGAGTGCATCTTCGCGACGTTCTGCGGCGGGTGAAACCAGTCGCCATCCTCGTAAATCCAATGCAGCCGCGCGGCCAGCATCGCGGCGACCGTGCTCTTGCCCGAGCCGGAGACGCCCATCACGATGATGATCGCAGGCTCGTCACGCGCCATTTTCGTGTTCCGGAGCCGCATCGCGGTCGAGCAGCCAAAGCAGCTCGCCGTCCGCATGCGCGTGGGCGGCTGGCAAATCCGCGCCTGCCAGCACGCGTTTGACGACGTCGCGCTTACTGGCGCCGCTGACGAGGAAGAGCATCTCGCGGGTCGAGGCCAGTGCCGGCAACGTGAGGCTGATGCGCGGCACCAGCGGCTCGAGCCCGGGCCGGTCGACGCCGATCACCCAGCGTTCCGTCTCATCGACGGCGGGGTTGCCGGGGAACAGTGACGCCGTGTGGCCGTCGCCGCCCAGCCCCATCAGCACGACGGAGAACAACGGACGCCGCGGATCGAGATCATCGGCTCCGTAGAGGCCGCGCAGTTCGGCCTCGTAAATCCGCGCGCTCTCCTGCGGGCTCGCGGCATCGGTCGGGATGCGATGGACGTTCTCCAGCAGGACCGGCACGTGCGCGAGCAGCGACTTCATCGCCATGCCGGCATTGCTGCGCGCATCATCGGACGGCACGAAGCGCTCGTCGCCCCAGAACCAATGCACCTGCTGCCAGGGTATGCGGGTGCGGAAGCGTTCGGTGGCCAGCAGCCGGTACAGGCGCTCCGGCGTACCGCCGCCGCTCAGGCAGACGGCGGGCCGATCGCTCGGGGCGGCAAGCCGCGCGACGACGCGTTCGGCCGCGGCCTCTGCCAGGGCCGCGGCGTCGTTCACCACCTGCATGAGTCCAACAACCTGGTTCATGTCGCTTGCTACGCAACCGCCATCAGGACGAAGCGCTCCATGGCCTTGGCGAACCCGTCGTCGTTGTAGGAGTCGGTCGTGCGGTCGGCCTGTGCCTTGACCTCGTCGGACGCATTCCCCATCGCGATGCTCAGGCCCGAGCGCTTGAACATCATGACGTCGTTGGGCGAGTCCCCGATCGTCGCGATTTCGCTGCGCGGAACGCTCAAGCGGGCGGAAAGATAATCGACCACGGCGCCCTTGTTGGCGTCCTTGTGGGTGATGTCGAGGTAGTAGGGCTGCGACCGGTTGGCCGTCGCCCGATCTCCGAATGCGGCCTGCGCGTCGGCCTCGCAGCGCTGGACCAAATCATAGTCATCGCTGATGCCGACGATCTTGGCGACGCTGCCGATGTAGGCGTCGAGGCGTTCGACCAATGTCGGCTCGAACTTCACCGTCGAGGCTTCCCGCGCCACATGCGGCGCGCCCGACTTGGTGATGAGCCAATCGTTGCCGCAGTAGAGCCAGGCATCCAGGCCGTGGCCGCGGATGAGCGCAAGGGCCTGGCGGGCGATCTCGGGTTCCATCGTTTTCTGTTCCACGATCTTGAGATCGCGCGTCACGAACAGCCCGCCGTTGAACCCGGCAATCGGCGTGTCGAGGTCGAGGGAATCGAACAACATGGCCATACCGCGGGGCGGCCGCCCGCTCGTGATGGCGAAGCGGATGCCGGCGCGGTGCAACCCTTGAACGGCGGCCTGCGCGCGGTTGGTCAGCACCTTCTGAGCCGTCACCAGGGTGCCGTCCACATCGGCTATCACCAGGGAAATCTTGCGCTTGTGCTCCAACGCTGCCTCCGTCGTCGGCTCAGACGAGCGGCCGCCAGACACGGCCGTCACGCGCCAGGAGTTCGTCGGCCGCGGCCGGGCCAGCGCTGCCGGCGGCGTAGTTCGGGAAATCGGCCGGCGGATGGCGCGCCCATGCATCGAGGATGGGCTGCACAGCTTGCCAGCCCGCCTCAATATTGTCGGCGCGCTGGAACAGCGTCGCGTCGCCGATCATGCAGTCATAGAGCAGCGTCTCGTATCCGGTGTCCGGCTCCATCCTGAAATAGGTCTTGTACGCAAAGTCCATATTGACGCTGTCCAGCACCAGGGTCGGGCCGGGCCGCTTGGCGGCGAATTCGAGCGCGATGCCCTCGTCGGGCTGGATGCGCAGGGTCAACCAGTTGGGATGCATCCGCTCCACGTCGGTGCCGCGGAACAGCGAGTAGGGTGCCTGGTGAAACCGGATGGCGATCTCCGTCCGGCGTCGCATCATCCGCTTGCCGGTGCGCAAGTAGAACGGCACGTCGGCCCAGCGCCAATTGTCGATGTGCAGCTTGCCGGCGATGAACGTTTCGGTGGCCGAATCCGACGCCACGTTGGGCTCGTCGCGATAGGCGCTGACCGGCTGACCCAGCACCGTCCCAGCGGCGTACTGGCCGCGCACCACATTCTTGAACACCTCCGCCTCCGTCAGCGGGCGGATGGCGCTGATGACCTCGGCCTTCTTCGCCCGCACGGCATCCGCGTTGAAGGAGACCGGCGGCTCCATGGCGGTCATCGCCAGGAGCTGCATCAGGTGGTTCGGGACCATATCGCGCAGCGCGCCCGTCGCCTCGTAGAACTTGCCGCGCCGCTCGACGCCAACCGTCTCGGCCGCTGTGATCTGCACGTGGTCGATATGCCCGCGGTTCCAGATCGGCTCGAACAATCCGTTGGCGAAGCGCAGCGCCATCACGTTCTGCACCGTTTCCTTGCCGAGGAAATGATCGATGCGATAAATCTGGCTCTCGCTCAGCGTCTTCAGGATCTCCGCGTTGAGCACCTTGGCGGAATCGAGATCGTGGCCGAACGGCTTCTCGATCACGACCCGGCGCCATCGGCCCTCTTTCTCCTCGACCAGGCCTGCGGTGCCGAGATGGGCGACCGTGCCGGCGAACATGCGGTCGGGGATCGCCAGGTAGAACAGGTAATTGCCCGCGGTGCCGCCCGTCTCGTCGAGCGTGGTGAGATAGCTGCCGAGCCGGCGGTACGTCTCCTGATCGTTCAGGTCGCCCGCTAGGTACGTCATCCGCGCCGTGAGCCAGTCCCACGCGGCCTTGTCGAGGTGATCGGCGCTGAACTCGCCGCCACCCTGGGTTACGAACTGGCACATCATCTCGGCCAAGTCCCGGCACCAGTCCGCCGTCGTCTGTTGCGTCGTCGCGATCCCGACGAGGTGAAAGGCGTCCGGCAGGCGTCGGGCCTGCACCAGGTCATAGAGCGCCGGCACCAGCAGGCGCTTGGTCAGGTCGCCGGCGGCGCCCAAGATCACCATGGCGCAGGGCGGCGCCACGACCGCGCCGCTCGCCGCGACGGGCGCCGGGTCGTTCCGGGTCATCGCCTGCTCCGCAGCATGTCGGTTGCGAGTTCCACGATGCGCTCGGGCTCGAAGCCGAATTTGCGTTGCAGCTCCTTCAGCGGCGCCGACGCGCCGAAGGTCTTCATCCCCACGACTTTGCCGGCCGGCCCGACATAACGCTCCCAGCCGAGCATCGATGCCTGCTCGATGGCCAGGCGGGCCGTCACCTGCGGCGGCAGCACGCTGTCGCGGTAGGATTGCGGCTGATCTTCGAAAATATCCCACGACGGCATCGAAACGACGCGCGAGCGAACGCCCGCGAGCTTCTCGTGCGCCGCGACGGCGAGCGAGACCTCGCTGCCGCTGGCGATCAGGATGATCTCGGGCGCATCGCCGGACGAGTCCGCCATCACGTAGGCGCCGCGACGCAGGCCTTCGGCCGACGCATAGCGGCTGCGGTCGAAAGTCGGCAGGGCCTGGCGCGACAGCACCATCGCCGCCGGCTTGTGGCGCAGCTGCATGACATAGCGATAGGCTTCGACCACCTCGTTGGCATCGCCAGGCCGGATCACGACCAGGCCGGGAATGGCGCGCATCGACACCAGCTGCTCGACCGGCTGATGCGTCGGTCCGTCCTCGCCGTCGCCCATGGCATCATGGGTGAACACCCAGATTGCCGGAAGCTCCATGATGGCGGAGAGGCGGATGGCCGGCCGCGCATAGTCGCTGAAGATGAAGAACGTCGCCCCGAAGGCGCGCAGCTTCGACAAGGCAAGCCCGTTGACGATGGCCGCCATCGCGTGCTCGCGCACGCCGAAATGCAGGTTGCGGCCGCCTGGAGTCGCGGGCTCGAAATCGCCGGCGCCAGGAAACGTAAGCGTGGTCCGGTTCGACGGGCCGAGGTCGGCCGATCCTCCCAAGAACCACGGAATGTTCTGGGCGACTACGTTGAGTACCTTGCCGGAGGCGTCGCGCCCGGCGATGCCCTTGGGATCGGCCGAGAAGCTCGGCAGGTTGCGGTCCCATCCGGCCGGGAGCTCGCGGCGCTGCATCTGATCGATCTCGGTGGCGAGATCGGGGAATTGGCGGCGGTAGTCGGCAAAGAGCGTCTCCCACCCCGCGCGCGCGGTCGCCCCGCGCGTGCCGATGCCGGCATCGAACTGTTCGCGCACCCCGTCGGGAACGAGAAACTTCGCGTCTTCCGGCCAGCCATAGGCGCGCTTGGTCAGACGTACCTCTTCGTCGCCCAGCGGATCGCCGTGCGCCGCCGCCGAGTCGACCTTGTGCGGCGAGCCGTAGCCGATATGGCTGTGCAGGATGATCAGCGTCGGCCGGCCCTCGGTTCTGTGAAAGATCTCGAGCGCGTCCTCAATGCGGTCGGTATCGTTGGCATCGCCGACGGTCAGCACGTTCCATCCATAGGCCATGAAACGCGCCGCCACGTCTTCGGTGAAGGTGATGCGGGTGCTGCCCTCGATGCTGATATGATTGTTGTCGTAGATCCAGCAGAGGTCGTCGAGGCCGAGATGGCCGGCAAGCGAGGCGGCCTCGGAACCGATTCCTTCCATAAGGCAGCCGTCGCCGCAGATGGCGTAGATGTTGTAATCGAAAATCTCGAAGCCGGGGCGGTTATAGCGGCTGGCCAGCCATCTTCGCGCGATCGCCATGCCGACGCTGGTGGCGATTCCCTGTCCCAGAGGACCGGTGGTGGTCTCGACGCCCGAGGTCCAATGATACTCCGGATGCCCGGCGGCTTTGCTGTCGAGTTGACGGAAGCGGCGGATGTCATCGAGCGTGACGGCCGGCTTGCCCAGGCGCTCGTAGTCGGCATTCACCGCCACCGTCCGCGTCAGGTACAGAACCGACCACAAAAGCATCGAGGCATGGCCGTTGGAGAGGACGAAACGGTCGCGGTTCGGCCAGATCGGGTCCTGGGGGTCGAAGCGCATGACCCGGTTCCACAGCGTGTAGACAAGTGGCGCCAGCGCCATGGGCGTGCCGGGATGTCCGGACTTCGCCTGCTGGACGGCATCGATGGAAAGGGTGCGGATGGTGTTGATGGCAAGCTGATCGAGCTGTTCGCCCGTCAAGCGGCTGGCTCCGCGATGCTCGTCCATGTTGTGCGTCCTCTTGCGCCCCCCGGACCCTGTCGTGGCGTCGTTTCAGGTCTTGGCTGGCTTCTCGACGTGCCCCCCGAACTCGTAGCGCATGGCCGACAACAGCTTGTCGGCGAAGTCCGCTTCGCCGCGCGAGCTGAAGCGCTCGTAAAGCGCCGATGAGAGGACATGCGCCGGCACGCCCTCGTCGATGGCCGCCTTGATCGTCCATCTCCCTTCGCCGGAATCGGACACCCGGCCGGCAAAGCCCGACAGCCCCGGATCCTTGATCAGCGCCGCCGCCGAGAGATCGAGCAGCCAGGAGGTAATCACGCTGCCGCGGCGCCACACTTCCGTGATGTCCGGCAGGTTGAGGTCGTATTGATAATGCTCCGGCTCGCGCAGCGGCGTCGTTTCCGCATCCAGCGTGCGGCCTGCTTTGCCGATATTGGCGGCCTTGAGAATGGCGAGACCCTCGGCATAGGCCGCCATCAAGCCATATTCGATGCCGTTGTGAACCATCTTGACGAAGTGCCCGGCGCCGTTCGGTCCGCAGTGCAGATAGCCGTCCTCGGCGGTTCCGCTGTTGGCTGCGCGTCCTGGCGTGCGCGGAATGCCCTCGCGGCCCGGCGCCAGGGTGGCGAAGATCGGGTCGAGATGCTTCACGACGCCCGCCTCCCCGCCAATCATCATGCAATAGCCGCGCTCAAGCCCCCAGACACCCCCGCTCGTGCCGACGTCCACATAGTGAATGCCGCTCGCGGCGAGCTCCTTGGCGCGACGGATGTCGTCGACATAGTAGGAATTGCCGCCGTCGATCAGGATGTCGCCGCGCTCGAGATGAGGCACGAGATCGGCGATGGTCTTGTCGACGACTCCGGCCGGGACCATCAGCCAGACCGCGCGCGGCTTGGCGAGCGATTTTGTCAGCTCCGCCAGCGAGGAACTGCCGACGGCTTGTTCCTTGACGAGCTCTTGAACCGCCTTGGTCGACATGTCGTAGACGACGCACTGATGGCCGCCGCGCAGCAAGCGCCGCGCCATGTTGGCGCCCATTCGTCCAAGGCCGATCATTGCAAGCTGCACGAGCCAGTCCTCCTATGCGCCTCCTCTTTTCAGCGCGCGGTAGCGTCGGATCAGCGCGTTGGTGGAGCTGTCATGGGCGAGGTTCGGCTCAGCCTCGCTCGTGAGCTCCGGAACGATGCGCTGCGCCAGCGCCTTGCCGAGCTCGACGCCCCATTGGTCGAATGAATCGATCCGCCAGATCGACCCTTGCGTGAACACGCTGTGCTCGTAGAGCGCGACCAGCTTGCCCAACGCGGCAGGCGTCAGCTGCTCGAGCAGCAGCGTGTTGGACGGCCGGTTCCCGTTGAACACGCGGTGCGGAACGAGCCAGTCCGGCGTACCTTCCGCCTTCACCTCATCGGCGGTCTTGCCAAATGCCAGGGCCTCGGTCTGGGCGAACACGTTTGCCAGCAGCAGGTCGTGATGGTTTCCGAGCGGATTGAGCGTCCGGGCAAAGGCGATGAAGTCACAAGGGACGAGGCGCGTGCCCTGGTGGATGAGCTGATAGAACGAGTGCTGCCCATTGGTGCCGGGCTCGCCCCAGTAGATCGCCCCGGTGTCGTAATCGACCCGGCGGCCGTCGAGCGTCACGCTCTTGCCGTTGCTCTCCATCGTCAATTGCTGGAGATAGGCCGGGAAGCGCTTGAGGTATTGCTCGTAAGGGAGCACCGCCACGGTCTGCGCGCCAAAGAAATTGTTGCACCAGACCGCCAGCAAACCCATGAGCACCGGCAGGTTGCGCGCGAACGGCGCGGTGCGGAAGTGCTCGTCGATCGCATGGAAGCCGTCGAGCATGGCGCGGAAATGGTCCGGCCCGATCGCGATCATGGTGGAAAGGCCGATCGCCGAATCCATCGAATAGCGGCCGCCGACCCAGTCCCAGAAGCCGAACATGTTCACCGTATCGATGCCGAACTTCGCCACCGCCTCGCCATTGGTGGACACGGCGACGAAATGGCGGGCGATTGCGGAATCGTCGGCCTTCAGTCCGGCGAGCAGCCATTCGCGCGCCGTATGCGCATTGGTCATCGTCTCCAGCGTGGTGAAGGTCTTGGACGAGACGATGAACAATGTTTCGGCGGGATCGAGATCCCTGACGGCTTCCGTTAAATCGGTGCCGTCGACATTGGAGACGAAGTGGAAGGTCAGCGCCCGATCGCTGTAGTGCTTGAGCGCCTCATAGGCCATGACCGGACCGAGATCGGATCCGCCGATGCCGATATTGATCACGTTGCAGATACGCTTTCCGGTGCTGCCCTTCCAAGCGCCGCTGCGCAGCCGGTGGGAGAAGTCTGCCATCTTGTCCAACACGGCATGCACGTCAGGGACGACATTCCGGCCGGCATGCAGGATGACGGCGCCGCGGGGCGCGCGCAGCGCCACGTGCAGGACCGCGCGCTGTTCCGAGACGTTGATCGTGTCGCCACGAAACATCGCCCCGATCCGCTCTTTCAGCCCGGATTCTTCGGCCAGTCGGATGAGCAGCTGCAGGGTTTCGTCGGTGATGCGGTGCTTCGAGTAATCGAGATGAATTCCCGCCGCTTCGGCTGAGAGCCGCTCGCCGCGTTGCGGGTCCTGCGCGAACAGCTGCCGCAGATGCACGTTCTTGATCACCTGCGCATGGGCCTCGAGCGCCGCCCAGGCCGGAAGGTCGCGCAAACTCGAAACATCCACGACTTTAGCCGCCGTCTCTGCCACCCGCTGCTCCCTAAAGGCCGTCATCCCTCGGCTCAGCTCGCTTTGCGGATAGCTGCGCTCTTGGACTGCACGCAGTCCATCAAATCCTTCCAGGACTTGACGAACGAGGCTGCGCCTTCGTCCTGCAGGCGCGCGGCCAACGCGGTCGTATCGATGCCGGCCTTGGCAAAGGCGGCCAGCACCGCCTCGCTGTCGCCGCCGTCGGGGGAAAGCGCGGCGCCCACGCGGCCATGATCGGCAAAGGCGTTGAGCGTGCCCTCGGGCATGGTGTTGATCGTGAACGGCGCCGCGAGAGCTTCAATATAAAGCGTGTCGGAGGCGGCCGGATCCTTGGTTCCGGTGCTGGCCCACAGCAGGCGTTGCGGGCGGGCACCCGCATTGGCGAGGCGGTACGAGCGGTCCGAAGCCAGTCGTTCGCGGTAGACCTTGTAGGTGCGCTGGGCGACCGCTATGCCGAGGCGGTTCCTGAGCTCGGCGGGTGCCTTGTCCTTGACGGCAACGTCCCAGCGGCTCACGAACAGCGAGGCGACGGAGGCGACCGCCGGATCCAGGCCCGCCGCGATGCGCCGTTCGATGCCGCGCCAATAGGCGTCGGCGGCCGCGACATATTGCTCGGCGGAGAAGAGCAGCGTGACGTTCACCGGAACGCCGGCGAAGATCGATGCCTCGATCGCGGGCAGGCCTTCCGGCGTGCCCGGAATCTTGATGAAGAGATTGGGCTTGCCGGCGCGCCGGTGCAGGTCGCGGGCGGCCGCCACGGTGCCTTCGGTGTCGTGCGCGAGCAGGGGCGAGACTTCCAGCGAGACCCAGCCGTCGACGCGGTCCGTGCGGGCGAAGGCTGGCTGGAACAGATCGGCCGCCCGCTCGAGGTCGGCCAGCGCGACCGAGAAGAACAGGTCTTCCGTCGAACGCGCGGCCGGCCCGGCGCGCGCGATGTCTTCATCGTAGGCCGTGCTGTTCCTGATCGCCTGATCGAAGATGGTGGGGTTCGAGGTCAAGCCGGTTAACGACAGCGTGTCGATATAGCGTTCCAGGGTGCCGCGGTTCAGGAGATCGCGGGTAATGTTGTCGAGCCACAGGCTTTGGCCGAGCTCGCGGAGCTTGCCGGTTGTTGTCATTGCGTCACCCGACCTTCTCGGATGTGAACGTGCCTCGAATTGCTCGTGTGCCGCCGCCCTGCATCACACTTCCGTGACCCCTCTCGCGCGCAGCTTTGCTGGATCGTCGTCATCCGGCTCCGAAGCCAGCCGCAGGTGGTAATCGGTCCCGTGCCAGCGCGCCTCGTCCCTGAAGTACATGGTGAAATCGAGAGCGCCTTTGCCGGCAAGTTCGCCTCTCGTCAGGCGCACCCCATGCCGGCCGAAGGGAAGCGGGGAGGATGGGCGGTCTTCGGCAGCTTGCCACCCATCAAACCCGAGGTGAAGACAGAACGGCGCGTTCATGTCGATCAAAAGATCTCGATCCGCCGGCAGGACGTCGAAGGGCGCGTCGATGCACCAGTGCCAGGCGCTGGCTTTCGGTTTGCGCCCCATGTGCACTTGCACGCAGGTCAAGAGTTCGAGCGGGCGCTTTTCCTTCCGCGCGCACAGGAGCTTGAGAAACTCGGCATGCGCCCACACCAGCGGCATGGCCCCGCCGGTCGGCTTGCCGGGCTCGAGCCCGCGCTCGGGAATTGCGGGACCATCCCAAACCTGTTCGGGAATGAGCCCTGCCGGTCCGGTCATCCGCGTCATCATGCCGAGATAGGGCAACGGGTCACCCCCAAGCTGCAGCTCGAAATGACCCCGCTCGCCCGTCAGCAGCGGCCACGCACGGCCAATCCCGGTGCCGTCATAGGGGCTCCCGTCCGCGTGCTCGCCATAGCCATCGCAGTTGTAGCGGCGATAGGCGATCCCGGACGGTGTGATGACCTTGAGCAACGCCTCAGTGATCTTCAGCGTGTCGCCGATACGCCGATCTTCGGCGGCGCGCAGCCCGAGCCGCACCAGGTGCAGATATTCCATGCCCACCATGGCCGTGGCGGGGAGGCTCTCACCCGTACGGTTGGCGACATTCACGCGTCCGCGCAAGCCCCCCAGCGCGGCGGAGGGCCCGATCCGCACGTAGTAGCCTTCGACGCCGAATTCCGCGGCAAGCACTCCGCCCGCGACATAGGTCCAGTCCTCGATGCGCTCGTTCCAGTAATCGGCGAGCGAGAGCACGAACGCCCGTTCCTCGCCGTCCAGCCATTCGGCGGCGGCGATGAGCGCGACGATCTGGACACCCAGGGTGAACGGGCTGATGCCGGCGTTCTCTTCCCAACGGTCCTGTGGACTGGTTGGCCCGTTATGCACCAGAAACCGCGTCGCACGCCCAATCATCGCGCGGACACCGCCCAAGCCGCGCAACTGATTTTCCTCGGCCAGCTTGGCGGCGAGGATAACGGGAAACGCCACCTCGTCGAGCTGGATCCCGCCCCAGAATGGGCGCCCATCCGGAAACGAGTTCTGGCTCCAGCTTCCGTCGGCGTTTTGGGTCGCGACGAGGTAGGACAGCATGGAGCGCGCATCCTCGATCTGGCCGACGGCCAGAAGGGCGAGCCCCGCCTCGACACAATCGCGGGCCCAGACGAGATGATAACCGCCCGAGGAGTCGGTGGCATTTCCCCACGGCACGCTCAGGCTGGCGACGATTGAGCCCGGATAGCTGCGGTCTTTGTGCACCTTCAGAACGGCCGCCGAGAGATAGGCTTCCCGCCGGATGTCCGCTGGCGCTTCAGGCAGATCGAGGCTCTTGCCCCATTCCTGCCAGTCCGCCATGAAGCGCTGTCGGATCGCCTGGTATCCTTCGCTCAGGCTCGAACGCGCATTGGTGCGCGCACCGGTGATCGTATTGGAAAATCCCAAGGCGAGCGTCCCTTGGCTGGCGTTGAGCTCGCCGATCAGGGCGACATTGCCCTCCAAAGCTTCCGCATAGGTCCACATCATGCGTCCGTTTCTGGCAAAATCCTGCCAGCCGTCGGACGTCCCGACATATCCGGCGCTCGAGCGGGAAAAGCCCCCGTCGCCCACCAGGCACAGCGCGCTGTAGCCCTTCCAGGCAGCCAAGTCCTCGCCGGCGCGTGCGTTGTTGCGCTCGCCGCTATTGCTCAGGTGCGGTGCGAGCAGCGGATAGAGCCGGACACCATCGCCGATCAGGCTGTACGAGATAAGCACCACGTCGCGCAGCGGGTCGGGAACGACTTCCAGCACCAGCCGGTAGCCATCGCCCTCGTGCGTGATGTGCGGCAAGGGGATGTACGGTTCAGGAAGTGAGATGCGGTAGCGATTGGCGCGCTTGACCTCGCACCAGCCGGACGGCCCGGCAACAATGAAGCCGAGGTCGCGGACCTGCGGCTCTCCCGTTTCCGGCCAGTAGATCTCATTCAGGATCCCGTAGCCCAGCGTGACCCACACCCGGCTGATCCCGAGCCCGGTCGTCACGATGTCCTTGGCGCTGGAGGTCCAGGTCGGTCGGATGCCGGGAGCGCCCGGCGCGCTGTTCAGGTCGCCCATGGCTCAACTCTCGATGTCGGTCTCATGCGGACCACGCGATCAACATGGTGCGCCATTCACGTCGCCTTGCAAGGCTGCGCGCGGGTGCACGGGTGGGCGTCGCTTCCGGATGAGACGGGCCGGCTGCCGCGGGCGGCTCTGCCCGCAGCCGGCCCTCCAGTCAGCGCCGACGGCACCAGGGGACGAGGCGGACACGACCTGAAAGCCGTCCATCAGGTAGAGCGTTACCTGTCCGTCGCTCGGGGCGGCACAACAGCGCTCTTCCGGTCGCCGTGGAGGTCGCCGAAGCACGATCTGCGGCATCTCTGCCCGGAACAAAACGGGCCCCATTGCGCTTGAAACAGGGCAATGTCGAATGCCCAAGTCTTTCACGACCCGTTGCGGGAGGATCTCGACTACCTCATCGATCGCTCCCGGGAGCACGAGCGCGAGCTCAAGCAGCTGCGCAGCGACGAGGAAGGACGCAGGCAGTTCGAGTACCTGCAGGGGCGCGCCCGGCAGCACGACAGCCAGCTCACCGAAATCTGCGACAAGTGGGCGTTCGTCACGGATTGCGTCGGTCGGCAAAACCATGAGCTCGAGAGCCTGACGAACAGGCTGAAGACGCTCGAGAACACGGTCGGCAAGCTTTCCGAGGACAAGTTCGTGAGCCTGACGAACAGGCTCAAGGCGCTCGAGAACAAGGTGGGCAAGCTTTCCGAGGACACATCCGTGCTCGCCGGCCAGCCACGGCCGCGGGTCGTGCGGCTGGGCAACGTGCTCTACCGGGTGGGCGCGGGCCTCGCCGCCATCCTGCTCGCCGGCGGCATCTGGATGTTCACCGACGTCATCGCCGACGCAAACGCCGATGGCAGCGCCTGGCTCCTTCCGACGGTCCTCATCATCGGCAGCGTCGTCACCGCGCTGACCGCACGCGCGCTGGGCTATCTGCTGGCGGGGCAGTGAGCCGGAGGCATAGGCACCTTCGGCGCAAACGATCGCGACATTCGCCAGCGGGAAGAATTCGAGCCGGCCGCAAAGGCAGGCAATTGCGCCGCTTACTCGACGG
>Ga0209466_1000186_pt1 | contig 14321 bp, 15 predicted proteins | sample PanSoiPlo30MoBio_FD_188323 | JGI IMG/M metagenome (GOLD analysis project Ga0209466, IMG submission 188323) | Tropical forest soil microbial communities from Panama analyzed to predict greenhouse gas emissions - Panama Soil Plot 30 MoBio (SPAdes)... | ecosystem: Environmental > Terrestrial > Soil...
TCGCTCGCGAACTTTTGGAGCGCCTCTTGGGCTTTCTCCGCCTCTGCTCTTTTGGCATCGGCTAAAATTCGTTGTTGCCGTTCGTTCTCCGCTGCTCGTGCGACGGCGCTCGCATCCAACAGTGCTCGATGCAACTGCTCAAGTTCTGCCACTGCAGACTGACCAAAGTCGATAGTTTCGCCTCGGTGGATTGCTTCAGCGGATCGCGCCAAATGCGATATAGGGACCGAGATACGCCTGCCGAAAACAAATGCAGCGCAAACCGCAATCAGCAGGAGCGGCGCCGCCCCTCCAGTGAGAATAGCTATTGACTGATGCATCGGTGCGTCGATTGCGGCTTGGGGAGCGTTAATGGCGACTCCCCACCCGGTGAGCTTTGACCGCGCAAAGGAATAGTAAATTTGCATTCTCTCTTGACTCGAGCCCGCATCCCATCCGTTTTCACTTCGGGAAAGATTTTCGACTAATGAAGGTGACGCCGGCCGGCCAACGAACTTCTCGGGAGCGACAGTTCGCGCAATGATGATTCCTTTCCGATCCACTAGTACGGCCATCCAATCGGCTGGAAGCCCCTGCTCACGGAGGAGGTCGGTGAGATGATCTGAGGTCACTGCCACACTTAGGGCGTAAGCAACCTTTCCGTCCCTCACGACGGGAACAGTAACCGAAAGCAAATTTAATTTGGAGACGAGTCCCATGAACAGATCAGAGAAAATCGGCTGGCCTGTTTCCAAAACTGTCTTAATTGCTTGGTTACCCTGCGGCAACTTTTCTCGTCTGCTCCCCGAACTTTCCTTGTTGTTCCGCAACGGGTTCGGCAGTGATACCCCAAACTTCTCGGTTGTATTGATGATCATCTGACCGTTATGGTCGAATAACGCTATCGCGGCACTCTTGCTATTTTCAGCCGCTCCTGCGCTCAGATCATAGAAACCTTTAAAATCTTGGGAATTGAGGTGCGGAGACGCGGCGAGGGTTTGAGCCACGGCCAGAATGCTCCCGATTTCCCGATCCACTGCGAGCGACAAAGCACGTGCCGTATCCCGCATGCCTCGCTGTACGGCGTCACGGCGCAGTTGCACATCTCGCCAGAACATAAGCGCCGCAAAAAACAATAGCGGCAGAAGCGGTGCCAGGACGAGTACAACTAGATGTGTTCGGACAGAAACCGGCTGCGGGTCTTTTCTTTTAAAAAGACGGTAAAGCCACATTTTGCCCTGGCATTAACAAGACCACCGGCTCCTCACGTTGTTAGCGCCAGTCGTTGGAGGTTCTGGCAAGAAGATGAACAGTGTATCCGACGGTACAACTGCAGTCCGCGTGTGTCAATATCAAATTTTGCCGTCGGCGCGTTACTAGTGACTCTTACGTTACCCTGCTTGCCTCGATTATATCAGCTCGCAGTTTATCCAGGCAACCCAACTCCATACGACGTAGGATTGAACTGAACGACGCGACGTTTCAATCATATCCTCTAGAATAGACCGCTTGATCCAGTCAGATGGTCCGGTTCAGGCATTCCCTACTTGCTTCTTGTTGCTCTGGCGTCTCACGTCCTTGAAGATAAGCGGTTGGCTCGACCTATCGGCTTCCTGCAGAAAAAGAGATGCTATATAACCCAGAAGAACACTAGGGAGTTCCACCAGCACTTCACGTATGCAACTCGACTAGGTCGCCATCGGCTAGCACATGGTCTCGGCCGACATGCTGTCCGTCGAACCCGGATTTGCCCCACACCCGCGCGTATTTTAGCGAGCGCGCCACATCCTTGTGCACGAGCCGCGCAACATCCTCCACGGTCTGCCCGCGGCGCAGTGTGAACGGCCGGCTCCGGTCCGGTGGTCGGCCCGGCACCTTCGTGTAAGCACGCACAATCCCGAGTTGGCAGAAAAACAACGAACCGATCTCGCTCAGGCCGCGCCCAGTGGTCGCCGATACCGCAACGGCCGGGTAGCGAAGCGCCGTTAGCTCCAGGAACGCCCGCAGTTCGCTGTCCACGCCCGCGAGGAGGTCCGCCTTGTTGGCGAGAAGCACGGCGGGGAGCCGTAGCGCAAAGGGATCTTCGTCAGTCTCCGCAGCCCCTCCCGGGGGCTGTCTTTCCGGCTCCGAGCGGTCTATAAGCGTCACGCGTTTCTCATGCAAAACCGTATGTACGGCCTCTGCTCTCTCGACGCACGCGGGGTCGCCGAGATCTACGACCAGCAGACATGCGTCCGCTGTCTGAAGCGCGCTTGCGAGCCAGGAAACCGGGTGCTCGGGCGAGATCGCCGGAAGGTCCACGAGCTGGAAGTGAATATCCTCGTAGGGCATCATCCCCGGTTCAGGATACTGGGTGGTGAATGGATACGGCGCGGCTTCCGCACCTGAGCCCGTGAGCCGCGCATGCAGCGACGACTTTCCCGTATTGGGCGGGCCAAGGAAGGCAATTTGCGCCGCGCCCTCGGGCTGAATCACTAGTGGTGGTCCACCGCGGGCGCCGCTCTTCTTTGGCCGCTCGAGTTCTTCGGAGAGCTCTTTGATGCGACGCTTGATGTCGCCCTGGAGATGATCAGTCCCCTTGTGCTTCGGAATGACGCGAAGCATCTCCCGCAGATGCTCAAGGCGTTCTCTCGGGTCGCGCGCCTTGCGAAACGCAGCCTCTGCGGCCTTGTAATCGGGCGTGAGGTTAGCCGGCATGATAGCCTCGGCGCAGAAGCCAGCGCGCCCTACGCCACTCTGGTCCGACCCGCACCAGCGAAGTATTTTACGTCACCGGCGCCGCTCTCCTCAGGTACGTAATGGGGCGTGTTTCCTGCCCTAATGGCTGACGATCAATCGGTCCGTCCTAACGTATAGCGTTTTATCGCCCAAGCCTGGAAGCAATCAAGTCTCGGACGAACCGCGGAAGTAGCGATAGGATTATAGAACGTGCTGAACAACACACATTCGGATTGAACGACTCTTCAACAGAATCCGGACGGCTCCCTAGAGTGAATGGATAGCCAGAGCGACAAACCTAGCAGTTAGGTTTGTCACCATTGATGCAGCACATCGTCTTCAGTAGATTGGTGAGGTACAGTTTCTTCGCAATCGAGATAGCGCAGCGAGAGAGTGCCATCATAGTCATTCACGAAGCGGCTGGAGCAAAACTTGGCTATCAGAAGTCCTACAGACGTGCACTAGACGTGACGGCTGAGCTCACGCCGGGCCAGCTTTGCTAAATGTTTCATCAATATTCCCCAGAGGGCAAAAACAATAGATCGCGCGTCGTGTGGACACGCCGTCACAGTATCTGGCTGGGCTTTGTCGAAAGTTTGGTCAGCGCCTTCAAGTGCGCGTCTGGCGTGCCCCTTGGCCCAGAGAAATATTGGATTTCTGCAGCAAAGCCTAAACGTCACTGTCGGCGTCGTATCACGGTTCTAATATGTTCTCCCCATCCCGACGATGAGGCGCTTGTGGGAGGCTTTGCGCTACGTGCTTTGCAAGAATCTAACGCCCGGGTGGTAAATTGTGCGATTACTTTGGGCGCCGACCGAAAACGAAAGCAGGAACGTCTGAGGGAGTTAAGAGCTTCTTGTGCTGTCCTGGGATTCGAGCTCAAAATTGCCGGCTGGCCAAGGATACTTGGCCTTGAAAATGTTGAGCCGCAGGGTGCAAAAGGCGATCCCCAACGATGGCGCGTAAATCATGCCCTTCTGAAGTCCGTTTTCGAGTACGCAAAACCCGACGTTGTTCTAATGCCCCATGCAGGCGATTTCCACAGGACTCACAAAGCAACCCATCAGTTGGCTGTGGAAGTCGCCGCTGAATATTCAAGGCGCGTCCGCGGCAAACGTTTGCTTCTGTTAGAAACAGAATACTGGCATCCCATGGAGAAGCCGAATCTCATGGTAGGCATTACATCAGTCGATGTTGCAGCTCTCATAATGGCGGTGGCTGAACACGGAGGGGAAGTTCGCCGTAATCCTTATCACCTTCGACATCCTGCCCGTATGATAGACAACGTGCGGCGTGGTTCCGAGGTCATCAAAGGGGAAGGCGCTTCTGCTGAGGCGTTCATGTTTGCGGAGCTTTACCGAGTGTCCGCTATAACTAACGGAGCACAAAAGAATACCACAAAGTGGAAGATCATGCCCCCAGATCGACCTTTGAAGATCCGCGAGTTGTATGCGCTCTTCGACTGAGAGCCATGACGCCCACAGGTGAGCGAGGTTCGGTCTTAGAATCCTTGAGCTGTAGCAGGTTTAAAATTGCAGGAGATTCAATTCAATCCTGCGATTAAGTGTCGTAACCACCAACGGAAAGCGGCCACTTGATCACCTCATCCGCGCAAAACAATGCGCCGGTTTTCCCCGGCGCACAAGGAGAATAAGCATGAAGCAGGACGCACGAAAAAATTGGCATCGGCGCAAGAGACAAAAGAGGCGCCTTGCAATGAGGAAATACATGGCGGAGAGGAAATCAAAGGGGTTGGTAGCGTGAAAATCGAAGACCAGGGAAGGCATATCTGTTGGCTGTACCTGTCATCCCATCCGCATCCTGGTCTAAAGTCTAGCCCGGCTGGTTACTGTGCCTGCACGTTCCTTTCAACACACCTGGTGTTGCCTTGAGATTGGACTGAACAACGCGCCAGCCAAATCAGAAAGTTCAAAGGTCCAGGCAAAAAAAGCCAAGCAGTTTTGCTTGGCTCATTAAAAGAACTATTGTACCGGCCCCCCGACCTGCGTCCGATGCGGTCCGCTTAGTCGACAATTTTGGCTCGGATCAAAACTTTAGCGCTGCGTCGTTTTGTCTCCTGCCAGTCAATGACCTGCCGGCCTTCAAAGCCAATTTGACGCCACTTAAGAGGATAATAGGGCTGCCCTATCGCGGCAAGATAAAGTCCGTGGGTCCGCTCGTAAAAACCGATGGTATGGAAGCTGTTTGGAAATCCGAGAGAGGTTACATCCAAGTGGTGCATGAATTCATGGCAAAGCGTGGACAGTATGGTCTTGCTCGATGTCCACTGCTTTTTCATCGGGGTTCGCGTCCAAAGTCGAATTTTTGCAAGCTCGATATGGTAATCACCAAAGAGTTCATTGGCCAAGCGCCCCTCTCGGGTCGAATGCGGCCGAGGCCCGAGCAATCTTAGGCTCGGCGAAGGAATGCCATAAAAGGTTGAAAGCGAAGTGAGAAACCGCGTGCAGACATTTTTCAATGCTTCGGGCGCTGCTGCGTCTTTAGCAGCTTCAAGCGCGCCGAACATGGGAGTCAAATTCGTAGAAAGCGGCATGCGAATCTTCTCCAGGCAATGACTGGTATCATATTCTTGGCGTGATTTGTCCCGAGCGGGACGCCGATCTGTCATCATAGTTTTATGGGTGAACCACTCATTTCGATTCCCTCCCAGCAACCTCCCGCAAACCGCTCCATCTCAATTCTCTGGAGCGTCGCCATTCGCTGGGCTGCGTCGGTGAACGCATTAATCACGCCGAACGAAGGGAATTGTCAAATAAGACGTGCTCGCTGACCGTAGGATTGAACGACGCCTCATTTTATCCGCCCAGCAACTTCAGACCGTTCACGGCTCTTACCAACTCTTGGCTTCTGGAATGCAGATACCGGGCCGTCGTAGCAAGACTCTTGTGGTTCATAAGACTCTGAATGACTCTGAGATTCTCTCCTTGGCTTAACAGCAGGGTCGCAAAAGTATGCGGCAAGACGTGTGGTCCCATGCCATGCGTTTTTATTCGGGATTTTTTGAAATATTTCTTAACCAGATACCAGATCGTCCCACGCGCGATTCTTCGATTCCGGCAAGATATGAATAGTGCCCTTGCCCGGCTCCTCTTCCGCCTCTGCTTTAGATATGCCTTGAGTTCTGTCTTGGCAGAGTCAGCCAACGGAAGAATGTTCACTTCACCACCTTTGCGATGCAACCTGATCGTTCCTTGACTTAGATCAATATCGCCTCTATCCCAGTTGTACAATTTCGCGTAGCCTGGCTCCGGTCAGGAGGAAAGTAACGATCATTGCCCTGTCCCTGACTTTTCTAAAAGGTTCGGATTCGTCTCCACAATTCGCAAAAGACGACCACACTCATCCTGCGATAGAGCGCAGACTTCACCCATTCGGATTCTTGGAAGGGGAAAATCTGCCGCTGGGTTATCCCTTAGTAGACCCGCACGATAAGCATATTTGAAAAAGACCGGATGGCTGCGAGCGCCCGCGCTCGTGCCGAAGGACCGTTTGGCTTTTGATGACCTACCTCTGAGAGCCACATTAGATAGTCCCTAATGTGGTCCCGGAAAACATCTCCTGGTAGGAACCTTTTCCCTAATCGGCGAATCAGATAGTCATCGAATTTGGTGAGGTCGTATCGGTACGATTCAATTGTGGAAGGACTTGCGTTCTTCTCCGCATCAAGATGCCTCAAAAATCGCCTAATGACCTGTCGCATAGCAATTCTCCTCTCCATTGGTTTTGGAGAGCAAGATACGACAGCATCAGAACATTACCGTACTGGCGGAGAATTCAATTTAATCCTGCGATCGCCTCTAAGCGCTTCTGCGTCACTTGATCACCCGATCTGCCCGGTAAAGCACAGACTGCGGAATCGTAACGCCGATCTGTTTCGCAGTTCTGAGATTGATCACCAGTTCAAACTTCGTCGGCTGCTGCACGGGAAGATCACCAGGCTTAGCGCCTTTCAGAATCTTGTCAACGAAGTAGGCAGCGCGCCGGAACGAATCCGTCTGGCTCACCCCGTAGGACATGAGACAACCCACCTCAGCATACTCCCCTGAGGTGCAGCTCGACGGCAGCCTGCGCTTAGACGAGAAGTCGGCAATCTGTCTGCTCTCGGCAAAAAACACGGGGGCCGGTGCCATAAATAAGGCTTCGACCCTATCTCTGCTGATCGCTGAGAATGCGGTGTCCAGATCACCGGGATGCCGTACTTCCAGGATTTGAAGCTTAAGCCGTAACGATCTTGCCGTTTCCTCCAATCCTTTCACCACAGCAACGTAATTTGGGATTGCGGGGTCTGTGAGAACCGCTACCCGAGTGATCCTGGGAACGGCTTCCTTGAATAGTTCCAGTCGTTTCGCGCTTAGGTCACCGAAAATAGATGTCAGCCCGGTGACGTTCCCGCCAGGGTGTGCCAGGCTTGCGATAAACCCGCTCGCAATGGGATCGCTAGGTGTCGCCATGACGATGGGGATGGTCCTAGTGGCGTTCTCAGCTGCCTGGAGTTCGTTCGTCATTGGTGCAAAGATCACGTCAACCTTGAGTCGGACCAACTCGTCTGCCAAGTCGGGAAGCCGATCATCACTGCCAAATCGGGATTCAATGACAAGGTTCTGGCCCTCCACATAACCGAGCTCCCGCAGCCCTTGGCGGAATGCGTCGGTGCGGGGCGAGGACAAATTCTCGAGAATACCAACCCGAAAAACTTTCTTCAGCTGCTGTGCTTCGGCTATGAACGCAGCGGCAAACAACATAACTATAAACGATATTGGCAGTGCGGCAGCTTTCTTCATTGCGCACCTCGTTTGGGCTTATTTATCACACCGATAGAGCTAAAGAAAAGTGTGATTTACGGGCGGAAGGCGACAGTTAGTCGTCAATTAAGAAGGCCAGATTCGCCGCGAGATTGAACTGAACGACGCAACGAATCGAATTGTCACGATTGAGTCGTTGGAGAAATCAGTTTATATCGCTATGTGGTTACTTGATCACCCGATCCGCTCTCACAAGCACGTTCGGCGGAATCGTTAGTCCAATCTGCTTGGCGGTCTGCAGGTTGACGATGAACTCAAACTTCTTCGGCTGTTCCACCGGCAGATCGGCTGGCTTCGCACCCTTTAGGATCTTGTCCACATACGTGGCGGCGCGGCGGTGCATGTCGGGAGTGTTGGGCCCGTAGGCCATGAGTCCACCGGCCTCCACGTACTCCTTTTGAGAAAATATCGACGGCAACCGATTCTTCTGCGCGAAGCTCGCGATTTGGCTCCGGTTTGCAAACCCGACGGGATTCGCTGCCGGCATCATTAACGCTTGCGCCCGCTCTTTCGTGATTCCTGAGAAGGCGTGATCGAAGTCCTCGGCGCGAACCACTTCAACGGATTGAAGCTGCAGACGCAGCGAACTGGCCGCACCCTCCGTTTCTTTGTAGTCAAGCACGGCGCCCCGGACATCAGGATTCCAGAGAAACGCGACACGGGAAAGCCCGGGGACGACTTCCTTCAGCAGCTCCAACCGCTTCCCACTGAGCTCCGGAGAGATGCTACTGAGGCCGGTGACATTTCTGCCAGGGCGCGCCAGGCTCGCGACGAACCCGGTCCCGACCGGATCTGTGCTGTTGGCCATCACAATCGGGATCGTCTGAGTTTCGCGTTTGACTGCTGCAATCGCCACGTCTGTGGCCGTCACAATCACGTCCACCTTGAGGCCCACTAACTCCCGTGCGATCTCCGGAAGTCGTTCGGCTTTGGCCTCGCCATAGCGAAGCTCCAGGACAAAAGTTTTCCCTTCGACGTAGCCAAGCTCCCGCAACCCTTGCCTGAACGCCTCGACAAGAGGCGCGGCAGCCGCTGTAGTGCTCGGAGCAAGGTACGCGATCTTCGCGATCTTCTTCGGTTGCTGCGCATCGGCAAGACGGAACGAAGCGAGAGCCAAACCGACCAACAAAACCATGATGACTTTCTTGCCCATACCGGACCCTCCTTTACTGCGGCTCGTTGCCGGTTGTCCAGAGTTATTAGACTGTCTGGTTATTTCGCGAGAATGTATCTCATTGGCGCAGTTCCTGAGACGGTGCCTGTATTTACTGAATACTGAGCGTCAAATACCGATCAAGGGTTGTGGGGAGCGACTGGCCAAAAGATAGTTCTTGTGGTCCAAAAGATAGGCAGGCAGGGCAACCGATGGACCTGCACAGGGTTTGGGACGGCGTGATTACCTCAAGCCAGAATCTCACCCGGCTAAGAAACGAGGCCAAGGCGCTACGAAACCGCCAGGAGTTTCAGCGGGGTCAGCTCACCGAACTTGCAGCCACTGGCTTTGAGTCGTGAGCAAAAGAAAGCTACGAGATTACAACGAAGATTGCTTACCGTAACAGCGGATCAATCGGGATTCCGAAGGGTGGGGCTGGGGACTGCGCGCGATGGTCGCAGCGGCTCCAGTGCTGGCTGCGGCATATGTGATAAGCGCGAGCCGGATTGTTGACCGAAGGATGATTCGGCATACCGAGTGGCTGATTTACTAAAACGGGTAACTCAAAACTGAAGAAGAATTCAATTCAGTTCAATCCTGGCATCTATTGAAGGCACCTATAGCGCCGGTTCAATGGAGCGTCAACGCCGTTTGTCAATCCAGTCTTTAGTCCAGCGGATAAAGCGGCCGCCAGACGGGGACGAAAAGCGGTTGTCCAAATTTTTTCACGTCGAAATTCTTAATCACCGATTGGGTGGAGGGCGCGACCATGAAATCAGCAAACGCTTTGCCGCCAGCGGTGTTGATTTTTGGACCGTTCGCCGGATTCACCTCCATGACGGAATAGAAGTTCAACAGGCGTCTGTCGCCTTGAACCAGAATCGGCAACGTCAACCCTTTGAGAAAGGCCAGGTAAGTCCCGCGGTCGCTGATCGTATAGGCGCTTCGGTCATTGGCAATCTTGAGCGTCGCCCCCATTCCCTGACCCGACTCAACGTACCAAGCTCCCTTTGGCGTAATACCGGCGGACTTCCAGAGGGATTTTTCGAGACTGTGGGTGCCGGAATTATCACCCCTGGAGACAAACGGCGCATGTGATTGCTCAATGAGTTTCAGCGCCGCAACGGCGGTTTTGCTCGATTTTATCTCGGCCGGATCGTTCGAGGGACCGATGATAATGAAGTCATTGTACATCACCACACGGCGATTCAGCAGTTTGCCCTGGGCAACGTATTTGTTTTCGAGACTCGGCGCATGGACCAGCACCACATCGGCTTCCCCCTTCGCCGCTATCGCCAGCGCCTGGCCGGTCCCAACTGCAACGGTCTTTACCCGATAACCGGATTGCTTTTCGAAAAGCGGAATTAACTCATTGAGCAACCCCGAGTCCTGCGTGCTGGTGGTTGTTGAGAGGACGACATCCTTGTCTTTGGAGTCCGCGGCCTGGGTGACATGGCCGGTCATAAAGAGCAGGCTAGCGGCGACGAGTATAGTGCGGAAAATGTGTTTTCCCATAGCCGATTTGCCGATCCTACGAAATAAAATAACAACCGGATTTCGTCGTTGGTAAGTGGACCTACTTATCACGAACACAGAAGAAGAGAAAGTGTCACTTACGGCAGAGGGGCAACCAAATTTGTCGAGGGTAAAAAGGCCCCGACGGGGTCACACGCGCAAGAGATGATAGAGGGCGCTCTACGGGTTCAGTGATAACAGGATCAATTTGAGATGGTCCACGATTTGAGTGTTAAACCAGATCTCTACTCAAAGTGTATGACTCATGTCGATCTCGCCGATGTCCCGGATCGTTTTGCCGCAGTTTTGAACTAGTATCGTCCAAATTTCTCGACAGAAAACCGGATCGTCTAGCAAGAGAGCGCCTGTATATTCGCCACCATCGTGTTCAATAACTAACAAGCATATTTTTTGGGCTGGTACAGTCGAGGGCAGGACATCTTTTAGGATACCGACTTCTCCGGTAGGGCGAGTATTCTCACAGCTGTCTCTCCGCCGCGACCAGGTTGGCGGCCAGCTATGGGCACCGTAATATGTCATTAGCGGATGGTGTCGCAGCTTCATTCTTTACTCCTGCAAAGCAACGAGTGACGTAGATTTTGAAGTCTATAGGTTAGAGAGTATGGGAGAGATCTAACCTTCCGATTTCGACAATAGGACTATTGCAGCGACCCTCCAGCAGCTTCACTATTTGAGCGCAAAAGGCCATGTCATAGATCAGAATGAGATAGCGAAATGGTGATTTCCATGGCAGCCCCTTCCTTGCCAGATGCTACTCTCGCCTTTTAATAGCTTTTTCCAATGACCCCCATAGGCATTACTTATCTTATAGGATGAATCGGGTTTTTAGTCCAGTACCAAAACGAAACCCCGACAACCACAGCCGGGACGCGACCCCCCGGCTTGTTGGTCACTTTTACTGACATCCTCCTTTCCCGTTTTGCTGGATCATAGCTGTACTCACCCACGACAGAGCGAGGACGGGCGCGTGCAATCGAATGACAAGAGCAGACTTTTAATTCTCTGCGCGGGTACCAAAATCGATCAGGGACTTCTGTTTGCCACAGGATTGAACTGAACGACGCAACTGTCGCGTCTTGCAGGATCAAGTCGTTGGGGAATTCAATTCGATTGCAATGACTGCGACAAAACTTTACTTCTCAGCTAGGAGGTAATAGTCCGCCGTGTAAGGTATCCGCGCGGTCGTCCCGACAGTAGATTGGGAACAACCGGTTTTAGGCGCTACACCTCCAACAGTGTTTACGCGCTGTATGCTCGTGATTTTGCTGAACGAGCCTTGCGGGCCAACAGACTTCGTCACCAGTAGCAACCAAGGTATGGCATCGGCCTGTGGCGCATCGGTACTTGCCTTCACTGTCCCCGCGATCTTGCTGCCATCGCTCGATTCCCAATGTGGACCCGCATAGTGTCTGCCAATCTTCTTTCCGCTGGTATCGAAGAGATCCGCCTCAGGCGCAACGAATGCCCATTCGTATGCGCTGGCTTGATCTTTTTTTGCCCTGCACTCGTAGATTTGTACGCCTTTCGCGGGAACGATCATCGCCAGCGATTCGTTCGCGGGAGGCTTGAGCTTGTCCGGTACATTGACCGTGGCAGTAGGTTTTTCCAGGCCCGCGCAGGCCGCGACGAGGAGAGGCAGAGAGGACGCGATGAGTTTGCGATACATAAGATTCTCCCTCAGTACCAATATGTTTTACGGGGTCTAACGCTCCGGTTCAACGAGCGCGCGTAACCCGGCAGCAACTGTTGTCGAGCAATGTACTTCTCGATTCCAGTCTTGACTAGCTTCTCATTCCTTTAAAATCTTCCAGTCGAGCTGGCGAAGGCGCTCGGGATCGGCGGTGAGGTCGATCATAACGATCTTCCCGTTCGTGATCGCAAAGCTGAATGCGACACGCGGCTGTCCCCGCTGAGCCCATATGAGCCCCGTGACCCCTTTGATCAAAGCCACCTGTGCGGCGCGGGCACGCCCCGACAAGATCTTCGCCACTTCCGGGGCGCCGCGGATTTCTGCCGATGCGCCCATCTGCACGGCTACGCTATCGGCTCGGAGAACGACGTCCGGGTCGAGCAGCGCGAGCAACGCGCTGAAGTCACCGCCGCGCGAGGCTGCAAGAAAGGCTTTCACGATTTCCCGCTGACGACTGGGGTCGGCGGGCGCCCCAGCCGCTCCTTGCACTCGGCGGCGTGCGCGGCTCGCGAGTTGCCGTGCTGCCGTAGCCGAGCGTCCAACGATGGGTGCGATTTCGTCAAAGGAAAGGTCGAACATGTCGTGCAGCACGAACGCCACGCGCTCACCGGGCGATAGCGTTTCGAGCACCATGTGTAGCGCGAGGCCGACCGAGTCAGCGAGGAGTATTTCTCGCTCTGGATTCGCCACGTTCTCGCCGTTCACCCCCGGTCCCGGCTGGCCGGCATCGAGCGGCTTTTCGGGCCGTGATTTCTGCGAGCGCAGCATGTCTAAGCACACCCGCGTCAAGATCGTCGTCAGCCATCCGCCAAGGTTCTCGACACCGCTCGTGCCGGCGCGGCTGACTCGTAACCAGGTTTCCTGCACCGCGTCGTTCGCGTCGCCGTGCGAGCCAAGCATCCGGTACGCCACCGCGCGCAAGTGAATGCGGTGTGTCTCAAACTGTTCGGCTAGCCATTCGCAGTTGCCTTTCATCGGTCAGCTACCGTTCGCCTATTGGCTCGAGCATGGGTTTCACGTCTAAAATAGGCGTTCCATCCAGCGCTTCGAGATTGCGCACCCGAAACCGTGGGCCGTCGATTGAGACGATCTCGACGCGGTGCAGCCCGATTGGGTTCGGCCGGTCAGGGGAACGCGTGCTAAACACGCCGCGCATCGGATTGTTCGGGTTACCGCGAGGGTGCACGGTCAGCACGTCGCGGCGCGCCCGATCGAGCCATGTCAGCAGGATGATCTCCGTCCCGGCGGCGATGTCGCGAATCCCATCAGCGACGTCCGGGTCGAAAACCAGCCACGCCTCCGGCGATCCCTCATCGCCTTGTTTGGGCGCCGCATCGCGATCAACAAGTGGAGATTCGACATGTCCGATCGGTCGTAGTTCCATCAGTCACATTCTCTCGTCGCGTTACGTCATAGCTATGACGAATGAAACCCGTAGGAGGTGACATGCAGATCCAATTAAGTCCATACGTGAACTTTCAGGGTCGGGCTCGCGAGGCCATGGAGTTTTATCGCGTAGCCTTGGGCGGCACTCTCGACCTGCAAACCATGAATGAGCAGGGCCAATCCAAGCCGGCGGGTCCCCAAGATCGCGTCACCTATGCGCGACTTGAGGCCGAGGGCGCTGTCATTATCGCCTCGGACGGCCACCCTGACTACCCTGCTAAAGTCGGCAACAACATGGCTATCGTATTGGGCGGCACAGATAAAGTCCGTCTCACCAGGATCTTCAACACACTTGCCGAAGGCGGCAGGATCCAGATGCCGCTGACGAAGCAACCTTGGGGAGCCGACGTCGGCTGGCTCGCGGACAAATTCGGCATCATCTGGACTATCAACATCGACACGGCGTAGCGACACCAAACGGGCGGCGTACTCAGCGACGGAGTCCACTTTTCGCACCAGTGTGGCTGTTAAGGGACGGTCCGCTCGAAAACGGACCGTCCCTTGCTGGTTGGTGTACCCTGGCCTGTGATCTTGAGACATCCCCGAATAATCCACCGTCGGCAAGGCTTTTCGCATGAAGCAATCTATGCAAAATTTTCTATCCTGTGCGTACGATCCCGCGAACCGCCCATGCCTTTGCATGAAGTGTGATAGATCCATCGGGATGGTTACCAAAAATGTCTGCCCGCAGCCGCTCCTTTAGCGCCTGTTCGCGCTCTTGAGAGAGACCACCGATATACGGCTTCGGCGGGCCCTGGGTATTGGAATGAATGCGCCAGAAATCGTCAAACGAGCAAAACTTTATCGGAATGACTAATGCTTTTGTTTCAACGTTGGTAAGACCGTTCGTAATCCATACGTCTGAAAGTATATTTGGCGATCCATAAGCATTTTATCCGGTCGTTTAGCTTCCGGGTCTACTGCAACGGCGGCATCCCAAAATCTTTGTGACAACTCCATGCCTCCAGCGTTGTCC
>Ga0209466_1000187_pt1 | contig 14293 bp, 14 predicted proteins | sample PanSoiPlo30MoBio_FD_188323 | JGI IMG/M metagenome (GOLD analysis project Ga0209466, IMG submission 188323) | Tropical forest soil microbial communities from Panama analyzed to predict greenhouse gas emissions - Panama Soil Plot 30 MoBio (SPAdes)... | ecosystem: Environmental > Terrestrial > Soil...
GCCTTTCTGATCCTTAGCCCGTTTCTGAAAGCCTTAACCTGGGCGGCGATTCTGGCGGTTCTGTTTTATCCCGCCTACGATTGGTTACTTGGAGTTTTTAAAGGCAAAGCGACGCTCGCCGCACTAACGATCATCGTGTTGATCGCGCTAGTTATTGTTTTGCCGGGTATACAAGTTGTCGGGTTTCTCGCCGAAGAGGTCGTCGAACTGGTCAAATCCGTGGGCGCCCTGACAAATACTGAAGGCGTCGAGACGTGGAAACGGCATCCTTGGATCCAATGGTTGCTCGGTTGGTGGAGCATGTTGGGTGTTGAGCTTGCGAAGTTCAAATTCGAAATCGATTTGAGGAAACTAGTGATTCAAGGGGCCCAGGTATCTTCGGGCGCTGTGCTATCTCAGCTAACAGGGGCGGCACAGAATATCTTTCTTTTTGTTGCCAACGTTTTGCTGGTCCTTTTCACATTGTTCTTCTTTCTTCGCGATGGAGCTGCCTTGTGTTATCGCCTACGCAGGCTTCTACCTATGGATCCGGAACATCAGGAACGCCTCTTTACCAATATCGTAAACGCCGTTACAGCCGTGGTTCACGGTTGTTTGGTGGTTGCGATGATTCAAGGTTTTCTCGCAGGCCTCGCTTACTGGGTGCTAGGGGTGCCGTATGCCATAGTCTGGGGCGTAGCGACTGCTTTTTTCGCGCTGCTACCGGTTGGAGGATCAACCATTGTCACGATACCTGTAACGATTTACCTTTTTATGCAAGGCGATATTATCAGAGGTGTGCTAATGGCGATATGGGCTCTGGGTGTAGTCGGAGGCGTGGATAATGTATTGAAGCCTATTTTTATTGGGACCCGACTCAAACTTCCGATGCTGTTACTGTTTTTCGGAATTCTGGGCGGGTTATCGGTGTTCGGCGCCCTCGGACTGATCTTGGGTCCCGTTCTATTTGCGTTGCTTGCGGCTTTTCTCGATCTCTATCGGGAGGAATATGCGGCGACGTAGGAAATGGAGCATTTTCTAGAGGTAATACCTGAGCGTTTCAATCTCACAAAAGTTCATTGCGAGAAGAAGCTATGGCAGAAGATATTCAAGTCAAGCGCGAAATCGTTCTGGAAGCCGATGCCGAGACGATGGAGAGGATGCGGAAGGAAGGACATGCACGAGGTTTTACCGTATATTGCGATGAAGGAGAACGCATCGGCGGCGACAATTCGGCGCCACCGCCGTTAGCTTACTTCGGCCTCTCCTTGGCTTTTTGACTGTTGACGCAGATTTCCCGGACGGGGAAATGCTCAAAACCCATGTCGATAAAGCCAAGGTCTTTGTCACTGCGCGATTCAAGAGCGAAGGTTCTGTGTTGCGTGAGACGGTGGAAGCCGAGGGCTTGGGCTTTGAGACACGTTGCGAGCTTATTTCCGACGAACCGGCAGAAAAGGTTGCCAAGGTTGTCCGTAACGCGGAGAACGGCTGCTACGTGATGCAAACGATTCTCAAGCCAACTCCGGTAGCGCGCCAGTTTACCCTGAACGGTAAGGCATTCGATCCAGAATCGTTTGGCAGGAGATAAATATCGTTTCCCAAATCTTAGGAAGGAGAGACGGCTATGGCGAAGCAGACGGAATTCTTTAATATCGAATACAAGGAAGGATCGTTAGAGCCAAAGACAGCGGAGTTCATCAAATTCGCAGTCAACCTGGCGATTGGACACGAGCACGGCGCCAAGCTGCACCTGGACCGGGCGCGAAAGTGCGGCGCCAGCGAAGACGAAGTGTGGGAAGCAGTGGTCTATGCTATCCGGCCCGTTGCTGCCAAAGTGCGCAACTTTGCCAAGAGCCTCGTTGCCAAGTAATGCCATCGAGCGAGAGACCAACGGTTTGAACAGTTTGAACGGCCGGCCGTTACAAGAGCATCATGGCGGTTCAATCCGTCAACATAGAGGGAGCACTGTCAATGAATGAGTGGACCATTGAAGTCGGCGACGAAAATTTCGAAACGGCGGTTCTGCAACGGTCGCAAGAAGTGCCGGTGCTGGTGGATTTCTGGGCGCCCTGGTGCGGTCCTTGCCGTGTCTTGGGTCCGATTCTTGAAAAACTTGCAGAAGAACATCTCGGCAAGTTTCTCCTCGCCAAGATCAACGTCGATGACAATCCTTCCGTTGCCGCGGCATTTGGCATCCAGGGGATACCGGCGGTGAAACTCTTTAGAAACGGCGCGGTCGCGTCGGAGTTTACCGGTGCTCTGCCGGAACCTATGGTACGCGAGTTTCTGTCCCAGTTTTTGCCTTCTGCCGCAGACCAGCAGGCTGTCCAGGCGGCGGAACTGGAAAAGGAAGGAAAAGTTGCCGAGGCGAAGAGTATGTATCAAGCGATTCTCAAGTCCGAACCGAACCATGCAAAGGCACTACTCGGCATCGGCCGCCTGTTGATACATGAAGGAGACAATCCGGCAGCGTTGAGTCAATTGGAAACGATCCCCCTCGTTGCCGAAGAACGTAAAGAGGCAGATCGTCTCATCGCCCGGTTGAAACTCCAAGGCGGAGCAGCGCAAAATGAATCGGAGCTGCGCGCTAAGCTCAACTCAGAACCGAACAATCTTGAGGCCAGGTTCGATCTAGCTCAAGCATTGGCTGGCAATGAAAAATACGAGGAGGCGCTCGCTGAGTTCCTAAAAATTATTAAAGCGGACCGAAGTTTTCGCGACGACGGAGCGCGCAAAGCGATGATTCAAATATTCGAAGTTCTGGGATCGGACCATGCATCGACTGAGAAATATCGCGCCGAGCTTGCAAAGGTTCTTTTTAGTTGAGGTGATTTTGATGCACGGAGCTCTTTTAATTTGTTCGACGGTGAGGGAGAGGCACTGATTGATTGCGGCAAAGGAGGAAAAGACGATGATCAGCTTGGAACAGGCAAATTGTATCATCGAGGCTATTTTTGCACGTGGCCGTGAATTGGGCTGTCGTCCGCTCAGTATCGTGGTGGTTGAGCCTGGGGCTAAGGTAAAAGCGTTCCAAAAGGAAGATGGGTCGGCAATGATGCGCTTCGAGATGGCTTATGGCAAGGCTTATGCGGCCCTCGCTTTGGGTCGGTCCTCGTCGCTGGTTCGGGTTCGGACTGAAGAGCGGCCCCTATTCATGCAGTACTTGATCCGCGCTTCTGACGATCAGATTTTTCCCGAGGGTGGCGGCATGTTGATTCGCGATAAGGAGGGCGAAGTCATCGGCGCAGTCGGCGTCACCGGGGATACTCAAGAACGCGATGAGGAGCTCGCTGCTCATGGTATACATGGAGCGGGGCTCAAGACCGACGAGGACTGTAAGAATCTTGGTTCGAAAGTTAGGCTGCAGAATTGAAATTCGCCAAGCGCGCAAAGGTCGTTCAGGCGACCCATTCGGAAACCGGTGCTTTCGCCTCGTGGAGCGGTTGGCAAACAATATCCACTAGGCTCGGCCCGCCGTGGGCGAGAGCTTCTTTCAGCACGCGCCCAAGCTTTTTCGGCTCGGTGACCCGCCAACTCTTGACGCCGAAGGCGGAAGCGACGGCGGCGTGGTCAGTGCTTTCGAAGTCCACCGAAAAGTAGCGCTCGCTGTAGCCAGACTTTTGTCCCGCCTTGATCCAGCCGTAGGTACCGTTAGAAATCACAATGAAGGTTATCGGCAGCCGATAACGCACGGCAGTTTCAAGCTCCCCACAAGTGAAGCCGAAGCTGCCGTCACCCATTACGGCTACGGATTTAGTCTGCGGTCGCGCAAAATGCGCACCGATAGCCGCAGACATGGAATAGCCGAGTGCGCCATGGGCGCTGTTAGAAAAAAAAAGGCGCCCCGTGCCCTGCACTTGGTAGTAGGCAGAGAAGTAGGGACACGGAGTGCCCGCATCGGCGACCACGATTGTGTCTCGGTCCGTTGCCTGCGCCACCTCCGCGACCACGCGCTCCGGTTTGATCGGTTTATCATCGGAAGCGGCGAGGACTTGAAATCTAGCGAATTTCTCCTCCTTCGCTTTTTTGATTATGGAAGTATCCAGCGGCCGGCGTACCGCTGACAGCGCCTCGTTAAGCGCCGCTAGCGCGAGCTTTGCATCGCCCAGTAGTGACACATCCGCCGGATAGTTGGCGCCGAGCACCCCCGGGTCTACATCTACGTGGATTACCTTCGTTGCGCCGGGTATTGGATGCCGCCAACGCTCGGTGGTCACAGAGCCAGCGCGGCAACCGACGAAGACGACGAGATCCGCCTGATCCACGATTGCGCGAGTCTCCGGCGTGCCGCCGTTGGAGCCCACGACACCCACCGCCAGCGGATGTAGCTCGCTGATTGATCCCTTGCCGCTGATGGTGGTGGCGACGGGTGCCGAGAGCCGTTCCGCGAGCTTGACGAGATCCTCCTCTGCGCCCGCAATCACCACCCCGCCGCCGCAGATGAAACAGGGACTCGCCGCGTCGCGCAGCAATTGCGCAGCGCGCTCAACGAAATACGGATCGGGCGCGACACGTCGTGCTGGATAGCAGCCGAGACTGTGATCGCCCCACACGTCAGCGCGCTCCACGGAGCCGTTTTGCACATCGAAAGGCAGGGCGATGTGGGCTGCGCCCGGCCGGCCAGTGGTCATCTGATTGAAGGCGGCGCGGAAAACACAGGGGATGTCCTGCGCGGTGTCGAGCACTGTGTTCCATTTCGTCACCGGCCGCATGAGCGCGCCCTGGTCGAGAGCGGTGAGCGCGTAGCGCCCCCGCGAAGCGACGGAGATGTCGGAGTTGATGCATAAGACCGGCACGGAGGATTCATTGGCCTCGGCGAGACCGGGAAGTATATAGATTGCACCGCCCCCGCTGGGCCCCTCGCACACGCCGACCTTGCCTGAAATCCGCGCGGAGCCGTCCGCCATGTAGGCCGCCGAGCGTTCGTCGCGCGTCAGGACGTGACGCATGCCGTGGGGCAACCGCGCCATCGCATCATAGAACGGCAAGCTGGTGTCGCCGCACAGACCGAAGATGATCTCGACGCCGTGCGCTTTCAACATCTCCACTGTGGCTTCAGCGCCGGTAAGCATGCCACTCCGTCCCTCTGCCGGTTTACTCATGCTGATGTTACACCCCGCTTTCTGCTTAGTCGGAGAGAGTTTTATCTTTCGTGGTCTTCATCGCCTTATACGATCGTATTATGATAGTTGTTAGCAATACAACCTTATTCAAACGGTTTCCGTTTGGTCGAAGACTTGTCTTCCTTCGTTCTCCCTTTTTTTGGCTCTCGGGGAGAATGAAGAGGAAATTTTTTCGAGCGTAATCAGAGATGGATTTGATAGAGCAAGAAATTCAACAATTGGCACGTTCGCTTTATCACCGGGCGGCTGAAGACAAGCCATCCATTTTTGATGCCCAGGATTGGCTGGGCAAGATGATCGAGTGGTCGCTGGAGGACGAGTCCCTTCGAGTTGCGTTGTTTCGTTTCGTCGATGTCCTACCTAGCTTAGACACTGCTGGCGAGATTGGCCGCCACCTCGAGGAGTATTTTGCCAAGGTGGATCATGCCTTCGGCGGGTTGGTGTTTCTCGCTCAAGCTCTTCGCGCCGGCTGGTTGCTCGCGCCGGTGGCGCGGCAGAACGTGACGCGGTTGGCACGGCGCTTCATCGTCGACGAAGAGCCGGCTGCACTTCGTTCGGCTCTTGAAACTCTCCGCAAAGAACCCGCGGCGTTCACGCTCGACGTGGTCGGGGAGGCAACGGTGAGCGAAAAAGAAGCGCTGGCAACGCAGCGGCGCTACCTCGATTTATTGCAAAGCTTAAGCATAATTTCAGCGAGTTGGCCCGTTGTACCGCAGATCGATCAAGGCGCGACGGGACCGCTTCCACGAATTAACCTGTCGGTGAAAGCGTCCGCTCTCTGTGCTCGTTTTGATCCGCTGGATCCGGACAGCGAAAGAATGGTCCGGGAACGTCTCAGACCGCTATTTCGCGAGGCTGCCAGGCTCAATGCCGGGCTCACTCTCGACATGGAGCAGTATTCACTGAAAAACTTGACCCTGGCAATTTTCCGCGGCCTCGTCGAAGAATCTGAATTTGCCAGTCAACCGCATGCCGCCATCGCGATTCAAGCTTATCTTCGCGATGCGGAAGATGACGTGACAGAGTTGATCGGATGGGCGCGCGCAAGAAGACGTCGCATCGGCGTACGCCTAGTTAAGGGAGCTTACTGGGATAGTGAAATCACTTGGGCCAAACAGAAGGGCTGGCCGATACCCGTTTTTCTGGAAAAGCCAGAGACCGATGCTAACTATGAGCGGCTAGCGAGCTTACTTTTGGAGAGCAACGATGTTGTCGATGCTGCCTTTGGCAGCCACAATCTTCGAACTCTGTCGTATGCGATCGTAACAGCCGAGAGGCTCGGCCTGCCTCAACGCAGCTATGAGATTCAGATGCTTTACGGCATGGGTGAGCCGATCAGGCACGCGATCATTCAAAACGGCCAGCGGGTGCGTGTTTATTTGCCTGTCGGCAAGCTCCTCCCGGGCATGGCCTACCTAATTCGGCGGCTGATGGAGAACACATCGAATACTTCATTCCTACGGCAGACCTACGCGGACGAGGAACAGATCGATAAACTGATCGCGTCACCTGCGCCGGCAAAATCAGTCACGCAAGCGCGCAAAACCACACGCAGGCGCGCAGCCGTTAATGCGGTGGAGCCGTTTCAAAATGAACCGCTCTTGGATTTTGCTCGCGAAGAAAACCGTAGTCGCTTTGCCGGATTTCTTAAAGAGGTCAGGAAAAAATTCACTCGCAGCCACCCGCTCTGGATCGGCGGGGATGAAATAGAAACAAAAAGTTGGCTTAACTCTGTCAATCCGGCTGCTCCTGAAGAAATTGTCGGCCGCGTTCCTGTGGCGGCTCGAGAAGAGGCGGAACACGCCGTGGTCAACGCCCTGGAATTCTTTCCCCAATGGCGCAGGACGCCCGTTAGCGAGCGTGCAACGGTAATGTTCAGGGCGGCTGACATCATGCGACGAAGGCGCGTTGAGCTGGCGGCGTGGGAAGTGTTTGAAGTCGCCAAGAGCTGGCGCGAAGCGGACGCCGACGTCGCTGAAGCGATTGATTATCTGGAATACTACGGCCGTGAGATGCTGCGGTTGAGCGAACCGCGGTTAACCCAAAAACTTCCGGGAGAAAGCAACGTTTATCTTTACGAACCCCGCGGCGTCGGCGCAGTGATTGCGCCGTGGAATTTCCCACTCGCAATACTCACTGGTATGACCGCGGCGACTTTGGTGACGGGGAACTGCGCGGTAGTAAAACCAGCGGAGCAGTCGCCCGTGATGGGCGCTTTCCTGATGGAAATATTGCGCGAAGCAAATTTGCCGCCGGTGGCCTGCCAATTACTGCAGGGGGGTGGCGAATTAGGAGCTTATCTTGTACGGCATGCCGCGGTGCAGCTTATCGCTTTTACCGGATCGCGGGAGGTTGGCTTGGAGATTCTCCGCACCGCTTACGATCATCAGCCCGGGCAAGAGCATGTCAAGCGCGTGGTGTGTGAGATGGGCGGAAAAAACGCGATCGTCGTGGACCAAGATGCCGATCTGGACGAGGCTGTGGTTCACATCCTTGAGTCGGCCTTTGGTTACCAGGGTCAGAAGTGTTCGGCCGCTTCGCGCGTTATCCTCGTTGATGAAGTCCATGACCTGCTGTTGGAACGGTTGGTCGAAGCGGTTCGGAGCCTCAAGATCGGTCCGCCCGAGGATCCCAGGAATTTCATCGGGCCGGTCATCGATGCCGCCGCGCAATCAAAAATCATTGGTTATCTAACGCTCGGCAAGCGGGAAGGGAAATGCCTGCTTGAGTGCGAAGCACCGACGGAGGGATTTTTTGTCGGACCTGCCATTTTTAGTGAGATTGAGCCCGAGCATCGCCTGGCTAACGACGAAATTTTTGGACCTGTACTTTCGGTCATCAAGGCGAAGAACTTCGGTCACGCGTTAGAGATCGCGAATGGCTCAGCCTATGCGTTGACCGGGGGTGTTTTCTCCCGTTCGCCGGCCCATATCGACAAAGCACGGCGAGAATTTCGCGTGGGTAATCTCTACATCAACCGCGGTATCACCGGAGCCATTGTCGAACGACAACCATTCGGTGGCCTTAAGCTCTCCGGCATAGGCTCCAAAGCCGGCGGTCCAGATTACCTGCTGCAGTTTCTTGAGCCCCGGACTATTTCTGAAAACACACTGCGCCATGGGTTCGTCGCGCCGGGGGAACTAAAATAGGAGACCAATGTCTCCCCGCTTAAGTGCAAGTGTTCGTATGTCAGCTAGCCGCGAGTCCTATGATACTCAAAGGAAAGCGGTGCCCTCCATCGCATATGAGGCACCTGGCTGGTTACCGGGGGGGCATCTCCAAACCATCTACGCGTACTATCTAAAGCAGACGGCAAATTTTACCTATAGACGCGAGCGCTGGGAAACACCCGATTGCGACTTCATCGACCTCGATTGGTTGGAGTCGTCCTCGCCCGACTCCAACCTGTTAGCGTTGTTTCACGGCCTCGAAGGATGTTCGCGGAGCCATTACGCGGTCAGCGTAATGAACCAACTGCACCGCGAGGGCTGGCACGGCGTCATGCCGCATTTTCGTGGCTGCGGAGGTGAGATCAACCGATTACCGCGCGGCTATTATGCAGGCGATTCAGTGGAATTGGATTGGATCCTGCGTAGACTCAAAAGAGAGCAACCGAGAAGCCGGCTGCACGTCGTTGGAATCTCGATGGGCGGAAACGACCTCCTAAAGTGGCTGGGCCAACAAGGCGATGCCGCGTTGGATGTCGTCCATCGAGCGGTGGCAGTGTCGGCGCCCGTGGATCTCCAGATCGCAGCGCATCAACTGGATCATGGTTGTAATAAATTAATCTACACGCGGAATTTTCTTAGTGCGATGAAATCCAAGATGTTAAAGAAGATAGCGGCGCACGATCTGGACCTGGACTCGCGTGCCGTACGCGCTACTTCCACTTTCCGCGAAATCGATAGTCTTTACACGGCCCCCATCCATGGCTTTAAAGACGCAGATGACTATTGGATACGCTCGAGCAGTAGGCCCTGGCTGCGGCACATCAAAGTGCCGACTCTTCTGATCAATGCGCGGAATGATCCTTTCTTCCCGGGACACGCGTTACCGAAGCGCGGCGAGGTCGCCGAAGCTGTGAGTCTTGAGTACCCGGCGTCCGGTGGCCATTTGGGCTTTGTATCGGGAAGATTCCCAGGCGAGCTCAACTGGCTTTCACGCCGCGTCTTAAACTTCCTGGGGAGTGACGATAAATGATAGTTCGCGCGGTGAAGGCTTCGGCTCGATGTTTTCCGCGAGCCTAAGTTTACGGCGTGAAAACCTCGTTGACAGAAGAAAACGTCGCGCCAGGCTTAGGCCCCCCAGAGATGACGTAAACGGATGAACCGAGAACCGCCGCTCCTAGTCCGTGGCGCGCGGTGGGCATGGGAGCCCAGGATTGCCATCGATTTGAAACCGGGTCGTAAGACTCGGTCTGGTTATGGGTTCCGGAATTGGATTCACCGCCGAAAACGAAAATTCTGCCATTCAGAGAAGCCGCCACAATGCCGCTCCGCACGGTGGGCAACGGATCCAGCGCCCGCCACTGATCTTTTGCCGGGTCGTATTCTTCGTTTGCCGTTATGCTCTTATCGTGTCTGCCATTGATTCGTCCGCCGATAACATAGAGTTTGCCGTTCAGGACACCGATCGCATGATGGTCCCGCGGCGTCGGCATCGGCGCCAGTTTCAGCCACCGATCTTGGGCGGGATCGTAGGCTTCGTTGGCGTTGGTGTTTCTGCGGTTCGGACCGACACCGCCGATGGCGTAGATCTTGCCCGCGAGCATGCCAACGGCTAACGCACCTCGCGGCGTTGGCATGCCAGCCCGCGTACGCCATTGATCCGCCGCCGGATCGTATTCATAAACCGTATTGACTGGACCCTCGCCGGAGATGTATCCGCCGATCACGTAGATTTTTCCATCTAGAGAGGCGGCACCTACATGATGCAATGGTCGGGGTAACGACGCGCGGCGCCGCCAGCTATCTTTCCCTGGATCATACTCTTCCAAAAGGTCGCCACCTTTTTCGTAACCACCCATCACATAGATTTTGCCTCCCAATTCCACGGCCGCCACCTCGGTTCTTGCGGACGGCATAGGAGCGCGAATCTCCCACTTTCCTCGTGGCTCGGCAGCGGCACTTACGAAAGAATGTATGAAGAGGGCAATGAGGAGCCAGGCTTCAAACCAAAACCTGATGAACATGGTTCATCCCTTGTTCTGCCGTAAGAATATTTGATGTTGGAAAATTACTTTTCGCAACCGGGGGTTGCCGCCATCAAATCGGCTTAAGCTAAAGGCTTTGAGCAGGATATGGGTTCTCGAGAGCGTTATTTTCCATCAGCGACTGAAGATCTACCATCGTGAAAGCGCAGTATTTTGGATCATAGCCCAGTTTTTTAGCTGTCAGGCCTTGTTCCAGGATCCGCTGTAGGATCATGCGATTCAGCGGGCCGTGACCCATCCGTCCGTCGTGCTGGACTAGATCCGCCTCGGCGTGAGCAGTAAAGTAAACGGCCTGTTGCTTGCTAAAATGGTAGTAGGAGACAAGCGCTTCGGCCCACTGCTTGGACCAATAGCCAAGGGTTTCTTCGTAGACATGCATGCCCCAGAGCTCCAGAATCGAGCCGTCTTGGAAAATGCGCCGGCAGTAATCACTGATAGCTCGTCCGGCAGCTGACGCAGGTTGCTCGAGAACCTCTTGACGGGAAAGCCCTAATGCTTCCGCAGTCTCAAGTAAGATCAATGTATGCCCCGGCGGTTTGGGTGAAATCAACTCCTCGGCGATCTTTTCCGTGAATGCAGGCATGAGATCATAGTTGTTAATAAAAAAGGGTAGATGCACGTAATAGGAGACGGCATTCAAGGCAACCACCTCCACCGAAAAAAGCCCCCAATCCTTAAAGAAGCGGCGCGCGCAGGGCAATGGTAAACGTCCCTCCCGCAGTTGGCTCATAAACGGGCCCTGACTAATCCTGCGTTTCCAGTGGAGATGGAGTTCGCGATACAGATTGTCGACGTAGGCTTTGGCTTCGATAGAATTCATTGAGAATTTGACCAGGGCTTGACCTGACTATAGTAAGCCTTTACATAGAGGGAATTTTCTGTATTGTTAAAACCCAAAAGGTTCCCTAAGTCAATCATCGTTTTTGTGCAGAGAGGTGAACGATGGGAGCATTGAGCCCTGAGAACTTTCTGAGTCGATTGTCTGATCATCGCGAAGCGTTTTGGGAAAAGTTGAGCGCCGAGCGCAAAAGCTATGGTGCGGAAAAACCTCTGACCCCCGAGATTATCCTGCGACGGTTGCAGTTTGGAGTCGTAATGGAGCGCAAAGCGGCCGAAGTGAGCGCTCCCTGGGTATCCCGTCTACCCGAGTTGGAACTGCAACATTGTCTGTCAGAGTACGTAGCCAATGAGCTTAAGCACGCCTCGATTCTTCGCAAAAGGATTACAGAGCTCAATGGCGATCCCGATGCCTTGTGGAATCATCCCCTTGAGGAACTCAAGCAACTTTGGGATTTTCATTCCACTCTGGGCTCTTTTTGCGAGCTGTTTGCAAGTGTCCAGTATGGTCACGAGGAGTTTTTTCCTCGGACCTCAAAGTCGTTCATCGAGCGTGTTGAGCCCATTGATCCGCAGACAGCATCGATTTATCGAGATACGCTGTTAGCCGACGAGGCGGGTCACGAATGGCTGGCGCCTGAGATTCTGAAACGCTACGCCACAGATGCTAGCACTCAAACTCGGTGCCTAGAGGCGCTACAAAAGGGATGTGAGCTTTTCGGGCGGGCGATTCAGAGCTTTAACCGCAGCCTGGCCAGCTAAGATCAGTGAGTTAAAACGCGTCTAATTGAAAATAAGCTTGATTTGATCAGTGTTTAGGTTCGATTTTCTTGCCGTAGGTGACCTCGCCTTTGTCCACTCGGAGCGAGAAGCCACAGTCCGGATTCGTACACGCCCAGGCTTTAAATATCACCGATGCGCCATCCTGTCCGTAGTCTGATAACGGGATAAGAATCCCATTGTTGCATTTTTGGCATTTTGGCAGGTCCATCTCCACTCCTCCTTTCGGCGCACCAAACAACAACGAACCCATACCCTTTACAAAGCGAAATTCTATAGTATCGAGCAGGTTGGAATCAAGCCGGCAAAGTTGTCCAAGTGGAGCTCAAAAAATCTCCACCGAAACTACATTCCACAGAGCTCTGAAAAAAAAGAGGGATAGCTGAGTGACCCAGCTGTCCCTCTAAGAAATCTTGAGAAGTCAGACTTGAGAAATTACTTCGTACTCTTCTCCGTCATCTCGCCCTTCTTCTCTCCCGTTTTCTCTTTGGATTGTTCCGTGGACTTCTTAGTCCGCTTCGTTTTGGCCTTCTTGGTGGCCTTTTCATCCGGAGCCTTTTCCATCCCTTTCTCGGTCTTCTTTTCCATTGCCGGAGACGCGGGAGTGGCTGGGGTTGGCTTTGGCTTATCCTGGGCGAAGCTGATCCCGCTGAAAGCTAGGGTAATCAGTGCAAGGACAAAAACTCTAAGCGCGTTCTTCACAGTATCACCTCCTCTCCTTCATTAGACGCCAGTATTTTACAATGCTTCAAACTGAAAAAGGAAAAGAAAAAACAAAGTGCGATGAAAAAGTGGTCTAGACTGTTTAAGGTGTGGCAAAAATGCGTCGTCACACGCAGCCGGATCAAAGATTGTAGAACCGGCGGGCATTGTCTTCCAGGAGCTTGCTTCGAACAGAATCTGGGATATCATCGCGGTCCTTCAGGTACCGCGCAGTTCCTTCGGTCCGGTCCGCGTGCGGATAGTCGGATGAGTACATGAACAGATCCTCCCCTACTTCCTCCACGACGCGACCGAGAAACGATTCGTTCCCCTCACAGCCGAAGAAGATCCGGCCAGATTTCAGGTAATCACTAGGCGGGTGGCTGATGAGGTCCCGGGCGTTATAGCGCGGATTTTCAAAGTGATCGTCCATGCGCTCTAAATGAGCGGGAACCCAACTGATGCCTCCTTCCAGGAAGGCAAACTTGAGATTCTTGTAACGGTCCAATAGGCCGGAACAAAGCACGCTGGTAAAGCCGGCCATGATTGGGAATATGCCCGCCAGCACCCGATTCGGAAAGTGGTGCTCAAACAGTTTGTCGACGAGTGGAAATTGGAGGCTGAAGTGAACCGCGATGGGCAGATTCAACCGGTCGGCTTCGGCGAAGAACGGGTCGTGGTCGGGATGATCCAGCCGCTTCGCGCCGGCCGTTCCATTGATCATCACCGAAGACATGCCTAAGTCTTTGAGACGCGACAGCTCTTTGGCTGCGCCTTGGGGATCCTGGAGAGAAACAACGCCGACACCTTTGAGACGATCGGGCGCCTTCTTGCAAGTCTCCGCCAGCCAAGTGTTATATGCACGGCATACGCCGTTCCCCAAAATTCCATCTGGCCAGGCATTGACATGTAGAAGAAAGCTTGGATAGAGGAATTGCACGTCGATGGCTTCCTTGTCGAGGTCATCAAGCCGCTCTTTGAGATTGGTCAATGTTTGACTGCCCACCGGGGCGCGGCGTGCCGATTGGATGGCTTTGCCGGGAGGCGCGGCCGTGCCCGGAGCCCCGGCACCTTTTATCGAAGGCCTTTTGTATGGAGTCTCACCGTCGACAACCCAGAAATTATATCCTTGATCATCAGTGAGCAGCCTCGGACGATAGTTTCTGAGCGAAGGCTCCATGTACTTCTCAAACATTTCTTCGGTTTCAAAAAAGTGACCATCGCCGTCAATGATCATTGGCAATCCTTTCGAATATGTTTTTGCACTAGTTGTCACGCCTCGAATTAGTCAGATAAGTTATCCTCCATCGCTCGGTCTGGAGTTGAATGACTGTCACATAGGGCCTCACTTTGAGCGCCGAGAGACGGCCTCAGGTGAGAGCCCGGTCGGGCAGGGATAAGCCTTGATGCTGTGGCTGATTTTTGACCGCACCATGAGTTCTGCATAAGCAACTCCCACGGCTTTGGTATTGATGACTGGCACACCGAGATGCGGCTCCAACTCCTCCGGGGTAACGACATAAGGATAAATTTTGCCCCCTAACGGGATGAGCGCCTGGGCGCCCTGCTGGACGAGTTCTTTACCAACGGCGAGGGTGCGCTCGACGACAGTATCATGGTAACCCGACAAATCTCCGGTATCATAGAGACCGACGGTTTT
>Ga0209466_1000190_pt1 | contig 14283 bp, 7 predicted proteins | sample PanSoiPlo30MoBio_FD_188323 | JGI IMG/M metagenome (GOLD analysis project Ga0209466, IMG submission 188323) | Tropical forest soil microbial communities from Panama analyzed to predict greenhouse gas emissions - Panama Soil Plot 30 MoBio (SPAdes)... | ecosystem: Environmental > Terrestrial > Soil...
AATCATATTGGTATAACGCCGGCCATGCCTTCGGCAATGAAACAGGGGGAAACTATAATGCCCAGTGTGCCAAGCTCGCGTGGGATCGCACCACCGAGTTTTTCGCAAAACATCTGAAATAAGAATACCCCGTTGGTCCGAGCACGGACGCTGGAGTCTCCGTGCTCGGACGGTGGCGTAGGCGAGTCTTGCCTATTCTTGCGCCGCTATCCTTTGCCTCGTAGTAAAAGCTAAAATCCTAGGCAGGTTTCCCATAACCTACCTTTTGTTCTTCAAAATTTCCTCTAGTTTTCGCCGGTCTTCTTCGCCGATTCGCTCTTGACTCGATTTGTCGGATGATTTCGTCGACCGCTCGACTTCTTTGCCGGCTTTTGCAGGCAGAGTGTCAACGCCTCGGCCAAAGAGGTTGTACCAGTAAAACCAGATCAGAAAGGCCAGAGCCCAGATTGTGAGCGGCGTCATTACAAAAAGAACAAGCGACCGGAGCCAACGACGCTTTTTTCTTTTCTTCGGGGACACTGCTAAAGCTGGTTCAAAGTTCAAGGTTCAATGTTCAAACCGGAGTATCAGCCCATGAACTTTGAACCTTGAACGTCAGATCAGTAATTAGGCTTATGCTCGAAATAGTGAGTGGCGTTAATGATACGAATGGTGCGGGTGCTCGAGCGCATGACTACCGACTGGGTGGTCGCGCCGCCGGGAAAAAAATGAACCCCTTGCAGGTAGTCGCCGTCGGTGACTCCCGTCGCCGCAAACATCACATCGCCCGCTGCCAAGTCTTCGATGGAAAACTTCTTGTTGATATCTTTGATGCCCATTTTTTTTGCTCGCTCGATTTCGCCATCATTTCTCGGCTTAAGACGGCCCTGCATATCACCCCCCACACAGCGCAGCGCAGCAGCCGCCAAAACTCCTTCCGGGGCTCCGCCGATGCCCATCAAGAGATCGATACCGGTCTCCGGCTTCGTGGTAGCGATGGCGGCAGACACGTCACCGTCGCCGATCAAGCGGATGCGCGCGCCGGCTTCGCGGACTTCTTTGATGAGCGCTTCGTGGCGCGGACGGTAAAGAATGATGACCGTCAGATCCTCGACTTTGCACTTCTTCGCTTCGGCGAGCGCGTTGAGGTTCTGTGTCGGTGTCTTGTCGAGATCGACGACGCCTTTTCCATCCGGGCCGACGGCAATTTTGTCCATATAGGTGTCCGGACTGTGAAGAAAGTTTCCATGCTCCGCCATGGCGATAACGGCCAGGGCGTTGGGCGCGCCATTAGCGCAGATCGTCGTTCCCTCTAGGGGATCCAGAGCGATATCTACCTCCGGTCCCCCGGCGCCGACTTTTTCACCGATATAGAGCATCGGCGCCTCATCTCGCTCGCCTTCACCGATGACGATCGTGCCATCAATAGAAAGGGCGTTGAAAGCACGGCGCATAGCATCGACTGCCGCCTGGTCCGCTGCGGTTTCGTCCCCTCGTCCAGCGAGGCGGGCGCAGTTCAGTGCCGCTGCCTCAGTAACGCGAACAGCTTCTAAAGCTAAGTTTCGGTCCACGTTGGCCTCCCTTCAATCAGCGCCTCCATCAATTTGAAGGCTTGCTTTGCGACTATGCCGGTTTTGGCAGCATCTTTTTCACTGTATCCCACATTGCCATTATCACGCGGTTGTTCCGCGGAAAAAAGCACAAAGGGCACTGGATCCGAGACGTGGGTTTTCAGCGCGATAGAGGTGGGGTGATCCGGCATCAACAAAACACGCCAATCTTTTCGATGAGCCATTCTCGTAAGCACGGTGCCGACGACTTTTTCGTCGAAATCCTCGATGGCCTGAATCTTCTTCTCAACATCGCCCATGTGGCCGGCTTCGTCAATGGCTTCGACGTGAATGAAGACAAAATCATTCTTCTCCAGGGACTTTACTCCGTACTCACCCTTGCCTTTATAGTTGGTGTCCAAAAAACCCGTGACTCCCGGTACAAAAATGCGTTCGAGGCCAGCGTAAACACCCAGTCCATGGATAATATCCACCGCTGAAATAACTCCGCCTCGAATCCCGAACCTCTTTGTTAACGGGGGCAGCGCCGGCGCCCTCCCCTGCCCCCAAAGCCAGATCGAAGTCGCGGGTCGGTGTCCTTCTGCCACCCGGTTTCTATTGACGGAATGATGAGACAGTATAGGCGTCGAAGCTTCCATGAGTTGGCGAAGCACTTCGGCGCCATCGCCACTCGGCAAGTAAGCCGCGATCTTTTGATCGGTGATGTCGTGAGGCGGAGTGGTTGCCATTTTCTCTTTGCCGTCCCGCCACACCATCAAGTGGCGATAGCTAACACCAGGGAAGAACTCGATGTCGTTTGTAGCCAGTTCTCTTGCGATGTCATGGATGATCGCAGCAGCCTCTTCTGTAGATATATGCCCGGAGGTGAAATCCTCCATAAACGCATCGTTTCCCTTTCCTCCCAGAGTCACCAGATTACAGCGAAAAGCAATATCCTGGGGTCCAAGGGAGACTCCCATACTTGCCGCTTCGAGCGGAGAGCGACCGGTATGATAGACCACCGGATCATAGCCCATGATGCTCATGTTGCCGACGTCACTCCCGGGCGGGAATCCCTTGGGTATCACGTGCGCCAAGCCAAACACACCGCGCGCAGCAAGCCAATCCATGTTCGGCGTCTTGGCGGCCTCCAGCGGGGTTTTCCGGCCTAAAACGTCCAGCGGATAATCGGCCATGCCGTCGCCCTGAAGAATGATGTATTTCACGGGTGTAGACTTGCCCTAGAAAATTTTTTCCTGTTTTCCTCTCGGTTCAATGTTTCAGGTTCAAAATTCGACTTTGAACCCAAAACTCGGAATTTTGAACAGGGCGGGGACGCTGCCCGCCTCCACGGCTCACTTCGTTCCCCAGATCGGAAACCAAACGGGATCGACCACGATATAATCCCGATGCCGAATAGAATCCAGAGCCTCAAGGACCTGACGCAGAGTCGCGCGTTCCAAGGTGATAACAAAAGGCAAAATCTCGTTCGGGTTTTCTTTGAGACTATAGCTCTCCGCCAAAGCGCGCAACTCTTCGGCGCTATGTCGGAGCTGCCAGATCTCGGAAATGTTCACCGCCAAGTGCCCGAAAGTCTGGCCGATGTCGCCGACGATCCCCGCACGATCCTTCACAATGAAACGCACATAAAAAGAGCCCGTGATTTCTTCCGCCGGTTGAAGTTTCAGAGCCCCTTCCGGCACTAAGCTTGGTAGACCGGCGAATCGGCCTTCTCCGCGCGCCAGCTCGCAGACGTCTCCCAGTACAGCGACAGCGGTGGGGCCACCACCCGCACCGGGACCGACCAGAACATAATCGCAATCGCGCTCGATTCGCGAACCGCCACTTTTTTTCGCTTTGAAGCAAATGGCGTTGGTGGCGCCATCGATGCCGGCAAGAAAATTCTCGCGTGCAATCAATGCCGGAGATACGAACACCTCCACAGCCTCACCGACCCGTTTGGCGACGGCGAGGTGCTTGATGGTGCTCGAGCCAGTCCTGCCGGCATAACGAAAATCCACCGCATGGATATCCCCTATTCCTTTGCGCCAGGTTGTGCCCGGCTGAAGCTGTAGGCCAAAACCGACGGCGCTCAAAAGCAACAATTTAGCTTCCGCATCGCTGCCGCTCACATCCGCAGTCGGATTAGTTTCGGCATAGCCTTTCTGTTGCGCTTCTTTGAGCGCATCAGCATAGGGCTTACCGCTTTTTTCCATTTGCGAAAGAATGTAGTTGCAGGTGCCGTTGACAATACCAAAAATAGCCTCGGGTTCTTCAACCGCGAAGCTCTCGGTCAGCGAGCGTATGACCGGGATGCCACCGCCGACGCATGCCTCGAAGCGCAGTTGCCGGCTATGCTTTTTCGCTGCCGCCCACAACTCTTTGCCGAATCGGGCCAGCACCGCTTTGTCGGAGGTGACCACCGACTTTCCCTTCTCGAAGGCTTGCAGAATGTAGTCCCGAAACGTAGGCAGCTCCCCCTCATGCTGAAATCCGAGGACCTCAAGAACGATGTCCACTCCCTGATCGTCGATAACCTCTTCTGCTTTCGTTGTGAATAGGGAAGCGCGATTGGAAAACCACTTCTTTTCTTTCGGTCTGCGGGTGTAGATCTTGCAAATCTCTAACTGTAAATCGGTTCCCACCTGCCCCTTAAGGTCACTAAAGACGATGTCTTGAATCGCCTCACCGACCACTCCGGAACCGAGCAGACCGAGACCGACCTTATGTCGTGCCTTCGATGCCATGATCTTATCTAACAAAACCTTGAAGCTATTTTGAGACCTAAGGAACCATGAAATCGGCGAAATAGACTCGAGTGAGGTTCAGTCGAGCAGCTTGCCCAACGCTCGCCGGATATTGCGTACGGCCTGTTTGGTGCGATGTTCGTTTTCGATTAGAGCAAAGCGTACGTGATCATCACCGTATTGGCCAAATCCGATACCGGGAGATACCGCTACCTTGGCTTCCTGAAGCAAAAACTTGGAAAATTCTACGGAGCCCATCTTCTTCGCCGGCTCTGGGATCTCCGCCCACACAAACATCGTGCCCTTGGGTTTCGATATTTTCCAGCCCACCCGATCGAGGCTATCAACCAATGAGTCCCTGCGCTTTTGATACATAAGCCGGATCCCCTCGACGCAGTCTTGAGGGCCATTCAAGGCGTGAATCGCGGCGATCTGGATTGGCTGAAAAATCCCGTAGTCAAGGTAACTCTTGATTCGCGCCAGAGCATGAATAATATCCCGATTACCCACCGCAAACCCTACACGCCAGCCCGGCATGTTGTAACTTTTCGACAGCGAAAAAAATTCGACGCCGATCTCTTTAGCCCCTGCAACCTGAAGCAGGCTCGGTGCCTGGTAGCCGTCGAAGGTCAAATCTGCATACGCCAGATCGTGAATGACGATCAGCTCATTTTCCCGTGCAAATTTGACGATGCGCTCGAAGAAATCCAGCTCCACGACTTCCGTGGTCGGGTTATGGGGAAAACTGATGATAAGCAGTTTGGGCTTCGGCCACGTTTGTTTCACCGCTTCTTCGAGATGGCCCAAAAACCCGTCGCTGCTGGTGAGCGGAATACAACGAAGATCGCCTCCCGCTAGAATCATGGCAAATTGATGGATCGGATAGGTCGGGCTGGGGCACAACACAACGTCTCCAGGGTCCACAATCGCCCACGCCAAGTGTGACAACCCCTCTTTGGCACCGATAGTGACGATCGCTTCACTATCGGGATCGAGGACCACCTGATAGCGCCGTTTGTACCAATCGCAGATGGCGACACGGAGCTTGTAAATGCCTCTTGAGACGGAGTAGCGATGATTTTGCGGTTTGCTCGCCGCTTCGACCAGCTTGGCGACAACATGGGTGGGCGTCGGCAGATCTGGATTACCCATGCCGAAATCGACGATGTCTTCGCCCCGACGACGCGCCTCCATTTTCATACCGTCGATGATGCTGAAAACATAGGGTGGCAGCCGTTTGATTCGTTGAAATTCCACGAACTTCTACCTCATGCTCTTAAGCTGTGCATTGTAAACTAATTTTATAAGCGATGGTAGCGAAGGGTGCAACTCGAGAAAATCCGGTCAAACCCCCAAAGCCTGGATCATTCTCCGATGAAAAACGACGACACAGCCTCGATCAAGGGATGAGCTTGGAGGAGCGAAGGCATAGGGAGAAGCAGCCGCAACGACGTTTATGATGCTTGGCTATTCGCTCGAGTTATTCATCAGGTATCTGCTCCAGATCTTTCGTTTGCAGATTACCTCAAGGTAGAGACCCATTGCCTTCGATCCAGAAAGCTCGTCCCTTGATCCCCAACGATGAGTTCGGGTTAGCCCACTGCGCCCAGTTGCAGCCGCTGTCCCCAACGATGCAGCAGGACCTGTCGTAGTTCTGAGGACTCCGAGCTGCTGAGGTCGGGATCTTTCTCGAGCAACGCTTGGGCTTCCTGGCGGGCTTCCAGCAAAGTCTTCGCATCTCGCACGAGATTAGCCAGGCGGAAATCTCCTAAACCGGATTGGCGCGTACCCAAGAATTCACCCGGTCCGCGCATGACAAGATCAGCTTCAGCGATTTTGAAACCGTCGCGCTCCCGCTCCATAACTCGCAGTCTCTTCTCAGCAAGCGCATTGCGCGGGGCGCGATTGATCAGCAAACAGTTTCCTGCCGCACTCCCTCGACCCACTCGGCCTCGAAGCTGATGCAACTGTGAGAGGCCAAAGCGCTCGGCGTGCTCAATGACCATCACTGTGGCTTTAGGAATATCGATGCCGACTTCGATGACAGTTGTGGCGACGAGCACACCAATGGCGCCGTCCCTAAAAGTGCGCATGACCTCGTCCCGCTCCGCCGTGGACATCTTGCCATGTACCAGGCCAACGCCGAACTCTTTGAAGACGCCTTGCCGCATTTTTTCCGTCATTTGCGTCGCATCGCGGACTTGCGCGAGATCCTCAGAGGCCTCAACCAAGGGATAGACGATAAACGCTTGATGCCCTGCGCGCAGTTCTTTCATGACCAATTGGTAGACCGATCGACGGCCTTGCTCGTAATAGACTCTAGTTTGGACCGGCAAGCGTCCCGGTGGCATTTCATCTAAAAAGGACACGTCCATATCGCCATAGAGAACCATTGCTAGACTACGGGGAATTGGCGTCGCGCTCATGAGCAGCATGTGCGGTTGTCTCGCATTCAGGGTACCTTCCGAGTCCGTCGGCAACAACCTCTGGAGGGATAATCGCTGCACCACGCCGAAGCGGTGCTGTTCGTCGATGACTCCCAACCCCAACTTTGGAACCGAAACTCCCTCCTGAATAAGAGCATGGGTGCCAACGACGAACTGAATTTCACCGTCAGCGATACCCTCTAACGTAACCTTCCTGTCCTTAATGGCTTGCGATCCGATCAGAAGTGCCGATTTGATGCCCAATGCGTTGGCGTATCGGCTTACATTGCGGAAGTGCTGCTCGGCCAATAGCTCCGTAGGCGCCATCCAGACTGACTGGTAACCGTTCTCAATGACCCGCAAGGAAGCCAACCATGCCACCATCGTTTTGCCTGAACCGACATCGCCCTGGACGAGCCGCTGCATCGCCTGGGTTGACTTCATATTTTGATCGATCTCACGCAGCACTCGCTCCTGTGCAGCGGTTAATTTAAACGGCAATAACTCTCTCATCCGGGCCGACAGCCTTTGGCGCGCAGCTCCGAAAGCTACGCCCTCTTCCCTCCTTCGCTTTTGCTTCCGCAAACCCAAACCGAGCTGCAGATAAAAAAGCTCGTCGAAGACCACCGAACGATGTGCAGGAGAAGAAAAACTGTTCAACGTGGCAAGATCAGTTGTTGTACTTGGATCGTGCAGTTGCGCGAATGCTTCGGCCAAAGGCATAAGACCTTGGCGATGTTTAGTCGGCGCTGGCAAGTAACTCGGCAGAAAAGCCGCATATTGGGACAGCGCTTGATATACCCAATTTCGAAGCAAAGACAACGATATTGAGGTGGGGTGAACGTAGACCGGCAATATCTTCTCCAATGAATCTTTGCTGTCGCCCTCTAGAACCTCGAACTCGGGATGGACGATCCGCTTCCGCCCGTTGAGCCCCGATTCCACTTTGCCATGCACAAACAGCTGTTGTCCCTGTGCTAGACTATTGGTCAGGTACACCGGCGCTCGATACCAGAGCAATCCCAAGCTTCCGGTATCGTCTACCAGGGTAGCGACGAGAAGCTGTGCTCGCCGGCGGGGATTGTATTTTTTTTGGAGCCCACGAATCTCTCCGATGAAGGTCTCAGCTCGCCCGATCGTGGCATCAGAAATTTTTTTTATCTGCCGCCGGTCTTCGTAACGAAAGGGCAGATGATAAAGCAGATCTTCGATCGATTTCAGGCCGAACTTTTCTATTTCCTCAGCGCGTTTGGGTCCAACCCCTTTGAGGAATCGAAGCGGCGTTTGCAAGACGCGAAGGGATTCGCTGATGGAAGGTCTTTTGTTTGCGTCGGGTACGGGGCGGTTCGGCGGGCTCTGGTCTGACGGATTCATATCCGCTAAGGCTACGGCGGAGTACTATAGTCTTGCAGGGCTCGCACATCGAATTCGTTCTGTCTAAGAAAGTCGATCCCTTCGGCAGCTGCCTCCGCGCCTGCGACGGTAGTGAAATAAGGGACCTGGTAATCCAAGGCGCAGCGACGAAGGTAATAAGAATCCGCTTGCGAATAAGCGTCCGTGGGAGTGTTGATCACCATGGCAATCTCGCCGTTCTTGATCTTATCTGCTATGTGCGGACTGCCTTCTTGGACTTTGTTGACGATCTCCGCAGGAATTCCCCGCGCAGCAAAATGGGCAGCCGTCCCCCGGGTCGCTACGATTTGAAACCCTGCTCGGTAAAGCTTCTCTGCTGCTCGGGTTACGAGTGCCTTATCCTCGTTTCTTACGCTGATAAAAACCTTGCCGCTGCTCGGCAGGCGCATACCGCCGCCCAGTTGTGCCTTCGCAAAGGCCAAGCCAAAGGAGACATCAATGCCCATGACTTCTCCGGTTGATTTCATCTCTGGGCCCAACAGAGTATCCACGCCGGGAAATTTGTTGAAAGGGAAAACCGCTTCTTTAACCGAAATGTGCTTCGGGAGCACCTCAGCCCCAAAGCCGAGATCGCTAAGTTTTCGACCGACCATCACGCGAGCGGCGAGTTTGGCCAGCGGGACGCCAATCGCTTTACTGACAAACGGAACCGTGCGCGAAGCTCGCGGGTTGACTTCCAGAACAAAGACGTTCGTCCCCTGCACGGCAAATTGAACATTCATGAGGCCGCAAACATTGAGTGCCCTGGCCAGTGCTATCGTGTGACAGCGAATTTCGCCCTGGACTTCTTTGCTGATCGATTTTGCCGGCAAGCTGCAGGCGCTGTCGCCAGAATGAACGCCGGCGCGTTCGATATGCTCCATGATGCCGCCGATCACTACCTCTTCCCCATCGCCTAGTGCGTCAACATCCAGTTCTATGGCGTCGTCGAGGAATTTGTCGATCAGGACCGGATGCTCGGGCGAAGCCGAAACAGCGTGAGTCATGTAGTGCCTAAGGGCATCGCGGTCGTAGACGATTTCCATGGCTCGGCCGCCGAGCACATAGGATGGCCGAACCAGGATTGGATAACCCAAGCGCTCGGCGATTTTGAAAGCCTCTTCATAGGATCGGGCGATGCCGTTCTCTGGCTGCCTGATACCGAGTTGGTTGAGGAGTTGTGCGAACCTTTCTCGGTCCTCGGCCAAATCGATGCTGTCGGGCGAGGTGCCGATGATCTTCACCCCGGCCCGTTCCAAAGGCAGTGCGAGCTTCAAAGGGGTTTGGCCGCCGAACTGAACAATTACGCCGTCGGGATTTTCCCGCTCCACAATGTTCAGGACCTCTTCCAGAGTCAACGGTTCGAAATAAAGCTTGTCCGAGGTATCGTAATCCGTGCTGACGGTTTCAGGATTGCAGTTGACCATAATGGTTTCATAACCTTCTTCCCTCAGGGCGAAGGCCGCATGCACGCAGCAGTAGTCGAACTCGATGCCCTGACCGATGCGATTGGGGCCACCGCCCAGGATCATGATCTTTTTTCGCTGAGTCGGGTTAGATTCGTCTTCCCCTTCGTAGGTGGAATAGAGATAGGGCGTGAAGGCGGCAAATTCGGCGCCACAGGTATCCACGGAGCAAAAAACCGCCTCGACAGCTTTCTGCTTGCGAAGTTTTCGGATCTCTTCCTCGGTGCTGTCTGTAAGCGCGGCGAGATGAGCATCGGCAAAGCCCATCTGCTTCCAGGATCGTAAAGTTTCACTACTGACCTGCCCTACCTTAGCCCGCCAAGCTTGAATTTCGCTCTGCGTTACAATGATCTCACGGATCTTTTCCAGGAACCAAGGATCGATGCCGGACAGTTGATAAATTTCCTCCGTGTTCATGCCCAAGCGAAAGGCGTCACCGATATACCAAAGGCGTTGAGCATTGGGGTGCTCTAATTTTCCGCGGACGGTGAGGAGGGTTTCTTCTCGGCGGTCTGCCGAAAAATTCAATTTCGATTCGAAACCATAGGAACTGATCTCAAGGGATCGCATCGCCTTTTGCAAGGACTCTTTGAATGTCCTGCCGATAGCCATGGCCTCCCCGACGGATTTCATCTGCGGAGTTAACAGATCCTTGGCCTGGGGGAATTTTTCAAAAGTAAACCGTGGAACTTTGACGACCACGTAATCGATGGTCGGCTCAAAACAAGCGGGCGTCTCGCGAGTAATGTCATTAGGGATTTCATCCAAGGTGTATCCTACCGCTAGCTTCGCAGCGATCTTGGCGATGGGGAAGCCGGTCGCTTTGCTTGCCAAGGCTGAGCTCCGCGAGACACGGGGATTCATCTCGATGACCACCATCCGACCATCCTTCGGGTTGACCGCAAACTGGATGTTGGACCCACCGGTATCGACACCGATCTCACGGATCACTCGCAGAGCGGCATCACGCATGATCTGGTACTCTTTGTCGGTAAGGGTTTGCGCCGGTGCAACCGTAATAGAGTCGCCGGTGTGCACCCCCATGGGATCAAAATTTTCAATGGAGCAGATAATCACGACGTTGTCCTTGTGATCGCGCATCACCTCCAGCTCGAACTCCTTCCAGCCGAGGACAGATTCTTCGATCAAGACTTCGTGCACCGGTGAGATGCTGAGCCCCGCCTGGACGACGTCCTTAAAGTCGTCCGGCCCAAAGGCGAAATTGCCCCCGCTGCCCCCAAGAGTGCGGGATGCTCGGATGATCACGGGAAAATTAAGCCGCTTCTGGATCCGCATGGCGTCGCGCATGTTGCGCGCGTAGCCGCTGCGAGGAAGATCCAAGCCGGCTTTGCGCATGGCCTCTTTAAAGAGATCCCGATCCTCTGCCTTCTTGATCGACTCCAGTTTGGCGCCGATCATCTCGACGCCGTAGCGATCGAGAATTCCACGCTCCGCCAGATCAATGGCCAGGTTGAGCGCCGTCTGTCCGCCAAGAGTCGGCAGCAGCACATCGGGACGTTCCTTCTCGATGATCTTTTCGACAATATCGGTGGTAATCGGTTCGATGTACGTCCGATCGGCGAAACCCGGATCGGTCATGATAGTTGCCGGATTGGAATTGACCAGAATGACTCGGTAGCCCTCTTCCTTGAGCGCTTTTAAGGCTTGCGTACCTGAATAATCAAATTCGCAGGCCTGACCGATAATGATTGGTCCGGAACCGATGAGTAAAATGGAATTGATATCGGTGCGTTTGGGCATGGAATCGTGTTAGCCTCGATGACTAGCCATCAAATCCACGAAGCGACGAAACAGGTAATTCGCGTCATGCGGACCCGGCGAAGATTCGGGATGATACTGGACGGAAAAAATCGGCAGCTCGCGGTGTGCTAAGCCCTCCACCGTATTGTCGTTGAGATTGAGGTGGGTCACCTCCGCTGCACCCTTGAGAGAATCGGCGTCCACTGCGAAGCCGTGGTTCTGTGCCGTGATCTCTACTTTTCGTGTCGTCAAGTCCATCACGGGCTGATTCCCGCCATGGTGACCGAACTTGAGTTTATAAGTCTTCCCGCCCAAGGCGAGCCCCATGATCTGGTGACCGAGGCATATACCGAAAATCGGTTTCTTGCCGATCAACTTCTGGACGTTTTCCTTGGCATAGGGAACCGCCTCGGGATCGCCAGGGCCATTGGACAGAAAGATACCGTCGGGATTCAGAGCCAATACGTCTTCGGCAGAGGTCGCCGCCGGTACTACTTTCACGCGACACCCCGCCTCGGCCAAGTTGCGCAGAATGTTGAACTTGATCCCGTAATCGTAGGCCACAACCGAAAAATCGGGAGCGCGAAACGAACCGGTTTTTTTTCTCCTGCCTTTTTTTGGGCCTGCGGTTATCTCGCGTCTTTTGTAACCTCCTCTGAGATCCCACATCCCTTGGTTCCAATCGTAGGGTTCCGCGCAGGTCACATTGCGCACGAGATCGCGTCCAATAAGCCCGGGCGAAGCCTTTGCCTTGGCGACTAGGTCATTTGGATCACTATCCAGTGTGGAAATGATCGCCTCTTGTGAGCCGTGATCGCGCAGAAGTCGCACCAGTGACCGGGTGTCAATGCCTTCGATCCCGACGATTCCATAACGTTTCATGTATTCGTCGAGAGTTTCAGTGGCCCGCCAGTTGCTCGGTTGGGGCGTGTATTCTTTGACGATAAATCCTTTCACGAACGGTTGCCGAGATTCGACGTCCTCTGTATTCACCCCGACGTTGCCGATCTGCGGATACGTCATCGCAACTAGCTGACCTTCGTACGACGGGTCGGTGAGGATTTCCTGGTAGCCAGTCATGCTGGTGTTAAACACGACCTCACCCACTGCCTCGCCCTCGGCGCCAAAAGAAACGCCTGGGTAATACCGACCATCGGCCAGTGCAAGTATCGCGGTTTTTCTCGTCATCGGGTTTTTTCCGCCGCTTCAGTCGGGTTGATGATCGAGTAGATCACGACCTTATCTTTTTCATCTTGCTCCACTTCGCGCAATTTTACGCGAACTCGCTCTCGTTCCGAGCTTGGGATGTTCTTGCCGACGTAATTCGGCCGCACCGGCACCTCCCGGTGGCCGCGGTCAATCAATACAGCCAGGCGCACCGATTGCGGTCGGCCTGATCTGAAGATGATCGTCAGCGCGCTTTTGACGGTTCTCCCGGTATAGATAACGTCGTCAACCAAAATGATCGTTCGATCTCTGAGGTTCATCGGACTTGCTTCGGAATCGGCGGATGAGAGTTTTCGAAGCTCGTCTCCAGAACCGTAAATTTCGATCTCACCGACTTCCGGTTTGCGCTTCTGTTGGTGTTCCAACGCCGCGGCAATCCGTTGAGCGAGCAAGGAACCCTTGGTACGAATCCCGAGTATGAGCAGCCGGTCGAGATCGTTGTGATCCTGCGCAATCTGCCGGCTCATTTCCTCCACCGCTGACTGAATTTCGTCCTCGTCCATGACGGTTTTCTGTGGACCGCTCTTATAGGGTTCGTAACCCAATTCCTCTGCTTCTTTGATTGAATTGAAGATTGCCAGCTCTTTTTTCTTTAACCATTCCTTGATCGTGTCGGCCAATCCCGGATCGTAAGCGCAATAGCGCTTGGACTTCAAATGACCGACAAGTTTCACCCTGAAACGATGATCGCAGTAGATGCAGCGCAGGATCAGGGCTCCGCCAGCCCCGGAGAAAAGAATATCGAATCTTCTGCGCGTGGAGCTGGCCTCAGTGATGGTGATGCAGTTTAAATTCGTGCATTGAGGGCCCAAGCGTTCAGGACACTCATACCGAGCCTTGGTTCTTTTGGCCGATAGAGTTTTCTTTTGACCTTGATCAAAAAGAAATTTCACCAGAGCCATTCGTACCGGCACGCCGTAGGCCGCCTGTTTGAAATAGATCCCTCTCCGATCTTTATCAACTTCCGGAGAAAGCTCATCGACGCGGGGCAGCGGATGCATGACAACCGTATCCTTGAAGCGCTGTTCCCGAAGAAACCCAGCACCAATGGTCGGATAGCTACCGCCGGTTGTGCCTTCCTTCATGCGCTCTTTTTGCTTGCGCGTCATATAAAATGCGTCGTAGCGCAGACCTGAGACCATTGAATTCAAGCGGCTTTGGATGGCCAAATCGACTTCGGTAAAAAGAGCTAACTGATGAGGCTGCTTGGGCGTCAAATAAAGCGCGTCGGTCTCCGTGACAACGGCACTAAGGTCGTCGGAGGCGACTGGCGCCAAGGAGTACCCGTATTCCCTTTCCAAGCATTCGAGCACGTATTGCGGCAGCTCCATGCCGTTGGCCGCAAGCGTCACTATGTTTGCTTCGAAGCGAGCGAGCGCGCAGACCAGCGAATGAATCGTTCTGCCGTTCTTAAGATCCCCGCAGATGACGACCGTCAGACCCTTCAATTCGCCCTTTTCTTTTTTCAAAGTGTACAGGTCGCAGAGGGTCTGGGTGGGATGCTCGTGAGCGCCGTCGCCGGCGTTGATCACGGGAACATCGGCATAGTCGGCCATCGCCTGAACCGCGCCGTCCCAATAATGACGCACCACCAGCACGTCAGCGTAACTGGCAACGACCCTAGCAGTGTCGGCAACCGTTTCACCCTTGGCGGTGGACGAAGCTTTCATATCCGAACAGCTGATGACCGAGCCACCAAGACGTTGCATGGCGGACTCGAAAGAAAGGCGCGTTC
>Ga0209466_1000191_pt1 | contig 14264 bp, 24 predicted proteins | sample PanSoiPlo30MoBio_FD_188323 | JGI IMG/M metagenome (GOLD analysis project Ga0209466, IMG submission 188323) | Tropical forest soil microbial communities from Panama analyzed to predict greenhouse gas emissions - Panama Soil Plot 30 MoBio (SPAdes)... | ecosystem: Environmental > Terrestrial > Soil...
GATCAGAGCCCCGCATGCGGGGCTTTTTTATTGTCCGACGGGCCCCTCGATCACGTCGAGTTCAAGGCTCTCGCGGCGCTTTTCTCTTGCCAGTGTCTTTTGCGCAACGGCGGGCAATCAATTTGATCAATTTGGAGGTGTGACCGCGCTGTGGCCGGAGGGCCAATGGTTGCAGCATTTTCCACAATTCGTGATGTTGCGAACCTGCAGCGCCAATGCCTGCCGAACGTCGGTCGGCGTCATGTTACCGTTGGAGTTGCTTTCATCCGCCGCTGTGTCTTTTCTGCACTAGACGGCCGCATTGCGTGAGACCAATGTGGCCGCAGTGGCAACGACCTCGCTCAAGGAGGCTGGTATGAAAAGGGCTACTACTCTTTCCATCGGCGCGCTGGCTCTGGGCGCCATGACACTTCCCGCGTCGGCAGCCGATCTTGGTGCGCGGCCGATCACCAAGGCCCCGGTCGCGGCGCCGCCCCCGATCTTCAGCTGGACCGGATGCTATATCGGCGGCAACCTCGGCGGAAAATGGGGCGACTTCTCCGGCGACGTCAATGTCACATCCGTACCCGTGGTGCTTCCCAACGGCGCCGTGATTGCATTTAGCGACAACAACAACGGCAACAATGGCTCGTTTATGGGTGGCGGCCAGATTGGGTGCCAATGGCAAGTCGGAAACTGGGTGTGGGGCATCGAAGGCGACGGCGACGCCACCAACCTGAAGCGAGACTTCGTCTTCTTGAACGACGTTTTCCCGTTTGTGGCTGGCGACGCATTCCGCTTCGAGAACAACTGGCAGGCTTCGGTTCGCGGCCGCCTCGGCTATGCCTTCGACCGTTGGATGGTCTACGCCACGGGCGGCGTGGCGTTTGCGAACCTTGAGGCGACCGCGGCGTTGGTCGGGCTCCCCATCTTCCAAGTCGACAAGACCTTGACCGGTTGGACCATCGGCGGCGGTTTCGAGTACGCCTTCACCAACAATTTCAGCCTCGGCGTGGAATACCGTTTCTCCAAGTTTGACACCGACCAGTTCGGGTTCGGACCTACCGTGCTGCCGCTGGCTATTAACGGGTTCATTGCGAATTCCGACCTGGAGACGCACGAGGTCACCGCGCGGCTCAACTATCGCTTCAACTTGTTCGGACCGTATTGATCGCAAGGCAAGTCTCACACGCGGAAAGCCCCGGCTCATGCCGGGGCTTTTTTCGTGAATCGCGGCTGTGTTTGTCAGTGGATGTGGTTTTTATGCACTAGGCCGCGGAACGTCGCGCCCGTACAGTGACACCTCTTCGCTGGGAAACTGGGGGCAACATGAAACGGGCAATTACACTGGGCATCGGGGCACTGGCTCTCGGCGCCATGACACTTCCCACGTCAGCCGCCGATCTTGGCGCGCGGCCGATCACCAAGGCGCCGATCTCGGCACCGGTGGCGATCTACAACTGGTCGGGCTTCTATATCGGCGGCCACATCGGCGGCAGCTGGGGCGACAAGGATTGGAGCATCGTGCCGGGCGTGGCGGGCGCTCCCCTTGGCGTCTTCCTGCCGGTCGCCGGGGCGTTCGACATCGGCTCGCATCAGACCAGCGGGTTCCTCGCCGGCGGCCAGATCGGCTTCAATTGGCAGGCCGGCGCGTGGGTGTTCGGCATCGAAGGCCAAGCGTCGTGGACCAATGCCGACGGTTCGCACCAGTGTGACATCGGAATCACCTGCCAGACCGAAATGAACTGGCTGGCGACGGTGGCCGGGCGCATCGGCTACGCCTTCAACAACGTGCTGCTGTACGCCAAGGGCGGCGCCGCCTTCGTCGACGAAGACCACGCCGTGTTCCTGACGGGCGCCCCGGGCTTGTTTCCGTTCACGGCCAGCGTGACCCGGACGGGCTGGATGGTCGGCGCCGGCATCGAGTACGGCTTCACGCCGAACTGGTCGGCCAAGATCGAATACAACTTCATGGACTTTGGCGACGACGCGATCACGTTCTCGACCGTCGGCGTGCCGGCACTCAACCTCAACATCGACCAGCAGGTCCATGTGGTGAAGGCGGGCATCAACTATCGTTTCACCTGGGGTCCGTAATCCCAATCGCAGGCAAGCCAATCAGTCACAGCAAGAGCCCCGGGCCCCCGCCCGCGGCTCTTTTCGTCCACACTGCAGGCGCGAAATATTCCCGCGTTCAGGGCGGCATGCGGGTGGCGGCGAAGGCGGGTACGCGCGCGGCGAAGGCGTCAAGCCAGGCAACGAGCCGCGGATAGTCGGCGCGCCAGCGCCCGTCGAATCGCAGGTCCTGATAACCGAGCGCGCAGGCGAGCGCGATCTCGCCGACCTGCGGCGTGCCGTCGAAATCCGGCGGCGCCGCCTCGAGACGCGACAGCGCACGCGTGACCTTGCCGGCCTGATGCTCGACCCACGTCGCCTCGCGGCGGTCGGTGCTGCGCCAGCGGCCTTCGTAGACCTGCAGCAGCGACGCATCCATCAGACCGTCGCACAGCGCCTGCAGCGTCAGCGCCGCAAAGCGCGCGGCCGGTTGCGCCGGAATGATCTTGCCGCCGCCGGCGCGGTGGTCGAGATACTCGAGGATCACCCGCGAATCGAACAGCGTCGTTCCGTCCTCGACGATCAGCACCGGGATTTTTCCCAGCGGATTTTGCCCGCGCAGCGAATCGGCGGGCGCCATCGGGTCGGCCCGCTCGATGACGATATCGCCGTCGAGGCCGAGCAGGCTTGCCGCGATCCTGATCTTGCGGCCGAACGGGGACGCCGGAGCGCTGCGCAGAGTCATCATGGCGGGAAAGGGCCGGGCCAGGCCTGGGGTAGGGCGGCGCTGCCTGGCGTGAGCGCCGCGTCCTGCTAGCCGGTGATGACCAGATTGACCGCCTTCGGCCCCTTGCCCTTCTTGTCGGGCTCGACGTCGAAGCTGATGCGCTGCCCCTCTGCCAGCGACTTCAGTCCGGCACGTTCCACAGCCGTCACATGGACGAAAACGTCGCGTCCCCCGTCGTCCGGCTTGATAAACCCGTAGCCGCGCTCGCCATTGAAGAACTTGACCGTACCGCTCATCGGCATGGGGAAGTCTCCCTTTCCCAGTTGCTTCACCGCCGGCCCCCACGGCGCAGCGGCTCGGCCGGACATTCGCAATCGGGGAAAGGCGTCTGCCGCACGCGACGACACTCAGTTCCGCCGGCCCCCCTCGGGGCAGAACGTCAAAGCCAGCAGGAAAACCTAGACCAAATGCGGGCGCGGTGGAAAGGGGCGTGCGCAGCCCGCCGCTCACTTTTCGCCGGCGAGCCAGCCGAGCCGCACGGCCGCCTTGGCATCGCGTGCCAGCAGCGCCACGAGTGCCGGCAACAGCACCTCAAGCTCGCGTTCCAGTGTCCAGGGCGGATTGACGATGACGAGGCCGCAGGCGGCAAGGCGATCGTCATCGCGCGGCGCGGCGACGGCGATCTCGGCCCGCAGGATTTTGGGGATGGCGAGCCGCTCCAGGCGCTGCGCCAGCGCGTCGGGGTCGCGGCGGCTCTTGACCGGATACCACAGCACATAGATTCCCGTCGGCCATTTGCGATGCGCCGCCGCGAAGCGGTCGACCAGGCGGACGAACTCGTCCGGCTGTTCGAACGCCGGATCGACCAGCACGACGCCGCGCCGCTCCTTCGGCGGAACGTAGGCGGTGAGCGCGGTCCAGCCATCGATCGCGATCGCCTTCACGCGTTCGTCGCCGGAAAAATTGCGCGCGAGTGCGTGCGCCGCATTCGGCTCGAGCTCGCACGCAATGAGGCGGTCCTGCGGCCGCAGATGCGCGCGCGCGATCTCGCACGAGCCTGGATAGGTGACGAGACACGCTGGTGGATTGAGCCGCGTCACCACCTCGAGATACGGGGCGAGCAGCGCCGCGACTGCGGGCTCGATGCGGGCCGCCGCGATGCGGCCGATGCCGTCGCGCCATTCTCCGGTCCGCTCCGCCTCGTCGCCCGCGAGATCGTAGCGCCCGCTGCCGGCGTGGGTGTCGAGGACGCGGAAAGCCGCGGGCTTCGTGCGCAAATGCACCAGGATGCGCGCGAGCACCGCATGCTTGACGACGTCGGCGAAATTGCCGGCATGAAAGGCGTGGCGATAGTTGACCATAAGACTTTGTATTGTTGGAGCTTTTGTGCGCGATTTGAACCGACTTGTGAGAGACTTACAGCACGAATCCGGGCGTCGCTGAGAAGAAGTCTTGCGGGCCAGATTTCGCTTGAACGGCGAAGTGCGGAAGGTGCTAAGCTAAAAGCTGCCTATCACTGAACCATCTCAATCGGCCTTCCTTGATCGCCCTTTTGTTCACTTTGCTCCCTTGCCTCGCGCACAGTGGCAGCGGTGGGTGATTTCACCTCGTAGGAGGACACCATGGAAATCGGTTGGATCGCAGCTATCATTGTTGGCGGAATCGCTGGCTGGCTCGCAGAGCAGTTCATGAAGAGCCAAATGGGGCTTCTCATGAACATCATCCTCGGCATCGTAGGAGCCGCCGTTGCCAGTTGGCTGTTCGGACTGGTTGGTATGAACTTCGGCCCCGGTTGGATTGGGTACCTGATTGCGGGCTTCATCGGGGCAGTCATCCTCATCTTTGTCGGACGCCTGATTCGACAACGTGCGTAATCAAGATCATCCACGAATCCTTTCAAGCAGTGCGCGACTAAAGACACGCTTCCAGTCGCGCTGCCGGCAATGCGTCAGACGTGATGGCGGCTTTCACCGACCGGCGCAATGACGGCGCGGCCGACGGGCGGATGCAGGGCTCACGGAATGACGGATATCGACTTGAGGAGGATGACGGTGCCGACCATCACGGCGAACATGCCGGCGAAGGTGGTGAGCGAGGCCTGGTAGATCGTGGCCGTGCTCGGCTTCTCGTCGATCTTGGCCTCGAGGCGAGCGAAGCGGACATCCATGTCGCCGCGCAAGCCGGCGATACGCGCATCGATGTCGGCGCGCAGGGCGGCGAGATCGGCGCGCAGCGTGTCGAACTCGCTCATCGTCATGGCGCCACGATATCAGATCGCATGAATGGCATCACGGCAGCCGCTGCAGGATAGAGCCGGCGCGTTCGCGTGAACGCGCCGGAGAGCACATCGTGCGCGGCCGCGCCGGCCTCACTCGCGTGCGGCGCTCTTGGCGCGGCGCACCGGCGGCAGGACAAGCTGCTCGCGCCGGCAGGCGCGGCGGTCGATCTCGTCGCAATCGCGGAAGCGCAGATCCTTGGTCATGCAGATGCGCACCTCGCGCAGGCGCCGGCTGTCGCAGCCGACCGCGATCGCGCCGCGCGCCAGGCCCGGATTGGCGGCCACGAAAGCCTCCTCCACCGCGTCCGGCGCCACCGTCAGCGGCGCCTTCAGGTCGAGATATTCGTCGGGGATCTTCACCACGGCGCGCGCCTTGCGCACCAGGTCGAAATAGGCGCGCGCGGACAGCCCCGAGCAGGTGCCGTGCCGGTCCCACTCGCGATAGATGAGGCGCGGCGCTGGCATCAGGTCGAGCATCGAGGCGATGATGTTGCGGTCAAGGCGCGGCGCCGGGACCTCGCAGAATTCCGGAAAGCCGCGCTCGTATTGCGGCCAGAAGCCGTGCACGACGAAGCTGTAGGGCCGGTCGCCGCATTGCGGGTCGGGCCTGCGCGACGACGCGTTGCGCTCGTCGCCCGCCTCGCAGAACGACGGGGACCACGACAGCGCGAGGACGTAGAAGTCGAATTCGCCCGGCTTGTTCTGCCGGGCATCCTGGGCATTGGCAGCGAAGGCGGCGAAAAACGTCGAGCACAGCACCGCAGCTAGGCGCGTTCTGGACATGACCCTCTCCAACGGCTGAATGCAACCGGCCGCAAGGATAATCCGGCGGCTGGAACGTTACAAGAACAAAATGCAAACATACATGGACAAAGGCGCGACGTTACGCTTTTCCTGCCCTGAATTGGCCACGCATCCCGAGGCCCGCCCGTGCGTCAGGGCTTGGCCATGCGGCAGCCCGGGTTGTAGGCCCAGTTGCGGTCGAGGCCGACCACGCACCATTCCACGCCCCAGCTTGCACCGATAAAGCCGGTATCCTCGCCGATCCAGTAGTAGATCGGACGGGCGCGCGTGTCGGAAACGAGGGCGAGGCCACTGCAAAAGCGGCGGGGAATGGCATCGGGCGCCCCGCGCCAGGGCCGGTAGGCCGTCTCACGGACGCGGTCGATCTCCACGATGAACAGGGCCGATTGCCAGAAGGCGCGCTCCCTCTCGGCGAACCGGGCCATGATCTTGCTCAACACCGCCGGGTCTTCGCAGACCGGCACCACGTTGTCGTAGCGCGGGCCGGACAGCCAGAAATTCTTTTCCAGCCAACTCGCGGCGTCTGCCGACGTCGCCGCGAACGACGCCAGCGCCAGACCCAGCACAAATCCGAGACGCAGGTTGCGAACCATCGGGCGCCTCCTGAAGGCCGCATATGCGGCTGCCTGCCGCAACGCTGCCGCGGCGCCGGGGGCCGGTCAAGAGACCGTGCAGCCGCGATCGCACGGCCCCGGCCGGGCGTGGCCTGGCTGCAACGCTCGGGGCGCCTGGGCGCGGGCAAAAAAAACCTCCCCAGGGTGGAGCGGGGAGGGAAGTTGGGGTCAACGATGGTAGTGCAGAAGCCCTCCCTCGCATCCGCTCAGGAGGGGTAGAAAACTCTAGCGATCCGGCCGCACGTCGAGCGTGTTGAGATAGATGGCGCAGATCTTCTGCGCCGCGGCGGAGCGGACACGATCGAGCTGCTGGAAGGCCGCATCGGACGTCAGCGTGATGCCGCAGGTGCCGCGATGACCGGCCCCGATCGACCCGGGCGCCGCGGCGACGGCCACGAGCGTGGTCAGGCCAAGGGCGAGGATCCGGGCGCTCTTCATCCTATCCTCCCGAACAAATTCGGACTGCCGTCGGTGATACCGCTCCGCTGTTTCCGCCTTATGTCGCGCTTTGTTTCATCATGGAAACATCGCCGCGCCCACACCCATGCGGGGGCGTGTCCGGAGAGGGATGCAATTTCGCGGCGGGCGGGGCGCGTCGCACAGCGACCGCGCACAAATCACGGCGCAAATATGGTCACGCGCCCAGCGCGCGCGGCTGCGTGTCGTCCGCCCGATCTCGGAACCAGCCCGGCCGCGTGTCGTTATGTCTTACGTTGTCGCGAACGTTGTCGCGTGACAGGAGGCCACAATGAAAACCTTATTCGGCTGCGCGGCGGCCATATTGGTCGCCACGACCGCAGCCAACGCGCAGACCACCATCATCGAGCGGGACAATCCGCCCGTCGTTACCCGCGAACGCATCGAGCTCACGCCGGCGCAGCGCACCACGATCTATCGCACGGTGACGCGCGAACGCGTGCGCAAAGCGGAGCCCGGCTTCGCCGTGCGGCTGGGCGCCCGCGTGCCGCAGGCGGTCGAGCTGAGCGAGATTCCCGCCGCCGTGATCGAGGAAGTTCCGACAGTGCGGCGCTATCGCTACATGGTGGTGAACAACGAGGTGGTTCTCGTCGATCCTGCCACCAGTGAAGTCGTCGAAATCATTCGTCCGTAATGGCGAGTGATGCGGATGCGGTAACGTATCCGTTGTGCGGGCCGGTCCATGCCCCTCAACCGGCCCGCACTTATTTTTTGCGCCGGTTACTTGGTGTCGTCATCGAGCAGCTTGTGCACGGCCGCCGGCAGCACGTCGAGATAGGGACCGGAAAAGAACGCCTCGCCGGCGCCCGCGCCGTAATAGCGGTCATAGCCGTCGATCATCTTGCGCATTGCATCGACGCAGGACGTCATTGAGTCGACGATCAGGTCGTTGACGTCGCCGCGCTTGGTCGCCTCGCCGAAGCGCGGATCGGCTGAGACGGTGCGCGCCACGCACTCCGTCGCCGAGCGCACCAGCGGTCGCACCGCCGCGTTCTTCTGCCGTGACGACATGTGGAGGGCAGATTCGTCCTCCCCGGGCGCAAACCGGTCCTGAATCTGGCGATCGATCGATGCGCTGACGAGGAGCGAAGCCCCGACCAGTGTTTTCAGCAACATTCCCCTTTCCCCTCGCGCAAATCCTCGTGCCTTGGCGGCGCGGGATCAAGCCCCCAACCAACGTTGCGTCATCCGTTGAAACCCGGATGCCCGCGCTGCGTACCTTCCTGCATCGCCAAGCAAGTTGCGCGCCAGCGGCAGCGTGCGTGGCGGCGTCATAGGTCTTTGGACCTCACCAGGAAGGGGAAAAGCATGCGAATCGTGATTGCGACGGCCGTGGCGGCCGTATTGTGCACCACCGCGGCGCAGGCCCAGATGGGAATGGCGCCGAAGAAGACGCTGTACGAGCGACTCGGCGGCCAGCCGGCCATTACGGCGGTGGTCGACGATTTCGTCGGCAACGTCGCGCGCGACCGGCGGATCAACGGGTTCTTCGCCAAGACCAACATCCCGCGGCTGAAATCCCTGCTGGTGCAGCAGATCTGCCAGGCGAGCGGCGGGCCGTGCGTCTATTCCGGCCGCGACATGAAGAGCGCGCATCGGGGAATGGGCGTGGCCGACCGGCACTTCAATGCGCTGGTGCAGGATCTTGGGCGCTCGCTCAACAAGTTCCGGGTGCCGGCGCGGGAGCAGAAGGAACTCGTGGCGGCGCTCGCGCCGCTCAAGAAGGACATCGTGGAGAGGTGAAAGCCTCCCGGGGCGCCATTCCTTCGGGACCGGGCCTGGAGGGATGGCGCCGCCGCGATGCGGCGCGCGAGGACACGCTCAGCGCGCCGCACTGTTGAGGTAGAACGCGCAGATCTGGGCGGCGCCGCGCGACTGGGTCTGCTCGAACCGGGCGAAGGCCGCGCGCAAGCCGGGATCGATGGCCTGCACGCCGCAACCGGGCGCCTGGGAGCCAGCCGGCGCAGTCTCCACCGTCATGGCGAGAACGGGGAGCAGGGCCAGGACGAAGATGCGGAGCGATTTCATGGGTGTCCCCCCGGACAAACATGGTTAACCTGAAGATTAGTCGCCGGCCGTCTGCCCCAGGTTCAATCGCCGCCCGGGTGGGCCCAACCGGCCCGTGACGCCTCGCGCATCCTTCAGCCGGGCCAAGGTGCTGCGGCTTGGCCGTCGTCGTCCGTCGCCGGCAGGATGTCCCCGCCGCATTCCGGGCAGACCAGCCGACTGCCGCGGCGCAACCGATCGGGGGTGCGGGTCGTACGGTAACCGCAGTGCGGACAGACGATCTCGACTTCGGCGTTGCGCAGCGGATCGGGATTCATATTTCACAAGTTTCGGCCGCAATTTTTACCGGGCGAACCCGCTGACGGGGTCGAGCGCGCGAACATGGGGCTGGACCGGGCCCAGTCCGTTGTTGCATTCGCGGTCGATGACGGAATTGACGTCGTCGAGCGCCCCTTCCATCTGGGCGACGTCGCCGACGCGGTCACGTCCCGTCTTGCAGCGCTCGAACACCTCGCGAGCCCGCACCACCACCTCGGCGTGATGGCGATAGGTGTCGCACTTCTCCTGCTGGGCGGCCCGCGCGGCACTCTTCAGGCGCACCAGCATCTCCTCCATCTTCGACCAGGTGGCGGCAAGATCCTGCCGGCATGACGGCGTATTGATGGTGTCGGCCGCGGCCGATACAGCGCCGATCACCAGAACAGCCGACACGACGACGAAACGCAGGATCATTATGACTCCCGCTTACTGGACTATCGCCCGGCGCGGCGAATGGTTCCGCCGGAACCGGGCAGACGCCGCGGCGTTGACGTGGTGAACATTGCGCGAACGGGACCCATCATGGCCGTGAAGCCGACCAATCCCAGGCCCGACCCGCAGAAGAGTCCGAACGACGAGGTGTCGGGCGACGATCCCATGACGGACGCGGAGGCGTCGTGTCTGAAGACTCTGGCGGAGGAAGCACACGAGCCCGAGGCGTTCAGCGAGCACCTGACCAAGGCTGAGGCGTCCAAGCGCATCGCGGTACTCAGGGCGAAACTGAAATTGTTTTCCGGTCCGCCGCACGCCGCCTGACCAATTGGCTGTTCTCGAAAAGCGACGCGGCGTGGGAAGGTTCATGCGCGATCGCTGTCCTCGAGCAGAGCCGCGGCAGCCCGACAGGACCGGGGCCTCGCGGCGAAGGGGAACCACGCGTTGACTCGCGTCCTGATGCGCAGAGGCTATCGCGCATCTGTTTCGTTCAAATTTCGCGGATTGTTTCTTCGCTGAAATACTTGCCGTCTTAGCGCCACGAGTGTGGCGGCGGTCAACGCGAGGGTCGGCGTGCGGCGGGATCGCGCGCAAGCAGCGGTGCAAGGCAAAGCAGCAGCAATGCTGCCCCGATGAACTCCGCCATCAGCATCAATTGTCTCCCAATGCTGAGCGGACCGTAGTGAGTCGGTGTTTCCGGCTGATGTCGTGACGTGTTTCGTCGCCACTGCGGACGCCTCGCCCGCGCCGCTGCCGGTCCCTGTGGATAACTGTGGATATGTCGAAGGCGGCCCCGGCCCCCACCGGTGCGTCGGAGGCGGCCCGGTTCCATCGGAACTGGGCTCGGAAATCCGGCGTTGACTTGCTGTTTCGGGCAGTTGGGGCTTTGCAAGGAGAATCCCATGAGGACGCAAATTCGCCACGCTGCCGTCGCGCTTGCGCTGGCCGCCGGGGCGGGAGCCGCCAATGCGCAGACGGTGATCACGCGCGAGATCACCGATGAGCCGGTGGAGACGATCGTCGAGCGCGGACCCAGCGGAACCGTGATCACACGGCGGCCGCTCGAGACGACGCGTCCGCGCGTGACGCTGCCGGCCGGACCCGCCGCCGAGGCGGTCGAGACGATCGAGACAGTCAATCGACCGCGCAATCGACCGCGCGAGACCACAGGCTCGGCCACCACCATCCGCTCCGTCGACACGGCGGCGCCGCGCCGCGCCGCGGTTCAGGCGGCGCGCCCGGCGGTGCAGAAGCAAAAACGCGTTCGCGCCAGTGCGCCGGCCCGCATCGCACCGCCGCGCAGCGCAACAATTCGCAGCACCGTGCGTACCACCACGCGCAGCGCGGCGCCGGGAGTCGTCGCGCCGCCGTCGCCAGGGCCGGTCTTGACTACGGCGCAGCGCACCACCCTCTATCGCACGATCGTCGAGGCGCGCGCGGTGCCGCGCCCCGTGGTCACCGAGCGCAGCGTGGTGCCATTTCCGTTCGGGCCGCCTGTCGTCGTAAGGCCGGCGCCGAGCGAGGAGGTCATCACCGAGCGCGTGATCACGTCGCCCGCACCGGTGGTCGGAGAACCGATCGAGGCGGTGCCGGCGCCACGGGTGATCGAGACGGTCGGTGCCGCTCCGGCCGTCACCCAGCGCGTGGTGACGACGCCGGCGAGCGTCGAGTTCGTGGTCGGCTCGCGGCTGCCGACGACGGTGCCGATCTACGCCTTGCCGCCGAGCGTGAGCGTGCAGATCCCGGCGGTGCGGGCCTATCGCTACGCTGTCGTCGACGACCGCGTCTTCTTGGTCGATCCGGTGAGCGGTCTCATCGTCGACGAGCTCGATCAATGACTCGCGCCGCTGCATAGGCGCTGGCTGGCGCGTCATGAGGCGAGGCCGCTGTCGTGACGACGGCGGCCTCATCATGTGCCGGTGACTGAGACGCATGGCGCGCCTCAACTAACCGTGTGTCGTGCGCTGCACTTTTTTTTGGAACAAGCGGCTGCCCACCGGCATTCTCTTGCCGAAGGCGAGCAGCGTCGCCGAACATACAAGAAGGGGACGTCCCATGGCGGATCGTACTGCGCTCAGCGTGCTGGGATTTGCTATGAGCGGCGTCGCCGCCACCGTGGTCGTCATCGCTTTCCTGGTCGTGCAGCATCACATCGGAGCGCATGCGGCGCTTGACACCGACAACCCGGTCACCGCCTCCGTCGTCCGCTAGTTCAAGCTCGCCTCGCGGCCGCGCGCCACGTTACGCCGGCGAGCTACGCCGCCATCCCCCGACCATTTCCGCCGGCTTGAACCGAAGCGCGTCCCGCTGCGACCAATGGTCAGGGACACGGGGGACTATCATGGCAGACCGCAAAAGCCTCGGAATCATCGGGTTCATCCTCGGCGTGGTGACGGCCGCCGTCATGCTGGTGGGCGTCGTGGTGGTGCGGAGCCATGCCGACGGCCAGCTCGCGCTCGACGATGCCCGGGTGCTCGTCTCGGCCTCGTTGGTCACGGTCGTGCGCTGAACAAAGCGCGGCCGCGCAGCGACGGTCGACCTATTGAACCGTGCAGTTCTCGGCAATCGCGCCGTTGATGTCCTCGATCGTGCCGTCCAGCCGGTCGACCTCTGTGTCGCGATCGGGACCGGTCTTGCAGCTCGCGTACACGGCGCGCGCCCGCACCATCGCAAGGAATTGTGCGCGGTAGGCCGCGCATTGTTCGTCGCCGCGGCCCTTCGCGAGCCCCTTGAGGCGGGTCATGCTCGCGGTCACTCCGGCGGAGGCGGCGGGGAGGTCACGCTTGCAGCCGGGGGAATCGATATTGCCGGCCCGTCCCGCCGCGGGATTGAGCAGGGCGAGCGCCAGCACAGGCATCAGCGCCAGGGCGCAGCGGACACGTCGCATCGAAACGATCTCCAGGATATCAATCTTATTACGCACGAAAGCGCCCGTGAGGTTCATGCCTTACGGCCTTTTTCTTCGGATCTGCCTTCGAGCGGTGCCGGGGTGACGAACGGGTGGGTGAGAGAGACGCAATAGGCGGTAGGATGGAACCAGGACTTGCCGTCGACGGGTGACCGGCGACGTCGATGTGACGTTGCGTGAAGCTTAAGCCGGCGCCGCGATGGCCCGGCCTAGATGATTCGGCCCCGGGCTGTCGTCATAAATCGCCGCACCGCCCCGAAGGGCGGCGATCCGGTCGACCGGGCTGTGGCGAAAGCTTTCAGCGGATGCTGGAGGTGATGCTGACGTCGTCGAGCGTCGACGCGCCCGCCACGGTCTTGTGGACCAGAACGACGGCAATGAGCATCACGGCCGCGGTCACGCTGGCGCAGATGAAACCAATGATGCGAAGTGCCGCCCTGTCCGCCATTGACCCTGTCCTTGTCCCATGCGGATCTATAAGGGACATTTGTTACCAGAATTCTTCGAGACTTATTTCCTTTCCGAAATAATGGTTAAGCCTGTGGCCGGGCGGCAACGCGGGAACGGATCAGGACAGCAGCAACGCGGGAACAGATCGGGAACATCAGCCCGGCCGCGAGCCGGACGCGTGCGATGCGGCCGCACGCTGCAACTCAATCTCTTGGCACGCGTTCTGGATGGGGGGCGTCCAGGAGAAGTGCGATGTTGCCATCCCTGTCGGCCATGCTGCTGGCGGCGCCGTTAACCTTTGTGGCGGCAGCGAACCAGGTTCCCACCTTCGACGTCCACCCCACCTGCGAGGGCGCCGATGCGACCGCCGGCGCCGGCGGGCGCGGCTCCGACGCGTGCATCAAGAGCGAGCAGAGCGCGCGCGACGATCTGGCGAAGCAATGGGCGAAGTTTCCCGAGGCGGATCGTACCCGCTGTGTCGGTCTGGCCAACATGACGCACATGCCGAGCTACGTCCAAGTGCTGACCTGCCTGGAAATGGCGCGCGATGCGCGGCAGCTCAATGCGCGCGAGCGCGGCACCGTCGGCTCCGCGCCCGCCCGCTGACACACCGATTTCGTAAGTCACTCGGCACACAGGAGGACATCATGCGTGCAAAGCTATTCCCGGGCGCCGCGGCGCTCGCGCTCCTCGGCGTCTTCACGGTGGCGACCGCAACCGCACAAAGCCAGGGCGCGCCGAACAGTGGCCAGCAGGGCGCGCAGAATCCCGGCGGGCCGCGCGGCGACACCCAGCCGGCCGGCACCGAGCCGCCGCCCGCCAACGATGGCCCGACCGGCGCGACCGGCACGTCCCCCGCGCACGCTCCGATCGGCGCCGGACCGGAGACCATGCCAGCCAAGTTCGACGAGAGCATTGCGGCGCGCGATCGCATTCCCATCATGGCGCGCCCGCTGCCGCTGAACGACGAGCAGAAGCGGCAGATCTATTCCAGCGTGATGAACAACGCGCAGGCGCCCACGGCACAAACGACCGCGCAGCCGGCGACCATTCTGCCGTCCACGGTGGAGCTCAGCGAGTTGCCTGCCGGCGTGCAGGACCAGATCCCGGCGGTGCGCGGCTACAAGTCGGTCAAGCTGCAGGACAAGGTGCTGCTGGTGATACCGGAGACCCGCGTCGTGGTGGGCGAAATCGACAAATAGTCATTTCCCCTTT
>Ga0209466_1000193_pt1 | contig 14053 bp, 15 predicted proteins | sample PanSoiPlo30MoBio_FD_188323 | JGI IMG/M metagenome (GOLD analysis project Ga0209466, IMG submission 188323) | Tropical forest soil microbial communities from Panama analyzed to predict greenhouse gas emissions - Panama Soil Plot 30 MoBio (SPAdes)... | ecosystem: Environmental > Terrestrial > Soil...
TTGCGGGCGAACACGAGGCCCTTGTCGGGCCGGCTCTGCACCGCCCGCGCCTCGATCACCTCGCTGGCGAACGTGATGGTGTCGCCGGCATAGACCGGCCTGATCCACTTGAGCTCGCGGAAGCCCGGCGACGGGCCGGTGCGGCCGACCGGCTCGCCCCGCGCGCGCATCGCTTCTTCCTGGCGCATCCGGTTCTGCACGATCAGGCGGATGCACACCGAGCCGGTGTGCCAGCCGGACGCGACCAGGCCGCCGAAATGCGAGCGCGCCGCCGCCGCCTCGTCGAGATGGAACGGCTGCGGATCGAAGGCCTGAGCAAATGTCTTGATCTCTTTTGCCGTGAACGTGTGGCTGCCGAGCGCGGTCTTGTCGCCGACGCGGATGTCTTCGAGGAACTTCATGCCGGCTCGACCCGCACTGCGTCTAGGGTGGGCAAACGCGCTTGAAGACAGAGTGGATGAACTCGGCCTTGAGCGCGTTTGCCCACCGTGAATCGCCCAGATCCGCATGGTGGGCAAAATCGCGATGACGCTCTGCGCCAGATGAAAGAATTGAGCACGGCGATTTTGCCCACCCTACAATCCCTCACGGGCTTGTCTCGCGGCGGCCGAAGAAATTGACGTTCTCCTGAATCATCATCACCTCGCCCGCCTGGTTGATGAGCTCGAAGCGGAATCGCACCAGCCCCCACTCCGGCCGGCTGCCGAGCGGGCGCGTTTCCAAAATGGTCCGCCGCACCGTCAGGCGATCGCCCGGCCGCACGGGTTTCAGCCAGCGCACCTCGTCCACACCGGGCGAGCCGATCGACGCTGAGTTGGTCATGAACCCGTCGGCGATCAGGCGCATTCCGATGGCGCAAGTGTGCCATCCCGACGCCGCAAGCCCGCCGAGCATGGTCGAGCGGGCATAATCCTCGTCCATGTGCATCGGCTGCGGATCGAACTCGGCGGCGAACGCGATGATTTCTTCCCGCGTGACCAACCGCGGACCGAATTCGGCAACGCTGCCGACGACAAAATCTTCCCAATAGAGCTTGGACAACGTCTGACGCTTCTGGCGGTGGGAAAGGAGGCGCCTTCCCTAGACAGGGCGCGCGGCGGCGTCAATCGCCCGGCATCTCAATAAGCCTTCAGCATGGCCAGGTAAGGAGCCTCGGCCGCGTTGAGCGCCTTCAACGACTTCGCCGTCAGAACCTCGCCGACGACGAATGCATTTCCGTCCTTGTCGCTGTCGCTGACGGTGGTGCGCGAGTCCTGACGCGCGATAGACGCCGGCTATGCAGATCAATGGCACGCGTGCGCCGCGACCTGTGTGAGCATGTTGACCTTTTTCGCGCCTTGGTCGAGGCTGCAATCACGCCGCGCACAACAACAAGTCGACCTGCGGGGAACCAGGAGGGAACGTCATGGACGACAAGATCATTGTCAGCAATCGTGCTGCGTTGACTGCGAAATACGGCACGGCGGGCGTTTCCATGATCAAGAAGGCCGTCGATGCCCTGATCGACGCCGACGCAAAGCGCGGCATCAAGAGCCGGCTCGTGTATCTCGACGATGCGGCGGCGATGAAGCGCTTCAAAGGCAGCGCGGTGAAGGATCGTTCCAGTCCACAGCAGAACAAGGCAGCGATCGATGCGATTTTTCGCGCGGCGAATCCCGAGTATCTAATGATCCTGGGCGCGCCCGATGTCGTGCCGCACCAGGACCTGACGAATCCCGCGTTCGATCCGCCGGATGACCCCGACCAACACGCGTTGGGCGACCTGCCCTATGCGTGCGATACGAAGTACTCGCGCGACATCGCGACGTTCAAGGGGCCGACACGCGTCGTCGGGCGACTGCCGGACCTGACCAAGGCAAGCGAGCCTTCGTATCTGCTCACGCTGCTCGACATCGCGGGAAACTATCGCTCGCGCGCTGCGACGGACTACGGCACGTATTTCGGCCTGTCGACCTTTTCCTGGCGCAAATCCACCGAGCTCAGTCTGTTCAACGTTTTCGGCAACTCCGACGCGCTGACGCTCGCGCCTCCGAGCGGTCCCAACCATCCGGCCAAACGGCTTGCACCGCTTGCCCATTTCATCAACTGCCACGGCGGTTCTTCCGATCCGTCCTTCTTCGGCGAGAAGGGCAGGTCGCAGCCGGAATCGCTGACCAGCAAATCCATCGTGAGAAAGATCAAGTCGGGGACAGTGGCTGCGGTCGAGTGCTGCTACGGCGCCGAGCTGTATGATTCGATCACGCTGGCGCTGCCGATGCCGATCTGCCAGCGCTACCTCGTCCAGGGCGCCTACGGCTACTTCGGCAGCAGCACCATCGCGTACGGACCTGAGGACAGCAACGGCGCCGCCGACCTCATCACCCAGTATTTCCTGCTCGAGCTGCTCGACGGGGCGTCGCTCGGCCGTGCGGCGCTACGCGCGCGGCAGCGCTTCGTCGAGCAGACTGCGGAGCTCGATCCGGTGGACCTGAAGACCCTCGGACAATTCAACCTGCTCGGAGATCCGTCGATCCACCCGGTGCAGGTGCCGAGTGCAACGAGCGTCCCGCAGGGCGTCGACAGCGAACAAAGCCGCCGCGTCGAGCGGCGTGCGCGCCGCGCCAAGCTGCGCGCCGCCGGCGATCTGCTGCAGGAGACGAAGCCGACGGCCTCGCGCAAGGCCGCCAAAGTCCGCAAATCGCCGGCCATTCGCAAGGTGCTGGCCCATATTGCGCGCCAGGCCGGGATCGGAAGGCGCAAGGATTTCACCGCATTCGACGTGAAGGTGCCGAAGGGGGCGCGGCGGCACGGCATCAAGGCGGCGCCGGTGGCATCCTGCTATTTCGTCGCCATATACCGGCCCAAGAAACCGTCACGCGGCAGCGAGAGCCGCAGCATCGCGGCGGTGGCGAAAGAGGTCGGCGGCCGCATCGTGGGTTATCGAATCTACAGGGAGCGATAGTTGGACAACCAGGGGCCGCAACGTGTCGAAGGCATCAGCGGCGAGGTGTCGCGCGGGCCGTTCGGTACCGGCAGCAAGAGCGAACGCGAGGCGGTCTGGCTGGAGACGGGTGGCCGCCGCCTGGTGCTCCGGCGCAAGGACGGGCCGACATTCGATGACCGTGCCCTGGAAAAATACATAGGCAAGCGGGTCAAATGCGACGGCTTCATCGTCGGCTACAGCCTGCTGGCGGAGCGCATCGAGATCATGCCGTAGCCTGAAGGAGACGGCGATCGAGAATTGCCAACATTTGTCAGCGAGGGGAACCGATGGCAGCCCGAGCGAAACGCAAAACCGTCAGGAAGACACGGGCCAAGGCACGAACCAAGACGATCGCTGCCACGGGACCGGTCACGCTCGATGAGGCCAAGGCCCTGGCCTTGGCCAAACATCCGAAGCTGGCGGCGCGCGCGATGCGCAAGAGCGCTGCTCCGCCGGCGTCGCCGGCCTCCGTCGGCGCCGAACGCAAAAAGCTCAACAGCGAAAGGCGCGAAGAGCTTGCCAACCGAATTCGCGAATACAAGGCCACGATGGCCATCATGAAAAGGCGCGGGGCGCGGCGGCCGCGGTCGAAAAGCGCCGCCAAGTCGGCAACGCCCAAGGCAGAGCCGAAAGGCGACGCGTTCACGCCGCTGCAGATTTTCGCCGAGGGAGACTCCTGGTTCGACTATCCGTATCCGTTCTTCGGCGGCGGCATCATTCCGCGCCTCCAACGCCGGCTGGGCGTACCGATCCTGAACCTGGCAAAAGCGGGCGACGAGGTTCGCTACATGCTGGGCGTCGAGGAGCGCAAGATCCTGGCGAAACAGCTCAGCGACGGCTGCCCCGCGGGCGGGCCGTGGGACGTGCTGTTGTTCTCGGGCGGCGGCAACGACATCGTCGACAATCCGATGGCCCTGTGGGTCATGGATTGGAATCCGGCCGTGCCTCCAGCCGATCATATCCACAAGGAGCGCTTCGATGCCGCATTGGCGCTGGTCCGTGCCGGATACGAAGACCTCATTGTGCTGCGCGACAAGCTGAGTCCCGGCACTCACCTGGTTTTCCAAGGCTATGACTTCGCGATCCCTGATGGCCGCGGAGTCTGCAACCTGGGTCCGTGGCTCAAACCGACGTTCGACCTGCGCGGTTTTCCCACGCTCGCGGCGCGCCAAGCGGTCGTCGACGCCATGCTGCGGCAATTCGCGGCGCTGCTGACGTCCCTGGCCGCTCGACCGAAGGTGACGTTCATCAATGGCCAAGGCACATTGGTGCCGAAAACCAGCTCGTGGCACAACGAGCTCCACCCGAAGGCAGCGGGCTTCGACAAATTTGCCGACATCTTTTATGGGGAGCTGAAGAAGCTCTTTCCCGACCGCGTCGCGTAGCGGGCCTGCCGTTCGCCTTGGTCAACGCCGCGGCGCGCCCGATCGGTCGCCGCCAGCGCCCTCACGTGGCGAAGCGGAAGTGCATCACGTCGCCGTCGGCGACCGCATAGTCCTTGCCTTCCAGCCGCATCTTGCCGGCATCGCGCGCGCCCGCCTCGCCGCCGCCGGCGACATAATCGTCGTACGCGATGGTCTCGGCGCGGATGAAGCCGCGCTCGAAATCCGTGTGGATGACGCCGGCCGCCTGCGGCGCGCGGGTGCCGCGCGTCACCGTCCAGGCGGCGGTCTGCTTGGGACCGGCCGTGAAATAGGTGACGAGATCGAGCAGGCGGTAGCCGGCGAGGATCAGCCGGTTGAGGCCCGGCACGGTCAGCCCGATCGCCTCGAGATATTCCTCGCGCTCGGTGGGATGCAGGACCGCAATCTCCGCCTCGATCTTGGCCGAGATGACCACGGCCACGGCGCCCTCCTGTTCGGCGCGCTCCTCGACCTTGCGCGAGTACGCGTTGCCGCCGGCGGCGGAGGCCTCGTCGACGTTGCACACGTAGAGCACGGGCTTCCACGACAGGAGGCCGAGGCGGCTGAAGGCTCGCTTGTCGTCGGCCGTGGATTCGAGGACGCGCGCCGGCCGGCCCTCGCGCAGCAGCGCCAGCGCGCGGTTGATGAGATCGAGGGTCTCCTTCGCCTCCTTGGCCTCGGGCCCGGTGCCGCGCGCGCGCTTCTCCAGCGCATCGACGCGGCGCTCGAGACTCTCCAGATCGGCCAGCATCAGCTCGGTCTCGATGGTCTCGATGTCGGCGATGGGATCGATGTCGCCGGCCACGTGGGTGACGTCGGGATCGGAGAAGCAGCGGACCACATGGGCGATGGCGTCGACCTCGCGGATGTTGGCGAGGAACTGGTTGCCGAGCCCCTCCCCTTTCGACGCGCCACGCACCAGGCCGGCGATGTCGACGAAGGTCAGGCGCGTCGGCACGATCTCGGCCGACTTGGCCAGCTTGGCCAGCACGTCGAGGCGCGGATCCGGCACCGCCACCTCGCCGACGTTGGGCTCGATGGTGCAGAACGGATAGTTCGCCGCCTGCGCGGCGGCCGTCTCGGTCAGAGCGTTGAACAGGGTCGACTTGCCCACGTTCGGCAGGCCGACGATGCCGCATTTGAATCCCATGCTCAGTCCCGCATCACGACTCGTCAGGTTGCTTCGGCGTGAAAAATCCCTTGGCGTCCATGGCGAGGTGGACCTTGTTCTGAAAGCTCGCGTCCTCGCCGCCGGCGAGCAGCGCGGCATTGTCGGCGATGACGTCGCACAGCGCCTCCACCCACGGCCGCTCGCTCTTGGCGAAGTCGCTGAGCACGTAAGGGTGCACCAGCTCCTTCACGCCCGGATGACCAATGCCGATGCGCACGCGGCGATACTCGTTGCCGACATGCGCCGAGATCGAGCGCAGGCCGTTGTGCCCGGCGACGCCGCCGCCGACCTTGACCCGCACTTTTCCCGGCGGAAGGTCGAGCTCGTCGTGGAACACGACGACGTCGGCGAGTTCCAGTTTGTAGAACTGCATCGCCTGAGCCACGGCACGGCCCGACTCGTTCATGTAGGTGCCGGGCAGCAGCAGCAGCAGGCGTTGCGCGCCAACCGCGCCTTCGGCGGCGACGCCCTGGAAGCGGCGCCGCCACGGGCCGATGCCGTGGCGCCGCGCGATCGCTTCCACCACCATGAAACCGACGTTGTGGCGGTTTCGAGTGTAGGACGCGCCCGGGTTGCCAAGCCCGACGAACAGGACGAGTCCCATCGGGCCCCTCCAACAGGGCCTGGCTTAAGGCCGCGTCACTTCTTTTCCGGCGCCGCGGCGGCACCGCCACCCGCCGCCGGCGCTGCCGCGCCCGGAGCCCCGGGCGCCGCGCCCGGTGCGCCTTCCGCCGGCACGCCGGCCTCGGCAGCAGCAGCCGCTGCGGCGGCTGCCGCGGCAGCCGCTTCCGCCGCCGCCTTCTGCTCTTCGATGTAGCCGGACGGCGGCACGATGGTGACCAGCGTGAGATCGCGCGCGGCGAGAACTTTTACGCCCTCGGGAAGCTTGATGTCGCTCAGGTGCATCGAATGGGCGATCTCCAGCCCGGTCACGTCGACGTCGATCGACGGCGGGATGGCATCGGCCCGGCAGCGCACCTGGATGGCGTGCGTCACGATGTTGACGGTGCCGCCGCGCTTCACGCCCGGCGCCTGGTCGGTATTGATCACATGCACCGGGATGTTGACGCGAATCTGCGCGCGTTCGCCGAGCCGCATGAAATCCACGTGGATCGGCGTGTCGCGAAGCGGATCGAGCTGGTAGTCGCGCGGAATCACGCGATGCTTCACGCCGTCGATCTCGAGATCGTGCAGGGTGGTGAGAAAATGCCCGGCGTAGATGCGTTGCCGGATGTCGGCGCGGTCGAGCGAGATCGGCAGCGGCGCCTTGCCGTCGCCGTAAATCACGCCCGGCACGCGGCCGGCTCGACGTTCCGCCCGCGCGGCCCCCTTGCCGGCCTTCGGGCGCGCCGTCGCCTTCAAGTCCTTGACGGTCGCCATGATGTCATCCTCGTCAGAATGGAAAAGGCGGCATAAAAGGCCGCCCGGTCGCGCGGCCTGCCTCCAGGGGTGTCGGGGCCGCATGTTGACCGCAGGGCCCGAAGGCCTGCGGCGCGCGGCCTTATAGCGGCCGCGATGGGGAAAAACAAGGAATCGCCGCGTGGACGCGCCGCGCGGGGGCCCTACGGGCAACCACGATGGTTGCCCCTACTTGCCGGTGCTGCCGGGATCGGGGGCCGTCGGGCCGGGTTTTTCGGCGGCGGCTTTGGTCTTCCGGCCCTTGCTTTCGAGCGCGTCGATGCGCGCCTTCAGGGCCTCGTTCTCCTCGCGCGCCAGCCGCGCCATCTCCTTGACGGCCTCGAACTCCTCGCGCTTGACCACGTCGAGGTCGCGCAGGATGCGCTCGCCCTGGGCCCGCACAAGCGTCTCGAACTCGCGCCGGACGCCCTGGGCGACGCCGGCGGCGTCGTTCATCAGCCGCGCCACCTCGTCGAAGAACCGGTTCGTCGTCTGTGTCATCGCCCGTCTCCCGGCGCGTTCTATCGGACAGACAATGGTGATTTTGCCCGGCGCCCGCAAGACCTGGTGCCAGGCGACCAGGCTCGCGACGTCTTGACTTTGCGGCAGGCACGGCGGCATCACGGCGCGATCCGTGCGAGCCCGCAAAAATGCCGCCACTTGTCCTGCCCTTCCCGGCCATCGACCCGGTGCTGATCCAGATCGGCCCGTTCGCGCTGCGCTGGTATGCGCTCGCCTACATCACGGGCATCCTGCTCGGCTGGATGTACGCGCGCGCCATCGTCCGCTCGGAGCAGTTTTGGGGCGGCAAGGCGCCGATGACGGTGACCGACTTCGACGATTTCGTCCTGTGGGTCACGCTCGGCGTCATCCTGGGCGGGCGGATCGGCTACGTGCTGTTCTACAATCCGGCGCATTTCGCCGCCAACCCGGCGGAGATCGTGCAGCTGTGGAAGGGCGGCATGTCGTTCCACGGCGGCTTCCTCGGCGTGGTGCTGGCCACGATCCTGTTCGCGCGCAGCCGCGGCATCCCGTTCCTCTCGCTCGCCGACGTGACCTGCGCGGTCTACCCGCTCGGCCATTTCCTCGGCCGCCTCGCCAATTTCATCAAACCCGAGTTGTGGGGCCGGCCGACCGACGTGCCGTGGGCGATCGTGTTTCCCGATGGCGGACCGCTCCCACGCCATCCCAGCCAGCTCTATGAAGCCGCGCTCGAAGGTCTGCTGCTGCTCGCGCTGCTGGCCGGGGCCATGCGCTGGGGCGCGCTGAAACGGCCGGGCCTGGTGACCGGCGTGTTCGCGGCCGGCTACGGCCTCACCCGAATCTTCTGCGAATTGTTCCGCGAGCCCGATGTCCAGCTCGGCTTTCTGTGGGGCGGGCTCACCATGGGCATGCTGCTGTCGATCCCGCTCATCCTCGTGGGCGCCGGCTTCATCTTCTATGCCATGCGCACCCCCGCTGTCGCGCCGACGCATGACGCCGCTCGAACCTGAGATCCGCGCCAGGATCGCCGCACACGGGCCGCTGTCGGTGGCGAAATACATGGAGCTGTGCCTCAGCCACCCGCAGCACGGCTACTACATGACGCGCGATCCGTTCGGCGCGCGTGGCGATTTCATCACGGCGCCGGAGGTCAGTCAGATGTTCGGCGAGCTGATCGGCCTGTGGGCCGCCGCCTTATGGAAGACGTTTCCGGCGACCGCCGGCCCCACACTGAATCTCATCGAGCTTGGGCCGGGACGCGGGACGCTGATGGCTGACGCCCTGCGGGCGACAAAGATCGTCCCCGACTTTCACGACGCGATCCGCGTGCATCTGGTCGAAATGAGCCCGACGCTGCGCCAGCGGCAGCTGAACACTCTGTCAAGCTGCGGTGTTGGCGTGCAATGGCAATACGACATCATGGACATGCCATGGGGCACTAACATCATCATCGCGAACGAATTCTTCGACGCCATGCCGGTGCATCAGGCGGTGAAGGTCGAGGGCGGCTGGCAGGAGCGCCGAGTCGGCCTCGACGGCAGGCGCCTGGTGTTCGTCCAGGATGCAGAGACGATGTGGCGGCGCGACGACGTGCTGCCCGCCGGGATGCGCAACGCGCCGTCCGGCGCCGTGTTCGAATGGCGGCAGGATTGGTGGATCCGCTATATCGCGCGCCGCGCAGCGAACGGCGCCGTGCTGGTGATCGACTATGGCCATGCCGAGAGCGGCATTGGCGACACCCTGCAGGCGGTGTCCCGGCACGGCTTCGTCGATCCGCTGGCAGCGCCGGGCGAGGCCGACCTCACGGCGCATGTGGATTTCCAGGCACTGCGCGAGGCCGCCGCGAGCGAACGCGTGCGCGTGCACGGCCCGCTCACGCAAGGCGAGTTCCTGCGCCGGCTCGGGATCGTGGCGCGCGCCGACAAGCTGAAAGCGCGGGCGACGCCTGCGCAGGCCAAGGACATCGATGCCGCGCTCGCGCGCTTGACCGGAGCAGGGCCAACGGGCATGGGCGAACTGTTCAAGGTCATGGCGTTTGCCCACGCGGCGCTCGGAGAACTGCCCGGATTCGAAACATGACGGCGAAGCAGGACAGGCATCCGGGACTGCAAGCCGCGTCGCTGGCGGCGCTCGCAGGCATTCGCCATGCCTTCTTCACCCGCGACGGCGGCGTGTCGGACGGCATCTATGCCAGCCTCAACGGCGGACAGGGATCGGACGACGCGGCCGCGCACGTAAACGAGAACCGCGCCCGCATGGCGGCGGCTCTGGGCGTGGAGCCGGCGCGGTTCATCACCGCCTACCAGGTGCATTCGCCCGACGTGGTGGTGGCGGAAGAGCCGTGGACGCGCGAGGCGCGGCCGCAGGCCGACGCCATCGTGACCCGCGTGCCGGGCCTCGGCATCGGCGTGTCCACCGCCGACTGCGGGCCGGTGCTTCTGGCCGACGCCGACGCGCGCGTGATCGCCGCCGCCCATGCCGGCTGGCGCGGCGCCCTGACCGGCGTGATCGAAGCGGCGGTCGCCGCAATGGAGCGGCTCGGGGCGAAGCGCCCGCGCATTGTGGCGGCCATCGGCCCGATGATCCGCCAGGCGAACTACGAGGTCGGGCCCGAGCTCGTCGCCCGCTTCCGCGCGGCTGATCCGGACAACGCGCGCTTCTTTGCGCTGTCGGCGCGCGAAGGCCACGCCATGTTCGATCTCGCCGGGTACGTGGCGGCGCAACTCGCCGCCGCCGGTATCGCGCGCGTCGAGGATCTCGGTCTGTGCACCTATGGCGACGCGCGCTTCTACTCCTACCGCCGCGCCACCCATCGCGCCGAGCCGGACTACGGACGCCACATCAACGCCATCGCGCTGGTGGAAGAATAAGCCAGCAGGATGGCAGCGCCGCTGGCGCATCGCTCCTGTGCGGCCGCAGCTCTCCCTGGACGCCGTCAGCGATTGTAGGCTACCTAAAGGGGCGGCCGGCGACGCCTTGCGCGCAAGCGACACAACATGGCGCGTCCGGCCGGGAGGTGTCGATGAGGCGTGCGGCGAGCCGGCCGAAAACCGGCGAGGACAAGGCGCGTGCGTGGCGCCTGCTCGCCGCGTCGGCGCTGGCGCTGGCGGTCGCCGCGTGCGCGGTGAACGGCCAGGTCATGCTCGCGAGCGGCCACGGCGCCACGGTGGCGTTCGAGTCGATCGACGGGCCGCCGCAACCCGTATTCCAGAAACTGGTGGAGAATCTGGCCAGCGAAGCGGTCGCACGCCAGGTCATGGTCATCTCGCGCGAAGCAACGCCGAGCTACCGCATCCGCGGCTACATGGCGGCGCATCTCGCCGGCAAACGCGTCCATATCGGCTGGGTGTGGGACGTCTACGACGCCAACAAGCGGCGCGTGCTGCGCATCGCCAGCGAGGAACCGGGTGGCCCCACCAGCCGCCGCAGCGCCGATGCCTGGACGGCGGCCGACGAGGCGATGCTGCGCCGGATCGCGCGAACCAGCATGGACCAGCTCGCCGCGTTCCTCGATCCGGCGGCGCGCGTGCCGGCCGAGCCGCCGGCCGAGGCCGACGGGATGGCGGTCGCGGCGGCCGGCGACGCCGCGCCGGTATCTGCGGCTCCGGCGCGGGCAAGCACGGCATCGCGCCAGCCGCCGCATGCTGCAAATGCGCCGGGGCTGCAAGCGGCGCTGGCACTCGCCAACACCCGGCCCTGACGGTTGCAGCGGCGCGCGAAACGGCGTTTCCACGCCGGTGTCCCGATTCGAAGTTCGCAAACCCTGCAGCGCGCTCTCACGCGAACTTCGGAATCAAAGAGACACCAGCAAGCTTATGATTCTATGGCCCCTTTCGAACCCGAAGTTCGCAATCAGACTGGCCGCAAACTCATGCGAACTTCGGGTTCGGGGCGCTAGCGGCAAAACCCGTGGCGCACGGAACCGGCTTATTGCCGGGCGGGGGCCTGCTTGTTATCACCACGGCGCGCGGGCACGAGGTGGCGATGACACGGAATAACGGGGCAATCAGGCTCGTTGCCGGCAACTCGAACCCGGCGCTCGCCGAGGCGATCGGCGCCTATCTGGCGACGCCGCTGGCCAAGGCGGTGGTGCGCCGCTTCGCCGACATGGAGATCTTCGTCGAGATCCTCGAGAACGTGCGCGGCGCCGACGTGTTCGTGCTCCAGTCGACCTCGTTCCCGGCGAACGATCACCTGATGGAGCTGCTCATCATCATCGACGCGCTGCGCCGCGCCTCCGCCCGCCGCATCACCGCCGTCCTCCCCTATTTCGGCTACGCGCGGCAGGACCGCAAACCCGGGCCGCGCACGCCGATCTCGGCCAAGCTGGTCGCCAACATGATCACCCACGCGGGCGCCGACCGCGTGATGACGCTCGATCTGCACGCCGGCCAGATCCAGGGTTTCTTCGACATCCCGACCGACAACCTCTATGCCTCGCCCGTCATGGTGCGCGACATCAAGGAGCGGTTCGATCTCGCGAACCTCATGGTGGTGTCGCCGGACGTCGGCGGCGTGGTGCGCGCGCGCGGCCTGGCCAAGCGCATCAACGCGCCGCTCGCCATCATCGACAAGCGGCGCGAGCGCGCCGGCGACTCGGAAGTCATGAACGTGATTGGCGACGTCGACGGGTTCACCTGCATCCTGGTCGACGACATCGTCGATTCCGGCGGGACGCTGATCAACGCCGCCGATGCGCTGCTCGAGAAAGGCGCCAAGGCGGTCTACGCCTATATCAGCCATGGCGTGCTGTCGGGCGGCGCCGTGGCGCGCCTGACCGCGTCGCAGCTCAACGAACTCGTCATCACCGACTCGATCCAGCCGACCGAGGCGGTGCGCGTCGCCCGCAACATCAGGGTGCTGTCGATCGCCACCCTGATCGGGGAAGCGATTGGCCGCACCGCGGCCGAGGAATCGGTCTCCAGCCTGTTCGACTGACCGGCCCCGGCGCGGCGCCTCGGGCTCAATCTCAAGTCTCTGTGAATCCTGGATGAATCCGTCTTGCCGTTTTGGTCCTGGGGGCCGAAGCGGATATAGTCGTTGGCGCCGGTGATTCGGGCCGCGTCCGGCCCGGCGCGGCTGCCCTGTGGGGCACGGTCTGCCATCGTGACTGACGTTACGTCACCCCAACCTGGAGGCGGCATGTCCCTGATCGAACACACCGAAGTGCGGCAGGTGAATCCGGTCGATGTGGTCGAACGCGTGGCGGCGCTGAACGAGTGGGCGTTCGAGCGGGCCGGCGATGACGAGATCACCATCTCGGTCACCGGCCGGTGGGCCGCCTATCAGGCGGCTTTCACGTGGATGGACGACATCGAGGCGCTGCATCTCGCCTGCGCCTTCGACCTCAAAGTGCCGGAGCGCCGGCATGCCGATGTGCTGACGTTGATCAGCCACGTCAACGAGCAGTTGTGGCTTGGCCATTTCGACTGGTGGAGCCAGGACGGGGTGGTGATGTTCCGCCACGCGCTCATCCTGGCAGGTGGCGTCGAGGCGTCGCGGCGGCAATGCGAGGTGCTCCTGGATGCTGCGATCGACGCCTGCGAACGCTACTATCAGGCGTTCCAGTTCGTGGTGTGGGCGGGCGCCAGCGCCCGCGAGGCGATGGACGCCGCCCTGTTCGAGACCTCCGGCCAGGCCTGACGGCGCGGAGGGCGGGGCGCCGCTCAAGCGCTCGGTCGGCCAAGCGTGCGGGCGCGCGCCCGTAGCGCACGTCGAAGTAGACAATCCTTGAGCCAGGGTTGATGGTTCCCGGCATGCTATTGCGGGAGCGTGCATGAGCCAAGTCGTCGTGCCCGTAAGTTCGTCCGTCCCTACGCTGCGCGACCTGACTGGCACGCTGGTGCTGGTCGGTGCCGGGAAGATGGGCAGCGCCCTGCTGCAGGGCTGGCTGCGCCTGAGGCTTGAGCCAGCGCGCGTCGCCATTATCGAGCCGCAGCCCTCGCCCGAGGTCGCGGAGCTGGCGGCGCACGGCCTGCGGCTCAACCCGCCGATGAACATGGTGGGCCAACCGGACGCCATCGTAGTGGCGGTGAAGCCGCAGAATGCCGCCGCAATCATGCCCTGGCTGGCGCAGGCGGTGGGCGGCACTACCGTGGTCCTGTCGATCATGGCGGGAAAGACCCTCGCGTTCCTCGCCGAGGGGCTGCCCGACAGCGCGGCGATCGTGCGCTCGATGCCCAACCTGCCGGCCTCGATCGGTCACGGGATCACGGTCGCGGTGCCGAACGGCCAGGTCACGGCCGCGCAGCGCGACCTTGCGCACAAGCTGCTGATGGCAACCGGCGCGGTCGAGTGGGTGGAGGACGAGGCGCTGCTTGACCCGGTGACCGCTCTCTCCGGCTCCGGGCCGGCCTACGTGTTCCTGCTCGCCGAGAGCCTGGCCAAGGCCGGCGCGGCGGCCGGCCTGCCGGCGGAGCTCGCCGCCCGGCTGGCGCGCGCGACCGTCACCGGATCGGGCGCGCTGCTAGGAGACTCGCCGCTCGACCCCGCGACGCTGCGCCAGAGCGTGACCTCGCCGGGCGGCACCACCGCCGCCGCGCTCGACGTGCTGATGGCCGACACCGGCCTCGACCGCCTGATGTGCGAGGCCGTCATGGCGGCAACGCAGCGCTCGCGCGAGCTCGCGGGCTAGCG
>Ga0209466_1000194_pt1 | contig 13947 bp, 14 predicted proteins | sample PanSoiPlo30MoBio_FD_188323 | JGI IMG/M metagenome (GOLD analysis project Ga0209466, IMG submission 188323) | Tropical forest soil microbial communities from Panama analyzed to predict greenhouse gas emissions - Panama Soil Plot 30 MoBio (SPAdes)... | ecosystem: Environmental > Terrestrial > Soil...
TGGAACTCTTGCCGAGTTCGGAGTGTCTTCGCTGCATTTTGTAGTCGCGTTAGATTATGACTGGTGGTAATTACCCCATCCCAAAACCTGTGCAGGTCCATCGGTTGCCCGGCCTGCGTCACCCGGATACAGATTTCGTTCCCCCCTCTGTCGCCTTGGGGATAGTCAACCGTGAATAGCTGCGCGGTGTGAAGGGGTTGGTGGATGTCACCCACGGGATGGAAGAGCCAGGCCAGCGCAATGGCCTGTCGCTCGGGGTCGCTCCCTCTCTTTAACAGGCTCTCATTATAAGCCAGTGCGGTTAGGATGTTCACTGGCTCGGGGTCTCGGGCTTTTGTACGGTCGCCTGCTGCTCCCCGGGCCTGAATAAGTAGAGTGTCATCTTTACTTCAGTTCCTCGTTCAAGATTTTCGCTAATCGCGCGCCAGCCAAGGCGATTTGCTTTTGCGCAAGCTTGAGAGCTGATGTTTTGTAAGCTGTAGTCAGCGTAAAAGGTCCCGGTGCCGCGCCGATGGGCGGTTTATAAACAGTTTGGTTAGCGGCCTGAAAACATTCATCCATCCAATGGCTCCGCCAATGGAAATTGCAGTGCCCGCCCAACCCGCTCGATCTCGTGGTCGTAAACTCGCTCGGGAGGCCGACCTGCCGACAAGAGATAGGCGATAGGCTAAAGGCGGTTTGCAAAAGAGCAGGGATCGGGCCGTGACCCCGCATAACCTGCGGCACAGCTACGCCTCGCAGCTGCTCTTAGACGGAACCGATTTTGTAGAGGTCGCGGGACTCATGGGCCATTCAAGCCCGGCGGTCACTTTGAGTATTTACGCCCATTGGATCAAAAGAGAAAAGAGCCAGGCCCAGGAACGACTCGCAGCCGGCATCATGGGAGCGACAGAAGAAAACTCCGAAGAAGCCCAAACCCCAAACCGTTTAATGAACGTTTAACATGAGCCTACCTCAGTCCAGGTGATTCTAGATGCGAGCGAACCGAAAAGACCTTGATTTTACGAGGGAAACGTAACTAGAGTTACCTAGAATGCACTTCAAGTCATTATTTGCAATTCTGTAGGAATTAAGATACTTTACGCCGGTGGCGCCAAGGAATAAGCCTTGCGGTTAGCGCCTGGGTGAGGTCTCATTGAGCCGTAAAGAGTCGGTCGATGTTCTTAGAAAAAAGATCGATCAGATTGATGAAAAAGTTGTTGCTCTTCTAAACGACCGTGCTGCGCTTGCGCTACGGATCGGTCATAGTAAAAGGCTCAACCACGAAGGAATTTACGCGCCTAGCCGCGAGCAAGAGGTTCTTCATCGGGTAGCGCAGTTAAGTCGCGGTCCGCTTTCCCAACCGGCAATTCGTTCTGTCTTCAGAGAAGTCATCGGTGTCTGCCGTTCGCTTGAGTTACCGCTAAAGGTCGCCTTTTTCGGGGCCGAAGCTACTTATACCCACCTCGCCGCAAGGGAGAAATTCGGTTCCGCAGCCACTCTGCTGCCGACGGCCAGTATCAGTGAGGTCTTTCAAGAAGTTAAGCAGGGGCGAGTTTCCTTTGGCGTTGTGCCGATAGAAAATTCAACCGAAGGGGTCGTGGGGCTGACGCTGGATCTACTGGTGGAGTCTGATTTGCGGATTTGCGCGGAAGTCTTTTTGGAGGTTCATCACAACCTGTTGTCGCGCACTGGTCGCGCCGAGGACATTGAGAGGATTGTTTCTCACCCGCAGGCGCTGGGCCAGTGCCGTCGTTGGCTCGCCGCGCATTTTCCAAAAGTTGATGTAGAGGAAGTTGGAAGCACGGCCCACGCCGCGATGATGGCGGCGGAGGATGCCAAGCTCGCAGCAATTTCCAGCAGCTTGGCCAAAGAGGTGTATGAGCTGCAGATGGTTGCAGAAAATATCGAGGATCAAAGCAACAACATCACGCGTTTTGTGGTGATCGGGCACAATGATTCAAAGCCCAGTAGAGATGATAAAACATCGCTGGTCTTCTCAGTGAAAGATGAACCGGGAGTTCTACACCGCATGCTGGGGCCCTTCGCCAAGAGCCGCATCAACTTGACGAAAATCGAGTCCCGCCCGCTGAAGAATAAGCCGTGGGAGTACATGTTCTTTATCGATCTCAGGGGACACAAAGAATCCGAGGGGGTGAAAAGAGCCATCAAGAGACTCGAGAAGAGCTGTCTCTTCTTGAAGGTGCTCGGTTCTTACCCGACTGGTATATGAACCCGATCAAAAACGTCCCTGAATATATCCGCACTTTGGTGCCCTACTTGCCAGGCAAGCCCATCGAGGAGGTCGAGCGGGAATACGGCATCGCCAACTCCGTCAAGCTTGCTTCCAATGAAAACCCATTGGGTCCATCGCCCAAAGCGATCCGCGCCATTCAGGACAAACTCGATCAGCTTCATCTTTATCCGGATGGGGACTGTTTTTATTTGAAATCTGCTTTGGCGCATAAGTTGGGGGTCAGTCCTGAGCATCTGATATTCGGCAACGGCTCCAATGAACTGATCGAGTTGGCGGTTAGGACCTTTATGCGTCCCGGCGATGAAGCCGTGATGGCGCGTCAAGCCTTCGTCGTCTATCAATTGGTAGTTCAGGCTGCGGGCGGCGTGGGTAAGGCGGTGCCGCTGAGAAACTTTACGCATGATCTTTCAGCTATCGCCGAAGCCATCGGTCCGAAGACACGAATAGTTTTCCTCGCCAATCCCAACAACCCGACGGGGACAATCTATCGGCGAGAGGAATGGGAACGCTTTCTGCAAAAGATCTCGCCCGAAGTTTTGATTGTTGTCGATGAGGCCTATTTTGAATATGTGGGGGATGCAAATTATCCCGACTCGTTAAAATATCACGATCGCGGCCAAACGCTGTTCACCCTCAGGACTTTTTCCAAGCTTTATGGTTTAGCCGGGCTGAGGCTCGGCTATGGGATAGCATCCAAGGAAATCGTCGATCTATTGCACCGGGTGCGCCAACCGTTCAACGTGAATTCGGTGGCGCAGTGGGCAGCGTTGGCGGCTTTGGAAGATGATGAGCATGTGCGACGGAGCCTGGATGTCAACCGACGCGGCATGGAGTACCTCTCCAAGGAGATCGGCCAACTCGGTTTGGAACAGATTCCTAGCAACGCGAATTTTATTCTTGTGCGAGTGGGAAACGGCAATGACGTGTTCCAGCAATTGCTTGCTCAAGCAGTCATCGTGCGGCCTATGGCCGTCTATGAGTTGCCGGAGTATGTCAGAGTCACGGTCGGTACCATGGACGAGAACCGAAAATTCATCGACGCCTTAAAGAAAATTATTAAATCCTATTAGGCGAGCATGATCATAAAATGATTGTTGTTCTAAAACCCGGAATCAACCAAGACGAGATTCGACGAGTCGTTGAACGAATCGAAAGCTTCGGTTTACGCGCGCACCTTTCGGAGGGAGAAGAAAGAACCATTATCGGAGCTATTGGGGATGAAAGGCTTCTGGCGGATCAGACATTGGAGTCCTTTCCCGGCGTCGAAAAAGTTCTTCCTATTCTTAAACCTTACAAGCTCGTCAGCAGGGAGTTCCAGCCGAGCAATACGGTCATTCAAATTAATGGACGACGGATCGGCGACAAAAAAATTCACGTCATGGCTGGCCCTTGTTCCGTTGAATCGCAAGAGCAAGTCTTGGGAGCAGCGATTCCGGTCAAAGAAGCTGGGGCGACGTTTCTGCGCGGGGGCGCTTACAAGCCGAGAACCTCGCCGTATAGCTTTCAGGGTTTGGGGCCTGAGGGTTTGGATCATTTGGCTCATGCTCGAGAAGTGACAGGGTTGCCGATCATCACAGAAGTTCTTGATCCGCGGGACTTGGATGTTGTGTGTAAATACACCGATATTTTGCAGATCGGAGCGCGCAATATGCAGAACTTCAAGCTGCTTACGGACGTTGGCAAGCTCGATAAACCGGTCATGCTCAAGCGCGGATTGAGCGCTACCATCCAAGAGTTTCTGCTTTCCGCCGAATATATAGCGACCGAAGGCAACCGACGGATCATTCTCTGTGAGCGGGGAATCAGAACTTATGAAACCGAGACACGCAACACCCTCGATTTGAGCGCGATCCCAGTACTCAAGCAGTTGACGCACTTACCGGTGTTTGTCGATCCGAGTCATGGCACGGGAAGGTGGGATCTGGTGGCACCCATGGCCTTAGCGGGTATAGCAGCGGGAGCAGACGGACTTTTGATCGAGGTTCATCCAAAGCCCGAAGTGGCCCTGAGCGATGGTCCGCAGTCGCTGAAACCGTTCAAATTCGCTGCCCTCATGGAACAACTAAGAAAGCTTGCAGTCGCTCTGGGCAGGGAGGTTTAGTGGCTTTGATTTTTCGGCGGATGGTGGTGGTCGGGGTGGGGTTGATCGGCGGGTCGTTAGCGCTCGATGTCCGCAAGCGCGGCTTGGTTGGCGAGATCATCGGTGTCGGACGGGGAGAAAAGAACCTCAAATTTGCCCGGCGCCAGGGTATCATCGATCGCTATGTGACGAAGGAGACGGACATTCCCGAAGGTACGGATCTGTTGATGATGGCCACCCCAGTTCAAACCACAGCCGCTCTGACAAAAACATTATTGCCCGGGTTGTCGCCGGGCTGCATTGTCAGCGATGTCGGTAGCGTGAAGGCGGAAATCGTCCGGAGAATGGAAAGCGTGCTGCCGTCCAATATTCCGTTCGTAGGGGGTCATCCTATCGCAGGCGGTGAACAATGGGGTGCCCGAGCGGCAAAGTTAGACCTTTTCGTGGGTCATCGTTGCATCTTGACGCCGACAAAGAGAACTAATTCCGCGGCACTCAAGAAAGTCGCTTTGCTGTGGCGTAAAGTCGGGGCAAAAGTAGAGATGATGGAGCCGGAAACCCATGACCGTGTGTTGGGCATCATTAGCCACTTGCCCCACGTGCTGGTCTATGCTCTTGTGAATACCTTGGCGCGGACTCGGGTGCGCCGAATTGATTTGAAGAGCTATTGCGCCGGCGGATTCAAAGATTTTACCCGAATCGCGTCGAGCCGGCCCGAGTTATGGCGTGATATATGTCTGTTGAACCGCCGCGCGGTGGGCCAGTCTCTCGGGGACTACATCAAAAGCCTCGAGCGACTCAAACGCTGGATCGAACAGGGCAAAGGTAATTTACTGGAGAGGGAGTTTGCGCGCGCCAATGAAATCCGCGCGCAGATTGCGTAGTTTGTTCACGACATGAAACGTATCGAGCAAATCAGAGGGCCGTTGCACGGAGAGATGAGTGTGCCGGGAGACAAATCCATCGGCCATCGCGCGGTGATTTTTGCCAGCATCGCTTACGGGCAGAGCCGAATTTTTAACCTGTCCGCGGGCGAGGACAATCAGCATACCGTCCAGGCTTTTAAAGACATGGAGGTAAAGATCTGGGCTGATGGCGATCTCCTTTGTATTGAAGGAAATGGCTGGGACAGTTTGTCCAAGCCTCGCGAAACGATTGACTGTGGCAACTCAGGAACCACCATGCGGCTTCTCTCGGGAGTGTTGGCTGGACGCGCGTTTGCCAGCCGACTGGATGGTGACTCGTCGCTTAGGCAGCGACCGATGCAGCGCATTATCGATCCGTTGAGCCGGATGGGCGCGTCGGTCAAGAGCCGGGACGGAAAAGGCCTGGCACCGCTTGAAATCCAAGGTGGGAAGTTGAAAGGCATCGACTATAGAATGCCCATCGCAAGTGCCCAGGTAAAGTCAGCGATCCTGTTGGCCGGGTTGCAGGCCGAGGGTATGACAACTCTGGAAGAGCCGCAAAATTCACGCGATCACACCGAATTGATGATCAAGGGCTTCGGCGGCGAAACCAAGATTGACGGTCGTGCGGTCACGGTCGCCGGCGGGCAGAAACTCTGCGGGCGAGAGGTGCGCATACCGGGCGATATTTCGTCTGCGGCGTTTTTCCTCGTGGCAGCGGCAACGATTCCCGGTTCGGAGATCATCGTACGCGATGTCGGCGTGAACCCTACCCGCGATGGTGTAATCGAAGTCCTCCGACGTATGGGTGCCAGAATCGAATTTCTCAATCAGCGGATAGAAACCGGCGAGCCCGTCGCCGACATTAAAGTGTACGGAAGCGAATTGACTGGTGTCGACATCGGCCCGGAGATGGTAGCGCGAACCATTGATGAATATCCCGTCTTGACGATAGCCGGAGCAGTGGCGCAAGGAGTGACCACGATCTCGGGGGTAAAAGAACTCCGCTACAAAGAGTCGGATCGTATCGCCACCATGACGGAAGGCCTTCGTCATTTGGGGGTCGAGGTCGAAGAGCGGGAAGACGGTATGACGATTCGAGGCGGCAAGCCCCTTGAGGCGGCAAGCGTAAAGACCTATGGTGATCATAGAGTCGCCATGTCGATGGCGATCGCTGGTTTGTCCACGAGCGGCGGCCTGCAGATGGACGACGCAGGCTGCATCGATACTTCGTTCCCCGGGTTTTTTGATCTACTGAACCGGATGGGTTCGCATTCAATCGGCCGAGAGAGTATATAGGCGCGGAAGACGGTGAGCGTATTGATCATTGCTATTGACGGCCCATCAGCAGCGGGTAAAAGTACACTGGCGAAGCGACTCGCCCAGGATCTGGGCTTTACCTATTTGGATACCGGCGGTATGTACCGGGCTCTCGCGCTCAAGGTGTTGCGGGAGGGTATCGATATCAGCAATGACGAGTCGGTTACGGAACTCATTGGCAGGACGGACATCGATCTCGTAGCGACGGATGGCAAACTCAAGGTGCTCTTGGATGGTGAGGACGTTTCGCACGAGATTCGGACACCCGAGGTCAGCCAAATGGCGTCGAAAGCTTCAGCGCTGAAAGTGGTCCGTCGTTGGATGTTGGTTTTACAGCGGGGTTTTGGGCGAAGAGGGAACGTGGTGGCAGAGGGTAGAGATATCGGCACGGTGGTGTTCCCCGATGCTGAAGTGAAGATTTATCTCGATGCGACGGTGCAAGAAAGAGCCCGTCGCCGTGTTGAAGAGTTGCGCAAGGCTGGCCGGCAAGTGAGTCTAGATGAAACACTCCGGGAGATGGGGGAAAGGGACAAAAGGGATAGCGAGCGCGACCTGGCTCCGCTGCGTAAAGCGAACGATGCCATTGCCATCGATTCCACCTCGTTGGACGCCGAAGCGCTCGCGCAAAGAGTGATGCAACAGATTCGCAAGAAGGCTCTAGTCAACTAAATAAGATGGGAGTTACCTTCATGGCTCAGAAGGAAGAAGAGATGAAAAGCTCGCCGCCCGGCGGCGCGAATGAATTTGCGGCGCTTTTTGAGGAGAGCCTGCGCACGGTCAAACCTGGCGGAGTCGTCAAGGGCAGGGTTGTTGGAATCACGTCCACTCATGTGTTGATCGACGTCGGCTACAAGTCGGAGGGACAAATTCCGTTAGCGGAATTCTTGGACCGACAAGGCAATCTTCAAGTTAAAGTGGGTGACCAGGTTGATGTTTTCTTTGACTCTTCCGAAGGGGAAAATGGCGGCATTGTTTTATCTCGGCAGCGAGCGGAAAATATCAAGATTTGGGAGGAGATCGAAAACGCCTATAACGAGGGTCGGGGAGTCGAGGGCCTTATCATTGGCAAGGTCAAGGGGGGGTTCAAGGTCGATGTTGGGGTGCCGGGATTCCTGCCGGGATCTCATGTCGATGTACGGCCAACGCGTAATTTGGACAAGTTCATTGGTACAAAAGATCGTTTTGCGATTCTAAAATTTAACCGTGCGCGCGGCAATGTCGTGGTATCGCGGCGGGCTCTGCTGGAAAAGGAACGCGACACACTAAAGCAAGAAGTCCTGAAGGTTATTGAAGAGGGTGTCATCCTTGAAGGAACGGTCAAGAATATCACCGGCTATGGAGCATTCGTGGATTTAGGTGGTATCGATGGTATCCTGCACATCAGCGACATGTCTTGGGGGCGGATCAATCATCCTTCGGAGCTGGTGCAGGTGGGAGAGAAGGTAAAGGTTGTGGTGTTGAAGTTCGATCCCGAGAAGGAGCGAATCTCCCTTGGCATGAAACAATTGACTCCCGATCCCTGGCACACCGTCGCCGAGAGATATTCCGTGGGTGCCCGGGTCCAAGGCAAAGTCATAAGTCTGATGGACTATGGAGCTTTTGTTGAGTTGGAGAGTGGGATCGAGGGGCTCATCCATATTTCAGAGATGTCTTGGACTAGAAAAATTTCCCATCCCTCCAAAGTGCTTCAAGTTGGACAGAATGTCGAAGTTGTTGTCCTCAACGTAGATCCGGGCCATCGTCGTATTTCCTTGGGATTGAAGCAGGTCATGGCCAATCCCTGGGAACTCGCTAAGGAAAAATATCCCGTCGGAACCATTATCAAGGGACCGGTTCGAAACATCACGGATTTTGGCATTTTCGTAGGCATAGAAGAAGGCATCGATGGCCTGGTTCATATTTCGGACCTTCATTGGAGCAAGAAAATCAAGCACCCATCGGAGCTGTATAAGAAGGGCGACGTGGTTGAAGCCAAGGTGCTGGGTGTAAACGTTGAAAACGAGCGCTTCTCCCTGGGTATCAAACAGCTGACGACTGATCCATGGAAAATTATTGCTGAACGATTTCCGGTGGGTTCGAAGGTCAAGGGACAGGTCACGAGTGTGCCCGACTTCGGGGTCTTTGTGCGCCTGGACGAGGGTGTTGAAGGACTCATTCATGTGTCTCAGTTGAGCACCGAACGGGTGGATAAACCTTCTAGCCTTTTTAAAGTTGGAGACGAGGTAGAAGCGGAGGTTATTAACCTAGATGTCAACGAAAGAAAGATTGCTCTCAGCATCCGCGCGTTGCGCAAGACAGAGGAACGCCAGGAGATGGAGAACTACCTGAATCGCGAAAAGGAGGGCGGGCGATTCTCCTTCGAATCCATCCTCAATGAGGAGCTTCGGCTCGACCGGGATGAAGAGGGCGGGCAGCAGGGACGCAAAAACAAAGGGGGAAACCCGTAGCCGGTTAGGTGAAGGAAATACATGGCGAAAATGCATTCGATATTCAAAGGTCTAGGGATCCTTACAGGGTTGATCTTGGTGCTCTTTGTATTGGTATTCTTCTACGCCTATTTCACCGGCGGTGATGTCAAAGCCCTCTCCTTTCTTTCAGGGGATGGCGTGGGTGTGTTACAGATCGAAGGCACGATCGATGATTCCCGCGGCGTGATGAATGAACTGAAACGATTCAAGGAGGCGCCTTGGATCAAAGCCATTGTTGTGCGCATTGACTCTCCGGGAGGAGCTGTGGCTCCCACTCAAGAGATCTTTGATGAGCTGCAGAAGACCGGGAAAAAGAAGCCGCTGATCGCTTCCATGGGGAGTATGGCAACCTCGGGAGGCTATTATGTCGCGAGTGCCTGCGAAAAGATTATCGCCAATCCAGGCACCCTGACGGGCTCCATTGGTGTTATCATGCAACTCAGTAATGTCGAGGAGTTGATGAAAAAAGTCGGCGTGAAAGGGTACAATATCAAGAGCGGGGTAAACAAGGATATCGGCTCGCCGTTTCAGCCGCTTTCGCCGGAGGGAAAAGAGATCCTTCAATCCCTGGTCGACAATGTACACAGTCAGTTTGTCAGCGCCGTGGCGAAGGGGAGGGGCATGAACGAGGCTCAAGTTAGAAAACTGGCCGACGGTCGCGTTTTCTCCGGCGCCCAGGCTAAAGAGCTCGGGTTAGTGGATCAGTTTGGTACGTTGGATGATGCCATCGAATTCGCCGCCAAGCGGGTGGGTTTAGAGGAGAATCCGACTGTCTATTATTCTAGTCCCGAGGAGGAGCGATGGTGGGAAAAGTTGTTTTTCGCAGCGATCGGAAGGCGTTTCTCCAACTCGCAGCGAGGTTGGCTCCGATACGAATGGTCGCCCTCTCTGCTCCAGTAGCGAGAACGGGGAGGTCAGACATAAGAATCTTTGTTGTGTCGCGAGGGAGATGGTTATGACAAAACGGGACTTAATTGACGAGGTAAACAAAAGATTTCCGCATCTTTCTCGAAGAGATTCGGAAGTGATTATTAATGCCATCTTCGACTCTATGGTGGACGCTCTTGCGCAGGGCGACCGCATCGAAATACGGGGCTTTGGAAGTTTCGTTGTCAAACACCGAAGAGCACGTCAAGGGCGGAACCCCAAGAGTGGGGTTCTGGTGTCCGTGGCTGCCAAACGTGTTCCGTTCTTTAAAGTCGGCAAAGAGCTGAGGCTGAGGGTGGATGGCAAAGAGCCGGGCGCCGAAGAGGCGGCCTCGGAATGAAGCAGCTTTGGGCTCCATGGCGGATGACCTATATCAACCAAGACTCTAAAACGGAAGGCTGTATCTTCTGTCAGAAAATGCAGGAGAAAGATGCCCGCGAAGCTTTGGTCCTAGCTCATACCGGTCATTCCGTGGTAATGCTTAACAAGTATCCCTACGCCAATGGCCATCTTCTTCTTGCTCCCAAGCGGCACGAAAAGCATCTTTCTGAACTCTCAGCGGACGAGTACAGCGATCTTAATGAGGCCCTGCGTCGTTCCGTCGATATCGTTCGGAAATCCTATCATCCGGCCGGTGTCAATCTGGGCATGAATCTGGGCAAGTGCGCCGGCGCTGGAGTTGAGGACCATCTTCATTGGCATGTGGTACCGCGCTGGGAGGGGGACAATAATTTCATGCCCGTCCTAGCGGAAACCCGGGTGATGCCCCAGCACTTACTGGAAAGCTACGACCAGCTAAAGCCTTATTTTCAAAATCTTTCGAAATAAAACAAAAAACGCAGCCAAAATGTTGCAGTCGCTCCCATGTAAAAGAACCGTCGACTAGGGGTGTAAAATTCTTAACCAAGGAGGCCATGTCCAAGTGAACGAGGCAAAAACCTTAGGGGAACTCAAAAAAAACGGGGTTGGGGTCTTATCGGTTCGCGACGAGATGCGCAAAAATCTTGTCCAACGACTGGAAGCCGGGAAGCGCATATTGCCGGGGATTGTCGGTTATGACGATACGGTGATTCCCGAAATCGAGAATGCGATCCTGTCGGGACACCACATGGTATTCCTCGGCGAACGGGGTCAAGGCAAATCGCGAGTTATTCGCGGACTCACTAGCCTCCTCGACGAACGTATACCCATCGTTCAAGGCTGTGAGATCAATGACAACCCGTTCAAGCCCATTTGCCGGGCCTGTCGGAAGAGGGCCGAGGAATTGGGTGACGGTTTACCGCTCCGATGGATCGACCGAGACGAAAGGTACGGCGAAAAATTGGCGACACCGGACGTTTCCATCGCCGATATTGTTGGTGAGATCGATCCGATCAAGGTTGCCGAGGGGAGATATCTCGCCGATGAAGAGACGATCCATTACGGCCTCGTTCCGCGCACCAATCGTGGCATCTTCGCCATCAATGAGCTTCCCGATTTGACGGAAAAGGTTCAGGTAGGTCTCTTCAACCTGATGGAGGAGAAGGACGTTCAGATCAAGGGCTATAAGATCCGTTTGCCTTTAGATGTCGTGATCGTTGCCAGCGCCAACCCGGAGGACTACACGAGCCGGGGTCGGATCATCACGCCGCTCAAGGATCGCTTCGATGTCCAAATCCGCACCCACTATCCAAAGAGCATCGACGACGAAATTGTTATCATGGAGCAAGAGGCTGCGCCGATAAATCAACGGAGCCGCAAAGTGGAAGTGCCGCGGTTTCTGAAGGAAATCCTCGGCCACTTAACTTTCGAGGCCCGAAAGTCCAATGAAATCAATCAGTCATCAGGGGTGAGCGTCAGGGTGACGATCAACAATTTTGAAAGCCTGATCAGCAACGCGGAAAAACGATCGCTTCGATGCAAAGAGAATGAGATCGTCCCTCGGGTCAGCGACCTGCATGCGATCTTGGCTTCGACGAGCGGCAAAATCGAAATGGAGTATGTTGGCGAGGACAAAAAAGAAGACGACCTGGTGGAAAAACTTTTAAATCGCTCGATCGTCAAAGTTTTCGACCAGTATTTCAGCTTGAACTCATTGCAAAAGATCGTCGAATACTTCAACTCTGGTTGGGGCGTCGAAGTCTCGGATCAAATGGCTTCCCAAGACTACCTGCAGGACATCAAGGAGATTCCAGGGTTGAAAGAAGCGATTCGGTCCCTCGGAATTCAAGACTCGCCCTCCCTCATGGCATCGGCAACCGAGTTTGTCTTAGAAGGTCTTCACCTGCACCAAAAGTTGAACAAAGAAATCGAAGGGGGAAGAGTCACCTACGGCAATAAGTAGCAGCCCGGCCTAACAATCGAATTCCAATTTTTGACCCCATCCCCTATGGTACACATTAGATACAGCCGTTGGGACAGGAGCACACGGAACTCTCTAGATTCCGATACCGTGTTCGATCAGCTCAACGAATATATGAACGACAGCGGCGATCTTCAGCAGGCCATGCGGCGGCTCATGCAGAAAGGCATCAAACGAGGAGAAAATCAGACCAAGGGAATCGACGATCTGTTGTCTCAAGTGGCGCGGGAAATGCGCAAACTCTATGATGAGTATCGCCTCCAGTCCGCTATGGACGAAGTGCAGGAGCAGTTGGAGTCCATCGTCGACCAGGAGCGACAAACTTTAGAAGAGCTGGACCAAGCCGGTCAACATGTCCAAGAAAAAAAACAGTTTTTGAACAACCTGCCGGGTAAAGCTAGCGAAGCGGTTGAAAAACTGACTTCTTACCGCTTCGAAAATACCAACGCCGAGAAAGAGTTCCAACAGCTGCTCATGCAGTTGGAGCAGATTCGCAAGCTGGAGAACTGGCTGCGTCGAGAGGGGAGTCTCTTTCGCGGCCAAACCCCCCTGCAATTCCAGGAGTCGATGGACCTCATGGAGCGCATGGAAGAGCTGCGGCGTCTGGAAGGCCAGTTGTCGAGCATGCAGTTGCGCGACGTTGACAAGGAGCTTTTGGAAAAACTTTTAGGGGGAGACCCCAAGCAGGACTTCGAAGGCGTTATGCGGATGCAATCCTTGCTCGAAGAAGGCGGCTATGTCCTGGAGCAAGGCGACCGTTTCGAGCTGACTCCGCGCGGTATCCGGCGCGTGGGGCAGTTGGCCCTGCGAGATATTTACCAGCAGCTGCGTCGCGACGGCATGGGCAGGCACTCGGTTCGTTACCGGGGCAGCCAGGAAATCCAGATTGAGAATAGCCGGCCCTATGTCCAAGGGGACGCGCTCCATATCAACATGATTCAGACGCTTAAAAACGCGCTGTTAAATGGCGGAGGCGTGCCGGTCAGGATTCGCCCTGGAGACTTTACCGTCTATGACTCCGAGCATACCACCCGAGCCGCCACTGTTCTGCTTTTGGATATGAGTTGGTCGATGAGTTGGGAAGGGCGATTCGCGGCGGCAAAGAAAGTGGCATTGGCGATGGAGAGTCTTGTCCGATCTCTTCACCCGCGAGACTATTTCGGTATCGTCGGCTTTTTCACCCGTGCCGTGGAGCTAAAGCCAAAGGATCTGCCACAGGCGACTTGGAACATGGGCGATCCGTTTACCAATCTCCAAGACGGCTTGCACCTGGCTGCCGAGATGTTGGAGCGACGGCCGAGTCCCAATCAACAGATGATCGTTATAACGGACGGTCAACCCACCGCCTATTGCCGGCAAGGGCGGCTTTATTGTGAATGGCCTCTCAGCTTTGGCGGCATCAGCCAGCGCGCTGCCGAGGAAACCTTGAAAGAAGCCGAGCGCATTACCCGCAAGGGGATTACCATCAACACCTTTATGCTCGATGATAGCCCAGTGCTGCGTGGCTTCGTCGACGATCTCACCCGCATCAACAGAGGCCGCGCCTTCTACACGCGACCGGATCGTTTGGGTCAATACCTCCTCATCGATTACCTCTCCCATCAGAAAAAGAAGGTTTAACGCGCGGAGCGCATTGGACTTGAACCCGCGGCTTTTGAGCTGCGCTCTTG
>Ga0209466_1000197_pt1 | contig 13905 bp, 10 predicted proteins | sample PanSoiPlo30MoBio_FD_188323 | JGI IMG/M metagenome (GOLD analysis project Ga0209466, IMG submission 188323) | Tropical forest soil microbial communities from Panama analyzed to predict greenhouse gas emissions - Panama Soil Plot 30 MoBio (SPAdes)... | ecosystem: Environmental > Terrestrial > Soil...
CGGGCGGGGAAATTCTGCCCCGAGCTCGACGACGTCCGCGCGCCAGCCGAGGCGCTCAAGTTCGGCGATCATGCGCCGGTCGTAGGCATAGCCTCCGGTCGGAGTGTCGAGATCGCCCGGAACCGCGAAGGCGAAGCTGCGATTCATTGCCAACTCGGCGCGCTCCCTCTCCCCGTTGGGGAGAGGGTTGGGGTGAGGGGGCTCATGAGCTTCGTGACGGCCGCCCTTGCCCCCTCACCCGGCGCGCAAGAGCGCGCCGACCTCTCCCCGCTGGGGAGAGGTGGAGCAAGTGGAGTGGCCTTGGATCTGCGGCTCACCACAACGGCGCCTCGAACCACGCGCGCGCCGACGGCGATTCCCCGATGGTGACCCGGATGGCAGCGATGTCGCGCCCGTCGCGGCCGAGCCGGCCGGCGCGCACCGCTTCGGCGAGGCGCTCGAACACGTGCCGGGTGAGGAACTCGGTCGTGGTGTTGACGTTCTTGAATTCCGCAAAGTCGTCGAGATTCTTGTAGTTGAGCGGTGCCAGCACCTCCTTGAGCACCTCGAACGCGCGCCCGATGTCGACCACGATGCCGTTCTCGTCGAGCTGGTCGGCCATGAAGGCGGCCGCGACCGCGAACGTTGCGCCATGCAGCGCCTGCGCCGGGCCGAACACCGCCCCGCGGAACGAATGCGCAATCATGATGTGGTCGGAAACCTCGACGGCGAACACGATCGACTCCTTGGCGAATGGCGAATGATGAATGGTGAGTGGCGAGTGGCGAGTGGAATGGCACGTTGGAATTCTGCAAATGAAATTACCACTCCTTGATGTTCCATTCGCCATTCGCCATCGGTATTCGCCCCACTCTCTACCTCCACGCACTACTCACTCGCCATTGTAGCGGATCACCTGGCACAAGACGCCGCTGGCCGGCCCGAGAATGTCGGGCAGGCGCGCCGGCAGGTCGGCGAACGCGATCGCCGGCGCGAGCAGCGCGTCGAGCGCGGGATCGTCCAGGAGCGCCAGCGCGGCGGCGCGGCGGCGGGAAAAGTCCCAGCGCGCGCGGTGCGACGTGGAGACATTGCCGACCTGGCTCGACACGAGGCGGAGGCGGCGGCTGTGAAAGGCGCCGCCGAGCGGCACCGACACCTCACCCGCGCCATACCAGCTGAGCTCGACCACGGTCGCCTCCATGCCGGCGAGACGCAGCGCCGTGGCAAGGCCGGCGGCGCTGGCGCTGGCATGGATGACGAGATCGCACTCTTCCGGCGCGGCGTCGGGCAACGCAAAGCGCAGGCCGAGATGGCGCGCGAGGTCGGCGCGGGCAGGCTCGATATCGACCAGCGTCACGTCGGTGCCTGGAATGCGCGCGCACAAGCGCGCCACCAGCGCCCCAACGACCCCGGCGCCGACCACGGCGATGCGATCGGCCGGCCCGGGCGCGGCATCCCACAGCGCATTGAGCGAGGTCTCCATATTGGCCGCGAGGACCGCGCGCGCCGGCGGCACATTTTTCGGCACCGGAACGATGGCGTCCGCCGCTACGGTGAACAGGTTCTGGTGCGGGTGGAGCGTAAAGACGGTCTGGCCGACGAGGTCGCGCGGGCCGCTTTCGACACGGCCGACATTGATGTAGCCGTACTTGACCGGGAACGGAAAGGCGCCGCCCATCAAGGGCGCGCGCATGCGCGCGTGCTCGCTTTCCGGGACCCGACCGAAGAACACCAGACGCTCGGTGCCGCGGCTGATGGCGCCATAGAGCGCCCGCACCAGGACCTCGCCGGGACCGGGCGCGGCGGCCGGCTCCGGGCGGATTTCCGCCTTGCCGGGCCCGACATACCACAGGGCCGAGGCTTCTCCAGCTTGCCCGTTCACCATCCCCTCCTGGTGTGGTGGATTTGAAGTTCCTGCCAACATTGCGGCCACCTCGTGTAGGAACTTCAAATCCAAACCACACCAGAAATCATATACTTGCCAGTGTCCCTTTGATTCCGAAGTTCGCATGCGAGCCTGCCGCAAGGGTTTGCGAACTTCGGAATCGGGACACTGGCCGGCCTTTCCGTTGCCGTCCGTCTCTGGCTATATCCTGACCCGGCACGAGAGGAAATCTAACCCCTTGCTCGACCGTCTCGATCGGCTGGACGTGGCCACCGCCGCGCCCGAAAGCTCCCTTGCGGGCCGCCGGGCGCTGTTTTTCGCCCTGGTGGCGGCCACCATGGCGGCGCTGCTCTGGCTCATGGCGGCGGCACTGTCGGTCGGCGGCCTCGACGCCTTCGACCTGACCCTGCTGGCGCTGTTCGCCGTGACCCTGCCGTGGTCGGTGATCGGCTTCTGGAACGCGACCATCGGCTTCCTCATCATGCGCTTCGCCCGCGACCCGACTGCCGTGGTGTGTCCGGTGGCGGCGGGCGTGCGCGGCACCGAGCCGATCACGGTCTCGACCGCGATCGTGGTGTGCATCCGCAACGAAAGTCCTGAACGGCTGATCCGCAACCTGAAGCCGCTGCTGGCTGGCCTGGTGGCGGAAGGCGTGGGCAAGTGCTTCCACGTCTATCTGCTGAGCGACACCGACCAGGCCGACATCGCCGCCGCCGAGGATGCCGACCTCGGCGCCTTCGCGGCAGCGTGGCAAGACCAGGTCCCGGTCACGTACCGGCGACGCGCCAGCAACACCGGCTTCAAGGCCGGCAACATCCGCGACTTCTGCGAGAACTGGGGCGACCGCCACGAGCTTGCCGTCACGCTCGACGCCGACAGCTTCATGAGCGCCGAGGCGGTGTTGCGGCTGGTGCGCGTGATGCAGGTGAACCCGCAGCTCGGCATCCTGCAAGGCCTGGTCGTGGGTATGCCGTCGACCAGCGCCTTCGCCCGCGTGTTCCAGTTCGGCATGCGGCTCGGCATGCGCTCATACACCATCGGCAGCGCCTGGTGGCAGGGCGATTGCGGCCCGTACTGGGGCCACAATGCCGCCGTGCGGCTCAAGCCGTTCACCGCCCATTGCCACATCCCGCCGCTGCCGCCGGGCGGCCCCCTCGGCGGGCACGTGCTCAGCCATGATCAGATCGAGGCGGTGCTGATGCGCCGCGCCGGCTACGAGGTGCGCGTGCTGCCGGAAGAAGATCTCGGCTGGGAGGAGAATCCGCCGACGCTCATCGAGTTCATCCGGCGCGACCTGCGCTGGTGTCAGGGCACGCTGCAGTACTGGCACTTCCTCTTCCTTCCTGGCGTGCCGCTGGTGAGCCGCTATCAGCTCGCCTTCGCGGTGCTCATGTTCCTGGGCTCGCCCGCCTGGATGGGCCTCCTGATCGTCGGCACGCTGGCGGTGGCGCGCGCCGACACGCCGGCGGACTTCATCCGCGCCGATGCCGGCCTCGCACTGTTCGCCGTCGTGCTGGTCATGTGGTTCGCGCCGAAGATAGCCACCGTGCTCGATGTCCTCACCCGGCCGCGCCTGCGCCGTGCCTTCGGCGGCGGCGTCCGCTTCGTCGCCAACGTGGCGATCGAGACGCTGTTCTTCCTAGCGCTGTCGCCCATCATGTGGCTCGGCCACACGATCTTTCTCGGCGGGCTGGCGTTCGGCCGCACCATCGGCTGGATCGGCCAGACGCGCGACGATCACGCCGTGCCATTGGCAGTGGCGCTGCGCCAGTTCTGGCCGCAGACGCTCCTCGGGTGGGCAGCCATCGGCATTCTGGCGCTGACCCATCCGTCGGCCATTCCCTATGCGGTGTTCATCGCCGGCGGGCTCGCGCTGTCGGTGCCGCTGGCGGTGGTGAGCGCGTGGCCGCGCCTCGGCCGCCTGTGCGCGCGCATCGGCGTCGGCCGCCTGCCCGAGGAGACCGATCCGCCGGCGCCGTTGCGCGGCCTCGACCTGGCGGCGCTGGAAGCGGCGGCAGCCGGCCAGCGCAACACCCAGATCCTGCGCACCACGCGTGGCGTCGTGCGCTCGCTCCGCCTCTATTACGGCGACCGCCGCCGCCGCGCCGCCATGGACCGGCTGTACGCGCAATTCGTGAAGCCGGGCCACCTGGTGTTCGACATCGGCGCCCATGTGGGCGATCGCACCGCGGCGTTCCGCCGGCTCGGCGCCCGCGTCGTGGCGGTCGAGCCGCAGCCGGCGCTGGTCGGGGCGTTGAAGCTTCTGTACGGCCGCGACACCGCCGTCACGATCGAGCCGGTGGCGCTCAGTGGCACCGCCGGAAAGATTGCGCTGAATATCAATATCGACAATCCGACCGTGTCGACGGCATCCGCGCAATTCATCGCCGCCGCCGACGGCGCGCCCGGCTGGGAAGGCCAGCGCTGGACCGGACGCGTCGACGTAGCCACGACGACGCTCGACCGGCTGATCGCCCGCCACGGCGTGCCGGCCTTCGTGAAAATCGATGTGGAAGGCTTCGAGGCCGAGGTGCTGGCCGGCCTGACGCAGGTGATCGCCGCCCTCTCGTTCGAATTTACCACGATCCAACGCGAGGTCGCTCAAGACTGCCTGCGCCGTTGCCAGGCGCTCGGCTTCACCCGCTACAATGCGGCGCTCGGCGAAAGCCAGGAGCTGGCGCATGCGAGCTGGCAGAGCGCGGAGGAGATCGGACGTTGGCTGGCGGCGCTGCCGATGGAAGCCAACTCCGGGGATATTTATGCCCGTCGGTAATTTCTCCGTAGGGTGGGCAAAGGCGCGTTGCTCTGCGCGTTCAGCATGCGCGGCGATTGGAACGCGCCATGCCCACGCGTGCGGCCTCATCACCAATGGTGGGCACGGCGCGTTCGTATCGCCTTATGTGTTGATGCGCCGCGTCCTGCGCGCCTTTGCCCACCCTACGGTGATTTTGCTCCTTGCTACCATCGCGACCGGCGCCTATGCCGGCGACGAGCTCGCGGTCGAGGTGGTCAACGCCAGCGAGCCGACGCTGTGCGCCGAGAAGGACAATGTCCACCTCAAGCTCGGGTCGCCCGACGTGCGCCGCTTCACCATCGAGGCAGTGCATCCGGCCTACATGGGCACGATCGTGGTCGACCGCTATGCGCCCGACTTCCGGAACTGCGACATGTCGAACGATCCGGTCCACAAGGCCGAACCGCGCCGCATCACCTTGTACGAAACGAACGAGTGGCAGCTCGTCGGCCTCGCCTTCCCCAGCTACTGGCGGGCGGCAAAGGTGCCGGTGCGCGTCGGCGAGCGGGTGGAGACCGGGCTGCACCTGTTGCAGCTGTGGACGCGCTTTCAGGAGCGCGCCGAGGAAGTGCTGGTGCTCTATCCGCCCGACGGCTACTGGCGGGCGCGCCCGCTGCCGCCAGCGCACCTGCGTTGGAGCGCCTACGGTTCGTCGTTCCTCGTCGGCCCGGAGGACATGGCAGGCAGGCCGCTGGTCGACATCAAGGACATCGCGTTCGATCCGGCCACGCGCACGTTCCACCTGGCGTTCGTGCGCGGCGGCTCGGCGAGCCTGCGCCTTCAGTCGCTCGATCAGGACCACATCGCCCTCGATGTGACGTTCGACTCGGCGATCTCCGGCGCGCCGTTCGCCGCGCTGCGTTCGATGTTCGTCACCGAGGTCAACGCCGACGTCGCCCGGGTGGGCTGGCGCACGAAAGGCGCGCAAGCCTGGCAGCAAGCGCCGGTAATGACGTTTGCCCGCGCCGACGCGGTGGAATTGTGGGCGGGCCGCGCGCTGCCGTCGCGGCACAATCTCAGCGCCCCCGACATGGTGTTCCGCGATTTCCGCGCCGCACGGTGAGCCACGCGATCGTGAGCCGCGACGCCATGTTTTCGATCGATTGAAGCTGCCATAATGCCGACAGGAGGTGAGATGATGGGCGCCGATGCGCCTTGAATCCAAAGGGGATGTGTCATGGCGGAGACGAAGCGGGCGCGGGCGAAGCTGCGCTACCAGGATCGCAACGACCTGTTCGAGACGTTTGCCGACTCGCTCGGGCCGTGGTCGTACGATGGCAACACCTTGCGCCTCGAGTTCCTGGTGACGCGCCTCGACTCGCCGAAAGGCGACGAGCGGACCGGACGGCAATTCCCGGTATGCCGGCTGGCGCTGACCGCCAAGGGCGCGCTCGAGCTGCTCAACCAGTGTCGCCAGCTCACTGATGCGCTGGAAAAAGCCGGCGCGATCAAGAAGGCGCCGAGCGAGCGCCAGCCGATCAAGGTGAATTGAGCGGCGCGACAACGTGGCGGATTTTTTCCCCGACCTCCTTCAGCGCTCCGGCAAAAGGATGGAAGGTGAAACGCACCGTGTGGGTGCCGGGGGGCACCACGATGGCGCGGAAGATGACGTTGGCCTTGAGGATGTCGGTCGAGACGCCGTCGATGCTGGCGCGCCACCAGGGATGCCAGACGTCGTTGAGCACGAGAATGCCGCCGGCCGGCGCGTCGACCGCGATCACGACCTCGGTGCCGGCATAGCGCACGATGCGCGCTGCATTGGCGCTGCGCGCAAAGGCCGGCGGCAGGTCGAGCGGCGCCTGCTCCAGCAGCACGGTCGTGCGCGGGTCGACGTCGGGCCAGCCGCTGGCGGCGAGCGCCGAAAAATCGGCAAAGCGCCACTCGGTCGCCACCATGACGCGCGGCAGCGCGCGCGGGTTTTCGTACACATAGGCGTCGGCTGTGCGCGCGATGAAGGTGAGATCGCCCGGCTGCAGCGCGGAATCGATCTGCTCCACGGGCACGCCGGTGGCGATGAAGCGCAGGCCAAGCATATCCGCGAAGGCCGAACGGTAGGACGGAAACAGCGGCGAGAAGTTGCGCTGCTCGGCGGTCGCCACCGTGTCGGGCGCCCGCGTCGCGTCATAGAACCACTTGAGCCGCAGCGGATTGTGCCCGAATACGTGCTCGAACCCGTGCACCAGCCCCAGGTTCGGCCAGTGATAAGCAATGCCGGTGAGTTCGACACGGTCGCGCCGGTCGGGAGCCGCTGCGGCCGCCAGACGCGCCTTGAGCAGCGCCACGGTCTCGTTGTGCGTGTCGGGCCGCAGCGCCTCGTAGACGGCCGGCGGCAGCCCGGTCGACTCGTTGGACGCATTGTTCCATGCGAGGTCGATCACCATGAACGTGCCCAGCACCAGCGCGGCGCCAAGCGCAGTGTTGGAGCGGCGCGCCAGGCCGAGCGCAGCGATCGCCACACCGGCAAAGGCGATGCCGGTGATGACCGGAACGATGGCGGCCGCGATCGTGCCCACCACATATGCGAGCCCGAGGGCCAGTGCCACGAGGATGACGGCGCAGCCGATCTCCGCCGCCCGCTGCCATGGTCTCGGCGGCGGCACGCTGCCGGTCAGCCAGCGATGCACCAGGTAGCCGGACAACAGCGCGAGCAACGCGCCGAGCACGAATGCGGCATCGGCCGGCCGGCGAAACAGAGTCACGCCGGGCAGGAGCTCGTACATCAGACGAAATGCCGGCGTGTACCATCCGAGCGCGTAGAGGAGGACAAGCAGCAGCGCTACGGTGAAGAAGCGGATCTCGCGCGCCCACAGCAGCCCGCGGATGACGCCGAGGCCGACCACCGTCACGGCCACCAGGGCGCCGGAATAGACCTGGCCCATGTTTTGCGCGAGGTAGAGCTCGGGCCAGCCCAACGCGCTGCTCCAGGGCAGGCTCGGCGGACCCCAGTAGTCGATCTTGGGATCGGAGGCGCCGTAGAGATCGGCAAAGGCCAGCGTGAGCAGGTGCGCCGGATGCAGCGATCCGCGACCCGCGGCGACAAAGCCGAACTCCGGCCGATTGGATCTGGCGGCAAGCAGCGCCGTCAGCACCACCGGGACGGCGGCGACGAGCACGCCCGCCAGCGCTCCCGCCGCCAGCGGTGTTGTGCTGGCGCGCAGGCGCGCGGAAACATTTTCGCCGGCGAGCCAATGCCACACGACGAAGCCGGCCAGGACGTAGAGCACGAGCAGCGCCACCTGGTCGCGCCCGATCGTGGCCAGCGCGGCGAGCACGCCGGCCGCCACGCCGGCGCGCCACGAGCTCTCCTCGAGCGCCCGCGCCAGCATCCACAGCGCCAGCGGCAGGTAAGACAGGCTGATGACCTGGCCGGTGTGCTGCAGCCGCGCGCTCGCCGCGCCGGCGAACGCAAAGGCGATCGCCGCCACGAGCGCACCGGCCGGATGCCAGCCGCGATCGCGGAAATAGAGAATGAGGCCGACGCCGCCGAGGATCAGGTGCGCGAAGGTGACACCGTCGACGGCGCGAAAGCCGGGGCGCGGCGCGACGAACGCCAGCAGCAGATGCAGCGGCGAGAAGATCAGCGATTGCGGGTCGGAGATCTGCGGCCAGCCGGCAAAGACATTGGGGGTCCAGAACGGCGATTCACCGCGCGCCAGCGACGCCGCCAGGAAACTGACCTGCGGAAAAAACTGCGACTTGGCATCCCACGGGATGGTGACGGCGCCCGACAGCCACGGCCATGCGAGGATCAGCGAGGCGAGCGCAAACAGGGCGAGCGTGGCGGGCAACTGATGGCGCCGTCCCGGTGCCAGCCGAGACTCGTAAGCGCTGCCAGAGATCATGTCGCGCGCTTGGTGATCATGGGTTCCCGCCTTCGCGGGAACGACCGAGAAGCCACGCACAGTCTCAGCTTCCCGCCGCCATGTCGACAGGCGAGGTCGGCGCCTCCGCGGCGGGGACCATGAACTGCGCCCGCGCCAGTTCGGCGAACTGGCCGTTCGCCTTGACCAGCTCGTCGAACGAGCCGGTCTCGACGACGCGGCCGCCCGCGAACACCAGGATGCGGTCGGCGTGGCGGATGGTGGCGAGCCGATGGGCGATGACGAAGGTGGTGCGGTTCTTCATCACCTCGTCGAGCGCCACCTGGAGCTTGGCCTCGGTGGCGGCATCGAGCGCGCTTGTAGCCTCGTCGAGGATGAGGATCGGCGGATTCTTCAGCAGAGCGCGCGCGATCGACAGGCGCTGGCGTTCGCCGCCCGACAGCGCCCGCCCGCGCTCGCCGACGCGCGCCTGAAAGCCCTCCGGGTTGCGCTCGATGAACTCCAGCGCCTGGGCGCGCGCCGCCGCGTCGCGCATCTCCGCCTCGGTGGCATCGGGCTTGCCGACATAAAGATTGTCGGCGATCGAGCGGTTGAACAGCAGCGACTCCTGGAACACGACGCCGATGTTGCGGCGGAGCCCGGCAAGCTTCATGTCGCGGATGTCCACGCCGTCGATCTTGATCACGCCGCTCTGCGGATCGAAGGCGCGGTGCAGCAGCGCCAGCGCGGTCGATTTGCCGGCGCCGGTCGGCCCGACCAGGGCAATGGTCTGGCCCGGCAGGGCGGTGAAGTTGAGATCGGTGACGGCCGGCCGCTTGGCGTCATAGGAGAACGACACGTCCTGGAACTCGACCAGCCCGAAAAGGCGGCCGGGATCGGTGGCATGCGGCCGGTCGCGCAGCGCCGGCACCGTGTCCAGCACCGCGAAGAAGTCGGCCAGGCGCGGCGCATCGGTGAACACCCGGTTGCTGAAGCCGACCGCCATCTCCAGCCGCGCGATAATCATGGTGGCGATGCTCATGAACGTGACGATCTGGCCGATCGTCGCCTGATGCTGGCTGTAGAGCCAGGTCCCGAAGACGATGATGGAGAGGACCGCCAGCGTCGTCGCCGCGCGCGTCAGCACGGTGAGCAGCGCCCACCACGCCAGAACCGGCATCTGCGCCCCGAGCAGGCGGCCGACCACGTGCCGCAGCGCCGTGACCTCCGCCTCGATGCGGGCGAAGCTCTGCACGAGCGCGATGTTGCCCAGCGTGTCGGTCGCGCGTTCCGCCATGCTGGTGTAATGCTCCTCGACCGAACTCTGCATCGTCTCCGTTCGTTTCAGCACCACCGCCATCAGAATGGCGAACAGCGGACACAGCAGGATCAGCAGCAGCGCCAGGCGCCAGTTGAGGAACAGCGACAGCGGCAGCAGCACGATGAGCGATACGAAGCCCACGAAGTGATCGCGGAAGAACGCCAGCCACAGGCCCCACAGCACATCGGTGCCGGCCAGCATCACCTTGAGCAGGCGCCCCGAATGGGTGGCGCCGTGATAGGACTGCGGGAGCTGCAGCACGTGCTCGAAATAGTCCGTGAGCACCGCCAGGCGGCGGCGGTGCGACAGGCGATCGGCATTGAGCGCGACCAGCGTGCCGCACACGATGGTGAAGAGGCCGAAGCCGACCCACGCCGCCAGCAGGGTCAGGAGAGCGTCCCACGACGGCGGCTCGCCCCGCGCCTGGGCGCCGGCCAGGGTGTCGATGACCTTGCCGAACAGCACGGGCTCGGCGAACTGCGCCGCGGCCAGCGCGAGATTGCCGGCCGCCAGCATCCAGCCCAGCTTGCGCTCAGGGCCGAGCAGCTGGAGCACGCGGACGTACAGGCGGATCAGGTTCATGTAGGCCCCGGCGACTCGCAAATCACAAACGTATTTTGGACGACCGCATTCTGTCTACGGCCCCTGGTCCCGTGCCGTGCGTTCGGCCGGACCACGTCATGTGGATCGCGTGCAGGGCGATGGTACCGGCAAACCCACGCTCTCCTTTGAAATTGCCCTGCCGTTCGGGATAGCCTGTCCCCCTGCCCTTTTCATGACGATCCAGGGGAATGAGACATGCGCAGCAAACCGTGCCTCACGTTGGCCGACGTGAAGAAGATGATGGCCGCCTGCATGGCCGAGGCGGACAAGAACAATTGGAACGTGTCGGTGACGATCGTCGACGATTCCGGCTTCCTGCTCGGCTTCGAGCGCATGGACGGCGCGCCCCCGATCTCGGCCGAAGTGTCGTTCGGCAAGGCGCGTACCTCCGCGCTCACCAAGCGGCCGAGCAAGTTTTTCGAGGAGCGCGTCAAGGAACGTCCGGCTTTCGTCGGCTTTCCCGCCGGCATCCTGATCCAGGGCGGCCTGCCGATCATGCACGAGAACGAATGCGTGGGCGCGATCGGCGTGTCCGGCGTGCAGTCGCACGAGGACGAGCAGGTCGCCCAGGCCGGCATCAAGGCGTTGGGGTGACCGTCCCGTAGGGCGGGCAAGAGGCGCGAATCTCGGCATTGATGGTGGGCAAATTCGCCATGGCGCGTTGCCCACCATCAACGCTTCGCCGTTCGAATTTGCCCACCTACGGAGCTTTCGGCGGTCAGCCGCGGCGCGCCGTCTCGCGTCCGAGCGTGTTGAATCGCGCCTTCTGCTCGTTGCCAAGCGACGCGTAGAAGTCCTGCAGCGCGGGCTGCACGGTCCTCGCCGCCTGCAGCATTGCGTCGACCCGCTTCTCCATCGCCTTGAGCCGGCCGACCGGCGTCTGCGGAATGTCGTCGGGACAGGCGTCCTGCAGAATCGCCACGGCCTTCTCAGTTGCCTTGCTCAGCCGATCGAGCGCCCGTTGCTGCTGGTCGTTCGGCCGCACTGCATCTTCGATCCGCTCGATGGGAAGATTGGTGAGGCCGGGTTTCGGCCCGCCGCAACTCGCCGTGTCGCCATTGCCCGGCGCAGCGCCCTCCGTGCGGGCTCGGGCGGTGGCGACGCGCGGTCCGATCGCATTGAACCGCGCCTTCTGCTCGTCGCTCAGCGAATCGTAGAAGCGGGCGAGCGCCGGCTGCACGCGGCGCAACGCTTCGCGCGTCGCCTCCAGCCGCGCGATCATCGCCTGCAGACGCCCGGTCGGCGTCAGCGAGAATTCGCTCGGACAGGACGCCTTGAACGTCGCCGCCGCCTGTGCGGCGGCATCCTTCAGTCCGGCAAGCAGCGCCTGCTGGTCGTTGCTCGGGCGCAGCGCGGCGCCGATCTCGTCGAACGGCCAAGCCGTGATGCTGTCGGCGTCGCATGGCTGCACGCCGGTGCGCGCGGCCGACCGATGGCGAGCGGCGGAGCGGCGCGGCGTTCCGCCGATCTGCGAATCGGCGTAGGCGTAAGCCCCATCCTGGCTGCCATAGTCCCAGAACATGGCGTCGATGAAGTCGTCGTAGGCATAGGCCCAATAGCCGTCGTCATAGGCACTGGGCCAGAACGCGTAGTAGAACAGGTCGTTGTAGGCGTAAGGCCAGAACACCGGGCCGGCCCAGGCCACGAATGAGGCCGGGTGGCCGCGGCGCCATGCCAGCCGCGGGGCGATCCGTTCAGGGCGCGCCTGCGACGACGCGGCCCGGCTCTGGAACGGCGCCGCGAAGCGGCCCTGTCTCGCCGCCTCCGCGCTCACGCGCCCGGCACGCGACGTCGGCACCGCACCCAGGCGCTGCCGCTGCTGCTCGGCGCGCAAGTTCTGCAATTGCTGCCGCTCCTGGGCGCGCAACTGGCGTTGCTGCGCAGGGCCGAGGTGCCCTTGCTGCAGCCGCTCCTGCCGCTGCTGCGCGCGCAGGTCACGGATCTGCTTTTGCTCCTGCGCACGAAGCTGGCGCTGCTGTCGGCGATCGAGCGCGCGCGCCGGCTCTGATTGTCCGACCGTCTGGCGCGGCTGCGGCGGTTGCGCCGGTGATTGCCCAACTCCCTGTCGCCCCTGCTGGGCTTGGCGGGCTTGGCGCGGTTGCGCACGCTCGGCCAGCGGATGGGCGCCGCGCGGCGGGCGTTGTGGCGCAGCCAGGCGCGCCGGCGGTGGAGCATGCGGCCGCGCCGCGTGCGGCACCGGTGCCACGCCATGTCGCGGCGTGGCGACGCGCGGCGGTGGAGCAGCGATGCGCGGCGGCGGCGCCATGCGCGGCGCCATCGCGCGCGGCGAAGGTGCGCTGATGTGCGGTGCCGGTGCCCGCGGAGCAGCGATGTGTGGTGCAGCCGGTCGCGGCGCGGGCGCCGGCGCCGCTGCGCGCGGGACTGCCGCCGGAGCCGCCGGGCCCGGCCTTCCCGGGCCACCGCCCTGATGTTTTCCGTGCTGTGCAGCGCCCTCCGAGATCATCCATGGCGACAGCACCAGTACCAGCGATACGGCCAGAAGTCGGGCGAACATGACGGAGCCCTCCAATCGTTCCTTCCACCACTACCCCACTACAACGCCGTCCTCCGCCCTCGGGTTCGCTCGCGTCCAAGTGGTACGCACCCGAGACAAGCTGTCACGCGGCTGACAAGCGGGCGCTCTACAGCTTGCCGCCAAGCGATTCGACCGGAGCGCGAAGCATGTCAGCCTGGAGCGCCCTGCTGCTTGCCGGCCTGTGCGAGATCGCCTGGGCGCTCGGCCTCAAATATTCGGACGGGTTCACCCGGCTGTGGCCCAGCGTCGCGACGCTGATTGCGCTGGCGTTCAGCTTCGTCCTCCTGTCCATCGCGCTGCGCTCGGTGCCGTTCGGCACCGCCTACGCCATCTGGACCGGCATCGGCGCCGCCGGCAGCATCATTCTCGGCATCACCGTGTTCGGCGAGCCCACGGACGCGTTCCGCGTGCTGTGTCTGTCGCTCATCGTCGCCGGCATGGTGGGATTGCGCGCGGCGGCGTAGCTGCTGCCGTTTTCCCGGCGTGGATTTCGGTGTAGACCAGAAGTCCCTCGCGCCCAAAAGGACGCCGCCATGCAAGCCGGACCCCAGGCCATGACCCTGTCGGAGCGCGCCGACGCGCTCGAAGAGCACATGATGCACGAGCTCGAGCACATCGTGACGAAGTCGGTGCTGTTCAACCTCGCCGACGGCAAGGTGGAGATGGAGGGCGGCGCCGCGCTGATGGCGAAGAATCCCGGAAAGTACATGCTGATGGGCGCCGATCCGCGGCTGCCCAAAATGCCCGACAAGCCGACGCTGATCGACTACTTCAAATGCCGCTTCGCTTCCACCGCCCATCTGCTGCAGAGCGCCACCCATGCGCTCAAGGCCGGCCACAGCGAGAAGGTGGTGCTTGCCTGCCTGCTGCACGACGTCGCGGTGCGCCAGGCCGATCGACACCGCATAGATCGGCAGCCCATGCAGGAAGTTGGTGGTGCCGTCCAGCGGATCGATGATCCACACGTAGTCGCTCTTGCGATTGCCG
>Ga0209466_1000198_pt1 | contig 13843 bp, 11 predicted proteins | sample PanSoiPlo30MoBio_FD_188323 | JGI IMG/M metagenome (GOLD analysis project Ga0209466, IMG submission 188323) | Tropical forest soil microbial communities from Panama analyzed to predict greenhouse gas emissions - Panama Soil Plot 30 MoBio (SPAdes)... | ecosystem: Environmental > Terrestrial > Soil...
GATCCTCGTCCAGGAGCTGGTGCGTCATCAGCACGAAACCGGGCGTGCAGAAGCCGCACTGGAAGGCGCCCGCCGCGATGAACGCCTCCTGCACATCGCTCAACCCGTCGTGCCCGAGGTGCTCGACCGTCACCACCTCGGCACCGTCGGCGAAGGCCGCCAGGAACAGGCATCCCGACACGGCGCGATCGTCGACCAGGACGGTGCAGCAGCCGCACATGCCCTGGCCACAACTCTCGCGCGCCCCGAACAGATCGAACTGGCGCTGCAGCACATCGACCAGGCTGTGATGCGAAAGAATCTCGGCGCTGACGGCTTCGCCGTTGAGCATGAAGGAGATGGTGCGCGCCTCGCTCATGCATCCTCCAGCGGCTTGCCGGCGTTGGCGCGCAGCGCGCGGAACACCGCCTCGGGCGTGAGCGGCAGCTCGGTCAGGCGCACGCCCACCGCATCGTCGATGGCATTGGCGATCGCCGGCGACACGCAGAAGGTCGAGACCTCGCCCACGCCCTTGGCGCCGAACGGCCCGTTGGCCTGGGTCGTGTCCACGGTCTCGTTGCGCATCACCACCGGCACGTCGCGCAGGCCCGGGATCTTGTAGTCGGCGAGCGACGCGTTGGTCACCTGCCCGCCATCCACATGCATCTTCTCGAACATGGTGAAGCCGAGCTGCATCAGCGCACCGCCCGAGAGCTGCGTCTCCACGATCCGCGGATTGATCGCCCGGCCGATGTCGGCGACGTTGACCAGTTTCGTGATACGTACGTGGCCGGTCTCAGTATCGACCTCGACCTCGGCGCCGGCGCCGGCCACCATCCAGAACGGCGTGGCGTTGGGCGTCTGTCCGGTCGCCGCGTCGGGCGACACGTAGTCCGGCTTGTAAGTGCCGGTGCCGACGATGTTGCCAGCCTGCATGCCGTACTTCTTCTTGAACAGTTCGGCGATCGGGATGTTGCTGCCTTCGGGCACGTCGAGCTCGCCGGCCAGCGCCTTGAGCTTGGCGCGCGCGTCCTCGGCGGCGAGCCGCACGGCGTGGCCCATGTGGAACAGCGAGCGCGAGCCGAGCGTGCCCATGTCGTAGGGCGTCACGTCGGTGTCGCGCGGCACCACCCGCACGGCCTCGGCCGGCAGGTTGAGCACCTCGCCGACGATCTGCGCCATGGCGGTGTCGGAGCCCTGGCCCATGTCCACCGTGCCGCAATAGAGCGTGGTGCTGCCGTCGGCGTTGATGTTGACGACGGCCACCGACGTGGTCGGCGAGATCACGGCTTTCAGCGCCACGGCGAGGCCGCGGCCGCGCCGAACGTGTCCGGCGCCGCGGTCGAACGGCTTGCCCCAGTCGATGCGCTCGGCGGTGCGCGCCAGCACGGCCTCGATGGCGGCATCTTTCAGCACCGTTCCGGTCGCCTGCGGCCGGCCGTCGCGAAGAATGTTCTTGCGGCGGAACTCGAGCGGGTCGAGCTTCAGCGCGCGCGCGACCATGTCGGTGTGGCTTTCGTAGGCCCACACGAGTTGCGGAATGCCGAAGCCGCGCAGCGCGCCGGCCGGCGTCAGGTTGGTGTAGAGCGCGTAGGAATCGATGGCGACATTGTCGATGTCGTAGGGTCCGGCGGCGGTGAAGCCCGACTTCTGTGTGACGCGCGGGCCGATGTCCGCATAGGCGCCGCCGTTCCACCACACCTCGCATTCGCGCGCCACGATGCGACCATCGTGGTCGATGCCGCTCTTGATGCGGAACGTGCTGGCGTGCTTGGTGATGGTGTAGAACTGCTCCTCCATGGTGAGCGCGATTTTCACCGGCCGCCGCGTGAGCAGCGACAGCGCTACGACTAGCGCTTCCAGCTTGATGTAGAGCTTGCCGCCAAAACCGCCGCCGAGGAACGGCACCACCACGCGCACGCGGTTCTCCGGCCAGCCGAGCAGGCGCGCAATCTCGATGCGCACGAAGGACGGGCTCTGCGACGCCGTATGGACAGTGACGCGGTCCTGCCGGGCGTCGGCCAGCGAGACGAATGGCTCCAGCGCCAGGTGCAGGCATTGCTGGGTGCGGAAGCTGTGCTCGAACACATGTGCCGCCGCCTTGAAGGCGGCTTCCGTATCGCCGCGCCGCAGCCGGAAGTCGAGCGCCACGTTGGTGCCCTTGCGCCCCTTGAGGTGCTTCAAGTCGGGAAATGTGCCGGCGGGCTTGAGCTCCTCGTGCACGTGCACGCCCGATGTCGCCGCCTCGATCTCGTCGAACACGGCCGGAAGCTCGTCGTACTCGGCGACGATGAGCTGGGCGGCTTCCTCGGCCACGTGCGGATCGGCGGCGAGCACGACCGCCACCGGCTCGCCGACGTAGTGCACCTTGTCGATGGCCAGGATCGGCTGGTCGTGGAAGGCCGGCCCGTAATAGGGCTCGGGAATGATTCTTTGCACATCCTCGGCCGTGATCACGGCGTGCACGCCCGGCAGCGCGCGCGCCGCGCTGGTGTCGATCGAGCGGATGCGGCCGTGCGCCACCGTGCTGCGAAAGATCTTCCCGGTGAGCATGCGCGGCAGCTGCAGCGTATGCATGTACTGCGCGCGGCCCGACACCTTGTCGCGCGCTTCCAGCCGCGGGAGCGAGCGGCCGACCTCGCCGCGCTGCATCGTCGTGGTTGTCATCACGGCGCTCCATTGCTGGCGAGGGCTTGCTGCACCGCGCGCCCGACATGGACGCGCAGGAGCTCGCGCTTGTAGGCGGCCGAGCCGCGCACGTCGGCGAGAATCTCCACCTCGCCGGCCGCCGCATCGCCGGCACGCGCCAGCGCTGCCGCATCGATCGCAGCGCCGGCCAGCACTTTTTCCGCTGCCTTGAGACGCGTGGCCTTTTCGGTGGCAGCGCTCGCCACCAGCCGGATCGATTTGATCGCCTTGCCTTCGGCCTCGACAGAGGCCGCCACGCCGAGCGCCGGCCAGTCGTCGGCCGAGCCGGCCGTGACCTTGAGGTAGGCAGCGCGCCGCTTGCCCTGCGCCGGGATGCGCAGCTCGGTGATCAGCTCATTGCGTTCCAGCACGGTCTCGTAATAGCCGGCGAAGAGGTCCTCCACAGCCAGCACGCGCTCGCCCTTGGGTGATGCTGTCGCCACGCTGGCGCCGAGCGCGATCAGCACCGGCGGCAGGTCCATGTGCGGATCGCCATGGGCGAGATTGCCGCCGACCGTGGCGACGTTGCGCACGCGCACGTTGGACAGGATGCGCAATGTGTTGCCCAGCACCGGCACCTTGGCGCGCACCGCGGCCGAGCGCTCGAGCGCCGACAGGGTCACCATGGCGCCGATGCCCAGCCCACCATTGGCTTCCGCTATGGCGGAAAATTTCTTCTCAATGCGGCGCAGGCTGACCAGGCGCGTGGGCCGGAACACCGCCGCCTTCATCATCAGCATCAGGGCGGTGCCGCCCGCGATCGGCCGCACCGACGGATCGTCCGGATCGATGAGCGCCAGCGCTTCGGCGAGCGTGCGCGGCTCGGCGAGTTCGAACGGGATCAAATCAGGCTCCTCCTGCGGCGCCGGGCGCCGCAAAATGCGCCTGCAACCTCTTGGCAAACTCGCGTTCCATCTCCTTCGCCTTCGCGCGCAGCACCGGCTGGCCAATACTGCCCAGCTTGCCGGCCAAGGTCGACTCGGTTTCGTAACGAATTTTCGTCTCCTCGCCGGCCTCGGCGAGTTGCAGGATGGAGCGCGCCGTGAGCCGACCCACGACTCCCAGTGGCACGCCTTCCACCTTCGCCTCGATCTCGCTCGGCGGCTCGATGCGCATGAGCTCGACGGTGACGGCGAACTTGAATTTCATGTAGGCGATTTTCGTCTCGAACGTCGCCGCATAGTGCGTCGCGTCGATCTCGTTGAGGCCGTGCACGCCATCGACGCAGGAGGCGAAGAAACGCGCATCGCGCAGCTTGCCGAACACGGTTTCGCGCGGCGCCGTGACGGTGATCTCGCCAGTGAGTTTCATGACGCGTGACGAGGTTTGGCGACGATGGGCTGCGACGCACTACTGAGGTTGGATTTTGGCGGCCTTCGCCAGCGCCACGGTCGCCTCGACGTCGTTCTTGAAGAACGCGGCGAACTCGGCGAGCGTCATCGGCATCGGTTCGATGCCGAGCGCGGTGAACCGTTCGCGCACGGCGGGGGCCTGCAGCGCCTTGGCGGTCTCCTGGTGCAGCCTCTCGACGATGGCGCGCGGCGCGTTCGCCGGCAGGAACAGCCCGCTGTAAAACGGATAGACCGAGTCCGCGGGCAGGCCGGCCTCGATCGTGGTCGGCACCTCGGGCATGAGCGAGGCGCGCTTGTGCGCGCTCACCGCAAGGGCAACGAGCTTGCCGTCACGCAGCAGGCTGAGCGTCGTGGTGAACGGCTGCACGCTGAAGTCCACCCGTTCGGCCACGACCTCGGTCACGGCTTCGGACGCGCCCTTGAAGGCGATGTGCTGCGCCTCGAACCCAGCGCTCAGGCGCAGGCGCTCGGCGCCGAAATGCGAGGCCGATCCGGCGCCCGCGGTCGAATAGTTGAAAGCGCCGGGCTTGGCCTTGGCGGCCGCGATCATGTCGCGCAGGGTCTTGTACTTGGTTGGCGCGGTCACGATGGCCAGCGGCTGCTGTCCGAACGGGATGACGGGAATGAAATCGCTCAGCGTGTCGTAGGGCAGCTTGGCGTAGAGCGCACGAGCGGTGCCGAGCGCCCCGTAAGCCAGGACCGTGTAGCCGTCGGGAGCGGCTTTCGCGACCGCGCTGGCTCCGATCGTGCCGCCGGCGCCAGGCCGGTTCTCGATGACGATCGTCTGTCCGAGCTGCTTGGCCACCTGCTCCATGACGACGCGCGCCATGATGTCGCTGGCGCTGCCGGCGCCGAGCGGGACGACCACCGTGATGTTGCGCGACGGCCAGTCCTGGGCCGCGGCCGGAGGTGACGCAAAAGCCGCCACGGCGAGGCAAGCCAACAAGAAACCGGCGTGCGAGACGACGCCTACCCGCGATGCACGAGCCATCAAAGTTCCTCCCAAACTTTGGCGGTCCCGGCAGGACTCGAACCTGCGACCTTCGGTTTAGGAAACCGCTGCTCTATCCGGCTGAGCTACGGGACCTTGCTGATTCAATAAATGGCGGCGCGGGCGGGCGCAATCGCCTGCCGCGCCGGCAATGCCGTGCAATAGACGGCCGCGCGCGGCGCGATGCCTCCGGGCCGCTGCAGGGCATATCTACCCTTCTCATGGTCAGCCCAGCATCCGCCAGGCCGTTGTCGTGGCTGGTTATTTCCCTAAACTGACGCATGGAGTTCAAGCCGTGTGGACCGCGATCAATGCCTGTCAAGTCGTCGAAACGTCGTCGCCCCGAGTTTGGCGGTGTCCGCAGCCAAACGGGGGAAAAACCCGCGATCCTGCGAACGATGCTGAACAGCACCATGCAGGGCGTCGCGATGTTCGACGCTGGCCACCGTCTCGTCGGCTGGAATCGACAGTTTGAGGAACTTCTTGATCTGTCCGGCGCCGTTCTGTCGGCTCCTCTCATCTTTGAGGACTTCGTAGCTATTCTGGCGCGGCGCGGAGATTTCGGAACGCAAGCGAAAAGCATCGACACTGCGATACGCGAACTGACAACCGCACTCGACCAGGCTTATGTCGCCGAGCGGATGCTTCCGAACGGGCGCGTGCTCGAATGCCGGCGGCACGCGCTGCCCGACGGCGGGTTGGTCATGCTGTATACCGACACGAGCGAACAGCGGCACGCCGAATACCTGGTTAAGGACAGTGAACGTCAGGTGAGGACGATCCTGGACAAGGCTCCTGTCGCCCTCGCCGTCATCGCGCAGGAGGACGGCCTGCTCAAGCACGTCAACGGCCGCTTTCGGCGACTGTTCGGTCTGGACATTGGCATCTCGCCGGAGGCCATCGACCTCGCCGCGCATCTTTCGGGCGCGGAGGTCGAAAAGATCGTCACCGCGCAGCCGGGCGCGGCTTCGATCGATTTCGAAACCGTGGTTCGCCGGGCCGACGGCAGCGAATTCTGGGCGCTGGTATCGCCGGTGCCTTTCGTCTTCGAATGGGCTCCGGCGGTCTTGACCGGCTTCTACGACGTCACTGACCGGCACCGCGCCGAACTCGCCCTGCGCGAGGAATTGCAGCGCAAACAGACGGAACTGAAGGAAGCCCGCATCCTGCAACTGGAGCTCGCGCCGCCACCGGTGCGAGGCGTGATCGGTGGCCGCCCGTTTGCCATCGATCTGGTCCTCGAACCGGCCAAGGAAGTCGGCGGCGATCTGGTCGACTATTTCGAGATCGACGACGACCTGCTGGTGCTCGCGCTGGGTGACGTCTCGCACAAAGGCGCGGGAGCAGCGCTGTTCATGGCGCGAACCCATTCACTGATCCGCGGGATCGCCGCCCGGCCGGATGCGGCGGCCTTGTTTCGCGACCCTGCAGGCGCCGCCAATCTCATCAATGCGGCGCTGAGCAAAAATAATGCAACCAGCATGTTCGTGACCCTGCTGCTCGCGTGTTTCGATGGCCAGACCAGCCGGCTGTCTTATGTGCGGGCCGGCCATCTGCCGCCGCTTCTGCGCACGGCGACAGGCGAAATCCAAACGCTCACCGGGCTCGGTGGGCCGCCGCTCGGACTCCTCGAAAGCACCACGCACAAGTCAGCGGACATTGCGCTTGCGCCGGGTGACAGCGTCCTGATCGTTACCGACGGGGTGACCGAGGCAGCCGATCCGTCCGGCGCGCTGTTCGGCGAGAAGCGTGTCCGCCAGTTCCTGGCGGCGGCAGCGCCTGGCGAGAATGCGCCGCTCGCTGGTTTGATGGCCGCCATCAGGCATTTTGAGGCGGGCCTTGCCGCTTCGGACGACGTCGCCGCCTTGCTGTTTGCCCTGCGCGGTCCGTAGAGAACCTCGCCGATACTGTCACCCAAGCGTCACTTGGCTTTCATAGTCGGCATAAATAAAGTGTCATCATCTTGTTACATGAACGAGGTTGGCGGAGATGGAGATCATTATTTCCGAATTGGACGATGCGAGCAAAAGGGTGACGCTGATCGGCAAGCTCGACATAGCAGGTGCCGAGAAGATCGACTTGCCTCTGGCCACGGTCGCGGGATCGCGCAAGAACGTCGTCGTCGATATGGTCGGCGTGGACTTCATCGCCTCGATCGGAATCCGCCACCTGGTCATGGCGGCCAAAGCGGTATCGCGTGCCAATGGCAAGTTTCTATTGCTCAATCCAACACCGATGGTCACTGAAGTTCTGGTCACCGCTGGTTTGGAACAGATGCTTCCCATCGTCCGCTCCGAGGGCGAAATCCTTGCTGCGTTCCAAAGCTGAACTCATCGTTCAGCGCGGATGCGCGCTATGCGTGACGACGTAGAAACGCGCTCATTCGGAATGAGTGGAAGTGACGTCGCCGCGATCGACAGCTGGCTGGAGGAGATCGGCGCGCGCTGGGGTGCAAGCCAGCGCGCGATTTTTGCTGTCCGGCTTTGCATCGCCGAGCTTGCCGCCAATGCGGTCCAACATGGTGTCGCGCGGACAGACGCCGATCATATGGTTGTGAAGCTGCGCCGGCTCGGCAGCGGTATCGAAGTCGACTTCCTGGATTCGCGTGCGCCCTTCGATCCGACCGGTCCTGCGCGTGGCCCCGACGCACAATCCCTCGAGTCCGCGAGTCCCGGAGGGCGTGGACTGATGCTCCTGCAGGCTTATGCCAGCGGCCTGACCTATTCGCATGACGGCACCTACAATCGCGTCCATCTGACGATAAATTCAAACTGATTGCCGCGCGCCTGCGCGCGGGAGTCGACCGGCTATCACCTGTCGCGGCTGGCCAGCGCCACGCGCATCAGCCGCTGCGGTCTGGCAGTCATCGGGTAGAGCGCGGGCGCCGGCGTCTCGGCTTCGCGGCAGGCTCCCCTCCCGCGTTGTGGGCGCCGCCCCGCGTCACGCCGAGCACGCCGAGCTTGTGGTTCAGGCGCGGTCCGGAACGTCGCGCGGCGATCACGCCGCTTGCCGAAAGTCGCCGAGCTGTGCGTCGAGCGCGCGCCCGAATGCCGGCCGGGCGGTGCACCGCTCCACATAGGCGGCGAGGCGCCGGTCGCTCGTCACGATGTCGGTGTGATGGAGGATGCGAAGCACGGTCGACATCATCAGATCGCCTGCGGTGAAGCGGTCGCCGTCGAGATAGGGTTTGTCGTCCAGCGTCTTCGACAACGACCCGAGTCGGTGACGTACGAACGCTTCGGCACTGGGGCGGCGAAGTTTTGCCCACTCCTGATCGGCGTAGAACAGGTCAATCAACGCGACGTTCATCACGAACGGCTCGATGGAATTGAGGGCCGCGATCAGCCACTGCGTCGCGCGGCCCCGCGCCGCGGGATCCTTCGGCAGAAGCACTTCGCTCCGCTCGCCGATATGGAGCACGATGGCCCCCGATTCGAACAACACGAAGTCGTCTTCCATGAAGATCGGCACCTGCCCGAAGGGTTGCAGCGCGCGATAGTCCGCGGTGTCCCCCTCGCCCTGCTCGAGCAGGCGCGTCTTGTAGGGGAGCCCGGCCTCCTCGAGGGCCCAGCGCACACGCAAATCGCGGACCTGGCCACGCGCGAACGGCGGTACCCAGGGAAAAGCGGTGATCGTGATCATGCTGCCTGCTCCTTTGCGATCTTCTCGGCATAGGCTGCCTGCTTGTCGAACGCTTCACTCCAACCGCCGACATGGCTGTCGCGCCGCTCGACGTCGCGGAACGGTGCCTGATGGAATGTCTGGACGGTCTTGCCGTCACGCTCTGCCAACGTGATCGTCACGAGCGTTTCGATCCCCGCGGACGGCCCTTCATTCTCCCACGTGAAGGTGAAAACCAGGCGCTTGTCCCGCACGATCTCGCGATAGACGCCGCCGAACCAGTTCTCGCCATGCTCGGCCGATTCGATCATCACGCGATAGGTGCCGCCGACACGGAAATCGATGATTGCCTCCGGGCAGGTGAAGTTTCTCGGACCGGCCCAGCGCTTCATGTGCTCCGCGTCCGACCAGAGCGCGAACACGATCGACGCCGGCGCGTCGAAGGTGCGGACGATGAGCAGTTCGTTGTCAGCGATCTTTTTTGCGGCGGGCATCACCGGCCCCTGCTTTGAGCTCGTCGATGTAGGCAGCCATCCTGTCGAAGCTCTCGTCCCAGAACCGCCGATAGATCGAGAGCCAGTCGTCGACGGCCCTGAGGCTTCGCACTTCCAGCCGACACGGCCGCCACTGCGCCGCACGACCGCGTGAGATCAGCCCGGCGCGCTCGAGCACTTTCAGGTGGCGCGACACCGCCGGGAGGCTGATCTCGAAGGGCTTGGCCAGCTCGTTCACCGTCGCCTCGCCTTGCACCAGCCGCGCCAGAATGGCGCGCCGCGTGGGGTCGGCGAGAGCCGAGAGGGTGGCTGACAGCGGGTCTGGCATTTAACATACCACGCAATTAACAATTATGTTAAATATCGGATCGCGACGGCGGAGTCAAGCCCGGACGGTTGCCCGAGAATTTCTGTCCGCGGCCGGGCCGGGGCCAAGGCTGTACGCCGTTAGGCGATGGCGTCGATCGTGCGCGCGCCTCGATCCCACGGAGCAGCATCGGCGATTCTCCTGCGCGCGGAGTCCAGCGGACGGCAGATTTTGGCCGCCAATCAAGGCGATAGCGGCAAGAATCCGCCACACGCGACACTTGCGGCACGGTGCCGCTCGCCTAACCCGCAGATTTTCTTGGAAAATTCCGTTCGAGTGCCGACCGGCCTTGGCACGCGATTTGCGACCCGCGCGGGAGGGGGAGGGCGATGGCAGCGCGTGCAGGCCAGGAAGTCGCAAATGGCGGTTATTTCGAATCCGCGTTCGGGCACGAAGCCGATTCGCGCAACGCTCATGGGACTTGTCATCCTGGCGGCGGCGGCGGCGTGGATGCTGTTCGAGTGGCGTGGGGTCGGAACGGCCAACGGGCATCCGGAGATGGCGAGCCTCGGGCACGCGCCCGGCACGTTCATCGCCAGCGAGACGCAATGGGCCGCGCTCGGCGTCGAAGCCGTCACGCGCCAGGTCTTTCGCGCCGCGCATGAGACCGAAGGCAAGATCGCAGTCGACGAGGATCGCGCGACGCCGGTCTTCTCTCCCTATTCGGGGCGCGTGACCAAGCTGTTCGCCAAGCCGGGCGATCAGGTCGACCGTGGACAGCCGCTGTTCGTCATTGAAGCGACTGACATGGTGCAGGCGCAGAATGATTTCACCGCCGCCGCCACCGCCGTGAACAAGGCCCGGTCGCAGCTCGCGGTGGCGGAAACCGTGGAGAAGCGGCACCGCGACCTCTACCGGGACAAGGCCGTCGCGCTCCGGGAGCTCGAACAGGCGCAAGTCGGGCTGGTCGCCGCGCAGAACGACCTGCGTGCGGGCGAGACCGCGCTCGAAGCCGTGCGCAACCGCCTGCGCATCCTGGGCAAGAGCGACGACGAAATCGCCACCTACGAGAAAACCGGAAAGATCAGCGCCGAGACCACCATCCACTCCCCGCTGGCCGGCACGATCGTGCAACGCAAGGTGGGGCCCGGCCAGTACGTCGCCACCGGCGCGAGCGATCCGGTGTTCGTGATCGGCGATCTGTCGAGCGTGTGGCTCATCGCCTATGTGCGCGAGACCGAAGCGCCGAAGATCAGGATCGGCCAGCAGATCGAATTTACCGTGCTGGCCTATCCGGATCAGGTGTTCAGGGGAAACATCCGCTACATCGCGGCCACGCTCGATCCGAATACGCGGCGGCTGTTGATCCGGACCACCATGGCCAACGGCGACGGCCTGCTGAAGCCGGAAATGTTCTGCAACGTGCGAATCTACGTCGATGAAGGCGACCTCGCGCCGGCGGTGCCGCGCGAGGCGGTCATCTACGAAGGCAGCTCCGCCCGCGTATGGGTCGCCGACCAGGAGCGGGTGATCGAACTGCGGCCGATCAAGGTCGGGATCACCGAGGGCAGAATGGTCCAGGTGCTCGAGGGCCTGCGGCCCGGCGAGCGGATCGTCACCAAGGGCAGTCTGTTCATCGACCGCGCGGCGGTCGGGAGCTAGGCGCCGGGCCGCCCGTCAGGATCGTCATGAACGCGCTCATCGCCTTTGCGCTCAAGCACCGCGCGCTGATGCTGGTCCTGTTCGTGATGATTTTCGCCGGCGGCATCGTGGCATTCCGCCAGCTCAATATCGAGGCCTATCCGGATCCCACGCCGCCCATGGTCGACGTGGTCACCCAGAGCCCCGGCCTGTCGGCCGAGGAGATCGAGCGCTACATCACCATTCCAATCGAGACGCAGACCTCGGCGCTGCGCAATCTCACGTCGATCAGGAGCATCTCGCTTTACGGCCTGTCGGACGTGAAGCTGCAATTCAGCTTCGCTTTCACCTATGACGAAGCCTTGCAGCAGGTGCTCAATCGCCTGTCGCAGCTTCCCGCGCTGCCAAACAACGTTCAGCCCCAGATCTCGCCGCTCAGCCCCACCGGCGAGATCTACCGCTACCGGCTGGTCGGCCCGCCCGGCTACAGCGTACTCGACCTCAAGACGCTGCAGGACTGGGTGCTGCAGCGGCGGTTTCGTGCGGTGCCGGGCGTGATCGACGTGACCGGCTGGGGCGGAAAGACCAAGACGTTCGAGCTGCAGATCGACTTCAACAGACTGATCGCCTACGGGTTGACGTTGTCGCAGCTGCTGCAGACGCTCAACAACAGCAACATCAACGTGGGCGGCAACACGGTCGACATCGGCCCGCAATCGGCCGTCGTCCGCGGCGTCGGGCTGATCCGCTCGATGGATGACCTCAACAACACCATGCTGACGCAGGCCGGCGGCAACCCGGTGCTGGTCAGGGACGTCGCCAACGTCATCGTCGGGCATCAGCCGCGCCTGGGCATCGCCGGCATCGACGAGGACGACGACATCGTCCAGGGCATCGTTCTGATGCGCCGCGGCGAGCAGAGCACGCCCACGATCCGGCGCGTCGAGCAGGAAGTCGAGCGCATCAACAGCGGCGGCATCCTGCCGCCGGGAATCCGGATCGAGCGCATCTACGACCGCAAGGATCTCATCGACGTCACCACACGGACGGTCCTGCACAACATGGTGTTCGGAATCGCCCTGATATTCCTGCTGCAATGGCTGTTCCTGGGCAACCTGCGCAGCGCCATCATCGTCGGCGCCACCATCCCGTTCGCCCTCTTCTTTGCCATCGGCATTCTGGTCATTCGCGGTGAATCGGCCAACCTCCTGTCGGTCGGTGCCATCGACTTCGGGCTGATCGTGGATGCCACCGTGATCCTGGTCGAGAGCGTGTTCCGTCGTCTCGGGCAAGTAGGCGCCGTGGCTGCGGTTGGGGCGGTCGCAGCGGCGTCGGCCGGGCTGAGCGGCAAGCTGCTGGCGATTTTTCAGGCGGCGCTTGCGGTCAATCGCTCGATCTTCTTCGCCGCCGGCATCATCATCGCGGGCTTCATTCCGCTGTTCACCTTGAGCGGAGTCGAAGGCCACATCTTCGGGCCGATGGCGAAGACCTACGCCTACGCCCTGGCCGGCGGTCTGATCGCCACCTTCACGGTCACGCCGGCGCTATGCGCCGTGCTGCTGCCGGAGCATGTGCGGGAAACCGAGACCTGGATCGTGCGCATCCTGCACCGGCTGTACACGCCGCTGCTGCGCCACGCGGTCGCCAACAAGTTCGTCGTGGTTGCAGGCGTCGCCATCGTGCTGGCGCTGGCGGGCCTAGCGGTACGATCGCTCGGGCTTGAGTTCCTGCCCAAGCTCGAAGAAGGCAATCTGTGGATTCGGGCGACCTTGCCGGCGACGATCTCGCTGGAAGAAGGCAACGCCTATGTCAACAGAATGCGGGCGGTCATTCGCAGCTTTCCCGAAGTCGAATCCGTGGTGTCGCAGCACGGACGGCCCGATGACGGCACCGACGCCGCCGGGTTCTTCAATGCCGAGTTTTTCGCGCCGCTGAAGCCCCCCGGGCAATGGCGCCACGGTCTCGACAAGGACCGGCTCACGAGCGAGATCGTCGCGAAGCTGCAGGCCGACTTCCCCGGCGTCGAGTTCAATTTCTCGCAATACCTTCAGGACAACGTGGCCGAAGCGGTCTCCGGCGTGAAGGGCGAAAACTCGATCAAGCTGTTCGGCAACGACCTGCAGATGCTCTCCGACACCGCCAACAGGATCAAGGCCGTGCTGGCGACGGTGCCGGGCATCACCGATCTTGCGGTGTTCACCTCGCTCGGACAGCCGACCATCCAGATCGACATCGACCGCGCCCGCGCGGCGCGCTACGGGCTCACGCCGGGCGACATCAACGCGACGATCCGAACGGCGATCGGCGGCGAGTCGGCGGGTGACCTCTACGAGCCGGGAAGCGACCGGCACTTTCCCATCGTGGTGCGCCTGGCGCCGCAGTTCAGGCAGAGCCCGGACGCCATTCACAACCTTCGCATCGGTGCGCAAGGACCGAACGGCATCACGCAGATTCCGCTGAGCGAGGTCGCCGACGTGCGGCTGCTGTCGGGAGCGTCCTACATCTACCGCGAGCAGCAGGAACGCTACCTGCCGATCAAGTTCAGCGTACGCGACCGCGATCTCGGCAGTGCGATAAAGGAAGCTCAATTCAAGATCGCCCGGGAGGTGCGGCTTCCGCCGGGGTCGCGGCTCGAATGGGTCGGCGAATTCGGCAATCTGCAGGACGCCATCGCCCGCCTCACTGTCGTCGTTCCGCTGAGCCTCGGGCTGATCGCGCTGCTGCTGTGGGTCAATTTCGGCTCGGTGCCGGACACACTGCTGGCGATGAG
>Ga0209466_1000199_pt1 | contig 13836 bp, 10 predicted proteins | sample PanSoiPlo30MoBio_FD_188323 | JGI IMG/M metagenome (GOLD analysis project Ga0209466, IMG submission 188323) | Tropical forest soil microbial communities from Panama analyzed to predict greenhouse gas emissions - Panama Soil Plot 30 MoBio (SPAdes)... | ecosystem: Environmental > Terrestrial > Soil...
GGCATCAGCGTCACAACGCGAGAAGCCTGCAAAGATCGCTGCATGTTGACCGTAGTTGCGGCCCAATCGGACACCGTGAAAGCGCGGGTCCTGTCGCGCCGCTGCCGCTATCAGTTCCCAAGAACGATCGCGGCTGCCGTCGTCGACGAGAATCACGCGCCAGGCGCAGGACAGAGAAGCCAGATCGTTCCTGAGATGCTCAAAGAGCACGGGGAGATTGGCCTCTTCGTTGTAGACCGGTATCACCAGGTCGATTTTCTGCGCCCGAGTCATTTACGAGATCCCCCTTTTGATCGTCCGGATCGCTTCGCATACCCGTGTCACATCGGCGTCGCTCATGCGCGGAAACAACGGTAAAGAAACAACCCGATCCGAGGCCCATTCGGTATTAGGTATATCTCCTAGAGCGTAGCCGTAACGTGAACGATAGTGCTCGTGTAGATGGACAGCAGTAAAATGAAGTCCCGTGCCCACGCCCTGCTGTGCCATCAATTGCATAAAGCGATCGCGATCACATCCGAACTGGTCGGCTTCAATAGTGACGACAAAAAGATGCCAGGCATGCCGGCTTGTTCCTGACGCTGGTCCAAGGGGTTTCACTCCATCGATTCCCGCTAATTGATCGCGGTAGAGCTCTGCCAGGTGGGTGCGCCGCTCGATGAAACCATCCAGCTTGGCGAGTTGGTGAATTCCGAGGGCCGCCTGCAAGTCGGTGAGATTATATTTCCAACCCGGAGTCACGGTTTCGTAACGCGGCGAATCGATTTTCCCGTAACGGCTCCATGCGTCTCGGTTAACGCCATGGAATCTCAACAAGCGAAACTTATCGGCCAGCTCGTCACTGTCCGTGGTAATCATACCGCCTTCGCCAGTGGTGATATTCTTGATCGGGTGAAAGCTGAAGCAGGCGGTTAGGTCGCCGCCGCCAATTCGCCTGCCACAAAACTCCGTTCCTACGGCGTGAGCTGCGTCTTGTATGATCGTCAGGCCGTGGGATGCTGCCAAGCCGGCCAGTCCATCCAGATCGCAGGATTGTCCGGCGAAGTGAACCGGCAGTATCGCCCGCGTCCGTTCCGTCATCACCGCCGACACTGTTTCCGGCGTCACTTGTAAGGTTTGCCTGTCAACATCGGCAAAGACAGGCTTCGCGCCCAATACCTCAATCATATTGGCCGTAGCAGACCACGTCATGGAGCTGGTGATGACTTCATCACCCGCGCCAATACCGTGCGCGAGCAAGGCTACGTGAAGCGCCGCGGTGCAAGAGTTCACAGCTACGGCGTGGCGTGCGCCTACGTAACGAGAAAATTCCTCTTCGAAACGCTTTACCCGCGGCCCCGAGGTGATCCAGCCGGACTGAATGACATCGAGTATTTCGCCGATCTCTTCTTCGCCAAGGCTCGGTCGGGACAATGGCAGATTATTATCACTCATGAGTTCAAGTTCTCCCGACGGCGAGGATACGCATGATTCGGCCATCACCAATGACTTGCTCAGAAAGCACGCGGTGCGGTATTCCAGCATTTTGAATTTCGCCGTAATAGCCACCGGTTTTTTTATTATCGCGAGTGATCAGCCAGATCGTGCCCGATCCATCCGCCGTGGTCTTTAACTCCTCCAAGCCTACAATGGCGACCTGTCTGCCAGTATAAAAGCCCACCACTCCGAGTGTCGTTTCATCTGGCCGGTATGCGGAAAGCGGCATAGCCGGACTTACGTGTTGCTCGAGTTGTCGAACAAATGGCAGAAAGCTTTTGAATTGGTCAACAAAAGGCCTCAATGTAATCGACAGGCTGCCGATGGTTAAGCAGACGAGCAGAGCAGTGCTCAGCAGTCTCTCCGAGCGTTCTGCTGGAACTGGAAATCTCAGTAGATATAGAAAGGCAAATAATACTACAACGGAAGCAAACCAGAAGAGCCACCTAGTCGGTGCCAAAAAGATTGCGGCCGGCGATACGATTACGCAGGCGATTAGAAAGATTTCCCAACCGTGTTCGAGTTTACCTTCCCAACCCTGCCGCTGCTCCTCAGAGTTTGCCCACGAAGCAACAAACAGAGCGATCAAGGGAAAAATCGGCAGCAAGTACATGCCTCTCTTAGTTCCTGCCAGAGAAAGTGCGAAGAAGACTGGGAGAGTCCCCGCAACACAGAGGCGAAGACCGTCGCGTTGCACATCGGGTAGGTTTTGCCAATGGCGCCAGGTTGAAAGCGCCGCCAATAAGACGAAAGGCGTCCACGGCAATAGATCGGCTGGCGTGTTCAGAAAATAGTACCAAATCGGCCGCACATGCCCACCCTGATAGGTTTTAGCGTCGGGAAAAAAGCGTCCGAGCTGATTGTAAAGAAGAAAAGTCTCCAGCGATCTACTTCCGCCTTCTCGCCACAACAGCCAGAGCCAGAGGGCGGCAGCGCCGGCGACCAGAACCCCGCCTATCAGGAGGTGCCAACCGAAAAAATCGCGTATTCGCCGACTCCAAAACAAATAAGTCCCCATACCGAGCGCGGGGATACCCAAGCCGACGACGCCTTTGGTCAAAAAGGCGATCGCAAGAAAAATATACATACCCAAAAACATAACCTGTCGCGCCGCCCCGACGCGTCTCTCAGCATGAGCAAAGAGGGCCCACGCTCCGATAACGGCAAACAACAAAGCATTATCAACGACGATCCAGTGGGTCGTGAGGGAAAAAAGCGCTGTGCTTAGCAGGATCAAACATCCCGTCAAACAGGTTTCCTTTGCAAAAAAGCGTCGGCCAAGCGCATACGTGAGCAGCAGACTGAGAAAACCGAACGTTGCAGAAGGCAGGCGGGCCACGGTTGGACTGGCGCGATCGAATGCAGCGAACAAAATCGATTGAACCCACCAATAAAAAGGGGGTTTTTCAAGGAATGGCGCACCGTTTAGGCGTGGCATGACCCAATCGCCGGACTCCCACATGGCTCTGCCAATGGCTGCATCCCGCGGTTCATCGGGGGTCCACAGCTCATTGGAAATTCCGACAAAGGAGACGAAGCCTCCCACGAGGCACAATGTGACAAAAGGGCGCGAGCGGATGAAGTCGGCGATCGCAGAGCGGGTGTGGTTGATCCCTGAGATTAAGGTCATCGATTGTTTATCAACACGAGCGGTGGCTTGTCATTAGCAGGAACAATGAGTTGATGCGGAATAAGGGCGAAGGCCTTTTTGAGTCGCTCATAATTTTTTTGGTCCAAAATTACACCGACTGAAGCACCGCTGTTGAGCAGCTGAAATAATTTTTCATCATCTCGAATGATCGGAACACGACGGTCCAGATAAAACTCAACAAGGGGAAGACGTCGATCGTCGAGCAACGTCGTATACAGTTCCCGGTTACGCGATTGATCCCGAACCCTCTCGAAAAATGGTGCATAACTATTCTTTATATTGAGGATTGGAAAAACCGCCACCGATGTTAACAACATAGCAAGAGTCGAGAGCCATGTGAAACCGTAGACAAAGCGCCACTTTGACCGCTCTCCCCAAACCTGGCGGGCTAACCACGCAAATCCTAGGGCGATGAGAGCGGTCAAGCAGTAAAGGATAGGTCGATGGAAGTACCAGGCCAACCCTGCAGGGGCAAGCACCAGGACCGCAACCACGATGATGACATTGATGCGGCATAAAATGTCTTCCAGGCGCGTTAGCGTCGGCGAATCAGAGAAGAGGTCGCGAATAAACTCGCCGATGATCAGCAGCATAATAAAAAGCAAAGGGACGAGATAATCGGGAGACTTTGTGACAGAAAGTGTGAGCACCACTGGCACGATTACAATTGCCAATTTTAGAAAAATCCTGAAATCGTCCGCAGCGCCTCGCCGAAACAGCGAGATCAACGAAGCCAGAAAAATCAGTGACCACGGCGCTGGAATCCACCAACAAGTACGCAAATAGAAGAAAGGATTGCTGCGTCGCTGGACCGTAAAGGCATCGTTGAGAGGTCCTGGATTGAATCTCTCGAAATTCGGAAGATTAACAAACCGACCAATTGTATTGTCGAAGAAAACTACTCTCAGGTATTCCCATCCGCCTTCCCGGTAGAGCGCCAGCGCCCAAGGCAGGATTGCCAGAACGGTAAAGACGGCAATCCAGGCGACACAGCGGGACAGCCGCCCGAATTCACGTTTGTAAAACAGGAATAGGACAACCGGTGGAAGCACCACCAGGAAAGTGAAAAAGTTCTTAGCGTAAAAAGACAACGCCAGCGCCGCCGCAAAGCTCATGTCGAAGGCCAAAATAGCCGATCGGCTAGCGCGGTCTTGCAACAGAGTCACCGAGAACAGCGCAAAGCAAAGGAAAACAAAAAAAACCGCTAGAATATCGGCGCCCGCACGATGGGAAAGCTGGTAAAATTCGATTGAGGTTGCCGCCAAAAGTACGACGACGCAAGCGGCCACCGTGTCGTTTCTTTTGCGGGCAACCCAGTATAATAAACCGAGTGAGATAAACCCGAAGATTGCCGAGGGTAAGCGAAGACACGCGGCTGTCAGGTGTCCATTGGCTTGACAGGTAAGCCAGGCCAACCAATAGGAGAGAGGCGGCTTTTCGAGGTACGGAAACTCGTTGATTCTTGGCACCGCAAAAGAGCCATAGCGGACCATATTCCGGACCACGCCGGAGAAGGTGGGCTCGGTAGGAGACCAGATATCGTGATCGAAGACGCCGCTACCGAAGTATATGACCGCGATCACGGCAACAGTAAGTGCTTCAAGCCAAAATGCTTTGGTATCAGCCGCTGGCAAGGAAGTACTATTGGCTGAGACTTCCATCTAAATTCCCACTGGATTTGCCATCACGACATGCCCAGTGAAGGCTCGTCTTTACTAATCAAACGAGCATGTGACGGGCTAATAGATGCTTTTCCGCCCAAGCTAGTCCAATCGCCGCTAAACATGCAACAAGATTTATTCAAATAGCACAGGTTAGCAACTCGACGCTAGCTTATGAACAAGGTAGCGATCATTCAGAGCCAGGTCGGTCGTTAGGTAACTTGTGCAAAACTAAAACTTTCTAGCTGGTTCTGTTAGTAGAATGCTTATCACCGGAGTTTGTTAAAAACGTTCTAAGCCATGAACGTTTTGGAAGCGGAGATTATAGTCCCCCAAAATAGCATTTCTCCCTTTTTGTCAGCGCGTTGGCAGTGTTGAGGATTTTCTATGGCAAGTTGTAGGGGTCAGATGACGTCTTTGGGACCTTTTGGAATTCGATGCATCAGTGCATCTCGGTGTTTGCAGCTTTAGCCGCATGGCTCAGCGGCTTTTTTGCATTTCGCGCAACAAGGTCTCGACCTTCTTGAGTTCATCGCCGTAGCCGGCCCAGTCTCCTTGGCGCAGTAATTCTTGGGCGCGTGAAAAGTGCGCCAGCGCTTGGCGGGCCAGCTCTTTCTCGGTAGTGGACGCCTCCGTTGCAGCCGCCGGCTGCGGCATTGGTTGGGGAGATGGTTTGCCGCCAAAAATCCTTTGTAGCGATTGCTCTAGGGTTTCCTCCATGGCGATCTGATTGCCGAAAGCGACAATCACGCGCTTTAGCTCGGGCAGAGACCCTTTTTCTGCAGCGAGGTAGAGGGGCTGCACGTAGAGTAGCGACGTCTCGATGGGGATCGCGAGCAGGCTGCCGCGAATCACCTGGGATCCCCGTTGTCCCCAGAGGCTCAACTGCTGCGAGATGAAGGCATCCTGATCGATGCGCGCTTCAATCTGCTTGGGACCGTAAATCAACTTTGCTTTCGGAAAATCCAGTGCGATCAGCTTGCCATAGTGCGGTGGATCGCTACGGGCCGCCAGCCACGCGCGCATGTTGTCTCGTTTGTTCGGCGTGAAAGGAAGAAGCAGAACGAACTCTTCTTTGGTCTCACCCGGTAAGCGCATTATCGTGTAATAGGCCTCCATTTCCTGTTCAGTCCCGCCGACGGTTCGGCGCGGAATGCTGAGGAGGTCTTCTTTGTTGTAAAAAACCTGCGGATCTTGCATGTGATAGGTCGCGTACACGTGGGCCTGAATGGTAAACAGGTCCTGCGGGTAACGAATATGAGCGCGCAGATCCTCTGGCATCTGATCCAGGGGCTTGGCTAGCTCGGGGAAAATCTTGCCATAGGTTAAAATAATAGGATCCTCGGGATCGCTCAGGTAAAAATTTACCGTTCCATTGTAGGCATCGACCACGGCCTTGAGCGAGTTGCGAATGTAGTTCATTCCCCGGCGGCGCATGGGTTCGGAGTAGGGGAACCGGTCCGAGATCGTGTAGCCGTCGATTATCCAAAAAAGCCTTCCGCCTTGGGCAATGACTAAATAAGCATCTCGATCGAAGGTAATGAACGGGGCAATCTTTTTCACGCGCTCCTGAATCTGGCGATGGAGCAGGATGCGGCTTTGGCCGACAATGTCCTGCGAGAGGGCGATTCTTAGAGTTGCCTGGTGTGCCGAGAATAAAAGCTTGCGCCAGAACGAATCGATGGGCACCCCGCCGCGACCCTCATAGCTGGTATAGATATTCTGGTCGCCTGCGGGGTAGTCCAATTCGCGAGCCGTGGTTTTGACGAAAACGTAATCATTGGCGAGTTCCCCATAATAGATCTCAGGTCGCGTGATCTTCAACGATTCGATGGTGACAACGGGCGGGATGTCCTTGACGAAAAACTCGGGCAGACCCTCCGGGGTGACTTGATTTACCGGCCCGAAGACGAGCCCGTAGCCATGCGTATAGGTGAGATGCTCGTTGATCCAGATTCGGCTCGGTAGGTGCTGGTGAGAGAGTTCACGGGCCGACAGCATGGTTTGCCGATAGGTGCCGTTGATCATATAACGGTCGTTGTCGACGTCGACGAATTTGTAATAAGTGCGGATCTCTTGAAGTTGCGCGTACGTCGCCAGAAGCGGCCTATGTTCCCAAAGTCGAATGTTCTTAATAGTTGATTCATTGCGCTTCAGGTCGGCAGCGGTCAGCTTCTCTTCAGCGGGAAAGTCTTTGCTTTCCACTTTATCTAGCCCATAAGCGAGGCGGGTAGATTTGATATTCCGCTCGATGAAGGGTTTTTCTGCTTCGACCTCGTTGGGTACCACGTGAAAACGTTGAATCAATGAAGGATAGAGGTTGAGTCCAACGGCATGGACAAGAACTAGTACAGCCACACCGCCGATAAGATAGCGAAATCCTGGGCGGGACATCTGTAAGACGCATAGCACTGCAGCAACCAATGCAAGGGCAGTCAGAATGCGGAGGGCGGGCAGAATCGCGTATATGTCGGTATAACTCGCGCCAAAGGCGGCACCGCGAGACGAATAAACCAACTCATAGGAGTCCAGCAGGTAGCCGACCGCTTTCAAAAGCAAAATGAGGGCGATGAGGATCAACAAATGGGTTTTGGCCTTCTCGGACAGATAGAGTCCCCGGGGACCGTATTGAATACCGCGATAGAGGAGATAGACCGCGGCGGTGGCGAGTAGGGCCAGTGTCAATGCGAATCAACCAATGGTAAGCCGCCGAATACATCGCTAGCCGGAAAATATAAAAGCCGACGTCGGAACCAAATAATGGATCTGGAAGATTGAAAGACGTCGCGTTCAGAAAAAGAGGCAAGCGCTCCCAGTTCGTGGCCGCCTGGGGTGCCGCGAGCAAGCCCAAGAAGAGCGCCGCTGGCAGAAGCAAACGTCGAAGCAGCGGGTCGATGACATCGGGAGGGGGAAGCTCGATAACATTGTCGACACGCGAAAAGCGGAAGCCAGTAGGGGCAACCGCGGCGATTTTGAGATTAATGTAAAGCAGTGCAGCGAGTACGCCGCCGGACAACACCGCCAAAACTAGTTTATACAAAAGACTCCTGGTGAAAAGCTGCGTGTAGCCGACTTCCTGAAACCAGAGCCAGTCTACATAAAGGGCAATCCCTTGTCGGAAGGACACTACCAAAAAGAGAGCAACAAGTATGAGCAGGCCGGTAAATCCACGCATTGGATCTCTTCTTTTGGCTCACAGTCTTGGTCGGCACCCCTACGGAGCGAGATCCGGATTCTCTCGGGTCGAGGGAAGGGAGGCCAGACAGACCGCAAAAAAAAGGTGGCGCCGGAATTCTCCGAGACGCCACCTTGTTTTAATGCACGTGGGTATTCAGCGTTACGCTTCTGCGCCCACCTTGGGACGCCACTTGTCAAAGCGATGCTCGATTCGGTCGATGACGTCGGTCAAGATCATACCGGTGATTGCAAAGATCAGGACGCCAACGAAGACCTTATCGGTCTGAAAAGTTGCGCCCGCGACGGTGATCATGAAGCCGATGCCCGCAGTGGCCGCATAGAGCTCGCCCACCATGACACCGATGAGCGCGCGGCCAACCGCCAAGCGCAAACCCGTCAAGATGAAGGGTACGGTGGAAGGGAGCACGACGGACTTGAAGATCTGCCATTCGGAAGCGCCAAAACTTCTGGCCGCGGTAAGCAGATTGGCGGGGGTTGTCTTCACGCCATCTCGGGTATTGATCAGCAATGGGAAAACTGCGCCCAAGAAGATAATCCCAACCTTGGAAAGAATACCGATCCCCAACCAAATAATGACCAGCGGCAGCAGGGCGACGCGAGGAGTAGCATTCATCGCGTTGACAAACGGATCGCAGATGTAGGCTAGCTTCTTATACCAGCCAATGGCGATACCAAAAGGGATAGCGACGATAATCGATAGGCCATACCCCCAGAAGAACTCGATGCCGCTGACATACAGGTCATTCCAGATTTCGCCCGAGGTGAAGAGCTGAACCGCCGCCTTTCCAATCAAGGAAGGCGCGCTCATAAACATGGGATTGATGAGCTGCAGCGTGTTGCCGATTAGCTCCCAGATCGCCAAGAAAATGACAACAGCTATCGTTCCGAGGATTTTCCTTTCCTGGTTGAGATAGAACTTATACGCTGCGGACGCTTCGGCTACTCTAACGTCTAACAGTTGCTCTTGCGCGGCTTGTTCAGCCATGGGTTTACCCTCCTCTTTTTGTGACGGTCAATAATCAGTACAGTTAGCCAGCCTCGCGACGTGTAACAAATGGAGCTAGTGTTGTCAACAGTAAACTCGACTCATTATTTTCATTCGTTGACGGTAGGATTGCAACACCAAAAAGCCCGACTTTGTACGTCCAATCTTGACAATCGTTTAGGTATTAACTATTTTGGGTCAAAACAATCCTAGGTAATGGGGAGAGCTGAATGAAACTCCTATTTGTCACGCCACCGATGGGAAATTGGGCGCCTTGGGGCGAACGCCATCTCGCTGTAAATTCACTGCACTCGCAAGTTGCGGCTTTTGTCCGAGAAAAGGGAGCCGCGGATGTTGCGGTTTTGGATTGCCGCGCCCTCGGCTTGGATGATGACCAGATGGTGGACGAGGTCGGGCGGCAACAACCGGATGTGGTATTTTTCGGGAGCGTGATTCCGGCTGCAGGTGGCGCTGCACAGCTCAACCGGTTTCACGCGGCGATGAAACGGATCAAGAAATCTTATCCTAAAACGGTGACCGCGGGCGGCGGTCTGATGTACACCGCCGTTCCCCAGCAGATTATGAAAGATAATCCTCAACTTGATTTCGCGATCGTGGGTGTGTTCGGGGATAATGAATACACTTTATGGGAACTATTGGACGAGCTCAAACGCCCGTCCCCGAACTTCGGCGGGATTAAAGGACTCACCTATCGTAGCGGTGACGAAATCATACTCAATCCAGCCAGACCGTTGATCCAAAATCTCGATGAGCTTCCCATGCCGGCTTACGATCTCTTCCCGATGGATCGTTACTACGGCTATTCTGTCATCCCGAACTACAACGAGGCCGTAACCACACGAGGTTGCGAGGGGGCCTGCCACTTTTGTTACGAGTGGTGGCTGGTCGATCCGCGCAATCCGCGTGATTTCAGTTCGCATCGAACCCGGAGCGGGAAAGCGGTGGCCGACGAGATGGAGCTGCTCAACAGGCGATACGGCGTCAAGTCGCTCACCTTTATGGACGATGACTTCAACTCCGATCGCCAGAAGATGGTCGACTTGGTGGACGAGCTGGAAAAAAGAAAACTGGACATGAGCTGGTTCTGCCTAAGTCGGGCGCAGAATCTCATTCGCGACCAGGATTTGATCCCGCGGCTACGCAAGGTCGGTCTCTATCAGGTGCTAATCGGTATCGATGGCGGCACGGACGAAGAGATCGCCGAGGCGCGCAAAGGACCGATGAAGGTTGGTGTCAAGGAGCTAAAGGAGTTGATCCAGTTCCTGCGTAAGAATGACATCTCGACGATCTCTACCTATTTGAACGGTTTCTGGGAAGACGATGAGGCGAAGGTTCGCCAGCGCGCCAAGGCGGTTGACGAGATCGATCCGGACATCGTGATGATTCAATTGCTCAATCCGATCCCTGGATCACCCATCTACAAAAAGGCGATGAAGGACAGCCTTATCGAAATTGACAACCTCAGCCTGTACGATCTCGAACATTGCGTCATGCCGACCAAACATCTTACGCGCCAACAGCTCGGCGAATTGACCGGTTGGGCGTTTCAATCCTTTTACGGCAAACCGGGTCGGATCGACCGGATTTTGAACGGTTACAGCTCACCGTACGTGAAGATGAAGTTTCTCTCCTTTAAGAACAACGCCGCGAAGTATGAAAAGGGCGCGGCGGAAGACGCGGTCGCAATTTGAGCTCTTGAATCCATGGCGGAGCAAACCAGACGCGGATCGCTCCAGGGAAAAGTCGCTCTGGTTACCGGGGCGAGCCGCGGGATTGGTGCGGCCGCTGCAAAGCGTCTTGCGCAGTCCGGCGCCAAGGTCGTTATCAACTATCACCAGAACCAGGAAGCCGCGCAAAAGGTTCTTGAGAAGGTTGAGGCTGACGGCGGTCGAGGTATGATCTTTCAAGCGGACGTAACGCGGAACGACCAGGTGGCTGCAATGGTTGCGGCAATTCAAGAAAAGTGGACTGCTGTCGACGTGCTGGTGAACAACGCCTATTTCCCTTTCACAGTGGGTCAACTCCATGAGCTACCGTGGGAGAGTTTTCATCAGGCAGTCGAACATGAGCTTTCTGCTTTTCATAATTGTGTGCAGGCCTGTTTGCCTGGCATGATGGCAAAGAAAGCCGGCAAAATCATCGTCATCAGCACCCGGTTGGCCCAACAGCCGTTGCCGCGCATGGGCGCTTATGCAGCGGCCAAATCGGCGTTGGAGTCGATGGCCGACACTATGGCCATTGAACTGGGGCCGTTGGGAATCTCGGTCAACGTGGTAACACCGGCTTTTACCTTGACTGACGCGTCTATGATCATGCCAGAAACGTACAGAGAGCGCGTGCGTGAAACCCGGCCACTGAAGAAGCATCTTTATCCTGAGGATATTGCCGGAGCAGTGGCGTTTCTAGCCGGTGACGAATCCAGTATGCTCACGGGCAGTCATATACTGATTACCGGCGGGAGCCATCTCCAACTCTGAATAGGATCGCCTTTCGAAACAAACTATTTTTTTCGCGTCCCGCGGGTTCGCTTCATGCTGTCGCTAGACCAAATCGTTGAAAAACTGGCAGAAATAGTCGGCCCGCGATTCGTTTCGACGAATCCCATCGACAAAATCAATTATCAACACACCCTAGCCTACGGCGCGTATCGGGCGTTGCCGGACGTAATCGTCCGTGTCGAATCGGATGCTCGAGGTAATCACTCCGTTGCCAAGATTCTCCGGTTTGCCAACGAACACAAGATCCCAATAGTCGCTAAGGGCGGGGTGGGCATGGGCATCAGCTCGCCTCTCAAAGGGGGAATTCTTTTGGACATGCTCGGCATGGACAAAGTCTTGGAGGTCAATCGTACGCTCCAGTATGTCATCGCCGAGGGCGGCGCCAGCGTCTACGCTATTCATCACGCCCTGAGGCAGCACGGTTTGATGCTGCCGAACTTTGGAACCTACGGTCCGGCGGTGGTGATTGGGGCCATGGTGAATAAGGGCGGTATTGGCTATGGCATGACGCGCTACGGTTGGATCGCCGACATGGTGCTCGGACTGGAGGTCATTCTTGCCAATGGCGAGACTATCCGGCTCGGTGCCCTTGCCAATCAGAACACCACCTTTGGTCCCTTTCAGAAATGGATCCATTTGCCCGATCTCTTGGGTCTATTCACTCTGGCGGCCGGTTCCATGGGAATTATAAGCAAAGTTTGCTTGCGGGCCATCGAAGGACGCCGCGAATGGTTGCACGATTACTGCTATACATTTCGCCGCGATGAGCTCCACCGCGCACAAGATGCGCTGATGCAACTGGTCAGAGGTGAGGTGGTCTATGATATCCATTTTACCGATCGCTGGCAGTATCACTGGCCGATGGAGGAAGGACTGTACGACAAGAACAGGATTCCGGACGACGCCTGGTTTTTCTTGAAGACCGTGATCATGGCGCGGGACACAGAAGAGCTCGGATTCAAGGAAAACCGCATGCGGCGAATCTACACTGAGGCAGGCGGTGTAGACGTGCCGGAGATCGCCGAAAAAGCGATGGGCGTCAAGGCGCAGCAGCATGGGCTCCACGGCTGGCCGGATTATCACATTATGGGACCTGACGGTTGGTGCGGATCCGTGGTGCGCCACAGCGGGATGTTCGCCGTCACGTCCAAGATGTACCCGTTGACTTTTCTCCAAGAGATGTACGATCTCGATGAGGCCGCCAAGCGAGCATCGGGCTTGTGGGATGCCGAGCACTCGCCCCAGCATGACAGTTATGTGACCCGTGACCTGGCGATCAAGGAAGAGTATTTTGTCTTTTACAATCCTTACGATGAAGAAGACGTAGGCAAGTTGCGCAAGTGGATGGGGTTGGTGCAGGAATTCAGCAACAAACGCGGGGTGGTTTGGACCGCGCCGACGTTAAGCACCAAAGGTCCCTATCCGTATGAGCGTCTGACTAATCTTTACGACCTGGTGAAGGAGATCAAGCAGCTTGTCGACCCCAATAATATTCTAAATCCTGGAGCATTGTATTAGTTTTAGTTAAGGAAGGAGACACTCGATGGCGGGAACAAACGGAAAAGATTATTTTGGCAAGAAGCTATCGCCGCAAGAATCGGAAGCGGTGGTGGCGGAGTTGAAAGAATATCTGCTAGGGCTGGCAGATCGATGGCTCTTCAAGGGGCGCTTTCATATGGAGCTGGGAAGAGGAACTTTGCCCATGGAAGCGATCCAGGTCTTCTGGCAGAACTGGTATGGCTTCGTGGCCGAGATCAATAACTTTCATGGCGTTGCCTACCAGCGTCACTTGCCTTTCTTCAAACGCCATCCTGAGTTGCAGAAGCATTTTGCCAATCATGTGGCGGACGAGATAATTCACCCGAAGCCGCCCGGCCACATTCGCATCGTTCTCGAACAGGGACGAAACTTCGGGCTAACCGACGATCAGATGATCGAATACGAAATGCTTCCCGAGTGCCGCGCGTTTCTCGAGTACTATCGCGGCGTCCTTTATGAAGGAACCATGGCTGAATGGTGGGCCTCTTTTTGTGTGGAAGAGGCTGTCGGCCACTGGGCCAAATTCTTCGGCGGTGCGCTGCGCAAGGCGTACAAAATGCCCGAAGAGAAAATCGTCTACTTCCGTGTGCATGCGGAAGCCGACCTCGAAGAGCACGCTGACGGCGTCATGGCCCACGCGGATCTCGACTGGACGGTGCTGAGAAAAATGCTCGAAGAGGGCCGCGCCGATACTCGCCCCGGCTTTAGCCTGGAGTATTGCTTGCGCATGGGCACCGCCTATTTCGCTTGGTTCTTTGAAGGAGTTTATCAGTACATCAACAAGGAAGGTCTGTATAAAGCTTGACG
>Ga0209466_1000200_pt1 | contig 13808 bp, 14 predicted proteins | sample PanSoiPlo30MoBio_FD_188323 | JGI IMG/M metagenome (GOLD analysis project Ga0209466, IMG submission 188323) | Tropical forest soil microbial communities from Panama analyzed to predict greenhouse gas emissions - Panama Soil Plot 30 MoBio (SPAdes)... | ecosystem: Environmental > Terrestrial > Soil...
TCGCCGTCTTCGAGGCGCGAAAACGCCTGGACCAGGGAGAGATGGAGGGGCTGCGCCAGCAGGGCCTGAGGGGAGGGGCCATCCGGCCCGTGCGCGCCGTCGATGCCCTCGAACAAGGTCAGCAGCGACACGTCCAGGGTGCCGGCGATGCGCACCAGCCGGCCGGCCCCGATGCGGTTGGCGCCACGCTCGTACTTCTGCACCTGCTGAAACGAGACGCCAAGTTGCGCCGCGAGGTCGGTTTGCGACAAGCCCTTGGCCAAGCGCTGGATGCGGATATTGCGGCCGACCAACCGGTCTATGGCGTCCGGCGATTTCGCGGACATAAATCTTCCTCGACCGCGGCTGGGGCTTCCCACCGGGCACGACAATGGCGCAATCTGACGTGTCGTTTCGGGTGCGGCTGGAGAGCACGGCCGTACCGGTTCTACGCACGCGTGAAATGAGCATATATTAGGTTTAAGGTTGATGCAACCATCAGGCGCTATCGCTGATCTCCGCATGCTCCTTGAGCGCATCCTGGAGAAGACGTTCCCGCGCGAGAGTGGGGCCGCGCGCATGCAGCAGGTGGCGCTGTTCACTCTCATTTATGTGCTGCAGGGCGACGACGAGCCGGTGACCGCGAGGCGGCTCGCAGAGTTGAGCGGTCAGCCCGAAGGTGATGTCGGGCAAAAAGTGAAAAAACTGATCGCTCTTGACCTGGTGGAGCGCACGCAGATTCTCAACAAGCAGGGGCGGGGCCGCGCCTACCATCTTACGGTAAAGCAGAACAGGAGGACCAAGCCTCTGACGAAAGCCATCGCCAAAGCCGCGTCGAAACGGAAGTAGAGCATGGGTCCCAATCGCCGCCGGCTGGAACGCGAGGAGGCGCAGGCGCGCGCAGCGCACATTGGATGAAGTGTTCCGCTCGTGCTGCGGTTCGCCGCCGCGCCGTTTACCGATGATGGTCTTTGGCGATTTCATCGGCGGCCTCGTCGGCCGAATGGAGGCCGCGCATTGTGGACCTCGATCTCGCCCTTCTCACCGCCTGCTCCGGTGACGCGCCCGCGATGAACAGGTTATGCAGGTCGCGTCCGTTCACGCTCGTGCGCGTACTCATTAACGTCCCAGGGAAACTCACTTGCACTTGTATTTCTCTTTCACCCCCTTGCGGTCTGCCTTGTATTCGTACTTACAGCCACCTCTCTCCCACTTGTAATGAACTTTGTATTCGCCCTTCTTGGCAAGACGAATGTCGCTGGCTTCACCTAAAGCGCCCGGGCCAGGATACAGGCTGACTGTAGCCCTCGCCGGGCCGCTCAAGACCACTGACAGCGCCAAAGTGGTCGCGAAAAGAACGAGGCGCATGATCGCCTCCCTTCGTGCAGTGTCGTAGATGGCGGACCGGGACCATTGTTCCCACCGAGGCTGAACCAAAGATGAATTAAGCCAAGTCCCGCCTCGCGCCTGAAAAAAGCCGGGCGAGGGTTGGGCGGTGCAGGTTTCCGCTAAGGCTCCGTCCCCCGCGCGACGGTCCGCGCGGACGATTTCGATGTGGTCGACGGCAGCGGCCGGATCGTCGCCGCATCTTCAAGCCAGGCGGTGGCGCGCGGAATGGGACGTGCACACCGCAGGGCAGCTTGTCGCTGCTGAGCCTGAAGTCCTAAGATTTTCTCATGGGTCCCAATCGCCGCCGGCTGGAACGCGAGGAGGCGCACGCGCGCGCAGCGCAGCGCCGCAAGGAGGATGAGAGGCGCGCGGCCGATGTCGCCGAGGCGGCGCACATCATCGAGGCATGGAACGACCGGATGGCCTCCGGCCGGCGGGCGCTGTTCTCGCCGACCATCGGCGCCGCCGCCATCGCCGGCTATCGCTGGCTGACCGTCTATTGCCCGGGCTGCGGCACCGTGAAGGACGTCGACCTGACTGCCATCAGGCGGCATCCCGACGCGTCGCTCATGAGTCTCATTCCCGAACTGTCCTGCCGCAACTGCCGGCCACACGCGCCGTTTGCACAGCCAAGGCGGCTGCGGCGGGACGACGTGCAAGTTCCACAAGAGGCGTCGCGACAAAAGTGAGCGTGCGGGCGCGCGCGGATTGGAGCGACTGAGCCGTCACCAAAAAGCCAGCACAACTTCGTCCTACGACGCGCCACCCTGTTCCAGCATGAGGCTCTCCGGTCATTCCGTCGCCGGGAACCATATCACCGCGACTGATGGCCACCGTCAAAGGATTCAACCACAATAAGCCCTGCGATGATCTTCACGCGACGGTGAAGGATATCCGCTTCCCGCAGAGCATCGTTGTGGTATTCTGACGACGTGAGACTGGCTTCAACCTTCTGTGCACTTTTCTACTCGCTGGCCGTGGCGGGATTGCTCTTTGCCCCGCTGGCGCGGCCAGCCATGGGCGCGCCGGCGAGCTTAGCGGCAGCGGGTAGCATGAACGTGGACGCGATGTCGGGCGGCATGTCGGATCCAATGCCGTGCTGCCCAGACGAAGCGCCTGCGTCGGACTGCGGCAAGGTCTGTCCGTTGATGGCCCTGTGTTCCGTCGCATCCTGTCAAAACCTGCCGTCGGCAACCGCGCTAATCGTTGTGTTCCGTTTGACCGGTATCGCGGTTCCGCCGAACGATATGCAGGTAAGCAGTCTGGCGACAGGACCGCCGCGAAGACCTCCCAAGACCTAGGTTCAGTCCGGCACTTTTGTGCCGCATGCAGCCGCATGCCTTGGCGTGCGGCGGTCGCGCGCGATTCTGCGCCGGTCCGCTCGCTGAGCGGTCACGAAAACCGAACCTAGGAGACGAGAATGAAAACGATCTATGCAACCGGCGCCGTGGTCGCGGCGCTGCTCGGCCTGCTCACGCTTCCGGTCCTGGCCGATGTCAAAGACTATGAATTCCGGCTGGTGCAAAACCAAGTCAAGAAAGGCGACGAGGCGATCGTTGCGGTTCGCCTCCTCAACAAGAAGTCCGGCAAAGCCGTGCCGGATGCAGTGATCTTCGCGAAGCGTATCGATATGGCGCCGGACGGGATGCCGACGATGGACTCGCCGCTGGAGCAATTGCCGCCTACGGAGCCGGGCGTCTACCGCTTCAAGACCAATCTCTCGATGGTGGGCGGCTGGCAATTGTCATTGGGCGCCAAGGTCCAGGGCGAAGAAGGCACGGTCGAAAGCAAGCTTGTGTTGAAGGCCGTGCCGTGAACCGCAAGCTGTCGGCGCTGCTGATCGTCGCCGCCTTGGCCGCAGCGGGGAGCGGCGGCTATTGGGTTGGCAGTCATGGGATACACATGGCCGCACCGCCCGCCAATGGGGTGCCACAAACGCCCGCGCCGTCCGGTCCGGTCATTTACTACCGGGACCCGGACGGCAAGCCGCTTTACGCTTCCGAACCGAAGCAGACGCCGGACGGTCGGTCGTACCGTCCGGTGCTGGCCAGCGAGGATATCAGCTTCGATCCGCAGTCGAAGACGGCGGCAACTGCAGCAGACGCACCGGGCGGCAAGCGGATTTTGTACTATCGCAATCCGATGGGTCTGCCCGACGTTTCCAAGACCCCGAAAAAGGACTCGATGGGGATGGACTACATCCCTGTCTATGAAGGCGAGGACGATGACGGTTCAACCGTCAAGATAAGTCCCGGCAAGTTGCAGCGCATTGGCGTTGCCTCGGAGCCTGCCGCCCTGCGCGTCATCGCGGAGCCGATACGCGCGCCTGGCACCATCCAACTCGATGAACGAAAGGTGGCGGTGATTTCGCTACGGGCGGAAGCCTATATCGAAACCGTCGAGAACGTCACGAGCGGCAGCGAGGTGCGAAAGGGTCAGCCGCTGATGCGGCTCTACAGCCCTCCGATTGCGGCGGCTGCCGCCGAATATCTGTCCGCTTTGCGCACGGGGGGCAGCGTGCCACCGGGAAGCCGTCAGCGGCTGCTCAATTTCGCGGTGCCGCCTTCGTTCGTTGCCGAAATCGAGCGCACCCGTGAAGTGCCGCTGACCTTCATCTGGCCCGCCCCGCGCGACGCCATCGTGCTGGAGCGCAACGTGGTCGATGGTATGCGGGCCATGCCGGGCGACGTGCTGTTTCGCATCGCGGACCATTCGACCGTTTGGGCGTTGGTCGACGTTGCCGAGCGCGATCTTGGCGCAGTCGCGGAAGGCCAGTCCGTGGGCGTCCGGGTGCGAAGCTATCCGGATAAAACTTTCCCCGGCAAAGTGGCCCTGGTCTATCCGCATCTCAACGCCGCAACACGAAGCGTGCGGGTGCGGATCGAGTTGCCCAATCGCGATTTCCTGCTGCGGCCGGATATGTACGCCGAAGCTGAAATCGACACCGGCAGCGGCAAGCAGGTGCTGAGCGTCCCCGATCATGCGGTGATCGACAGTGGTGCGCGCCAGTTCGTCATCGTGGACAAGGGGGAAGGGCGGTTCGAACCGCGTCCGGTGCAGCTCGGTCGCCGCGGCGCGGGGTACGCTGAAATTCGCGACGGCATTGCGGAAGGGGAAGCCGTGGTGATCTCGGCAAATTTCCTGATCGATGCCGAAAGCAATCTCAAGAGCGCGCTGAAGGGCCTCAGCGATGCAGGGGCGGCGCAATGATCGCAAAGGTCATCGAGTCCTCGGCGCGTAACGTGATGCTGGTGCTGATCGGCACCGCGTTTGCGGTGGCGGCAGGCCTCTACGCCATCTTTCACCTGCCGCTCGATGCCATCCCCGACCTGTCCGACACGCAGGTGATCGTCTACACCGAATATCCCGGGCAGGCGCCGCAGGTGGTGGAAGATCAAATCACCTATCCCCTGGCGACTGCGATGCTGACCGTTCCGAAGTCGCGCGTTGTTCGTGGCTTCTCCTATTTCGGCGTCAGCTTCGTCTACGTGATTTTCCAGGATGGCACGGACATCTATTGGGCGCGTTCGCGCGTGCTCGAATATCTCAATGCCGCTGGCCGCCGCTTGCCAGCGGGTGCAACGCCGACGATTGGACCTGACGCGACCGGGGTGGGGTGGGTTTATCAATATGCGCTGCTGGCCAAGGACCGCTCGCTGGCCGAATTGCGCTCGCTCCAGGATTGGTATGTGCGCTACGGCCTCGCCAAGGCTGAAGGCGTCGCGGAAATCGCCAGTGTTGGCGGCTTCGTCAAACAATACAATGTGATCATCGATCCGCAGCGTCTGCGCAGTTTCGGGCTTCCCCTGTCCAAGGTTCGTGAAGCGATCCGCGCCAGCAACATGGACGTGGGCGGCCGAACCGTCGAGCTCTCCGAATTCGAATTCGTGGTGCGGGGGCGCGGTTACCTCAAAGGCGTTGCCGACCTGCGGAAGATCGTGCTCAAGAATGACGGCGGCACGCCGGTCCTGCTGCAAGACGTCGCGCGCGTCGAGCTTGGTCCGGACGAGCGGCGCGGCTTGACCGAGCTTAACGGTGAAGGCGAGGTGGCCAGCGGCATCGTTCTGCAACGTTTTGGCGCCAATGCGCTGGACGTGATCGACAGCGTAAAACAGCGCATCGCCGAGGTGGCCGGCAGTCTGCCAAAGGGTGTCGAAATCCAGGCCGTCTATGATCGTTCGACGCTGATCCATGCCGCCATCGAAACCCTGCGACGCACGCTGCTCGAGGAAAGCGCCGTGGTCGCGCTGGTCTGCATCGTCTTCCTGTTGCATGTGCGCAGCGCGCTGGTCGCCATCCTGATGTTGCCGGTCGGCGTGCTGATGGCGTTCGCCGCCATGAGAGGGTTGGGCCTGGGCTCAAACATCATGAGCCTTGGCGGGATTGCCATCGCAATCGGTGCGATGGTCGACGCGGCGATCGTGATGATCGAAAACGCGCACAAGCATCTTGAACGCGCGCCGCCGGACAAGCCGCGTCTGCAAATCCTCATTGCTGCCGCGAGCGAAGTCGGGCCGGCGCTGTTTTTTAGTCTGCTGGTGATCACCGTTTCATTCCTGCCGATATTCACCCTGGAAGCGCAGGAGGGTCGGCTGTTCAGTCCGCTTGCCTACACCAAGACGTTTGCAATGGCAGCGGCGGCCCTGCTTTCGGTGACGCTGGTGCCGGCATTGATGATGATTTTCGTGCGGGGGCGGATCGTGCCTGAGCACAGGAACCCGCTCAACCGCTTTCTGATCTGGATTTATCGGCCGGTGATCCGGGGGGTGCTCAAGGCGAAGATACTGACGATCGCTCTCGCGATGGCGGTGCTTGCCGTGACGCTTTGGCCGGCAAAGCAACTGGGCACGGAATTCATGCCCAATCTCAACGAGGGCACGTTGTTCTACATGCCTACGACCTTGCCCGGGATTTCCATCACCAAGGCGGCGGAGTTGCTGCAAACACAAGACCGCATCATCAAATCGTTTCCCGAAGTGGAATCCGTCTACGGCAAAGCGGGGCGGGCCTCGACTGCGACCGATCCTGCTCCCACCGAAATGTACGAGACCGTGATTAATCTGAAGCCGAAGGATCAATGGCGTGCCGATATCACGCTCGACTCGCTGATCGCGGAAATGGACCGCGCCTTGCAGTTTCCGGGCGTATCGAACGCGTGGACCATGCCAATCAAGGCGCGGATCGACATGCTCTCGACCGGCATCCGCACGCCGGTCGGGGTGAAGGTCTTCGGGACCGATCTTGCCGAAATGGAGCGCCTATCCCGCGAAATCGAGCAGGTGCTGAAAACCATCCCTGGCACGTCGAGTGCCTATGCCGAGCGGATCATCGGCGGCTATTACCTGGATATCGCGCCGAACCGCGACAGCCTTGCGCGTTACGGCCTGATGATCGGTGATGTCCAAGAGGTGATCGCAACGGCGCTCGGTGGTGAAGCGGTTACCACCACCGTGGAAGGGCGGGAACGCTATACGGTCAATGTGCGCTACCCGCGCGATCTTCGCAGCAACCCGCAGGCGATCGCGAGCGACGTGCTGGTGCCGATTCCGGGGGGCGGTACTGTGCCGCTCGGGGACGTGGCATCGGTGAATCTGACGCGTGGACCCACCACGATCCGCACCGAGAATGGCCAGCTTGCCGCCTATATCTTCGTGGACATCCGGGATCGCGACCTCGGCGGCTACGTTGCCGAAGCGCAGCGGGCGGTCAGGTCGGGGGTGACCTTTCCGGCCGGCTACTATGCGACGTGGAGCGGCCAGTTTGAGTATCTGCAACGTGCCGAAGCACGGCTGAAGGTGGTTGTTCCGGTGACGCTGCTGATCATCTTCCTGCTTCTCTATCTGAATTTTCGCACGCTGACCGAGACCTTGATCGTGATGCTGTCACTGCCGTTTGCGGTCGTGGGCGGGGTGTGGGTGCTTTGGTGGCTCGGATTCAATCTCTCGGTCGCCGTCGCGGTCGGCTTCATCGCGCTTGCCGGCGTGGCTGCGGAAACCGGCGTGGTGATGCTGATCTACCTCGACAATGCGCTGACCGAGCTCCGCGCCCGGCGCAATGCTGAAGGGCGGCCGTTCACGCGCGCCGATCTCTACGCGGCGATCACGGCGGGCGCGGTCGAGCGGGTGCGCCCGAAGATGATGACGGTCACTGCCATCATGGCGGGCCTGCTGCCGATCATGTGGAGCCATGGCACCGGCGCCGAGGTGATGCAGCGCATCGCCGTGCCGATGATTGGGGGCATGGTGTCGTCGACCGTGCTCACGCTGATCGTGATTCCGGCGATTTATGCGGTGGTCAAAGGCTTTGCGATCCGGGCGCCGATTTCGGGGCCTTCGCTCCAGCGAACGTAACATGGGGGGGCTGGGGCTGGCATCGCCTGGCCAGGAGGGCCGTTCTCTAGTCCGATCGCCAACGGCGACCCGATCTGGCGTCTGCCGTTGTAACCGAATGTATTCGCTTGCGAATATAGAGGCAAGCGCCGCATGGCAACGAACGAGGCCGAGCTGAAGAGCCTCATGATGGCCGGCCTCAACGGCGACGCGGCTGCCTATCGGATGTTGCTCGAGCGGGAATGATGGGCGACCGCGCCGACGTGATCTTCGCCGCGCCGGAGGAGATCAGCGCGCTCATTGCGGAGAATTGCTGATTTCCCAAGATTACGCCGCGTGGCTTTGCGCTTCGGCTGCTTTCCGCCCCGTTTCGCAGGCGAGTGGCCAGTATGTCCTTTTGCGGCGATTTTCTCAGTATTGCGGAATTGATGCCGCGACATATCGACTTGCGGCGGGCTTCACCGCAACATTGCGGTTTCTTCTCGACAGCATTCCGTGTTCAGCCGCGGCGAGGAGAGCGATAATGAGGCCTGCACATCAGCAAAGAGATCATGGACCAATGCGTCACGCGAATATGGGCCACATGAGCCCAGTCGCGCACCGTCACATGGATATGGGTCATGGGCATGTTGGCAACGGCCATGCGGCCATGGTTACAGATTTCCGGAATCGATTCTGGTTCTCAATGATCCTCACCGTTCCGATCCTCGCTTTGTCGCCGCTCGTGCAGGACTTGCTCGGCCTGCGCGAGCGGCTTTCCTTTAGAGGAGAGTCTTACGTCCTCTTTGGTCTTTCTGCGGTGGTCTATCTTTACTGTGGCTGGCCTTTCCTCAAGGGAATCCGCGACGAACTCACCGCGCGGCAGCCCGGCATGATGACGCTAATTGCCGTCGCCATCTCGACCGCCTTTTTCTATTCGAGCGCGGTCGTCTTCGGTCTCCCTGGCACGGTGTTTTTCTGGGAGCTAACGACGCTGGTCGACGTCATGCTCCTTGGACATTGGCTTGAGATGAAATCCGTCATGGGAGCCTCACGCGCCTTGGAGGCGCTGGTTCAACTTCTCCCGGCGGCCGCGCACCGGCTCAAATCCAATGATGACGTCGAAGATGTCCCAATCGCCGAATTGCGGCCGGGCGACCGCGTTTTGGTCAAGCCTGGCGAGAGGGTGCCGATCGATGGCGTGATCACCAAGGGTTACTCTAGCTTCAACGAATCGATGCTGACCGGAGAGTCGCGACCTGTCGAAAAGACTGAGGGCCAAGAGGCTGTCGGGGGGGCGGTGAACGGCGAGGGTGCCGTGACCGTTGTTGTGCGTAAGACAGGGGATCAGACATATCTGGCCCAGGTCATCGCGCTGGTCCAACAGGCACAGGAGACCCGCTCGCGGACCCAGGACTTAGCCAATCGCGCCGCCTCGTGGCTGACCTACATCGCTCTATCCGTCGGCGGCGTAACCCTCGTGTCGTGGCTCAGCTTTGGCTTCGGCTTTGACTACGCGATCGAGCGGATGGCGACCGTCATGGTCATCGCCTGTCCGCACGCGCTCGGTCTCGCGGTGCCTCTGGTTGTTGCAGTAAGCACGCGGCTTACGGCGCAGAGTGGCCTTCTTATCCGCGACCGCGCGGCCTTCGAACGCGCCCACAATCTGGGCGCCGCGCTATTCGACAAGACCGGAACCTTGACCGAAGGCCGGTTTGGCATTGTCGGAGTCATCACGCTGTCTGATTTATCCGAGAGCGAGATACTTGCGTGGGCCGCAGGGCTTGAAAGTCAATCCGAGCATCCGATTGCGCAGGGCGTCATGCGGGGTGCCAAGGAGCGCAGCGTCACGCCGAAGCCGGTCCGTGATTTCAAAAACCTGCCAGGCCAAGGTGCCGAGGCCGTGATAGAAGGACATAGCGTCAGAGTCGTGAGTCCCGACTATGTCCGCAAGCGAGGGCTGGACGCGCGAAACGAGCGTATCGAGGAGTTGGGCGACGAAGGCAATACCGTCGTGTACCTGCTGATCGATGACAAGCCCGTCGGCGCGATCGCGCTTGCCGACGTTATTCGCAAAGAGTCCTTCGATGCAATCGCGCGCCTCAAGGCTATGGGTATCCGCTGCCTGATGATCACGGGCGACGCCATGGCGGTTGCCAAGTCGGTCAGCGCTCGACTTGGCCTTGACGACTACTTCGCTGAAGTCTTGCCGCACCAAAAGCTTGAGAAAGTCCGCCAGGTGAAGGCGCGCGGCGTCACTGTTGCGATGATCGGCGACGGTGTCAATGATGCACCAGCCTTGGTCGAGTCCGATCTCGGCATTGCGATTGGCGCTGGGACCGAAGTCGCGGTTGAGTCAGCCGACGTCGTGCTGGTCCGCAGCGATCCCCGCGACGTTTTCGCCATCGTGGCGCTTTCGCGAGCGACTTATAGAAAGATAGTTCAAAATCTTTTGTGGGCGACGGGCTACAACATTGTCGCGATTCCGCTGGCCGCCGGCATGGCCTATCCGTGGGGGATCGTCATAAGTCCAGCCGTCGGCGCCGCCCTCATGTCGGCAAGCACGATCATCGTCGCCATCAACGCGCAGTTGCTCGCGCGTGCCCGAATCTTGGTTGCGAGCGCCGGCAGTACTGCGACACAACCGCGAAAGTAGCTATGCGGAGATGGGGCGGCAGGTAGACGAGGGTCGCGCCTGCGGCCAAGGGATGGCGTCTGCCGCGCGAAGATAGGGTGACCGGTGAGGAGCCGTCACTGCCTGTGATTGTGTAACGGCCCCATGGCCACCTATATGTCGAAGCATGAGCAAGGACTGCTGCGGCCATCATGATTCATCGGACCCGCATCGCGGAAATCCGATCTATCGCCGTGTCCTTTGGGTGGCGCTCGCAATCAATGCCGCCGTGTTCCTGGTCGAGATTGGTGCGGGACTGGCCGTAGGGTCGGCATCGCTGCAGGCGGATGCCCTGGATTTCTTGGGCGATGCGGCCAACTACGGTGTAAGTCTTTGTGTCGTCGGGATGGCGCTTCGCTATCGAGCCCTGGCCGCACTCGCCAAAGGCGGCACCATGGGGTTGTTTGGCTTATGGGTCATGGGCACGGTCGCGTGGCACGCGATCCACGGCACACTGCCGAACGCGTTCGCCATGGGCGCCGTGGGATTTGCGGCACTCGCCGCGAATGCAGCCTCATTTGCTCTCCTATGGGCTTATCGTGGCGGGGACGCGAACATGCGTTCAGCATGGATTTGCACCCGAAATGACATGCTCGGTAATCTTGCGGTGCTGCTGGCGGCTTTGGGCGTGTTCGGCACCGGAACCGGTTGGCCCGATGTCATTGTCGCGGCAGTCATGGCGGGGCTCGCATTGCAGGGCGCGGTTGTCGTGGTGCGCCAAGCGATCGGTGAGTATCGCCAGCCGTTTCCCGCTCCTGAGCTGGGTCTTGCGACGGAACGCCAGCCCCATCGCTGAGGTTGAACGGAGGGGGCGGCGTCACGAGGAGATTTGCCATGGAAAAACGCCTTCGAGTGCTCACGACCTGCGCATTCATTCTGGCTTCAGGCACGATCACGGCGAGTGCCCAGCAGAGTTCAGGTGGTCCGATGATGCAGCCGCCAGCGCAGCCTCCAACAACGCAACAGGGCGGTGATGCAGGTGATCGCCTGCGGCCCTCGCTTCGCACACATCTTGCGGCGGATTATCGGCGGGGTCTGTAGGGTGAGAAGGCACCCTCTGCTCTCGGCCGATACATCGAATTCTCGGTGCAGTACCCGCCGTTGCCACTGATCGCTGCAAGGCACTGATCGTAGGTGCTGAAGCCGCAGTTTCGCCCCTCCCGGGCATACTGTGCGCACCAGGGATAGGTGATCTCGGCCTTGCTCGGCTGAACCCCTGTCAGCAGGCCAAAGATGGTGATTGCCAGGGTCGTTCGAATCCTCCACATCGCGCGTCTCCAGGCAAGAAATCGCCGGATTGCAAGCACCGGGCGGGGACCTGTTCTGAGGCCGCGCATGATACCTTGGACTCGTTTGCTCGTTGCATCACGAAATCGCTAACTTGATTACGCTTACCCGCGCGTTCTGCGCGTGCCGCGCCGCGGCTGCACTGCCCCGGTCGGCGGCTGGTACAGGGGATTGGGGTTGCACCAGCGACCTCCCGCCCTGCATTGCTCGTAGCTGACGAAGCCGCAGTTGGTCTGGCCGTCTCCTCCTTGCGAACACCACGGATAGTTCTGGGCATCGGCCGGGCCGGTGGCGATCACCAGGGTGATCACCGTGAGGACGATAAGGATCATTCTTCGCATGATGACCTCCAACGTCGTGAGACCGCGGCCGAGGGGCGCTGGCCCGGCGGCCCGGCTGAAGCAATCAAACTTGAGGTGAGCCCTGACCAGCAGCAAGCCCCGGAAGGATTTTCGGGCTTATTCACCGTCGAGTGTTGACAATCTCTGCACGCCGCCACTACCGTAATGCCACGCCGGTTGATTTGCATCGAGCAGCGCTTCCTGGCCCGGCCCCATGCCGGGTTTTTTCATGCGCGGCGCACGACGGCTGATGCGCCCTTGCCCACAGATTCGCAATGCCCTGAGCCATCGGATCGCGCGCCATAAAGCGCGCGTAAACTGGCCTGCCGCCTCCACAGGATCGGTCCGACCAGCCGGACAGGCGTCACTTCCGCCCGGCGGCGGCTAGCAACGCTTCTTTTTCCCGGTTCGCCTCCGCTCGTTCGTGAACAAGCCTCGCGTCTGCGCGCGGCGAACGGCGGATGCTGCGCGGCTCCCCCGTCTCCGCGCCGAAGACATGACGGGACCAATTCGGGAAAGGCCCCATGACACTCACCTACAAGCAACGGCGCTTCGTCGACGAATTCATGATCGATCGCAACGCAGCGCAGGCGGCACTGCGCGCCGGCTACGGCGAAAAGTGTGCGCGCAGCATCGGCAGCGCCATGCTCGCTCACTACAAGGTGCGGGCAGAAGTCGACCGCCGATCGGCTGAGCTGTCGGATCGGGCCAGCGTCGCCGCGATCCAGGTGATCGAGAAGCTGTGGGCCATCGTGCGTGCCAATATTGCCGATTACCTGATCGTCGATGCGGACGGACAAATCCGCCTCGATCCGAGCAAGATCAGAGGCGAGCAGGCCGCGCCCATCGCCGCCCTCGCGACTGAGGGTGCGACGGCGGATGGCGGGGGCGGCCACGCCCGCAGAACTCATATCCGCATGCACGACAAGATTGCCGCGGCCGACAAGCTTTTGCGTCATCTCGGTGGATACCGGGATCGGATCGAGCATGCGGGCCCGGATGGCGGGCCGATCACGGTCGCGCCGGTGACGCATGCGCAGCGCCTCAGAGCCGTCATGGAACTGATCGCCAAGGCCGAGGAGGGATCCGACCAGACATGAGCGCCGATGTTGCCCGCGTCGACAAGGCGCTCAGGCGGTTGTCGCCGCAGGCGGCTGTCGATTTCGACCGCGAGATCGCTCTCGAGCTTGCCAGGCCGTGGTTGCCGGAGCCTGAGAATGTGCCGCAGGTCCAAGCCTATCGCTCGAAGGCCGACCTCCTGCTGTATGGCGGCGCGGCGGGCGGCGGCAAGACCGACCTGCTCATCGGCCTGGCGCTGACGGCGCACCGACGCTCGGTCATCTTCCGCCGCGCCTATGTCGACCTGCGCGGCGTCGAGGAGCGGCTGATCGAGATCCTTGGGCGCCGTGACGGCTACAACGCCGCCGACATGGTGCTGCGCCGCGATGGCCGCCTGGTCGAGTTCGGCGCGCTGGAAAAGCCCGGCGCAGAATTCGGCTGGCAGGGGCGGCCGCACGACTTCATCGGCTTCGACGAAGGCGCCCAGCTCACCGAAGCCAAAGTGCGCTTCGTCATGGGCTGGCTGCGCTCGACCGTCGAGAGCCAGCGCTGCCGCGTCGTGATCGCGTCGAACCCGCCGGTGGGGCAGGAGGGCGCGTGGCTGCTCTCCTGGTTCGCGCCGTGGCTCGATCCGCTGTTCGCCGCGCCGGCGGCGCCGGGCGAGCTGCGCTGGGCCTGCACCAAGGCCGACGGCACCACCGTGTGGGTGCCGGGTCCGGGCCGCCATGCGGTCGACGGCGAGGAGCTTTTGGCGCTGTCGCGCACCTTCAT
>Ga0209466_1000201_pt1 | contig 13800 bp, 13 predicted proteins | sample PanSoiPlo30MoBio_FD_188323 | JGI IMG/M metagenome (GOLD analysis project Ga0209466, IMG submission 188323) | Tropical forest soil microbial communities from Panama analyzed to predict greenhouse gas emissions - Panama Soil Plot 30 MoBio (SPAdes)... | ecosystem: Environmental > Terrestrial > Soil...
GTCACCACGCGGTTGTTGAACGGCAGCTCAGACAAAATATCCCGCCGCGTGATGGTCGTGCCGGGCGCGTAGAGTTTTCCGGCGCGGATGCCGCCGCCGTTCATGATCGCGGCGTCGGTGCGCCCGATGACGCGCATGGCGTCGGCGATGAGGTTGCCGATCGCGGCCTCGCGCGTGCGCACGGTGGCGCTGCGGCTGTCGAGTTCGACCGCGGTCGTGCCAAGCACCACGTCGAGCTCGCGCGACAATTCTCCCTCGTAGCCGGCGACCGCGGCCGCCACTTCGGGGTCGGGCTCGACGTCGGCCGTGTCGACGATGCGAAAGCGCGGCCACCATTTCGTCTCGCGATGATCGCCACGCGTCGTCACTTCGATCGTGACGTCCACGATGGTGACGTAGTGCGCGTCGTAGCTCGACTCGACCATGGCGGTGTGCTCGTCGAAATTGACGAACAGGTCGTGATCGTGCCCGGTGAGGATCAGGTCGATGGCGCGCGTGGCGAACAGCTCGTAGTCCTGCTTGCGGTCGGCGTGCACCACCGCGACCACGTAGTCGGCGCCGTCGCGGCGCAGCAACTCGGCCTGCGTCTTGGTCGTGGCCACGGTGGGGGTGAATTTCAGATCCTCGGGGCTCGACGCGCGCGCCGTGTCGTCGTAGGTGGCGCCGGTAAGCCCGATACGCACGCCGTCGAAAGTAAGGATGTCGCGGTCCTTGAAGCCCGGCAGCACCGAGCCGTCAGGCGCGCGCAGGTTGGCAGCGAACAGGGGAAAGCGCGCCGCGCCCATGCGCTGCAGGAAGGTCGCCTTGCCGAAATCGAATTCGTGGTTGCCGGGCGCGAAGATGTCGGGTGGGATCATGTTGGTGAGCGCCACGATGTGCTCGCCGCGGTCGAACCCCGACATCAGCGACGGCGACAGGGTGTCGCCGGCGTGCGCGAATACGACGTGGCCGCCCTTGGCCCGCTCGGCCTTGACCACCGCGGCCAGCCGGGCAAAGCCGCCGCGGCTCTTGCCATCCGCCATGATTTGCGCGCTCATCTGGTAGATGTCGTTGACCAGGATGAAGCTCACGGTCGTCCGGGCCGTCTGCCCGTGCGCCGCAACGGTCGCGGCGAGGAGAAAAATGGTTGCGACAAGACGGCGGCTGATCAGCATCAATCGGTCCTGCAAAGGTCTGTTGCGTGCCTTAGCATGGTTTGAGGCCTCATGAACGAGCGCAATATCCCCACGGCCAACACTTCCCCCCAGGCGGACCAGCCGGCCGCCGGCGGCCGCGTCGGCGTGCTCGTGGTCAACCTCGGCACGCCGGACGCAACCGACTATTTTTCCATGCGCCGCTACCTCAAGGAGTTTTTGTCCGACCGCCGGGTGATCGAGGAGAACCGGGTCAAGTGGTGGCTCATCCTCAATCTCATCATCCTGTCAGTGCGGCCACGCCGGAAGGGGCGTGACTACGACAAGATCTGGAACCGCGAGCGCAACGAATCGCCGCTGATGACCATCACGCGTGCGCAGGCGGAGAAGCTCGGGTCGCTGCTGCAGCCCCTCGATTCGCGCATCCGCGTGGACTGGGCGATGCGCTACGGCAATCCGTCGATCCCGTCGCGCCTCGAGGCGCTGAGGAGCCACGGCTGCGACCGCATCCTGATCCTGCCGCTCTATCCGCAATACGCCGCCGCCACCACCGCCACCGTGTGCGACAAGGCGTTTCTGGCGCTGATGACCATGCGGGCGCAGCCAACCATCCGGGTGGCGCCCCCTTATTACGACGATCCGGTTTATATCGAGGCGGTGGCCTCCTCGCTCGAGGCGGAGCTGGCAAAACTGCCGTTCCAGCCCGACGTCATCCTGGCCTCGTTCCACGGCATGCCCGAAGACTACGTGGCCAAGGGCGACCCGTACCAGGCGCAATGCGCCGCCACGACAAACCTGCTGCGCCGGCGGCTTGGGCTTGACGAGGAGCGGTTCATGCTGACGTTCCAGTCGCGCTTCGGCACCGCCGAGTGGCTCAAGCCTTATACGGACGCTACGGTTGCGGCCCTCGCCCGGCAGGGGGTGAGGAACCTTGCCGTCGTCACTCCCGGGTTTGCCGCCGATTGCCTTGAAACCCTTGAGGAAATTGCCGGCGAGAACGCCGAAATCTTCCGCCACAATGGCGGGGTCAATTTTGCCGCCATCCCATGCCTCAACGACAGCGAGGCCGGCCTGCGGGTGATCCGTCACGTGGCGGTCCGCGAACTGGCCGGGTGGATCCAGCCCTGATTTTTGCCCGGCTGGCAACCGCTTTTGAACCACGATTCCTCCCCCCGCGACCAATAGGAGACTGGGGTATTCGGAGGGACATGTGATGACCGCTCAAATCCTCGCCATCGTGGTTGGTTTCGCCGCTGCCGGCTCGATCGCCTACCATGATTACCGCCAGACGCGGACCGCCGATGCGCTGCTCGGTGGGCTGCTCACCTTCGGCCTGTTCGCCAGCGTTGCACTCGCTTACGGCCAGGTCTGATCTCCAAAACGATCTCCTGACATTTTGGCTGGGAGCCGGTCGTTGCGACCTAAGGCTCCCTTCTCGTTTCCGGCCGTCCGCTCCCACGCCGGCGATAGCCTGCGGCTTTGGCTCATGATGCCCGCGCTGTTGGCGTGGCGCAGGCCTTGCCCGCAACCGAACACCACTCCACAATCCGCCACTCGCCAGAGGAGGGAGCTTCGCATGGAGCTGCTCGGCGCCAACGTCTTCGTTCTCATCATCGTCGTGCTGGCGGTCTCGATCCTGTTCATGGGAGTCAAGACCGTGTCGCAAGGCTACAATTGGACGGTGGAAAGGTTCGGCCGCTACACCAAGACGCTGCAGCCCGGCCTCAACCTGATCTGGCCGTTTCTCGATCGCATCGGCCGCAAGATCAACATGATGGAGCAGGTGATCGACGTTCCCCAGCAGGAGGTCATCACCAAGGACAATGCCACCGTCACGGTCGACGGGCTGGCCTTCTACCAGGTCTTCGATGCGGCGAAGGCCAGCTACGAGGTCGCGGCGCTCGATCAGGCCATCGTCAAGCTGACCATGACCAACATCCGCTCGGTCATGGGCGGGATGGATCTCGACCAGATGCTGTCGCATCGCGACGAGATCAACGAGCGCCTGCTGCGCGTGGTCGATGCCGCGGTGTCGCCGTGGGGTGTCAAGGTCAACCGCATCGAGATCAAGGACATCGTGCCGCCCGCGAACCTGGTCGCCTCCATGGGCCGGCAGATGCAGGCCGAGCGCGAAAAGCGCGCCGAAATTCTTCAGGCCGAGGGCCAGAGACAGTCCGCCATCCTGCGCGCCGAAGGTGCGAAGCAGGCGCAGATTCTCGAAGCCGAAGGCCGGCGCGAGGCGGCTTTCCGCGACGCGGAGGCGCGCGAGCGCTCCGCCCAGGCCGAGGCCAAGGCGACCGAGATGGTGAGCGACGCCGTGGCGCGCGGCGAGCTCGCCGCGCTCAACTACTTCGTGGCGGAGAAATACCTGCGCGCGTTCACCGAGCTCGCCAAGTCGCCCAACCAGAAAGTGCTGATGCTGCCGATCGAGGCGGTCAACGTGCTCGGCTCGCTTGCCGGCATCGCCGAGATCGCGCGCGACACGTTTGGCGGCGGGGGAGGGGGTGACGGCAAGGCGCCGCCGCCATCCTCGCCGCGCCGGCCGACCGGGCCGTCATCCGGCGTCGCCTTCCGCACCGAGCGTCCCGAGCCATGACAACCATTCTTTCGTTCGGCATCTGGAACTGGTTCATCGCCGCCGGCATCCTGATCGTGCTCGAGATCTTCGCGCCGGGCGTGTTCATGCTGTGGCTCGGCCTCGCGGCGCTGGCGGTCGGTGTCATTTCGCTGGTCATCGACTGGCCGTGGCAGGCGCAGTTCGTCGCCTTCGCGGTGTTCGCCGTGGCGTCGGTCCCGATCTGGTATCGGATGTCGCGCCGTGTCGAGAAGCTGGGCGATCAGCCGTTCCTCAATCGCCGCGCGCAAGCGTTCGTCGGTCAGATTTTCACCCTCGACAAGCCGATCGTGAACGGCACCGGGACCGTGCGGATTCACGACACGGTGTGGCGCGTCGCCGGGCCTGACGCACCCGCCGGCCACCGCGTCAAGGTCACCGGGACCGACGGGCCGACCCTGTTCGTGGAGCGCGCCGCGGATTAGCGCCGGGACGGGGCCCGTCAGGTCGCATCTCGCCCTAGCCGAGACCTGCCCGCTCCCTCAGGCCCTCGGCGCCGTATTGCAGCACCTGGACCCGCTCCAGAGTGATCAGCCCGCTGCTCATCATGCGGTCGAGGACCGGCAGGAACTCGTTGACCTTCGCCTCGGTGTCGACGATCTCGATGACGATCGGCAAATCGAACGAGAGGCGGAGGATTTTGGCTGTGTGCAAGCGGCTGGAATGTCCATATCCCATGGGTCCCCGCAACACGGTCGCGCCGGCAAGGTGCATCTCGCGCGCCTTCAACACGATCGCCTCGTAGAGCGGATGATGCTCGAAGCGGTCGTTCTCGCCGAAAAAGATGCGCAGCAGCACCGCGTCCTTTGGTATTTGCATCGGCTTCTCCCTCGCTACTCGCTCTTGCGAACGGCGGGCTCTGGTGCCACTGGGGCGCCGCCCGCCTCGCGCGGTGGCTCTTCTTCCAGCCCGGGCGGCAGCAAGTGCCGCGGCAGGTAGAACGCATTGGCAATGAGGGTCGGTATCACGGCGCTGGCGATCACGGCGGCGACCAGCGCGGAGTACTGCACCTGATCGATGATGTGGTGCGACAGGCCGAACAGCGCCGAGATGGTGCCGAAGGTCAGCCCCGTCGACATCAGCAACGTCGTGTACATTCCTTCGTTGCCGGCTGACCCAAATGCGCGTGTCACCGGATAGACGCCGATGCATTTCGTCGCCAGCTTGACGGCGAGCATCAGCAGGAAGGCGGCGGGCGCCGCAACCAGCGCCGGGACGGACACGAACGAGCCGGCGCGAATGAAGTAGAACGGCGTCAGGAACCCGAAGCACAGCGTGCGCAGGCGGCGGATGAGGATGTGATCCTTGCCGACGCTGCCGGCGAGAATCATGCCGATCAGGTAGGCCGGCAGCACCGCCTCGCTGTCAGCCCAGGCCGCAAGCGCGCCGAACCCGAACAGGAGCAGCAGCAGATACTTGGTTTCCAGCTCCGACGGGCGGCCGCCGTAGCGGCTGAAAAATTGCGCGGTCAGCCATGGCAGCACTGCGAGGGCGACCAGGCTTGCCGTGACGAAGATCAGCGTCTTGTAGGTGAATGGCGCGAAGATCAGCCCCAGCGCCAGCACGGTCCCGAGATCGGTGACGAAACAGGCGGCGAGCACCACCTTGCCGTAGTCCGTGGCGTTGAAGCCGAACTCCAGCATCACCGCGTAGACAACGGCCACCGAGGTGGTCGACATGGCGACGCCGGCGAGCCAGCTCGCCATCGGGTCCCAGCCGAGCAGATAGTACGCCGCCGCAGTGCAGCCGAGAAAAGGCACCAGAAAGCTGATGAGCCCGATCGCACCGGCTTCCTTCCACCGCTCGCGGAACACGACCGGATCAAGCTCGGCCCCGGCCAGAAAGGTGAGCACGATGGCGCCTGTGCCGGACAGGAGCTTGATCCACGTCTGGTCCGTGCCGAGGATGGCCCCGCCGATGGCGGCCCCGATCACGAGCTGTGCGATGGTTCCGACCACGATTTCCGAGAGCGCTGTCGCGATCTTGAGCCAGATCGACAGCAGCGTGGCGATCAGCGCCAGCCCAAGCCAGAGTGCCGCGAGAGTCCAGATTTCAGTCATGGCCATCCGTCTCACGTCAGGTGGACGGCGGGCGCAAAAAACCCGCCGGTACGGCGGGTCTGCAAAAGCTCCCACCGCGGCTACGCGGTAGGAGTTATCAGCCTCATCGGCGGTTGTCGGGGAACTCCATCCCCATCATGCATTCCCATACGTTCCGACCGGCGGCGCGTCAAGACGGACGCCGCTGGAGCTTCACCCGCCTTTGCCGGCGCGCGCGATCGCCGCCATGACCAGGTCCTCGGCTGCCGCGGCATCCAGCCATTCGACGACCGTGACCCATTTGCCCTTTTCGAGATCCTTGTAGTGCTGGAAGAAGTGCGCGATCTGCTCGCACATGATCGACGGCAGGTCGCGATAGCTCTTGATCCCGGCGTAGAACGGATTCAGGGCTTCCACCGGTACGGCCAGAATCTTTTCGTCCCCGCCCGCCTCGTCCCGCATCACCAGCGCGCCCACCGGCCGACAGCGAATGACGGCGCCGGGCACCACCGGCACCTGGCTGACCACGAGCACGTCGCAGGGGTCGCCATCGGCCGACAAGGTCTGGGGGATGAAGCCGTAGTTGCCCGGATAGAACATCGCCGTGTGCAGGAACCGGTCGACGAACAGCGCGCCCGAGTCCTTGTCCATTTCGTACTTCACCGGGACGCCGCCCAGCGGGATCTCGATGACGGCGTGCACATCGCGTGGCGGGTCGATGCCGGCCGTGATCCTGCTCAGGTCCATGCCATCCTCACGGGCGCTGCTGCCCACCTCGCATCACACGGGGCCGGTTCGTAGCCCGGATGGAGCGCAGCGTAATCCGGGATCGGCCGCTCCCGCATTTCGCTTCGCTTCATGCCGGCTACAGGCGGCTCCTCTATGCCACGCCGGCGCGCAACAGGTCGTGGAAGTGCACGACGCCGACCGGCTTGCCGTCTTCCAGCACGAGGAGCTGCGTCTTCTTCGAGGTGTTGAGCAGTTCGAGCGCTTCGCTGACCAGTTGATCCGGACGCACCGTGACCGGCTCGCGTGTCATGATCGCCTCGACCGCGCGGCTGAGCAAGTCGGGGCTCATGTGCCGGCGCAGGTCGCCGTCCGTGATGATGCCGGCCAGACGGCCGTCGTGGTCGATGATTCCGACGCAGCCGAAGGTCTTGGCCGTCATCTCGGCGATGGCATCGGACATGCGCGTGCCGATCCGCGCCAGCGGCACTTCGCTGCCGCGGTGCATGATGTCGCGCACGAACTTGAGCATGGCGCCGAGGCGGCCGCCCGGATGGAACACATGGAAGTCGAGCGCCGTGAAGCCGCGATTCTCCAGGAGCGCGATGGCGAGCGCATCGCCCAGCGCGTGCTGCATCAGCGACGAGGTGGTGGGCGCCAGGTTGTGCGGGCAGGCCTCGCGCGCCTGCGGCAGTGTGAGCACCACGTCGGCCGCGTGCCCGAGCGTGCTGTCGGCATGTGCCGTGACGGCAATCAGCCCGATGCGGAAGCGGCGCGAATAGTCGGCCAGATCCTTGAGCTCCACGGTCTCGCCCGACCATGACAGCGCCAGGATGACGTCATTGGGCGTGATCATGCCGAGGTCGCCGTGGCTCGCTTCGCCGGGATGCACGAAGAAGGCGGGCGTGCCGGTCGACGCGAACGTGGCGGCGATCTTGCGGCCAACGTGACCCGACTTGCCCATGCCGGTGACGATGACGCGGCCGCGCGCCGCGTGAATCAGCTCCGCGGCGGCGGCGAAAGACGCGCCGAGTCCGTCCCGGATGGCCACCGATAGGGCTGCGATACCTTCGGCCTCCGCGTCCAGGGTTCGCAGGGCCGACTCGATCAGCGCGTGGTCGCGCTCGCTCGCCATTCTGCCGTTACGCAGCATTGTTGGCTTGGCCATTGGACCCTTCGTCTCCCGGAAAGTCCCCAATAGCACGGCGCCGGCGCGAGGGCGACCAGGTATCAACGGCCCGTTAACCATACCCGTTTTTACTCGATTAACCAAAACCAAAGGGCTGCGGCGAAGCCTCGCCGGCGGCCCCGAAGGGTATTGTCTTGTCTCGTCGCGGTTCGGCATGTCTCGCGCTGATTGGCCTCGGCGCGCTGGCGTCGGGGCTGGCCGCCACGAGCGTGGCGGCGCAGGCCCCGACCGCGGCGACTGCTGCGTCCGGCATGCGCAGCACGTTCGACGACACGGCGGACCCGGCCGTGCGTCCGCTCACGCCGCCTTGGCGCGCCCGCAGCACGCCAAGCGAGCCGGTCGGCCAGCTGCCGAGCTTCCTGGTGCCGCCCGGCCGCGGCGCGGGCAAGACCGGATTCATTTCGACGAAGACGAAGGCCAAGGCCAAGAAGCGCTCCGGCGTCGCCGCCAAGACCGCCCCCGCTCCCGCGCCCACGCCGCCGCTGCTGCTGTCGCCGTCCAGCCTCGCCACGACAGTGGAGCGAGGGACCGCGAGCCCGGAGCGAGCGGCCGCAGGCGAGAAGCCAGCTGCGACCCCGGCCAGTTCCCCCGCCAAGCCGGCAACGCCGCCGCAGCCTCCCGCCGTGGCGGCGCGCGCGCAGGCCAGGGAAGCCCTCAACACGCTGCCCAACACGGTCGTGGCCGTCCCGCGCCGGCCTGCGGAAGAAGACCCCTACGCCCAGCTCGGCATGCGGGCCGGCGCCTTCGTCCTGCGCCCGGCACTCGAGGCAACTGGCGGCTACGACAGCAATCCGGGCCGCACCGTCATTGCCAAAGGCTCGGCCTTCGCCACGCCGGCGGCCGAGTTGCACGCAGCCTCCGATTGGGAGCGCCACGCGCTCACGGCGGATTTTCGCGGCAGCTACACGGCCTACGAAGCGACCCCCGAGCTCGATGTTCCGTATCTCGACCTGAAAGGGGCGGGCCGCGTCGACGTGACCGACCGCACCCGCGCTTTGGTCGCCGGCCGCTACCTGATGACCTCGGCCAATCCGGGCACGCCCGATCTGCCCGCCGGTCTCGCCAAGCTGCCGATCCAGACGATCGCCGGCGCCACTGCCGGCATCGCACATCGCTGGAACCGTTTCGAGCTGGCGCTCAACGGCGCTTTCGACCGCGACGAGTGGGGCAACTCGACGCTCACCGACGGCACGATCCTCAGCAACAAGGACCGCAACTACAACCAATATGCAGGCAATGCGCGTGCCGGCTACGAGCTGTGGCCCGGCGTGAAGCCATTCGTCGACGTCGTCGTCGACACGCGCGTTCACGATGCCCTCGATCCCTTCGGCGTGTCGCGCGACTCTGACGGCGTCGCCGCCAAGGGGGGCACCAGCTTCGAGATCTCGCGCAAGCTCACGGGCGAGGCGGCGATCGGCTACCTGGTTCGCACCTACAAGGATCCGACGCTGCCGGATATGCGAGGCGTCCTGTTCGACGGCTCGCTGGTGTGGGCGGCCAGCGGCCTCACCACAGTGAAGCTCGTCGCCACGACCACGCCGCAGGAGACAACGCTGCCCGGCGTGTCCGGCCTGCTGTCGTACGATGCCGGCATCCAGGTCGACCATGCGTTCCGACGCTGGCTGATCGGCACTGCCCGGCTCGCCTACGGCATCGACGATTTCGTCGGCTCGATACGCCAGGACACGCGCTATGGCGCCTCCGCGGCGCTCACCTACCGGCTCACCCGCACGGTGCAGGTCAAAGGCGAGGTGCGGCAGGAATGGCGCCGCTCCAACGTGGCGGGCAACGATTACGACGCAACGATCGGAATGCTCGGCTTGCGCTGGCAGCCGTGACGTGAAAAAACCTGCATCCTGAACGTCACAGCGTGGCGAAGTTCCGCCGGATTGGCGGAGCAATATCGTCTTGTGTCAGCCGAGGATGGGGAATGAAGCTCGACTATCATGTCGTGAAATCGGCGGTGAACTGGTACTTCGGCCGCTACGTCGACCGCGCGAGCCGTCCCACGTTCTTCGACATCAAGCGGGACTACCCGGCGCTCGACCTGGTGACGCAGGCCTATCCGATCATCCGCCGCGAGTTCGAGCAGCTGCTTGCGGATGCGGGCGAGCTGCCGCAGTACCACGAGCTCGACTCCGGCGAGCGCAAGATTTCCAGCACGACGCCGAAGCGCTGGAACGTGTTCATGCTCGAGATCATGGGTCACAAGCCGGCCGCGAACGTCGCCCGTTGCCCGGAAACGTGCCGCGTGCTCGCCCGCGTGCCGAACATGATTCAGGCGTTCTTCTCGATCCTCGAGGCGGGCAAATCGGTGCCGGAGCACGAAGGACCCTATCTCGGCTATCTGCGCTATCACCTCGGCCTGCGCGTGCCGACCGACAATCCGCCCAAACTGGTGGTGAACGGACAGGATTACGTGTGGAAAGAAGGCGAGGCCGTGCTGTTCGATGACAGCTGGCCGCACTCGGTCGTCAACAGCAGCGTGGAAACGCGGGCGGTGTTGATCGTCGACGTGCGTCGTCCGCTTCCCGCCGCGCCGGACCTGCTCAATCGCTTCATGCTCGACGTCGTCGCGCGCCACACCTATGGCCGTCACGTCGCCCGCAAGGCCGAGCGTTTTGCCGCGGCGCAAGGAGCCGCGGCACCGGCCGGACGATGAGGCGCCGTTGATGCCTCAGCGCGCCGCCGCGACATCTTGCGTCGGTGCAGATCGCGCCAGCTCCGCCGCCATCGACCGCGTGAAGACGCGTACATCGTCGATGAACCGCGCCACCGCCGGGTTCAGGGTGCGATTCCTCAGCGTGACGGCGGCAAACGGCCACGGCCGGAACGGCAGTTCGACCGGCAATATCTTCAAGGACAGCTCGTCCGCCTTGAACCGCAGGATTGAGGCGGGAAACACCGAGATGAAAGGTCCGCTGGCGAGCAATGACGCACGCAGCTGGATCGAATAGGTCGTCAGATAGATCTTCGGCATGTCGAGCCCGCGGGCGCGGAACGCCTCCGCCACGATCGTGTTGTTCCAGCCGGCGGGCGGCGCCAGCACCCAGGGCTCGTCGACGAGCTCGGCGAGGTCGATCCGCGGCCGGCGGCACAACGGATTCTGTTTTCCCGCCGCCACCACCGAATGGTCGTCGAACAAGGTTTCCACGTTCAGGTCGTCGTCCTCGCTGGCGAGCGGCCGCACGATGCGCGCAAGCACGACGTCGAGGCTGCGTGCGCGCAGCTCGGGAAAGTCAAGGGTGGGCGTGACGAGCGGCTTGAGATGCAGGAAGACGCGCGGATGCGCCTGCGAGAACCGCTGCAGGATCGGCGGCAGCACCGCCGACGCAAAGGCCTCGGCGCAGCCGATGCGCACCTCGCCGCTGGCGGGATCGGCCAGGCACTCGATGTCGTTGATGCCCTGCTTGAGCTCGTCGAACACGATCGTGCTGCGCTTCACCAGGGCGCGTCCGTAGACGGTCGGCTCGATGCCGTTCGGGCGGCGATCGAGCAGGCGGACGCCGAGCATGTGCTCGAGCTCTGCCACCGTCTCCGACACCGCGGGCTGCGACACGCCGAGATGCGATGCGGCCTTGGCCATGCTGCCGCGCCGGACCACGGTGCAAAATACATGCAAGTCGCGTAATTTAAGACGACGACCAATCTGACTTTCCCAATCGATTCTTCCGCCCATGCCAGACCCCTCGTGCAAGCCCAGGGAAAGACGAAGAAAGGAAAGCGAGCATTTCATGCTAGGCCGGGCTGGCGCTTCAATCAAGACGTGCATTAACATGATACCGGCGGCCCGCCGGCTCGATGTATCTGCCGCCAGACGGGGACGGACCATGGCGACGCGCAGGGCCTGCCTGGGATCGTTGGCCGCTGTGCTGGCGCTCGGCCCCGGCCGTTCCGCCCGGGCGCAGGCGTGGCCGACGCGGCCGGTGCGCATCGTGGTGCCGTTTTCCGCTGGCGGAAATGCCGACATCATTGCCCGGATCGTCGCCCAGCGGCTGGCCGAGGCATTTGGCCAGCAATTCGTGATTGAGAACCGCGCCGGCGCCAGCGGCGCGGTCGCGGCCGAGGCCGTGGCCCGCGCGCCGGCCGACGGGTATACCCTGCTCGCCGCCAACGTGCCGCAGATCGCCGTACTGCCGGCGATCGGCAAGACACCCTACGATCCGGTGCGGGATTTCGCGCCGATCAGCAACATCGGGATCAATCCTTTCGTCCTGGTGGCGCATCCGAGCATTCCGGTGGAGACGCTGGCGCAGTACGTGGATTATGTCCGCGGCCGGCCGAACACGATCACCTATGTGGGATCCGGCACCGCGAGCCTCACCTATCTCACCATGGCGCTGTTCCGGAAACGCGCCGGGCTCGACATGATTCCCGTGAGCTACAGGGGCGGTGCGGCGCCGGTGGCGGATCTGGTGGCCGGCCACGTCAAGACGATGTTCGCCAATGTCTCGGTGGTGATGCCGCATGCGGCGAGCGGCGCGCTGAAACTCATCGCGGTGACGAGCGAGCGGCGCGTGCCGCAGCTCCCGCAAGTGCCGACATTCGCCGATGCCGGATTTCCCAACTTCACCATCGTGACGTGGAACGGCTTGATGGCGCCGGCCGGCACGCCGCGCGACATCATCGATCGCATCGCCGCGGAGATTGGCCGCGCCGTCAAGGATCAGAAATTCGTCGAACGTCTCGCCGGCGACGGGTTCGAGCCGCTCGGCAGCACGCCGGAAGAATTTTCCGCCACCATCGCGGCCGACATGGCGTTCTGGGCGGAGGCGGTCAGGTCGGTCGGCGAGGCCGAGCGGTAGAGCATGATCCCGAAAAGGCCTGGCCCGGACCTGATCCGGGCTGGATACCGGTTTTCGGAAAAGATCATGCTCCAACGATAAACCAGAGCGGGATGACGCTTCGAAGAAAGTCATCCCGCTCTAAAGCGCATCACGACTGATCGAGCAGCCGCTTGAGCTCCGCACGCAGGGCGGGCGCTACATCCTCGCGCGCCAGCGCATAGGCGACGTTGGCGGTGAGAAAGCCGATCTTCGAGCCGCAGTCGAAGATGCGCCCCTCGAACGCATAGCCGAAGACCGGCTGCTGCCTGGCCAGCCCGAGCATGGCGTCGGTCAGCTGGATCTCGCCCCCGGTGCCCGCGGTCTGCTTCTCCAGGAACGAAAAGATCTCGGGCTGCAGGATGTAGCGCCCCGAAATCATGAGGTTGGACGGCGCATCCTGGGGCTTGGGCTTTTCCACCATGGCGGTGATGCGAAAGCCCTTGCCGCGCTGCTCGCCCACCTCAACGATGCCGTATTGCTGCACCTGGTCGCGCGGCACCTCGTAGACCGCGATCACGTTGCCGCCGCCGGTCTCGCCATAGACCTCCATCATCTCGCTCAAGGCGCCGCGCGGTCCGAAATGCAGCATGTCGGGCAGGAGCAGCGCGAACGGCTCGTTACCCACGATGTCGCGCGCGCACCACACGGCGTGGCCCAGCCCGAGCGGCTCCTGCTGGCGCGTGAAGCTCGTCTGGCCGGCGCCGGGCAGCTCGGCTTCCAGCGCTTCGAGTTCGCGGCTCTTGCCGCGTTTCTGCAGCGTGGCTTCGAGCTCGAACTGCTTGTCGAAATGGTCCTCGATCACGGCCTTGTTGCGGCCGGTCACGAAGATGAAATGCTCGATGCCGGCCTCGCGCGCCTCGTCCACCACGTGCTGGATCACCGGGCGGTCGACGACGGGCAGCATCTCCTTGGGCATGGCCTTGGTGGCGGGCAGGAACCGGGTGCCCAGGCCGGCGACGGGGAATACGGCTTTGCGGATCGGCTTCATGATACCCAGATGACGGCTCGGGAGGCTTTCGGCGAGGGGTGCTAAGATATCGGGAGCCTTATTTAAGATATCGGAAACGAAACCCCAACCGACGGGGAGGGGCCCGGGCCAGACCCGGCGAAGGACAAGAGACGCGCTATGGCGATTGGTTCCCTCGGCTTGCGGATTTTGTGGGTCGCCGCGATCGTGACCGGCGCCCGCATCCGCGGTCTGACCCTGGCCACCGCAGGCGGCTTCGGCTCGATGACGGGCAAGGGCATCCAGGCCACCGTGAACGGGCACGCC
>Ga0209466_1000203_pt1 | contig 13767 bp, 16 predicted proteins | sample PanSoiPlo30MoBio_FD_188323 | JGI IMG/M metagenome (GOLD analysis project Ga0209466, IMG submission 188323) | Tropical forest soil microbial communities from Panama analyzed to predict greenhouse gas emissions - Panama Soil Plot 30 MoBio (SPAdes)... | ecosystem: Environmental > Terrestrial > Soil...
GCTGGGAAAAATCGCCATCCTGGTGCTGATCATCCTGTTCATCCAGAAGCGCCCGCGCGGGCTGTTCGCCCTCAAGGGCAGGGCGGTCGAGGCATGACGGCGCTCGCTCTGACTGCTGTCCCGGGCGCAGTGCAGCCCGCAATGATGCACTGCAGACCCGCGACCCCGGTTACTTTTGACGCATCAACCGGAGTCGGAGGATCCCGATGACTCCGGCGCCGCTCACTCGCGCGCTCGATCGCGGCAGCACGGCTTTCCTGTGCGTGCTGGCCGTGCTCGCCGTTGCGGTGCCGGTGCTCAATCTGCTGCTGCCGCCATCGTCGCCGCTGCACGTTCCGACCTATCTCGTGTCGCTGTTCGGCAAATACGTCTGCTATGCGCTGCTCGCTCTCGCCATCGACCTGATCTGGGGCTATTGCGGCATTCTCTCGCTCGGCCACGGCGCCTTCTTCGCCCTGGGCGGCTACGCCATGGGCATGTATCTGATGCGGCAGATCGGCACCCGTGGCGTCTATGCCCACCCGGTGCTGCCCGACTTCATGGTGTTCCTCAACTGGCCGGAGCTGCCAGTCTACTGGTACGGCTTCCAGCACTTTGCCTACGCGGCCCTGATGGTGGTGCTGGTGCCGGGCGCGCTCGCCTTCGTGTTCGGCTGGTTCGCGTTCCGCAGCCGCGTCACCGGCGTCTATCTCTCGATCATCACCCAGGCGCTCACCTACGCGCTCATGCTCGGCTTCTTCCGCAACAATTTCGGCTTCGGCGGCAACAACGGCCTGACCGACTTCAAGGATATTCTGGGCTTCAACGTGCAGGCGCAGGGAACGCGCGCCGTCCTGTTTGCCGCGTCGGTCGTGGCGCTCATGCTCGGCTTCCTGGTCTGCCGCGCCATCGTGACGTCCAAGTTCGGCAAGGTGCTGATCGCCATCCGCGACGCCGAGGCGCGCACCCGCTTCCTTGGCTATCGCGTGGAATCCTATAAGCTGTTCGTGTTCACCTTGTCGGCCTGCATGGCCGGCATCGCCGGCGCGCTCTACGTACCGCAGGTCGGCATCATCAACCCGAGCGAATTTTCTCCCGCCAATTCGATCGAGGCGGCGATCTGGGTGGCGGTCGGCGGGCGCGGCACCCTCACCGGCGCCATCGTCGGTGCCGTGCTGGTCAACTACGCCAAGACCACGTTCACCACCGGCGCGCTCGCGCCCTACTGGCTGTTCGTGCTGGGCGGCCTGTTCATCGCCGTGACGCTGCTGCTGCCGCGCGGCATCGTCGGCACCGTCCGCCACTGGTCGGCCGCGCGCCGAGCCCGGGCTGATGCGGCCGCGGCGTCGGCGCTGCCGCCGGCCATGCCGGATCCGCGACCCGCCGAGTGAGGCATCCCATGGACATGCGCACCACCACCGCGATGCTCTACCTCGACAGCGTCACCGTGTCGTTCGACGGCTTCCGCGCCCTGAACAAGCTCTCGTTCACGGTCGAGCCGGGTGAGATGCGCGCCATCATCGGCCCCAACGGCGCCGGCAAGACCACCATGATGGACGTGGTCACAGGCAAGACCCGTCCCGACGAGGGCGACGTCCTGTTCGACGGCAGCCACGATCTCACCCGCCTCGACGAGACCGAGATCGCCGAACTCGGCATCGGCCGCAAGTTCCAGAAGCCGACCGTGTTCGACAGCCACACGGTCGAGGACAATATCTTGCTGGCGCTCAAGAGCGATCGGCGCGCCCGCGCCACCCTGTTCCGCTGCGAGAACGGCGAGGCCGGCGCGCGCATCGATGGCATCCTCGACATCGTCCACCTGGCCCCGGTGCGCAGGCGGGTGGCGGGCGGCCTCTCGCACGGCCAGAAGCAGTGGCTCGAGATCGGCATGCTGCTGGCGCAGGATCCAAAGCTCCTGCTGGTGGACGAGCCGGCCGCTGGCATGACCGACGCCGAAACGCGCCAGACCGCCGAGCTGCTGAAGGAAATCAACCGCACACACACCGTGATCGTGGTCGAGCACGACATGGCCTTCGTGCGCGATCTGGGCGTCAAGGTGACCGTGCTGCACGAGGGCGCCGCCATTGCCGAAGGCTCCATCGATCAGGTGTCGAGCAACGAGCGGGTGATCGAAGTGTATCTGGGGAGGTGAGCGTGCGCGGTGTGACTCATAGATATCGGCCGTCATCCCGGACGGCGAGCGTAGCGGGCCGATCCGGGACCCAAGTATCCCGGCATCACGAAAAGGTCACGGCAGGGGTACTTGGGTCCCGGCTCTCGCGGCGGAGCCTGCCCCGGACTTGACCCGGGGCGCTCGGCCGGGATGACAGCCGCATAATGGGCATGCCTGAGGAACCACAATGCTCGACGTGAGAGGAATCGATCTCCACTACGGCGCCGCGCAGGCGCTGCGCGGCATCAAGCTTGGCGCCGAGCCCGGCAAGGTGACCTGCGTGCTCGGCCGCAACGGGGTGGGCAAGACCAGCCTGCTGCGCGCGCTGACCGGCCACCATCCGGTGAGCGGCGGGACCATTCATTTCGACGAAGCGGACATTACCCGCCTGAGACCCTACGAGCGGGCCCGCCGTGGCATCGCCTACGTGCCGCAGGGCCGCGAGATTTTTCCGCTGCTCACCGTGCAGGAGAATCTCGAGACCGGGTTCGCGCCGCTCGGGCGCATGGACCGCACCATCCCCAACGACGTGTTCTCGCTGTTTCCCGTCCTGCACGACATGCTCCGCCGGCGCGGCGGCGACCTCTCCGGCGGCCAGCAGCAGCAGCTCGCCATCGGCCGCGCCCTGGTCATGCGGCCGCGGCTGCTGCTGCTCGACGAGCCCACCGAGGGCATTCAGCCGTCGATCATCAAGGACATTGCCCGCGCCATCGCCTACCTGCGCAACCTGGGCAACATCGCCATCCTGCTGGTCGAGCAGTATCTCGACTTTGCGCGCGAACTCGGCGACCATTTCGTCGTGATGGAGCGCGGCGCCATCGTGTATTCGTGCACCCGCGACAGCATGGACGAGGCGACACTCAAGCGCGTGCTGGCGCTCTAGGTTCTCGGACGACGCTATGGCCGTGTCGGTCTTGGCAAGTGCAGCGCAGACCTTTGCCGCCAATCGCGCGCGCGGCCATGTCGCGCTGTCGGTGGCGGCGGCGCGCGGGGTCACGCGGCGCCGGCAGGTGGGTGAGGCGGGCTCGCTGCGCGTGCGCTTTCCCGGCCCGGCCGCGGCCGATCTCGAGGCCGTGATCGTCAACACGGCCGGCGGCATTGCCGGCGGCGATCAGCTCGCGCTCGACATCGCGGTGGGCGCGGCGGCGCGCCTTGCCGTCACGACGGCGGCGGCCGAGAAGGTCTATCGCTCGCTTGGGCCGGCCGCGGTCGTCAATCTGACCCTTACGGTGGAGGCGAATGGCGCGCTGGCCTGGTTGCCGCAGGAGACGATCCTGTTCGATCGCGCGCGCCTGCGGCGCACCATCGAGGTGGACCTGGCCGGGAATGCCACGCTGGTGCTCGCCGAGGCGCTGGTGTTCGGCCGCGCCGCGATGGGTGAGGCGGTAAAGCAGGGGAGTGTCTTCGATCGTTGGCGGGTGCGCCGGGGCGGACAGCTGATCTTCGCCGAGACCACGCGTCTTGATGACGAGATCGGCGCAAGCCTGTGCCAGCCGGCCGTAGCCGCCGGCGGCGCCGCGCTGGCGACGCTCCTGCTCGTGCCGGGCGACGAGGCGCACGTCACCGCCGTGCGCGCGATCGCGGATCCGCGCGGCGAGGTGGCCATCTCGGCCTGGAACGGGCTTGCCGTCGCGCGCTTCGTGGCCCGCGACGGGGCGGCCCTGCGCTACGACCTGACGGCCGCCCTGACGGCGCTTGGCGTGCCCTTGCCGCGCCTGTGGCTCAATTCCTGAACAGGAGGAACCATGAACTTGACGCCGCGTGAGAAGGACAAGCTCATGATCGCCATGGCCGCCATGGTGGCGCGGCGGCGACTCGAGCGCGGCGTCAAGCTCAATCATCCCGAGGCGGTGGCGCTGATCACCGACTTCATCCTGGAAGGCGCGCGCGACGGCAAGAGCGTCGCCGAGCTGATGCAGGCGGGCGCCCACGTGCTCACGCGGGCGCAGGTGATGGACGGCATTGCCGAGATGATCCACGACATCCAGGTCGAGGCCACGTTTCCCGACGGCACCAAGCTGGTGACGGTGCATGAGCCGATAAGATGAACACGCTTTGTCATTCCGGCCGAGGGCGCAGCCCGAGTGCCGGAATCCATGACCACAGTCGGTGGATATGGATTCCGGGTCCGGCGCGGCGCGCCGTCCCGGAATGACCGGAGAGGCTACGATGATTCCCGGCGAATACTTCATCCAGCACGGCGAGATCGAGCTCAATGCCGGCCGCAAGACCGTCGCCTTGACGGTGTCGAATACCGGCGACCGGCCGATCCAGGTGGGCTCGCACTACCATTTCTTCGAGACCAACCCGGCGCTGAAGTTCGACCGCGCCAAGGCGCGCGGCATGCGGCTCGACATCGCGGCCGGCACCGCGGTGCGCTTCGAGCCCGGCCAGACGCGCGAGGTCACGCTGGTGGCACTCGCCGGCAAGCGCGTGATCTACGGCTTCCGCCAGGACGTGATGGGCAAGCTCAAGTGATGTCATGGCCAACGCAACGAAACAGAAGGTCGAGGTCGGTCTCGCGCTCCAGGGCGGCGGCGCGCTCGGCGCCTACGAGTGCGGCGCGGTGACGGCGCTGCTCGAACTGATGGACGACGCCGAGAAGCTCGGGCGCCCACTGACGCTCAAATGCGTGGCCGGCGTGTCGATCGGCGCCATGAATGCGGCCTGCGTGGTCGGCGCCGAAAATTTTGCCGATGCGTGCCGGCGGCTCGCCGCGCTGTGGGACGACCTGACCCTCGACACGCCGTCCTTCTGGCCGCCGCAGGCGCGCCGCGACCTGGCGCTGCTCGGCCTGCCCGGCTTCTATGCACCGCGACCCGATCTGTGGGCAATGTCGACGTGGACGTCGTACTACGATACGAGCCAGTTGATCGGCACACTCGAGCGTCATGTCGATTTTCGCGCCCTCAACGCCAGCGAGACGGCGTTCGTCGTCACGGCCGTCGACGTCGCCAGCGGCAAGCTCATCCGCTTCCGCAACCGCGCGGCGCGCACCCGGCCGGACGACGGGGATGACGCACCGACCGAGATCGAACCGCGCCACGTCCTGGCCAGCGGCAGCCTGCCGCCGCAGTTTCCTTGGACCAGGATCGGCGAAAGGATTTTTTGGGACGGTGGAATCGTCGACAACACGCCGCTGGGCGACGTCATCGACGCCTTTACGCCGGGCGACAAGGTCGACCGGCTGCTGGTCGCCATGAATCTCTATCCGCTGCGCGCCCGCGTGCCAAAAAATCTCGCCGGCGTCGAGGATCGCGCCCACGAACTGAAGCTCGGCAACCGCGTGCGCCAGGACCAGGAGACCGCCCGGCGCATCAACGCCCTGGTCGAGACGATCGACGATCTGGCCAACCTCCTCCGTGACAAGAAGCTGGAGGACCGGCTGCGGGCCAGGATCGACGAGGCGCACATGTACAAGATTCTTGACGCAATCACGGAGATCGATTTCCAGGATCCGAGCGAGGGCCCGACGCCCGCCCCGGAGGATCCGTCCGACGACGAGGCCGGGCTGCGCGATTTTTCGCCGCCGACCGTCGCCCGCCGTCGCCGCGATGGCTACGCCATCGCGCGCAAGAAACTCGTGCCGCTGTTCGAGAACCATGGGCTGACGGCGCCCGGCACCCATGCCCGGGGCATGCGCGCCGCGTCGGCAAGGAGCTGAAAATGTCGCTGAAGATCGACCGCCGCGTCTACGCCGACATGTTCGGGCCGACCGTTGGCGACCGCGTGCGCCTCGCCGACACCGACCTGATCGTCGAAGTGGAGAAGGATTTCTGCACCTACGGCGAAGAGGTGAAGTTCGGCGGCGGAAAAGTGATCCGCGACGGCATGGGCCAGAGCCAGATCACCAACCGCCAGGGCGCGGTCGATACCGTGATCACCAACGCGCTGATCCTCGACCATTGGGGCATCGTCAAGGCCGACGTCGGGCTGAAAGAGGGGCGCATCGCGGCCATCGGCAAGGCCGGCAATCCCGACATCCAGCCCAAGGTCACCATCGTGATCGGGCCCGGCACCGAGGTGATCGCCGGCGAAGGAAAGATTCTCACCGCCGGCGGTTTCGATACCCACATCCACTTCATCTGCCCGCAGCAGGTGGAGGAGGCGCTGATGGCCGGCATCACGTCGATGCTGGGTGGCGGCACTGGCCCGGCGGCCGGCACCAATGCCACCACCTGCACGCCCGGGCCGTGGCACATCGCGCGCATGATCCAGGCGGCGGACGCCTTCCCGATGAACCTCGGCTTCGCCGGCAAGGGCAACGCGGCGCGGCCGGCGGCGCTGGAGGAGATGGTCAAGGGCGGCGCCTGCGCCCTCAAGCTGCACGAGGACTGGGGCACCACGCCGGCCGCCATCGACTGCTGCCTGTCGGTGGCCGACGACTACGACGTGCAGGTGATGATCCACACCGACACGCTCAACGAGTCGGGCTTCGTCGAGGACACGATTCATGCGTTCAAGGGCCGTACCATCCACGCCTTCCATACCGAAGGCGCCGGCGGCGGCCATGCGCCCGATATCATCAAGGTGGCGGGGCTCAAGAATGTGTTGCCGTCGTCCACCAATCCGACGCGGCCGTTCACCAAGAACACCATCGACGAGCATCTCGACATGCTGATGGTGTGCCACCACCTCGATCCGTCGATCGCCGAGGACCTCGCCTTCGCCGAGAGCCGCATCCGCAAGGAGACGATCGCGGCCGAGGACATCCTGCACGACATCGGCGCGCTATCGATGATGTCATCCGACAGCCAGGCCATGGGCCGCATCGGCGAGGTGATCATCCGCACCTGGCAGACGGCAGACAAGATGAAGAAGCAGCGCGGCCGGCTGCCGGAGGACACGGGCGACAACGACAACGCGCGGGTGAAGCGCTATGTCGCCAAATACACCATCAACCCGGCCATCGCCCACGGCGTGGCCAAGCACATTGGCTCGGTCGAGAAGGGCAAGCTCGCGGACCTCGTCCTGTGGTCGCCGGCCTTCTTCGGCGTGAAACCGGACATCGTCATCAAGGGCGGCTCCATCGTGGCGGCGCAGATGGGCGATCCCAATGCGTCCATTCCGACCCCACAGCCGGTGCACTACCGGCCGATGTTCGGCGCGTTCGGCCGGGCGCTGACCGCGAGCTCCGTGGTGTTCGTATCGAAGGCGGCGGCGCGCGGCGGCCTGCGCAACAAGCTGGGCGTCGAGAAGCAGTTCGTCGCCGTCGACAACACTCGCAAGATCGGGAAGAAGAACATGGTGCACAACGGCGCCACGCCGGACATCACGGTCGACCCGGAGACCTACGAGGTCACGGCCGACGGCGAGTTGCTCACCTGCGCTCCGGCCGAGGTCCTGCCCATGGCGCAGCGGTATTTTCTGTTTTGAGACAGGCCATGACGCGGGTGGTCGCCATCAAGCCTGCCGGGCAATGGCAGGCGCAGAACTTCGACCAGGTTGTGCTCGATGCCGACGAGCGCCATTGCCGCCGCGCCGTGCTCACCGGAACCGGCGGCCGGAAATTCCTGCTCGACCTGCCGCAGGCGACCGTGCTGCGCGACGGCGACGGGCTCGTGCTCGACGACGGCAACATCGTGCGCGTGGTGGGCCGGCCGGAAGCCTTGATCGAGATCGCGGCCGCAACGGCGCATGACTTGGCGCGGCTCGCCTGGCATCTCGGCAACCGCCACACCGAGGTGCAGGTGCTGGGCGAGCGCCTGCGCATCCGCCGCGACCATGTGCTGGAGGCGATGCTGGCAAAGCTCGGCGCAAAGCTCACCGCAATCGAGGCGCCGTTCGAGCCCGAGCACGGGGCTTATGAGCATGGCAACGGGCACCATCATGAGTAAGGGCTCAAACGGTGCAGCAGGCTCCGGTCACCTCTCCCCGCATGCGGGGAGAGGTCGGATTCCGAGCGAAGCGAAGCGGAGCGAAGGAATCCGGGTGAGGGGGCGTCGCCGCGAGTCTGAGCTTGGGGAATCGCCCCCTCACCCGACTTGCTTCACTTCGCAAGAGCTCCGCTCGCAAGTCGACCCCGGATCAAGTCCGGGGCAGGCTCTCTCCCCGCAAGCGGGGCGAGGTGGAGCAAGTGGTACGGCCGCGCTCTATCGCCTGATGGCCTGGCTGTCGCCAGGCTACCCCGTCGGCGCGTTCTCCTATTCGGGCGGGCTCGAATGGGCCGTCGAGGCGGGCGACGTGCGCGATGCCGAGACCCTGCAGCGCTGGCTCGAGGTAGTGATCCGCCAGGGCGGCGGCTTCTGCGACGCCGTGGTGCTGGTCCATGCCCATGCCGCCGTGGCGGCTGGCGCTGCCGAAAAAAACCTCCGCGCCGTCGCCGAGCTGGCCGCAGCCCTCACGCCGTCGAAGGAGCGGCACCTGGAGACCACGGCGCAGGGCCGGGCCTTCGTCGACGCCACGCGGGCGGCGTGGCCCTGCGCCGCGTTTGACAGGCTTTTGGCCGCATGGGACGGGCCGGTCGCCTATCCGGTCGCGGTCGGCGTGGCGGCGGCCGGCCACGGCATCGCGGTCGAACCGTGTGTCGGCGCCTATATGCAGGCGATCGCCGCGAACCTCGTGTCCGCCGGGGTGCGGCTCATTCCGCTCGGCCAGACGGCCGGCCAGCGCGTGCTGGCGGCACTCGAAGAGACGATCGCAGCGAGCGCCCAGAGGGCGCTGGCAACCCCGCTCGACGAGGTCGGCGGCGCCTCCTTCCGCGCCGACCTCGCCACCATACGTCACGAGACCCAGTACACGCGGCTGTTCCGGTCATGACAATGCTGGCCATCCTGGTTTTCCTCACCCTGGCGGCAATCGCCGCGCTGCATGCCGCCTGGGGCTTCGGCATGCGCTGGCCGGCCGAGGACGAGCGCGATCTCGTCGCGCTCGTCCTCGGTGCCACCGGACGCACGCGCATGCCGGCCTCGGCCGAGTGTCTGGCCGCCGCGGTCGCGATCTTCACCCCTGGCCTGGTGGCGCTGGCCGCCGCCGGCCTCATTGCCGTGCCGGCCTCGCCCGGTTTGCTTGCGGCCGTGGCGGCGCTGATCGCCGCCGTCTTCGCGGCGCGCGGCTTGGCCGCCTACCTGCCGGCATGGCGCCGTCGCTTTGCGCAGGAGCCGTTCGCCACGCTGGACCGGAGCTGGTTCGGGCCGCTTTGCCTGTTGTTGGCGCTGGCGTTCGCCTTCCTGGCTGCCGGCCGTATCTGGATGCGCGTATGAAAAGCCCGCATGGCCCGTTGCGCGTCGGCATCGGCGGTCCGGTCGGATCGGGCAAGACCGCGCTGATGGACGCGCTGTGCAAGATGTTGCGCGACCGTTTCGAGATCGCCGCCATCACCAACGACATCTACACCAAGTGGGATGCCGAATACCTGGTACGCTCGGGCGCGCTCGTCCCCGAACGCATCGCCGGCGTGGAGACCGGCGGCTGCCCGCACACCGCCATCCGCGAGGATGCCTCGATCAATCTCGCGGCGGTGGCCGAGATGCGCGCAAAATTTCCCGCGCTCGACCTCATCCTCATCGAGTCGGGAGGCGACAATCTGGCGGCGACGTTCTCGCCCGAGCTCGCCGACCTCACCATCTACGTCATCGACGTGGCGGCAGGCGACAAGATCCCGTCCAAGGGCGGCCCCGGCATCACCCGGTCCGACCTCCTTGTCATCAACAAGATCGATCTGGCCCCCTATGTCGGCGCCTCGCTCGACGTGATGGAACGCGACGCCCGCAAAATGCGCGGGCCGCGCCCGTTCCTGTTCACCGATCTCCGCCGCCGCCAGGGCGTGGAGGAGATTGCGACATTCATCATCGAACGCGGTGGCCTCGCGCCGTAGGCGCACGTGTCTCTTCAATACACCGTCCACAATCCCGGCGTCGCCAGCTCCAGCAGGTGCCCGTCGGGATCGCGGAAATAGATGCTGTGGCCGCCGCGCTTCCACTGGGTCCGTCCCTCGATCGGCACATGGTGCAGGCGCAAGGTCTCCTCCCACGCCGGCAATTCGCTGGCGCTGATGGCGAACGCCACGTGCAGAGGTCCGCTGCCGTCGTGCGGCGGAATGGTCCCGCCCGGCATCACCACCGTCTCCCGCGCGGCGCCGCGCTGGAACAGGAGCAGCACGCTGCGGGTCCCCACCGCGTAGGCGCACAGCCGCGGATCCTGGTAGATCGGCGAGAGCGCGATGATCTCCTCGTAGAAACGGCGCGCCCGATCGAGATCGTCCACGTACAACGCGGTTTCGAGCACGCCATTGAGCATCGGCATGATGTTCCCATTCTGCCGGTGCAGCCCCGCGGCTGCGGCCGGGCGATTCCAAAATACCGGGCGGATGGCCTATGCTCGTCCTCCGCCACAGGGAGTGCAACCGCCGTGAACGATGTGAGACCGGAAGTTGCGCCAATTCGCGAAGCCTCGCTGCGCAACCGCATGGCCATGTACGGCACCAACCGCCTGCAGATCGGTCTGTTCGGCGCCAACTGCTCGTCCGGCCGTGCGGTGACGAAGGTGCCCGAACGATGGACCGGAAGCTGGCGCGACAATCTCAGGCTGGCGCGCATGGCCGACGAGGCCGGCATCGACTTCCTGCTGCCGATCGGGCGCTGGAAGGGCTATGGCGGCGACACCGACTACCAGGGCGCCACGCTCGAAACCATCACCTGGGCCTCGGGCCTGCTGGCCTGCACGCAGCGCATCACGGTGTTCGGGACCGTGCACGCGCCGCTGTTCAATCCGGTGATCGCCGCCAAGGAGATGGTCACGGCCGACCACATCGGCGAGGGGCGTTTCGGCCTGAACATCGTGGTCGGCTGGAACGAGGGCGAGTTCGAGATGTTCGGCGTGCAGCAGCGCGAGCACGAGCAGCGCTACGACTACGCCCAGGAATGGATCGACGTCATCAAGATGATCTGGTCCGACAAGGAGGATTTCGATTTCGACGGGAAGTACCTGCACATGACGGGCATCCGCGGCAAGCCGAAGCCCTGTGGCGGGACGCGGCCGGTGATCATGAACGCCGGCGCCTCGCCCACCGGCCAGGCCTTCGCCATCCGCAACTGCGATGCGTTCTTCCTGCAGGCGTCGCGCACGTCGCTGGAGGAGACCGCCGGGCGCGTCGCCAAGGCCAGGAACGCCGCAACGGAGCTGGGGCGCGAGCTCGGCGTCTATACGGTGGGCGTCATCACCTGCAAGCCGACGGAACGCGAGGCCGAGGACTATTATCAGCACTGCATCGTCGAGCACGCCGACTGGTCGGCGGTCGACGGCATCCTGGCGCTGAAGAACATCAGCCCCGACACCGTGCCGATGCAGGAATACCTCACCAAGCGCAGCCAGTACGCCCAGGGCATGGGCGGCCTGCCCATCGTGGGCGACCCCGACCATGTGGCGCAGCAGCTCATCGACTTGAGCAAGGCCGGCCTCACCGGCATCGCGGTGTCGTTCGTCAACTACATCGACGAGCTGCCGTTCTTCTGCGAAGAGGTTGTTCCGCGCCTGCAGCGCGCCGGCGTCCGCGCCTGAGGTTTTGGCCATGACGGCGCGCGTCGGCCTGATCATTCCGTCCTCCAACCGGATGGTCGAGCAGGAGATGGTGCGCGCGCTGCCGGCCGGCGTGCAGGCGCACATCATGCGGCTGCGCATGACCGGCCCGCATCACGTCGCGCTGGCGGAGCTGCTGCCGCGCATAGAGGACGCGACGCGCACTTTGATGGATGCGAAATGCGACCTCGTCGCCTTTCATTGCACCTCCGCCTCTACCGAGTTGGGGCTCGCCGGCGAGGAGCGCGCGCTGGCCGCAGTGGTGCGGGGCGGCGCGCCCAAGGCCACCACCACCGCCACCGCCATCCGCCATGCCTTTGCGGCCCTGGGCGCGCGCCGTGTTGTCCTGGTGACGCCCTACGACGCGCGGACGACCGAGGACGAGGCAGCCTTCCTGCGCAGCGCCGGCTATGACGTGCTGGCGTCAACAGGCTTCGCGCTCGGCGGCAGCGACCAGTTCTGCGCCACGCCGGAAAAATTCTGGCTGGAGCGCACGCTCGCGCTCGCCCGGCCCGAAGCCGACGCCTACCTGGTGAGCTGCGCCAACATCGCGACGTTCCCCATCATCGCCGAGCTTGAGCGCCGGCTCGACCGCGCCGTGGTCACCAGCAACCAAGCCGTGCTATGGGATGCGCTCTGTCGCCTCGGCCGGGGCGATCGCGAACAATGTCCGGGCCGCCTGTTCGACCATATGCCGGCGGTCCCTGCGGTGCGCCGCGCATGACGAGGCGGAAAAAGACAGCGCACCTGGTGTACGCGGTGCATTTGGCGGCGCTCGCCGCGCCGATCCTGCCGTGCGTGGCTCAGGACGACGTCGCGGCGTTCTACCGCGGCAAGCAGATCCGCATCGTGGTCGGATCGGCGCCGGGTGGCGGCTACGACCTGTTCGCCCGCGTCGTCGCGCGCCACATGGCCGAGCACATCCCGGGCCGTCCGAGCATCATCGTGCAGAATTTTCCCACCGCCGGCGGCATGGTGATGACCAACCAGCTGTTCAATGTCGGTCCGAAGGACGGCACCGTCATGGCCACGCCCATCAACGGCATCCCGACGGCGCCGCTGCTGCAGCCGCGGGCCGCGCGCTTCGACCCGACGAAGCTCAACTGGATCGGCAGCACTAACCGCGAGCCCTACGTCGCCTATGTCTGGCACACGGTGCCGGTCACCAGCATCGCCGAGCTGGCGGACCGCGAGGTGGTAGTCGGCGCCACCATGCCGGGCACCACGATGGTGGATTTCCCGCTGCTCGCCAAGGACGTGCTCGGTCTGAAGTTCAGGATCGTGCGCGGCTACGGGAGCACCCCGCAGATCAATCATGCGATCGAGCGCGGCGAGGTCGAGGGCTTGGGCGGCATCGGCTGGTCGTCCGTGAAGGCGCAGTCGGCGCACTGGATCAACGAGCGGAAGATCCGGGTGATCGGCCAGTACGGCTTCAAGCGCCACCCCGAGCTGCGCGATGTGCCGACCATGCTGGAACTCGCCCGGAGCGAGCAGGACGCCCAAGCCATGCGCATGCTGTTCGCGCGCACCGAATATGGCCGTCCCTATTTCGTGCCGCCCGACGTGCCGGCCGAGCGTGTGCAGGCACTGCGCCGCGCTTTCGACGCCACCATGCGCCATCCCGCCTTCGTCGCCGATGCGGCCCGCCTGCGTCTCGAGATCGATCCGATGACCGGCGAGGAGCTGCAGGCGCTGGTGGCGCACCTCGCCGGCACGCCGCCGGAGATCGTTGCCCGCGTGCGCGCCGCGCTGGAGGGAAAGTAACCCTGCGAGATGGACACTGGCGCTGGTCGTCCCCGCGAAGACGGGGACCCATGAACACGGTCCGAGCGATAGTGCCGCGGCATTGATCATGGGTTCCCGCCTGCCCGGGAACGACGCCGAGTATGAACGACGCCGAGGTTCAATCCGCCCGGATTCCCGGGTTTTCCCGGATCACCCGCGACCAGCGCTCGGTCTCCTGGCGGATGAAGGCAAGAAATTCTTCCGGCGTGCTGCTCACGGCGAACGGGGTGCCGCTCCACGTCCGCCCGCACCTGGTCCCCACAGCGGTTTCGCCATCTCCTTGCTCCACCGCAGCCAGTCGTCTGCCAGTTCCT
>Ga0209466_1000204_pt1 | contig 13747 bp, 11 predicted proteins | sample PanSoiPlo30MoBio_FD_188323 | JGI IMG/M metagenome (GOLD analysis project Ga0209466, IMG submission 188323) | Tropical forest soil microbial communities from Panama analyzed to predict greenhouse gas emissions - Panama Soil Plot 30 MoBio (SPAdes)... | ecosystem: Environmental > Terrestrial > Soil...
CACGGCGCGCCGAGGCCGACGAAAGCGGGTACCAGAAACACCTGCTCGGCCGGATCGGCGGCGGCGGCGAGCACGTCGGCTTCAGGTGCGCGCGTGATGATTTTCAGGCCGTCGCGCAGCCATTGCGTGGCGGCGCCGGCGACGAAGATGGCGCCCTCGAGCGCGTAGGTGCGGCGCCCGTCGAGCTGATACGCGATGGTGGTCAGCAGCCGGTTGCGCGAGGCGACTGGCTCCTTCCCGGTGTTGAGCAGCGCGAAGGCGCCGGTGCCGTAGGTCGACTTCATCATGCCGGGCACAAAACACCCCTGCCCCACCGTCGCGGCCTGCTGATCGCCGGCGATGCCGAGGATGCGGATGGCGCCGCCGAACAGCGCGGTGGCGCCAAAATCGCCGGACGAGTCGCGCACCTCGGGCAGCAGTTTTCTGGGCACGCGAAGCAGCGCAAGCAGCGCGTCGTCCCAGACGCCGCGCCGGATGTCGAGGAGGAGCGTGCGCGCCGCATTGGTGGCATCGGTCGCGTGCACCTGCCCGCCCGTGAGGCGCCACAGCAGAAAGCTGTCGACGGTGCCGAAGGCGAGCTGCCCGGCCTCGGCGGCCTCGCGCGCGCCCTCCACATGGTCGAGGATCCAGGCGATCTTCGTCGCCGAGAAGTACGGGTCGAGCACGAGCCCGGTCGCTGCCGCGACGGCGGGCTCGTGGCCGCCATGGCGCAGCGTTGCGCAAGTATCGGCGGTGCGCCGGTCCTGCCACACGATGGCGTTGTGGATGGCCTTGCCGCTCGCCCGCTCCCACACGATCGCGGTCTCGCGCTGGTTGGTGATGCCGATGCCGGCGATGTCGCTCGCCGCCACGCCGGCCTTGGCGATCGCCGCGCGCGCGGTCGCCATTGTCGTGGTCCAGATCTCTTCCGGATCGTGCTCGACCCAGCCGGGCTGCGGATAGATCTGGCTGAACTCCTGCTGCGCCGTCGCGATGGGCACGAGCGTCGCGTCGAACACGATCGACCGCGTCGACGTGGTGCCCTGATCGATGGCGAGGAGATACGGCATGCTTCACTCCGCGGCGGCTGTGACGCGGCGCTCGCTGTCCACGAACTTTTTCAGCGCCTCCTGCTCGTGCGGCTGCAGGCGAAGCCCGAGCTTGGAGCGGCGCCACAGCACGTCGTCGGCGGTCTCGGCCCATTCGTGGCGGATCAGGTGGCGCACCTCGGCCGCCGTCAGATCGGCGCCGAAGCAGGTGTCGAGATCCTCGAAGCGCGTGGCGTCGGCGAGGATGCGGTCGAGCCGCGTGCCATAGGCGCGGGCGAGGCGAAACGCATGCGCCTCGGCCAGGAACGGCCAGCGGCGGCGTGCCTGCTCGACCAGCGTGCCGAGCCCGTCCCAGGGGAAATCGCCGCCCGGCAGCGGCACCCGATGCGTCCATGGCGGCCGCTGGCGCAGGAACGGCGCGAGCTGCGCCAGCGCGGCTTCGGCGAGGCGGCGCGCCGTGGTGATCTTGCCGCCGTAGATCGAGAGCAGCGGCGCCACGCCGCGGCCGGCGTCGAGCGCCAGCACGTAGTCGCGCGACAGATCCTTGGGCTTGGCGGCGTGGTCGTCATACAGCGAGCGCACGCCGGAAAAAGTCCCGACCACCTGCCCGGGTGCGACCGGCTCGCGAAAATATTCGCTCGCGGCCTGGCACAGATAGATGATCTCCTGCGGCTGCACCATCACGGCGCCGGGGTCGCCGCGGAAATCGGCATCGGTGGTGCCGATCAGGGTGAAATCGCCGTGATACGGAATGGCGAAGACGATGCGTCCGTCGGCGTTCTGGAAAATATAGGCGCGGTCGTGGTCGAACAGCCGCCGCACCACGATGTGGCTGCCCTTGACGAGGCGAATGCGCGCCGGCGCCGCGAGCCGCAGTACGGTCTCGCTCACCTGCCCGAGCCACGGGCCGCTGGCATTGACGAGGACTTTTGCCGTCGCCTCGTCGCGGCTGCCGCGCGCGTTGAGCACCAGCCGCCAGATGCCGTCCTGGCGGTCGGCGCGGGCGCAGCGCGTGCGCAGGCGCACGACGGCGCCGCGCTCGGCCGCGTCCACGGCGTTGAGCACGACGAGGCGCGCATCGTCGACGCAGCAGTCGGAATATTCGAAACCGAGGTGATAGCTGCGCTTGAGCGGCACGCCGAGCGGGCCGACCGTGAGGTCGACCGTGCGCGTGCCGGGAAGAATCTCGCGCCCGCCGAGATGGTCGTACACGAACAGGCCGAACCGCAGCTGCCAGGCCGGGCGCAGGCCGGCATGGTGCGGCAGCACGAAGCGGGTCGGCCACACGAGATGGGGCGCCATGCGCAGCAGCACCTCGCGCTCGCGCAGGCCTTCGCGCACCAGGCGGAACTCGCCCTGCTCGAGGTAGCGCAGGCCGCCGTGGATGAGCTTGGTCGAGGCCGACGACGTGCCGCTGGCGAGATCGTTCTGCTCCACCAGGAGGACGCTCAGGCCGCGCCCGGCAGCGTCGCGCGCCACCGCCGTGCCGTTGATGCCGCCGCCGATGATGGCGAGGTCGAAATCCGCCATGACGCCCCTTGATTCGCCGGTCCGGGCCGCAGCATGGCGCGCCATGCCGCCGCGGCTCAAGCCGAGCGGCGCCCGCTCGTGCCCGCGTGAGCGCTGCGCCTGGCATAGATGAGCCGCTAACTCTTTATGGATTCTCGCGGTTTTTTTGCTCCTCCAACGCCGCAGACGAGCCGCGCGTTCCCAAGGTGGTATTCTGTGCGAGCCCCGCTTATGAAGGTTGGGGCAAAAAATTCTTGAGGGTCGCGCCGGTCACGTCATGCCTGCTCCCCGCCTCCTGGTGATCGAAGGCAATACCGCGGCGGGACGTGCCCGCCACCACGCGTCGGGCGGCATGGTGGCGAGCGAAGGCTATGCCACCATGCTGCGCGAGCTCCTGCCCGGCGTCGTCATCGACATCGCCTACCCGGCCGATTCCGGGGCCAACCTGCCCGACCACATGGGCCTCGAAGGCTACGACGGCGTCGCCATCACGGGCTCGGCGCTGCACATCTACGAGGGCGGGCCGGAAATCCAGCGCCAGATCGAGCTCGTGCGCACCCTGCTCGGCACCGGCACGCCGGTGTTCGGCAGCTGCTGGGGCCTGCAGCTGCTCGTGGCCGCGGCCGGCGGCAGCGTGCGGCGCAATCCGAAAGGGCGCGAGCTCGGGTTCGGGCGCGCGATCCGCCTCACGGCGGCCGGCCGCGAGCATCCCATGTATGCCGGCAAAGCCGACTCGTTCGACGCCGTGACCGTGCACCTCGACGAGGTCGAGACGCTGGCGCCCGGCACGACCGTGCTCGCCTTGAATGCCATGGCCGGCGTCCAGGCGGCCGAGATCCGTCGCGACGGAACGGTCGCCTGGGGCGTGCAATATCACCCGGAATATTCGCTGAAGGAGCTGGCGGCGATCGTGCGCCGCACCGGCATGAGGCTGGTGGAGGAAGGATTCTTTGCCGACGAAGCCGGTCTGCATGATTATGCCAGCGAGATGATGACGCTCGACCGCGAGCCGACCAACCGGCCGCTGGCCTGGCGCCACGGCATCGACGGGGCGGTGCTCGACAGCCGGCTGCGCGTGAAGGAAGTGGCGAACTGGATCGAGCGCATGGTCAAGCCGACGCGGGCCAGCCGCGGTCGCGGCTAGTGCCCCGAACCCGAAGTTCGCACCACCGTGCCGCGAGTCCGATTGCGAACTCGGGTTCCAGGGGGCACTAGAAAGCCTTAGACTTGCTAGTGCCCCGAACCCGAAGTTCGCCTATACCGTGCCGCACGTCCGATGGCGAACTTCGGGTTCAAAGGGGCACTAGAAGCATAATACTTGTAGTGTCCCTTTGATTCCGAAGTTCGCATCCGAGCGTGCGGCAAATGCCTGCGAACTTCGGAATCGGGACACTAGTGTCCCTTTGGTTCCGAAGTTCGCACGAGAGTGTGCCGCAAATGCCTGCGAACTTCGGAACCGGGACACCAGAGCGAGATGACTTTTCTTCGAATCGCCATCTCGCTCCAAGTTATGCTTGGAGCATGATCTTTTCCGAAAACCGGTACCCACTTTTCGGGATCATGCTCTAGCCTTGCGCCGACGCCTCTTCGAGAGTGCGGCGGCGATAGTGGTGCGCCAGCGCCTTGACGATCGGTCCCATCTTCGAACCGAGCGAGCCCTTCACCATCATGGCGTCGCCGTCGGCGACCGCCGCGATCACGTGCGGCTCGAGCGCGGCCGCGCTCTCGGCATAGCCGCCCCGGCGTTCGGAGGGAAGAGCGTCCCACAGGGAATGCATCATCGGCCCGGCGCAGAACACGAGGTCGAGGTCGTGCGCGATGATCGGCTCGGCCAGGCCGCGGTGCAGATCGGCGGAGGCGGGCCCGAGCTCCAGCATGTCGCCGAGCACGGCGATGCGACGGCCGCTGCGCCCGATCGGCGCCTGGCCGAGCACGGCGAGCGCCGCGCGCATGGACGCCGGGTTGGCGTTATAGCTCTCGTCTATCAACAGTGCGCTGCCGCCGCCCGGCAGGCTGAGTGCAAGGCGCTGGCCGCGGCCGGTCGGCGCTTCCAGCGATGCGAGCGCCAGCGCGGTGAGCGCAAGATCGGCACCGGCGAGCGCCGCGGCGGCGAGCACGGCGAGCGAGTTCTGCACGACATGGCGGCCGGGGGCGCCGAGCCGGTAGGCGATGTCGGTGCCGAGAATGCTCGCGTGCACGGCCGACGAGTCGGCGTGCAGCGATGCCTGCAGCACGCGCGCATCGGCGTCCGCATGCTCGCCGAACGAGACCACGCGCGCTCCGGCCGCCTGCGCCGCGCGCGCGAGCCGCGCGAACTGCCCGTTGTCGCGATTCAGAACAGCAGCTCCGCCCGCCTCGAGGCCCAAAAAGATCTCCGCTTTGGCGTCGGCGATCGCCTCGACCGACCCGAAATATTCGAGATGCACCGGCTCGACCGTGGTGACGATGGCGACGTGCGGGCGCACCAGGCGGGTGAGCGGCGTGATCTCGCCGGCGTGGTTCATGCCGATCTCGAACACGCCGAACTGGGTGTTCTCCGGCATGCGGGCAACCGACAGTGGCACACCCCAGTGATTGTTGTAGGAGGCGATCGAGGCGTGCGTGGCGCCCGATTTCGCCAAGGCAAGGCGCAGCGCCTCCTTGGTGCCGGTCTTTCCCACCGAGCCGGTGACGGCGATGATCTTTGCCGCCGTGCGGGCGCGCGCGGCGCGCGCCAGGTCGATGAGGCCGGCGAGCACGTCGGCCACGACCAGCAGCGGCGCATCGGCGGCGAACTGCGCGCGCTTGTCGCGCGCCACGACCGCGAGCCCGGCGCCGGCCTTCAGCGCCGCCGGCACGAAGTCGTGGCCGTCGCGCGCGTCACCCTGGATGGCGAAGAAGGCGTCGCCGCCGCCGATGGTGCGGCTGTCGATCGACAGGCCGGACACGGTTTCCGGCAGCGGGCCGACGCAAGTTGCGCCCATGGCCTGCGCTATGGCCTTGACGCTCCACGGCGCCGAAGAACTCATGCGACCTCTTCCTCGAGCGCGGCCTTGACGGCGGCGTGGTCGGTGAACGGCAACACCCGGTCGCCGATGATTTGGCCGCTTTCATGGCCTTTGCCCGCCACGAGCAGGACGTCGCCGGGGGCGAGCGCCGCAACAGCGCCACGGATTGCCTCGCCGCGGTCGCCGATCTCGACCGCGCCCGGCGCGGCGGCCAGGATGGCGGCGCGAATCGCCGCTGGATTCTCGCTGCGCGGGTTGTCGTCGGTAACGATGACACGGTCGGCGCGGGCGACCGCGATGGCCCCCATGATCGGCCGCTTGCCCTGGTCGCGGTCGCCGCCGCAGCCGAACACCACGACCAGGCGGCGCTTCACGTAAGGTCGAAGCGCCTCCAGCGCCTTGGCCAGCGCGTCTGGCTTGTGGGCATAGTCGACGAAGATCGGCGCCCCGTTCTTGTCGCCCACCAGTTCGAGCCGGCCCTTGGCGCCCTGGAGATGCGCGAGCGCCGCGAACACGCGCGCCGGATCGCCGCCGGTCATGAGCGCGAAGCCGGCCGCCACCAGCGCGTTTTCCACCTGGAAGGCGCCGACCAGCGGCAGCCGCACGTCGTAGGTACGGCCGTCATGGGCGAGCGTCAGCCGTTGCGCGAAGCCGTCGATGCTCGATCTGACCGGAACAATGTCACGGCCGCTGCGCCCGACCGTCATCAGGCGCAGGCCGCGCTTGAGCGCGGCATCGACGAAGGCCTGCGCCTCTTCCTGGTCGGCCGCCACCACAGCGCCGGCGCCGGCGGGCAGCAGATCCTCGAACAGGCGCAGCTTGGCCGTCACGTAGGCGGCGAGCGTCTGGTGATAGTCGAGGTGATCCCGCGACAGGTTGGTGAAGCCGCCCACCGCCACGCGCACGCCGTCGAGGCGATGCTGGTCGAGCCCGTGCGACGAGGCCTCGATGGCGAGGTGCGTGACGCCGTCGCGGGCGAGCGCATCGAGACTGCGGTGCAGCTCGACCGGATCGGGCGTGGTCAAGGAGCCATAGACCTCACGGCCGGGCGCCACGATGCCGACGGTGCCGATGCTCGCCGCCGGGTGGCCGAGCGCCTGCCAGATCTGGCGGGTGAACGCCGCGACCGACGTCTTGCCGCTGGTGCCGGTCACCGCCGCGATGGCGGCGGGCTGTCGGGGGTGCAGCCGCGCCGCCGCCAGCGCGAGCGCGCGCCGTGCGTTCCTCACCTGCGCGAAGGCGACCGCATCGGGCAGCGCCTCCGGACGATGCTCCGCCATGACGGCGGTGGCGCCGGCCGCAATCGCGGCGCCGGCATATTTCAGGCCATCGGCTTTCGTGCCCGCGATGGCGACGAACAGGTCGCCCGGCCGCACCTTGCGGCTGTCCGCCGTCACGCCGCCGACGGGAAGCGCAGCGAAGCGCGGGTCATACGCGGCATCGGCGGGCAGGAGATCGGCGAGCTGCATGCCGGCTGTATATTGCTCCGCCTCTCGGGTGTCATCCTGGCCCGAAGGCTGTAGCCCGCATGAGCGCAGCGACATGCGGGAGTGGCTTGTCCCGGATATCGCTTCGCTCATCCGGGCTACGGAAAGGCGGTCCGGGACTTGGTTCACTGTCCCTTGGCCAAGATCAGCCGGTCGGCCGGCGGCAGGTCGAAGCGCGGCTCGATGCCGAGCATGGGGGCGATGCGGGCGATCACTTTTCCTGCGGTCGGGCCGGCATTCCAGCCGGATGTAGAAAAGCCGAACGTCTCCTTGAGTCCCTGCGGCTCGTCCAGGATGATGAAGATCTGATAGCGCGGCTTGTCGGCCGGCAGGATGGCGGTGAACGTGGTCAGGACCTTCGTCTTCGAGTAGCGCCCGCCGATCACCTTCTCGGCGGTGCCGGTCTTGCCGCCGATGTAGTAGCCCTTGACGTCGGCCTTGGTGGCCGAGCCCTTCTCGGCGTTGAGGCGCAGGAGATAGCGCATCTTGTCGCTGGTCTCCGGCTTGATCACCTGGGTCGCCAGCGCCCGCGCCTCCTGCTGGGTGCGCTTCATGAAGGTCGGCGGAATGAGATAACCGCCGTTGACCAGCGCGTTGATTCCCATGGCGGCCTGCAGCGGGGCCACCGACAGGCCGTGACCGAACGCGATGGTCACGGTGTTGAGCTCGCCCCAGTGCTTGGGCACCAGCGGCTCTGCGCTCTCGGGCAGCTCCGTGCGCAGGCGGTCGAGCTGGCCGAGCTTGCGCAGGAACCATTTGTGGTGCTCGACGCCGAGCGCCAGCGCCATGCGCGCGGTTCCGATGTTGGACGAATAGGTGAAGATTTCCGGCACCGTCATCACGCGGTGCTGGGCGTGGTAGTCGTGGATGTTGAAGCGGCCATAGCGCAGCGGCACGCGCGCGTCGAACGTGGAGTTCAGCGTCACCTTGCCGGAATCGAGCGCCATGGCGATGGTCAGCGCCTTGAAGGTCGAGCCGAGTTCGAACACGCCGGTGCTCAGGCGGTTGATGCGGGTCGGGTCATTGGCTTCGCGCGGATTGTTGGGATCGTAATCGGGCACCGACACCATGGAGAGGATCTCGCCGGTGTTCACGTCGATGACGAGGCCGGCGGCGGCTTTGGCCTTGAACTTTTCCGCCGCCGCGACGAGCTCGTCGCGCAGCGCGTGCTGCACGCGCAGGTCGACGGCGAGCGCGATCGGCTTCTGCTCGCGATCGGTGGCGAACCCGGCGCGATGGAGGTCGGCGAGGCCCCGCCCGTCGAGCCATTTCTCCATGCCGGCAATGCCCTGGTTGTCGATATTGACCAGGCCGATGAGGTGCGAGACCTCGGCGCCGTTGGGATAGACGCGTTTGTTCTCGGGCAGGAAGCCGATGCCGGGAATGCCGAGCCGGTGGATCTGCTGCTGCTGCTGCGGTTTGATCTCGCGCTTGAGCCAGACGAAGCCGCGGCGCGAGCCGAGGCGCTCGCGCACCTCGGCGGACTCCAGGTCCGGCAGCACCGCGGTGAGCAGCTCGGTCGCCTCATCCACGTCGATGATCTTTCGCGGCTCGCCGAACAGCGACGGCATGCGCACGTCGGTGGCGAGAATCTGCCCGTTGCGGTCGACGATGTCGGGGCGGGCCGTGGCGACCGCATCCTGGCTGCCGGTGCGCCGCACCGCGTGGCTCTCGGGCACCAGCGCGAACATGACCAGCCGCAGCGCCACGACGGCGTAGACCGCCGCGAAGACCATTATGGCGAGCAGGACGCGCGCGCGCGCCTTGGCGCCGCGGTCGACATTGCGGCCATAGAGCAGACGGTGAACGAGCCGGCGCCGCGCCGAGATGAGGCCGGTTGCCGGCGGGGACGCTGGTTGGATGGTCTGCGCACTCAATGGTTCGCCTCCGGTTCCACAACGCTGCCGGTAACGACCTCGGGATCGACCATGTTCTCGATCAAGGCGCCAATCGGGTCGGCGGAGCCCGGCGGCACGATCTCGACCGGCTTCTCGGGCAGGTGATCGAGCGAATCGAACTGCGTGGTCTCGACCGGCTTGAGGGTCAGGTGCCGGCGCGCGAGGATCTGAATGCGGTCGGGATTGTCGAGCCGCGCCCACTCGGCGCGCAGCGCCGCGATGGCGTCGCGCTCGCGCCGGATCTCCGCGCGCAGCTTGGCGACGTGCTCGGCGGCCCGCGTCGACGAGTACTTGATCTCGTAGAGCCAGGCGGCACCGATCACCAGCGCCCCGATGACGGCAAGGTTGATGAGACGGAGCATCAGCGGGTCCTCGGAAAAGTGTCGAGCGCCGGTAGACGCGGCAGCAGGTGGACGATGTCGGCGGCGAGCGCGGCGGCCGCGGTGCGTTCCGCCGCGCGCAGCTTGGCCGAGCGCGCGCGGGGGTTGGCGCTGCTTTCCGCCGCGTCGGGGGTGAGCGGCCGGCGGGTCAGCATGCGGAAGCTCGGCTCCTGTGCATCCGGCTCGGGCAGATGGCGCGAGCCGCGCCGCACCTGGCTGCGCTCGGCGATGAACGATTTGACGATGCGGTCCTCGAGCGAATGGAACGAGATCACCACCAGGCGGCCGCCGGGCTTGAGCACGCGCTCGGCCGCGACCAGCGCGCCGGCGAGCTCGCCGAGCTCGTCATTGACGAAGATACGCAGCGCCTGGAACGTGCGTGTGGCCGGATGGATGTCGCCGGGCTTGGCCCGCACCACCCGCGCCACGATGTCGGCGAGCGCGCGCGTGGTTTCGATCGGCGCGTCCTTGCGCGCCGCCACGATGGCGCGTGCCACCGCGCGGGCGCGGCGCTCCTCGCCCAGCGCGGCAACGATGGCGGCGAGATCGCGCTCGGCTGCGTGCGCCACCACGTCGGCGGCGCTGACGCCGTCGCGCCCCATGCGCATGTCGAGCGGGCCGTCGAGGCGGAAGGAAAAACCGCGCTCGGCCGCGTCGAGCTGCATCGACGACACCCCGACGTCGAGCAGCACGCCGTCGACCGCGTCGACGCCGAGCGTCCGGGCCACCCGATCGAGCGCCGAGAAGCGGTCTTCTACCAGCGTGAGCCGGCCGCCGGCCGACTCCACCAGATCGGCGCCCTGGGCGACCGCGGTCTGATCGCGGTCGATGGCGATCACCCGGCAGTCGGCGGACGCGAGGATCAGGCGGCTGTGGCCGCCGGCGCCAAACGTTCCGTCGATGTAGGTGCCGCCGTCACGCGGTCTCAGGCACTCGACCGCCTGCCGGCCGAGCACGGGAATGTGACGGGCCAGTCCGCCAGCGACACCGGCATCGGTGTCGCGGCCCATCGTCATTCCCGCGCTCCGGGCGCCCCTTGCGCCGACCTCCGGGATCCCAATTGCTTCTTGAGCGCGCGCACCTTCTCGGTGGCCTCCGCGAGCTGCGCGCGGAAGCGCTCGGGCTCCCAGATCTGAAACTTGTGACCAAGCCCGACGAAGGCCGCCTGGTCCGCTATGCCGGCATGGATCTTGAGCCGTTCGCTCAGGATGACCCGCCCTTCGCCGTCGATGTTCAGTGTCTCGCTCGTCCCATACAGCGCCGCCGCCAGTTCCTCGCGCTCGTCCGAATAAGGCGGGAAGCCCGCAATCAACTGCTCGATCTCCGCCAGAAGGGCATTGCCGCCGGCGTCGAGCGCCGGCCGGTCCAGCGTCGGATAGCAGTACAACCCGTCGAACCCATCGCGGGCGAGCACTTGCCGGAACGGTGCCGGAATCGAAACCCGTCCCTTGGCATCGAGCCGCAACGTGTAGTTCGCCACGAAGCGGTTCATCTCGCCGACACCTCACGCACGCCCCCGGCGCCGACAGGGTCACCGAGACACCCTCCCCGTGGAACGCAGCGCTGCGGCCGGAACGACGGCCGCCTCGAATCTCGCTGTACGCACCCAATGGGAAATAGTGGGATATCATGGGTTTTTTTGGACGTCAATGGATCGGATCGGCTGCGCCGCCCCGGCGGTGCATCCGGTCATGCAGGTAACTAACCTTGGTTAAGCTTAAGAAATGGTTGCGCGACACAGCCAAACGGACGGGCTCGGCACGACTTTTGGGCCGCCCGCTGCATCGGCAGCGGAATCGGCGAGCCACGTTCAAGTTAAAGTCGGGTGGGAACTTTCCGCCTCCTGCCGCTGTTGCGACGGACCTGAGAGCAGTTTGTCATTGCCTCGGCCGGAACGGGCCTGCCGCTTGCGAGTTGTCCCACCGGCAGGAGGCGAGCCCCGCGGGACGGAAGGCTTTGCCTCCTCAATCGATTCGCAAAGGAGGCCAACTATGCTCAAGAAACTCGCACTGATTTCGGCGGTGAGCGCGTTCGCGATCGGAACGGCGCTCGCCCAATCCCCGAACCCGCCGCCGTCCAGCAGCTCGCCATCGATGAGCCAGGACAAGCCGAGCGCCACCACGCCGAGCACCAGCTCGCAGAACGGCAGCATGAAGTCGGCCGACTTCATCGCCGCGCAGAAGCCCGACCAGTTCCTTGCCTCGAAGTTCAAGGGCACCAACGTGCTCGGCTCTGACAATCAGAAGATCGGCGACGTGAGCGACATCCTGTTCGACAAGAACGGCAAGATCGACGCCTTTGTGGTGAGCGTGGGCGGATTCCTCGGCATCGGCGCGAAGGACGTGGCACTGGCGCCGAGCGCGTTCCAGATGGTGCCCGGGGATCCCAATTCGGCGACGGACAAATCGCCCAAGCTGAAGACCTCGATGACCAAGGATCAGCTCAAGGAGGCGGCGAACTTCGAGCCCTACAAGGAGCCCAGCAGGACCACGGGCTCCGGCGGCGGCGCGCCGAAGCCGAGCGGCTCGAGCGGCGGCATGAGCAAATAGCCTCCATCGTCCTGATGAGTTGGCGGCCCGGCTCCTTGCGCCGGGCCGCTCTTTTTTCGCGGCGGCGTCTGACGACATTTGGGGCGGGCATTGCTACGTTCGGCGGCGCCGAATCCAGGAAGGGACCTGACGCTTGTCCTCACTCGCTGCCGCGCAATTTGCGCCGGACTCGTCCCTGGTCGACGAGGTGGCGCCCTCGCCCAACCATGGCGAGCGGCGCGGCGTCAGCGGGCCCGACGTGCTGCTGCTGCACTATACCGGCATGCCGGACGCGCAGATCGCGCTGCAGCGGCTGTGCCAGCAGGACAGCGAGGTCTCGGCGCATTACGTGGTGTTCGAGGATGGCCGTGTGGTGCAGTGCGTGCCGGAGGCGCGGCGGGCCTGGCATGCCGGCGAGTCCACCTGGGCCGGCGCCGATGACATCAATTCCCGCTCGATCGGCATCGAGATCACCAATCCCGGCCACCAGTGGGGCTATGCCGATTTCCCCGCGCCGCAGATCGCCGCCGTGACTGCGCTCTGCCGCGACATTCTCGCGCGCCAGGCGATTCCGGCCCACCGGGTGCTCGCGCATTCGGACGTGGCGCCGGCGCGCAAGCAGGACCCGGGCGAGAAATTCCCCTGGGCCCGCCTCGCGGCCGCCGGCGTCGGCCATTGGGTCGAACCGGAGCCGATCGCACCAGGCAAGACGCTGGCGCCCGGAGATGCCGGCCCGGAGGTGCGCGAACTGCAATCCGGGCTCGCCCGCTACGGCTACGGCCTGGATGTGAGCGGCACCTATGACGACGCGACCAAACACGTCGTCACGGCGTTCCAGCGCCATTTTCGTCCGGCGCAGGTGGACGGCGTGGCGGACGCGTCGACGGTGAAGACCCTGGCGAAGCTATTGGGCGCACTGCCCCGCAGTGACGCAGGCGCGTAGCCCGCATGGAGCGAAGCGGAATGCGGGGTGGGCCGAGCAATATTGTGAGGCCGCTCCCGGATTTCGCTTCGCTTCATCCGGGCTACGGCCCTACGGCGCAGCGGTGAATCAGCTCGCCTTGCGCACCGCCAGGCCTTCGAGGTGCGCCACCACCTCGCCCACATGCATCACGTCGGCGTACTTGTGGTGCATGTCGAACAGGTTGACCTTGTGCGACAAGAGGCTGCGGTCGAAGCAGCACTCCTCCACCAGCACCACGTGGAAGCCGTGCGAATAGGCGTCGACCGCCGAGGCGCGCACGCAGCCCGACGTGCTCTCGCCGCAGACGATCACGGTGCGGATGCCGAGCTGGGTCAGGTGGGCGAGCAGCGGCGTGCCATAAAAGATGCTGGCGCGCTGCTTGGTGATCACCACGTCGCTCGGCTGCGGCTTGAACTCGGGCCGGATGGCGTAGTGCTCGAAGTCGGCCGGGTTGGTGCGGCGGCGGGTGGCGCGCACGGTGCCGGGGCGGCTGGTCGGCCGCGCGTCATTGGTCGAATAGAAGACCGGCAGGCCGGCGGCGCGGGCGGCGGCGAACAGGTGCCGGGTCGGCTCGATCGCCGCGTAGGCATATTCGCCGCATGACATGGGAAACGTGTCGACCAGGTCGACGACCGGCCTGGGCCCGCCCTGGTACACCAGCTCGTAGAGATCGATGGCAAGCAACGCCGGCTCAGGGCCGACGACGGTTTTGCGCTCGTATTGCCGATAGATCGCCAGCATGTCGGGCGTCACGACGTCCTTCCAGCAATGATCCTCGAAATCGCTCATGTGAGTCCCTCCCGGGGGCCCAGTGCCGCCGATTTGAAGTTCCTACACCGCCTGCCGCAAGCCCGTTTAGGAACTTCAAATCGAAAAGCGGCACTGGAACCATATACTTGCTAGTGCCCCTTTGCTTCCGAAGTTCGTGTCAGAGGGTGCTGCCATGTATCACGAACTTCGGAAGCG